>Ga0364907_10045_pt1 | contig 50713 bp, 48 predicted proteins | sample ExccelJu500002D3_2_FD_206960 | JGI IMG/M metagenome (GOLD analysis project Ga0364907, IMG submission 206960) | Enriched cells from Trout Bog Lake Hypolimnion, Wisconsin, USA - BchlTB.July02.5000.02.D3 | ecosystem: Environmental > Aquatic > Freshwater > Lake > Hypolimnion/Profundal zone | place...
GCCTAGAAATACCTCTTAATGTATCTCCAAAAACATTGCGGAAACAGTTTGAAAACTTATTAGAACTTCATCATCCGCATTACAAAGATTTCGATCGTTGGAAAACCAGCACAGCTCCTGCTCCCCTTGAAAGTCGTAGATTAACTTCTGCTTCTCTAGATCTTTGTCTAGATGTTTATCGCATCTATATTGAAAAGAGTAAAACTGGTGAAGTTCTTCTATACGAAATTGGTGAAGAACTTAAGATTAATCCAAAACATATGGTCAAGCCATCTGATAGACCTGCGGAAATAGCAGAGAAGCACATCAAAATGTCATCAGCAGTCAGCGAATATTTAGAAAAAGCCAAGAATTTAATAGCGCATGCAACTGAGGGAAGATTTCCGTGGACAGAAAATCACGAGTGGATTGAACGCCAATCCAGAGCTCCGCGTAAGTCAAGATACGCGGACTAGACTGTCGTTCAAAACACGACAGTAGCTATGCCACTAATTCAACAGCCGCTCGCTTCATATCATCATTAACATCAATATATTTCTGGGTAACGGCAATGTTTTTGTGCCCTGCAAGACTGGCCAGTATGCGAACAGAGACGCCTTTATTGGCCAAGGATGTAATGAAATTTCTGCGACCACTATGACTGCTTGCCCCTGCAATACCAGCTCGCTTGTATAACCAAAAAAAGTGCTGACAAAGCGTATTTGGTGTGAAGCCTAATCGATTCGATGTATGAAATAAGGGTATTTCAGGCATCCTTGCGTGGCGAGTCTTTAGATATACAGCTAATTCTTCTTTAAGTTTTGCGGGCAAAAATATTGTTCTACCGTCGTTTCCTTTTGTTTGATCAGCACTTAAGCGGATTTCACTTCTAATCGTTCCATCTTCATTTAAAACATCGCCCATCCTTAATTGAGCTATTTCTTTTACGCGAAGACCTGCCCAAAATCCCATTAATAGCATTGCACGATTCCGTTCTGCATATTTACGAGTGCTGATATAACGAAGAACTTGTTCTAGTTCTGATGTGGTTAGTGTTTTTGCTTGTGCCATTTGTTTTTCCTTTAGCTAAATAAAACTGCATATGCAGTATGTTTTCTTTTGCTCAAAAGAACGACCAGTTTTGCAAATAGAAAATATTCAAATAATTCAATTACTTAGCTTTTTTAGGCACTAAAGAAAACTATACTTTTCTTTGGTGTTCCTAGATGTATTTATGAATTCTGTGGGATAAAGACGACGAATTTCTACTATCACCCCAAATCAGCGCTTAGCACTTAAAACAGGGGTTCCCAGCCGCTAAGGTATTCGGCGTCGCTAATTTATTGCTTGTAGGCGTTTTTAAGGGTTTGTAGTGTCGTGTTGCAAACGACAGCTAAGCCAATTTTTCTGCATTCATCATTGGCGTGATCTTGCTGTAATGGCGCTCAATCATCAATACGCTGGTGCCCATTTGTCTTGCCAGTGTGTGAATATCCACCCCATTTTCAAGAGACTGTGTTGCATAGGTATGCCTCAAGCTATACAGCGTTCTGGTCTGCCCACTGCTATCTTTTAACAATCCACTTTTAATCATCAAATGTCTAAAGATGTTTTCCATCAAACTGGAAAGCTCTCCATCTGGTGTTCTAAATATCGCCTTATCTAGCTTGGCCTCTATTAAATCGTCTAGGGTTGCGTAAGGGAGCCGTTGCCACTGCATCAGCTCTGTCAAGACTTCAACGACGCTGTGCTTAGCAATCAAATAACGAGGGCCTGTTTTACCGCTTACCCAAATTCGTAAGTATTTTTTATCGCCAATCCAATGCCATTGCAAATGCCTCCAACGCAATGGTAAAGATTCAGTGCTGTGCCTAATACCAGTGTTTACCAAAATCTTAATATATGCACAACATAGCACTCTTACTTGATTGCTTCGCTTGTGATAAACATCTTCACACCAAGTAGGCATAAATGCATACATTTGCTCCAATTCCTCATTGCTAAAGGCTGGTCTAGGCTGACCCTTTTCGCCCCGCACTTTCATATCAACTACGATCTTATGGATAGGGATGTAGTTTTTATGCCTTGCAAATTTGATTACGCGGTTAAAGGCGCTGGCGTGATGTCTTTGAGTGCTTGACTTAGGAATCCTACCCATTTCACTGATACGCCAGCTATCAAAGTCGCTCATTATTTGCTGGGTAATTTCACTTACTGGGACTTTTCCAAAAAAGGGAATTAGGTATTTGTCCAAAATAAATTGATGGTCATTGATATTGCGTTTTTCTCGCTCTGTCTTTTGTGCTCCCCAGCGAATTTGTATTTCCTCTTGCGCCACTTGCTTAAAGTTTTTTTGTAAATGGGCTATGCCACTTTCAATCCTTAACTTGGTTTGCATATAAATGTCTAAAGCCTTTTCCTGGGCTTCATCAACATCTACGGTGTTTGTGCTGTATGAGCACCAACGCCCATTTGGCGCTCTAAATCGACATTGCCACTGTGCTGATTCTGGGCGCTTAAATAGCGTAATCTTGCCGTTGTTAAGTTTTAATGTTGTAGAGGGTTTTTGCGGGGCGCCAGCGAAGAGTTGATTGAGATTGGGCATACCCCTAGTTTGTTTTCAATCAGCGTTTTGGGCGACGATTAAATCGTTTTAGTCGTCAAAATCTCACGGAGCGCTCTGCGGACAAAGTTAGCCTAATGCAGGTGCCGTTAATTTCCAGTGCTTGAGGTGTGTGTTGAGTAGCGGTTTGAGGCTATGCTTAAACTAATGTTTTTTAAGTGTGATAGCACTCACAAACATAGTTATGATTCCGTCGCTCTAACCAGCTGAGCTAATTCGCCGAACTGGTGATTATAAGATGAAAAACAACTCTTAGCGAGGTCTCAATAGCTCAAAGAGCTGATCTTGTCCAATTGTGAAGTAATCACCACGGCCCCCAGCCCTGAGGATATGACCTGCTGTAGCAGTGTCATAGATACCGTCTTTTAATAAAGATTGATCGATATGAATATTCACCACCTCCCCCAATACCAACCAAGTCTCCACTTTTTCCCCTGAAATCCCTTTGAGTTGAAGGATCTCGGTGCACTTACATTCAAATGCAACTTTAGCCTTCGCCACTCTTGGGGGAATCACTAATTTGGATGCAGCCTTTTCAAGACTGAGGGCATCAAACTCGCTGGTTTCGGGTGGAAAAGCAGCTGAAGATTGATTCATCACTTCAGCCAAATCTTTGGTAACTAAGTTCCAAACAAACTCACCTGTCTGTTCAATATTTCTGACCGTATCTTTGTAGCCTACGCTAGAAAAGCCAATGATGGGTGGAACATAGTTAAAGGCATTAAAGAAACTATAAGGAGCAAGATTGGCTACACCCGCTTTGCTTTGCGAAGAAATCCACCCAATCGGCCTGGGCCCAACAATGGCATTAAATGGATCATGGGATAAGCCATGTCCATTCTTGGGTTCATAGGAATACATCTGCGACATACGTTTTAATTAATTGGAATATAGGTCTGAGGTTTATTCAGATCGTAATACTTAACATCTTTAGCATTGAAATCGATTTTCTTCATATCAAATGACTGCACATTCGTAGTCTCAAACATTTTGACGTAGTACATCATGTTTTTGTTATCGGCTACAACAGTCCACTCAGTAATTTCAATTCCACCAGCGCCGCCACCATAGGCATTGGTCGCTGGCAAGCTAATCGCGCCAGGCGGAATATCAAAGCTACCCAAGATATGCCAAGCCGTATGGGTTTGCTGATCCGTACTCACATTCGTTGGTGCAGATTTTGACAGGAAGAGTGCGCGAATAAATCGACTTGGGCTCAGGTAATCGCCAGGCAAGCCATGCAAGCCACTGCCAGAACTAGGAGGAACATAAGCGACCCCATTGATCACCATCGGATCTTTTTCAACTGGGGTCAAGTTTGCGTAGTTACCAATGCTATTGAGCTGATCTCTGAAGGCGGGATCATTGGTCATCACAGTCACAGGATTATCTGTAATCACTAGCTCGCCCTTGAGATACTCAATCACGATGCTCTTACCTGTTGCATCATGCAAAGTCATCCGCACTGGTGCTGATTGATTATGAAATGCAGGAATAATTGAGCGATTCACTTTGATCTTTTCAAAGCCGACTTTTACTTCACTTACAGTCGCAAAATTCGTTAAGGCATACATCAGCATTTGCACAGAGGCGATGCTATTAGCGGAATCAGCAGGACTTACTTTTTGATACTCGGCAGTATTGGGTGCGTTCAGCAAACCCCCTACTAAACCTTTTTCATTCATACCATCGACTAGCACTGGTAGGCCTAAGCCATTCATTCCAACAGCGGCATATTTGGTGGTCCAATTCAAGCCAGAACCAGGCTTGCTATCTACGCCAATCCCTTGCGCTTGGTAATTACGAGGAATGACGGTAAGTTGGGACTTAAGAGGTAAACCGAATTCCATCGTGCGGCCATATACGAAGCCACCATCATTACCTTTTAATAAAAAACTGGTGCAAGCATTACCTGTCATTGGGCTCAAAGCAAAAGTAATTGCAAGCGCTATCGTGAGTATTTTTTTAATCATGATCAAAACCCTAAAAATGATTGGATGGATGAGTTAATAAATCAATACTAACCACTCTTTATGACTACCCCTATTGGGAGAAGCCATTAGCGCAAGATATTAAATTGGGGTATCTTTGCTAGATTCTTAGCAAAAGGCAAAAGCCAGCATTGCTGGATCATCCAGAAATGCATTTGCACAGTAGATGCTGACGCGGTAAAGCAACGGCAGCACGTATTCATAAAAGTAAGTCATTACCCCTATTTTAAAGCCCAACTGAAAGTAACCCTAATATGACTCAAACTCACTCTGGAAAGCTCCTCTCTATTTCCATTGGAAAAGTAAGCGGGCTATTTGTTCAAAACGGTTCAGAACCCTCTAGAGCGGTATCAGCTATTTATAAGCAATCGATTAGCAATCTCGATAATCCCATTTCAGCAGAAATTACCAAGCTGGGTGTGCAAGGTGATGAGCAGGCCGACCTCACAGTTCATGGCGGAATTGAAAAAGCCATTTATGTATATCCATCCGAACATTACCCTTTTTGGAACGAACTCCTCACGCGAGAAACAAAACGGCCTGTCAATTTAACGCCAGGATCCCTTGGGGAAAACTTCACTATCGCAGGCTTACTCGAGACCAATGTATACGTTGGTGACATTCTCATCATCGGCGATCTTGAGTTCTCAGTAGTCAAATTGCGCGAGCCCTGCTTTAAGTTCAATGCCAAGATGGGATACAAAGGTGCCGCTAAAGCCATGCTGCAATCGGGTTTCAGTGGCTGGTATCTCAGGGTCAATCGGGTCGGCGCACTCGCTGCTGGTGCCGGTATCGAACTCATACCTGGCAGCCGCCAAACATCGATTGCCGATCAAAATACGGCATTACTCAATCGCAGTAAACAGCAAGATTTATGGGAATAAAAAACCCGACCAAGAGGTCGGGTTCTTATTCAAGCTCAGTAAGACTGTATTCAACTACTTAGTCACGTGCGTAAATATCCACATCTTTGGTTTCACGAACGAACAAGGTACCAATAACCAAGGTCATTGCAGCAATGATGATTGGGTACCAGAGACCGTAGTAAATGTTACCGTTCTGCGCAACCAAGGCAAAGGAGATGGTTGGCAGCAAGCCACCGAACCAACCGTTACCAATATGGTATGGCAAGGACATTGAGGTGTAACGAATACGGGTTGGGAACATCTCTACCAACATGGCAGCGATTGGGCCGTACACCATCGTTACCAACAAGACCAAGAAAGCCAAGAGCAAGAAGGTTGCAAAGTAGTTAATTGCAGCTGGATCCGCTTTGACTGGATAGCCGGCAGCTGTCAAGTCATCACGAATCGCTTTCTTAAATGCTGCATCTTTTGCTTTTGCTTCAGCTGGATCGAGACCTTTTGATGAATAACCTTCAATCTCAGTTTCACCAATCTTGACCTTAGCCACGCTGCCTGCTGGTCCAGCCACTGTGGTGTAGCTAGCGGAGTTGGAAGCCATCACCTGTTTTGCAATATCGCAAGAGCTGGTGAACTTCGCAGTACCGGTTGGGTTGAACTGGAAAGTACATTCAGACAAATCAGCAGTAATTGTCGCTGGTGATGTAGCCATTGCATTTTCCAATGCAGGATTCGCAAAGTGTGTCAGGGCGTTAAATACAGAGACTGGGGTATTTGGAATGTAGGTAATCACAGCCAATAACAAACCACCCATGATGATGACCTTACGACCAATTCTGTCGGACAAGCTACCAAATACGACGAAGAATGGTGTAGCCACTAACAATGCAGCAGCAATTAAAAGATTAGCTGTCTTGGCATCTACTTTAAGAACTTGAGTGAGGTAGAACAGCGCATAGAACTGACCTGTGTACCAAACTACAGCTTGGCCAGCAACTAAGCCAAAGAGTGCCAAGATCACAATCTTCAAGTTCTTCCATTGACCGAAAGATTCACCCAGAGGTGACTTAGATAACTTGCCTTCTTCTTTCATCTTCTTAAATGCTGGTGATTCGTTCATTGACATACGAATCCATACTGAAACACCTAAGAGTGCAATCGAGACGATGAAAGGAACACGCCAGCCCCAAACTTCAAAATCAGGCCCAGTGAATTCACGAGTGAACAAAATCACTAACAAGGAAAGGAAGAGACCCATTGTTGCTGTGGTCTGAATCCAAGCAGTGTAAGCACCGCGCTTACCATTAGGAGCGTGCTCTGCAACATAAGTTGCCGCACCACCATACTCGCCACCTAAAGCTAAGCCTTGCAATAAACGCAGGGCAATCAGCAACACTGGAGCAGTCACACCAATCGTTGCATAGTTTGGCAAAATACCAACCACAAAGGTGGATCCACCCATAATCAGGATGGTCACTAAGAAGGTGTATTTACGACCAATCAAATCGCCGAGGCGACCAAATACCAATGCACCAAAAGGGCGAACGATAAAGCCGGCAGCAAAAGCCAATAAGGCGAAAATGAAAGCAGAGCCCGCATCTAAGCCTGAGAAGAATTGCTTGGCAATAATGGCAGCCAATGAACCGTATAGATAAAAGTCGTACCACTCAAAGACTGTTCCGAGTGAAGATGCAAAAATAACTTTGCGTTCTTCAGCAGTCATTGGGGCTGCTTTGGTAGATGTTGACATCTGTAGCTCCTAAATATTTTTATGGATTTAAACAACGAAGCAATTATGCTGTGAAAAATTTGAGATAAATCCATTACTTAGGGTAATTCCTCATCAAAACAGATTGGGGTTTTCCCGCGATCTACAATCGAGTATTCAATAAGGCTAAGTCGATATATGCAACAAAAATGGGGTATTCAAGGAATGGCGGTTGCCCCTCATTCCCTAGCATCAGAATCTGCAGTAGCCGTTCTGCGAGAAGGCGGTAACGCACTGGAGGCCATGATTGCGGCAGCTGCAACCATTGCCGTGGTGTATCCCCACATGAACTCGATTGGCGGAGATTCTTTTTGGGTCATTCACTCCCCCGGCAAAGCCATGGGCGGCATTGATGCCTGTGGGGCTGCTGCAGGCCTAGCCACTAAACAATGGTATGCGCATAAAGGCATTACTAAAGCCATCCCTTTCAGGGGTGCAGTAGCTGCAAATACCGTTGCAGGAACGATTTCAGGCTGGGGGGCTGCACAAGCACTTTCTCAGAAAGCCTTAAGAGGCAAGATCCCGCTCTCACGATTACTAGCAGACGCAATTCACTATGCAGAAGCTGGTGTGCCAGTCACTTTCAGTCAATCTAGCTTGACTGCTAAGAAACGAGAAGAGTTAAGTCCCATTCCTGGTTTTGCAGAAACCTTTCTTGTTAATGGACGTGCTCCAGCAGTCGGCAGTATTTTCAAACAAGAGCGTCTGGCAAAAACCTTACGACAAATTGCCAGAAAAGGAACCGAGGATTACTACCGCGGCGATCTTGCTGAGTTGCTGGCCAAAGAGCTTGCTGAACTAGGAAGCCCACTTCGGCTTGGTGATTTGCGTCGCCATCATGCCAAGCTGATTGATCCTCTCGAGCTCAAACATAGCTTGGGAAATGTTTACAACATGACCCCGCCAACGCAAGGTGTTGTGTCCTTAATGATTCTAGGGATTCTGGATCAACTCAATCTCAAGCGCTTCAAAGTCGATAGCGCAGAATATGTTCATCACTGTGTTGAAGCAACCAAGCAGGCCTTTAAAGTACGCGATCAATTCGTTACTGATCCTGCATACATGAAAAAACATGCGCAATCTTTTTTAGCCCCTGCTTTTTTAAAGAAGCTAGCAAAAAATATTGATCCTGAAAAAGCATTACCTTGGGGTCAGGGCAAAGGTCCAGCGGATACGATCTGGATGGGTGTAGTTGACAAACAGGGCAATAGCGTTTCTTTCATTCAAAGTATTTATCATGAGTTTGGTGCCGGGATTGTGTTGCCAAGTTCAGGCGTCAATTGGCAAAACCGTGGCTGCAGTTTTTCTCTAGATCCAAAAACACTCAATCACCTTGAGCCTTATCGCAAACCATTCCACACCCTCAATCCTGCACTCGCTTTATTCAAAGATGGCAAGACGATGGTGTACGGAACGATGGGTGGCGATGGACAACCCCAAACACAATGTGCAGTCTTCACCAGAACGGCAACGTATGGCCTTGATCCACAAGATGCCATCAGTCGTCCACGCTGGTTACTCGGGCGTACCTGGGGTCAGACAAGCGACAGCCTCAAACTCGAATCCCGCTTTAGCCCTTGGGTTGCGAAAGAATTGCATGCACTGGGTCATGAAATTGAAATGCTCGACGCCTTCGATGAAACCGTGGGACATGCTGGCTGCATTATTCGCGAACCTTCAGGCACTTTAAGGGGTGGCTGGGATCCCCGCAGCGATGGAGCAGTTAGCGCGTTTTAGTGATGAAAGCTTTGGGCACGCTCAAATTCCAATGAATCGCTGCTGCACGCAAGCCAAAGATGGCGAACATGCACAGCACTGCGGATTCGAGGCGGTATTGCGGCAAAAAGTTGAGCGCTAGAATATAAAGACAGCATCCCAATGTAACGGGTATTGCATATAACTCATGTGACATGAGTAAGGTTTTTCTACCCGCCAAAATATCTCGCAATAAGCCGCCCCCAATCGCGGTGATTACCCCCAAAATTACTGGTGCTACTGGCAAACCAAAATCCAGCTGCCATGCCTTGAACGCCCCTTGAATGCCAAATAAGGCTGCACCCAAACCATCCAAATACAGCATGGATCGATAAATTTGGGGTTGAGTAAAAAAAGATTCAGCAATAAAGGTAGCCATACTGGCGGCTAAAGCAAGCCATACATACAGTGGCGCTTGTGACCAAAAACTGGGGACACCCAAAATGATGTCTCGAATCGTTCCACCACCAATTGCGGTAATCACCCCCAGCACTAGGACTCCAAAAAGATCAACGCCACGGTCCGCAATCGCCAACACTCCCGTTACTGCGAAAGCAATGGTAGCAACAATGCTGATCCAAAATTGAATATCTGACATGGCAAGTCTAAATTAGGAAATAGGCTTGAGGGTCTCTAGATAGCGCTGCGCATTGCTGACGTAACGTCCAGCAATTTCTTCGATCTTTTTTATTTGCTCATCATCAAGCATCTTCACGACTTTGGCTGGTGAACCCAAAATCATCGAACCGTCTGGAAACTCTTTGCCCTCTGTTACAAGCGCACCTGCGCCCACTAGGCAATGTTTACCAATTTTGGCGCCATTCAAAATCACAGCACCGATACCAATTAGACTGCCATCACCAATTTGGCATCCATGCAACATCACCTTATGACCTACTGTGACGTGCTTACCAATCAATAGCTCAAAGCCAGGGTCGGTATGTAATACCGAGGCATCCTGAACATTACTACCCTCACCGATCTGAATCAGATCGTTATCACCTCGAATCACAACCTGAGGCCAAATGCTCACGTTTTCATGAAGCTCTACGCGACCAATCACTTCAGCGCTTTCAGCAACCCATGCGCCCTTCGCTAATAAGGGGACAATGCCCTCAAGTTCAAATATAGCCATAAGTCATTATAGGATTACCCTAATTGATCGCATGTTTAGACTAATGATCATATACTGATAGCTATAAATCACTTACTCAAGGGGGATTACATGAAAAAAATACTGGCGGCTCTGAGCATCTTTGCCAGTTGCGTTGGCAACGTCTATGCGGATGAAAAAGTTCCCGTCTTAAGTACTCAAGAATTAGTGAACTCCTGCAAATTACCGGCAAGTCCTGAGGCCCGGAGTTTCTGCATTGGGTACACAACGGCAATTTATGACACTTATTTAGCCACGCGTCATCCGCAGAAGGCTAAGCCCTTTATTTGCGTTAAACAACCTGCCCCACAACGCGATGAAGTCATTGGTGATTTTGTCAAATGGACAGGCACTAATCCTCAAGCTGCCGACAAACCAGCCGCAGGAACATTTCTAGGCTTTTTAGCAGTGCGCTTTCCTTGTGCTAAACAATAAATCCGCTCAATCTTAGGAGTAGTTATATGAAAAAAATGATCGCCCTCCTTATTACTGCATTCGCCATCACGGCCTGCTCGAATATGAGTAATACGGAACAACGTACTTTATCTGGAGCAGGAATTGGAGCAGCAGCAGGTGCCGTTGGCACGGCAGTCCTCCATGGCAATCCGATTTGGGGCGCAGTTGGTGGTGCAGCAGTTGGCGCTGCTTCAGGCTATGTGTATGACGCCTACAAGAAACAACAAGCCTCTGAATACAATGCTGGCTATAAGGCTGGTAAGACCGGCTCAACACCTGCCGCCCCAAACTAAATTTATTTTTACTACAGCCCAGCTTGGTTTAGTTAACCAGCTGGGTTTTTATTTGGATCTCGCCTGAGAGTGCTTTATGAATTGGGCATTTATTGGCAATCTCTAAGAGGCGCTGTTTTTCCTCTTCTGCTAACTCACCAAATAATTGAATATCACGGTTAAATTTTTCAATATCATTCTCACGCTCAACCTGCACTGTGACAATTGCATTAGTTAAGTTCATCGATTTACGACCAGCGTACATTTTCAGGGTCATGCTGGTGCAAGAAGCTAAAGCAACAGCCAAGTACTCATGTGGGGAAGGGCCAGTGTTATCGCCCCCTGAAGCAGCCTCGACATCCGCCAGCAAGTGAAAATCTCCGATCGCAAGCTTTTGCTGGAAGGAGCCTACTCCGAACTGGGATTGTGCATTTCTGATCATGACGTTCTCTTTATTTAATTTCGACTAATTCTGAAGGTTATTTATCTGGAAAGATCTACTGATACTATGCCGGTATGAACTTCACTCTGTCTGAAATCGGCGCTAGTACTATTTTTGGGCTTGCAGTATTGCACACTTTTAGCACCTCTTATTTTGAGGATTTGGCTAAGAGTCATCCAAAGCATGCAGGCCTTTGGCACCTACTGGGCGAAGTTGAAATCGTCTTTGGTTTTTGGGCTGCCATCCTCATTATTTTTTTGGCTCTAGTTGATAATTTAGAAACGGCTAGACATTACGCCAGTACCAGAAACTTCACCGAGGCTCTTTTTGTTTTTGCCATTATGGTTGTCGCAGGCAGTAAACCCATTCTCAATTGCGTCACTCATATCCTACACGCCATTGGCAAGGTTCTCCAGGCTGTTTTAAGGACGAAGTCGACCCCCACTTTATACTTTTTAACCCTGAGCATTACACCCATACTGGGCTCATTCATTACCGAAGCAGCTGCAATGACCTTGGCGGCTTTTTTACTAAGAGATCTGGTGTATCGCCACTCTTGCTCCAAACTGATGCTCTTCGGTACGCTAGGCGTATTGTTTGTCAATATCTCGATTGGTGGCACGCTCACAAACTTTGCAGCACCTCCCGTGCTGATGGTAGCTTCCGCCTGGAATTGGGATAGCGCCTTCATGATGAGTCATTTTGGCATCGAGTCTTGTATTGCGATTTTGATTAACGCATTACTCATCACCTGCTTATTGCGAAAAGAGTTTGTTGAACCCAAATCCAAAACGAGTCTCGACAAAACACCGATAGCAGTAACCTTAGTTCATCTTTTATTTTTGGTGGGGGTTGTCGTTTTTGCGCACGACCCAGTGATCTTTATGTGGTTGCTACTGTTTTTCATTGGCTACACCACTGCATACCCAAAGTACCAAAGCCCACTCATTTTGAGGGAGGCTTTATTGGTAGGCTTCTTCTTGGCCGGATTAGTTGTCCTAGGCGGACTTCAAGAATGGTGGCTACAACCGATTTTGCAAAACATGAGCCCAACCGCTGTCTTTTATGGTGCGCTTGGTCTAACCGCCCTAACCGACAATGCAGCTCTAACGTACTTAGGCTCCCTGGTTACTGGTACATCGCTGGAATTTAAACTGGCCCTAGTCGGTGGTGCGGTTGCTGGAGGCGGCCTCACAGTCATTGCGAATGCCCCCAATCCTGCAGGATTGGCTATTCTGCGGCCTTATTTTCCAAATGCCGCTGTTTCCGCCGGCATTTTGCTCTTAGCGGCCATTCCGCCTACTCTGGTAACGATTCTCGCCTATCGATTCCTCTGACTTAGACAATCCCGTAAAATCAACGCTTCGCCCCCAGTTATAAACCTGAGAACGGCATATGAAGAAGCTCTATATCAAAACCTTTGGCTGTCAAATGAATGAGTATGACTCTGACAAGATGGCCGACATCCTCCATGCCGATGAGGGCATGACTATCACCGATACACCTGAAGATGCTGATGTTGTACTTTTGAACACCTGCTCGATTCGGGAAAAGGCAGAAGACAAAGTATTCTCTGACCTCGGCCGATTACGAGAACTTAAAAAACGTAAACCTAATTTACTCATTGGGGTGGGTGGTTGTGTTGCCAGCCAAGAAGGTCAGCAAATTATTAATCGGGCGCCGTATGTTGATGTCGTCTTTGGCCCACAAACACTCCATCGCCTGCCTGATCTGATTGCGCAACGCCATCAAACTGGCAGGCCTCAAGTGGATATCTCATTTCCAGAAATTGAAAAGTTTGATCATTTGCCAGCTTCACGTAAAACCCGCGGCTCTGCATACGTCTCGATCATGGAGGGCTGCTCTAAGTATTGTAGTTATTGCGTCGTGCCCTATACCCGAGGCGAAGAAGTCTCACGCCCCCTTGATGATGTTTTGACCGAAGTGGCAAGCTTGGCAGCACAAGGCATTAAAGAAATTGTTTTGCTGGGGCAAAATGTAAACGCTTATCTGGGTAAGATGAGTGACAGCAGCGAACTTGCTGACTTCGCTTTACTAATTGAGTATGTTGCAGAAATTCCGGGGGTTGAGCGGATTCGCTTTACAACCAGCCATCCAAAAGAATTTACGCAACGCTTAATTGATGTGTATGCAAAAATACCCAAGCTAGTTAGCCACTTACATTTACCTGTTCAGCACGCCTCCGATTCCGTTCTCTCTGCCATGAAGCGCGGCTATACCGCCCTGGAATATAAAAGCATCATTCGTAAAATGCGCGCTGTTCGGCCTGATCTCACACTCTCCAGTGACTTCATCGTTGGGTTTCCAGGTGAAACCGATGAGGACTTTAATAAGTTACTCAAGATGGTTGAAGAACTTCAGTTTGATAATAGTTTTTGCTTTATTTTCAGCCCCCGGCCTGGAACGCCTGCCGCCAACTTGACTGATGACACGCCTTACGAGATCAAACTCCAACGCCTACAAACCCTGCTGGCACTAATTGACTCACAGGGAGAAAAAATTAGTCAACGCATGCTTGGCAATACCGAAACCATCTTGGTTGAGGGTCTTGCAAAAGACGGGATCAATCTTCAAGGGCGGTCTGCAAATAATCGCATTATTCACCTCGAACTACCAGATCACAATGGGGACGACTGGATCGGAAAAATGGTCGATGTCAAAATTACTGAGGTATTGAATTACACCTTACGCGGTGAATTGATTGAATCCCATGTCATCTAAACTTCAGATTGATATTCAATTCGCAAGTCCAGCAATCGAAGCGGCCATCAATCAAGTCGCATCTAATACCCTTTTAAAAAAATGGATCAAAGCTGCTACCAATAAAGTAGGTCTCATTACCATTCGCTTTGTGAATTCCGCTGAATCAAAGAAGATGAATGCCTCTTACCGAAAGCAAGACAAAGCAACGAATGTCCTGACCTTTCCCTATGCTTTAGATAGAGCCAGTCTCAATGCTGACATCATCTTATGCCTACCCGTTATTCAAAAGGAAGCCAAAGAGCAAGGTAAGACGATGAAATCGCATTTAGCCCACCTTGTCATTCACGGCTGCTTACATGCCCAAGGCCATGATCATGAAATTTCCAAGCAAGCTCTAAAAATGGAAGCGCTTGAGATTAAGCTACTCAAAGAGCTTGGTTTTGCCAATCCGTATACCCCTCAGTAATCCACTGTCACCAATTTCATCCCCATCTACGCTATTCTTGCACCATGCCCGACCCCAATAAATCATTACTTGAACGCTTAACCGCTTTTCTAAGCCCCGTACCCATTAGCAGCACAGAACGTCGTCAAGAATTAATCCTGACACTTCGAGAAGCCGAATCTGAGGGGCTGATCGATGCAGATGCCTTATCAATGATTGAAGGCGTATTCCAAGTGGGGCAGCTATGTGCGCGCGATATTTTGGTGCCTCGCGCCCAAATTGATTGGATTGATATCAACCTACCCTTAGCAGAAATTATTCAAAACGTGATTACTGCTGCTCACTCCCGCTTCCCTGTATTTGAAGGTAGCCGAGATAACATCATTGGCACCCTGCTTGCTAAGGATCTTCTCCGCAATGCCAGTGAAAAAGATTTTCAGGTACGCGATTGGTTACGACCTGCCGTGTTTATTCCTGAATCAAAGCGTTTGAGCGTGTTACTAAGGGATTTTAAAGACAACCGCAATCATTTAGCGATCGTGGTCGACGAGTACAGCGGTGTAGCCGGAATTATTACCATTGAAGATGTGCTTGAACAAATTGTGGGCGACATCGAAGATGAGCATGATGTTGATGAAGAAGCTGACAATATCATCGCCTTAGATAATGGTGATATCCGGGTCAAGGGTATTACTGAGCTCGAACAATTTAATGAAGTTGTAGGGACTGATTTTTCCGAAGAGGATATTGATACCGTTGCCGGTCTTGTTATTCAACATCTGGGTCGAGTACCTAAAATTGGTGAGCTCATTAAACTGGGGAATATCGAGTTTGAGATTCAGCGCGCCGACCCTAGGCAGATTCATATTTTGTTAGCAAGAAAGATCAATCAGAAACCTACACCTGCTTGAGATTGCATGCTGTTTTGAAAAATCCCGCCCGATTTCTCACCCTCATCTTATTTGGTGCGATTCTTGCCTGCACGGCCGAGCTGCCCTATGGCGGGTGGATTCAAATTCCGATTCTTACCCTAGTTTGGTGGGGTTTACTTCAGTTTAAACACGCATCACTCAAGCAATTTTTGCTAGCAGGCTTGGCTTTTGGTTTGGGCTATTTTGTAGTGGGCCTATCCTGGATCTACATCAGCTTGCACGATGTAGGAAAAATGAACTTCCTTCTGTCATGTGCAGCAGTCGTTTTGCTTTCTACCTATACCGCAGTATTTTTCTCTTTAGCCTGTCTGCCACTCTATTTCTTTAAGAAAGATTCTTTTTATACCGGATGCTTTCTTGCAGCCAGCTGGGTCTTGATTGAATGCCTGCGTGGTTTTTTCCTCACCGGCTTTCCTTGGTTGGGTTTAGCAGAAGCACAAGTGAATGGTCCGTTTGGGCTAGCAGCTCCTTACCTCGGTGGCTTAGCTTGTACCTTCCTCGCAGTCTGGAGTTCATGGCAACTCTTGCATATTCGCAAACATGCCGTACTCAGCATTGCTCCGGTCGCACTCATAGTTACTCTTATTCAGATCGGGGGGCTATGGAGTTTTACCAAGCCCACGGGCTCACCCTTAAGCATTGAGCTCGTACAAGGCAATTTTTCACAGAGTCTCATCTTTAGGCCCGAAGGCGTAATGCAACAAATTGACTATTACTCAAATGTCATGAAGCGCTCTTCCGCTGAATTAATTGTTGCGCCTGAAACTGCCTTCTCTTGGCCTGATATCAATTTACCCCAGGGCACACTGGAGTCTTTACAAGATAACGTTGATCAACTTCACAAGACATTACTGTTTGGGATCATCGGCCGACGCATCAATCCAAGCGATGGCAGGGAGTTTTCAAATCGAGCGCTCGGACTAAATCAAAATGCCGCAGTATATGAGTACGATAAATCTCACCTGGTTCCTTTTGGAGAGTTCATTCCCCCTGGATTTCATTGGTTTGTGAATGCCTTTAATGTCCCTTTGAGTGACTTTTCACGTGGCTCGAAGAGTCAGCCACCTTTCAGGATTGTGAGAGATGGCAAGGATCCACTCTTTGCCGCGATCACCATATGCTATGAAGACGTCTTCGGTAGTGAGCTTGCCACCCGCCTTCGACATAGCCCCGAAGCAACCAATCTATTGATTAACATCACTAATCTTGCTTGGTTTGGCGATTCTCAAGCCCCAGGTCAACAACTCAGACTTTCTCAACTACGATCTCTAGAAACAGGTCTGCCTGCCCTTCGTGCGACCAATACTGGCATTACTGCAGTCCTAGGGCCAGATGGGAAAGTGATTGAGCAATTGCCTAAATTTACGCAAACCTCTTTAGTGGGCTCTGTTCAGGCTTACACAGGCAGAACACCTTATGTCATTTGGGGTAATGCGCCAATTTTGACCATCTCTTTCCTGCTTCTCTTGATTGGCATCATTCGTCAAAGACGGTTTTAGTAATCGCCCAGCTTCGCCATGTAAAATCAATGGCTTAGCTAGGTTAAACATGCTTACATTTCAGCAAATCATTCTTAAACTTCAAGAGTATTGGGACCAACAAGGTTGCGCCCTACTTCAGCCTATTGACCTTGAGGTTGGCGCAGGCACATCGCATACCGCCACCTTTTTAAGGGCAATTGGTCCCGAGCCCTGGAAGGCTGCTTATGTTCAGCCATCCCGCCGCCCTAAAGACGGTCGTTATGGCGAGAACCCCAATCGCTTGCAACACTACTACCAATATCAAGTGGTGCTCAAGCCAGCTCCAGCAAACATCCTAGAGCTCTATTTAGGATCACTGGCAGCGCTCGGTTTAGATCTTAAAGAAAATGATGTTCGCTTCGTCGAGGATGATTGGGAAAATCCCACCCTCGGTGCCTGGGGCTTAGGTTGGGAAGTTTGGCTCAATGGTATGGAAGTCACACAATTTACCTACTTCCAACAAGTCGGTGGCATTGACTGCAAGCCCGTACTTGGCGAAATAACCTACGGTATTGAGCGCCTGGCGATGTATATCCAGAATTGTTCCAATGTGTTCGATCTTGTTTGGGCGGACGGCATTTCCTATGGTGACGTGTATCACCAGAATGAAGTGGAGCAGTCTTCTTACAACTTCGAGCACTCCAATACCGATTTACTCTTTGCGAACTTTACTAATTATGAGAGCGAGGCTAAACGCTTAATGGAAGTACCTCTAGCCTTACCCGCTTATGAAATGGTTCTCAAAGCTGCCCACACTTTTAATTTGCTGGATGCGCGTGGAGCTATTTCGGTTACCGAGCGGGCTGCCTATATCGGTCGAATTCGGAATCTTTCCCGTGCAGTGGCGCAAGCCTACTTCGAGTCTCGTGAGAAATTGGGCTTTCCGATGTGTCAACGCAGTTCAGCTAAATCATGAGTACATTGAATCCCGGCCCTACTTCAGCCAGCCTTCTACTTGAAGTATTTACAGAAGAGCTGCCTCCCAAATCCTTACGTCGTTTAGGTCAGGCTTTTAGTGATGGGATTACGGATTCCCTTAAAGTGGCTGGCCTGTTAAGCGAAAAATCTATCGTCACTGGGTTTGCAAGCCCCCGTCGCTTGGCTGTCCACATCACAGAGGTGCTTAATCAAGCCCCCGATTATCCAGTCCGAGAAAAATTACTTCCTATTTCTATTGCCTATGATGCGCAGGGTCAAGCCACCGCCCCCTTACTAAAGAAACTGGCTAGCCTAGGTTATGCTGACATTGATCTTTCTGCCTTAGAGAAATCAGGTGAAGGGAAGAATGAAGCGCTCTATTTAAATATAGTGGCAAAAGGTGCAGCTCTAGAGCCTACGGTACAACAAGCGCTCGAACAAACCCTGAGTAAATTACCGGTCGCTAAGATGATGCATTATCAAGTCACACGCGCCAATGGCGACTTGGTCGACGTTCAATTTGCCCGCCCAGTGCATGGCATTGTGGCTTTACATGGTAATAGTCCGCTTCAGATCAGCGCCCTAGGCATTGATTCAGGAAATAAAACCGATGGACATCGCTTTTTATCTCCTGGGGCAATCAAGATTGAGAGTGCCGATCAATACGAAACCTCACTAGAGGCCAAGGGAAAAATTATTCCCAGCTTTATAAAACGTCGCCAACAAATTGAGGCGGCACTGCTCAAGGCTGCAGGTGATGATCTGGTGCTGATGCCAGACAGCCTGCTTGATGAAGTGACAGCCCTAGTTGAGTGGCCAGCAATTTATGAGTGTCATTTTGATGCTGAGTTTTTAGAAGTTCCACAAGAATGTTTAATTCTGACGATGCAAACCAATCAGAAATATTTTGCATTAACGGATAAACAAGGCAAGCTCAGAAATCGCTTCTTAATTGTCTCCAATATTCAAACTGATCAGCCTGCGGCAATCATTTCAGGGAATGAACGTGTGGTGCGCCCTCGCTTATCAGATGCACGCTTCTTTTTCCAACAAGATCAAAAGCGTTCCTTGGCCTCTCGAGTAAATGATCTGGCAAGAGTGGTGTATCACAATCAATTGGGTAATCAACTCGATCGCACCAAGCGGGTTCAAGCCATTGCGCTCGAAATCGCCAAATTACTCGGATGGAATGAAACGCTTTCTGCTAGAGCAGCTGAGATTGCTAAAACGGATTTGCTGACTGATATGGTGGGTGAGTTCCCAGAACTTCAAGGAATCATGGGTCGCTACTATGCGACTCTCGATAAAGAAAATCCTGAAGTGGTAGCAGCATGCAGTGAGCACTATATGCCACGCTTTGCGGGTGATACTTTGCCAAGCACTCAAACTGGAACTATCTTGGCTATTGCTGACAAACTAGAAACCTTGGTCGGCATTTGGGGAGTTGGGCTAGCCCCCACAGGCGATAAAGACCCCTACGCACTGCGACGTCATGCACTGGGTATCTGTCGTTTGCTGTTAGAAAAAAATCTGTCTTTGAGTCTCCCGACCCTAATTGAACTAGCGCGCCAACAGTTTCCGCAAAAGGAAGTTCAGGAAAAAGCCCAGGTTACTGAAATCAATGAATTTATTCTTGACCGCTTGCGTGCTTATCTTCGCGATCAAGCAATTGACGGCAAACCCTTTACCAACCCTGAAATTGAAGCTGTCTTGAGCCAAGCACCAGAACATATCAATGACATCATCGCCCGTCTGTCCGCTTTAAGAGCATTCAATGCCCTCACACAAGCTGGCCAATTGGCGGCTGCTAACAAGCGCATTAGCAATATTCTGAAAAAGACTACCACTGCCATTCCCGACACTTGTTCAGAAAAGCTTTTGCAGGTTCCTGCAGAAATTGCCTTGCATCAAGCTTTTGAGGCATTAAAACCCAGTCTTGATTTGGCTTATGGAAAACATCAATTTGTTGAGCTATTAAAAGCATTAGTTGCTTTGAGTGAGCCGATCGATCAGTTCTTCGCGGACGTCATGGTGATGGATCCTGATCCAAAATTACGTGATAACCGCCTGGCCCTTTTACAAGAACTACACCAAAAAATGAATTTAGTCGCGGATCTCGGCAAATTAGCATGAGCAATAGCTCTTCTAAATTCATTATTCTCGACCGCGATGGTGTGATTAACGAAGATCGAGATGACTACGTCAAATCTGTTGATGAATGGATTCCGCTACCAGGCAGCTTAGAGGCTATCGCCCTACTCAATCAAGCTGGCTACCAAATTGCAATTGCAACCAACCAGTCTGGCTTAGCGCGCGGTTTCTTTAGCATCAGTGATTTACATGCCATGCATAACAAGATGGCTCATTTACTCAAGCCCCTAGGAGGGCATATTGATAGCATCTTCTTTTGCCCACACATCGATGCACATGCATGCGACTGTCGCAAACCGGCGCCAGGAATGATGAAAGAAATTGCTTTGCGATATCACAGAAATCAGCACAAACATCCCTTGGAAGGCATTCCTGTGGTTGGTGATTCCCTGAGAGATCTTCAAGCCGGAGTTGCCCTGGGCGCTTCACCCCATCTTGTTCTCACTGGCAAGGGTCAAAAGACTCTAGCGGGGGGAAACCTGCCTGAAGGAACGGAAATCCACCAAGACCTTCTGGCTTTTGCCAATAGCTTTCTCAAGGGCGTAGCATAAAGATGATGACTTTCGTACGCTCAACCCTTTTCACCCTCTTCTTGCTGGTCTTTACGCCGATTTGGTCGGTACTGTGTATGCTGGCTTTTCCTTTTCTCAACCCAGAGAATCGCTATCGCTTTATTGGGCTATGGAATAAGGTGGTCATATACGTTCTGAAGCATCTCTGCGGTATTCGTTTTGAGATTCGGGGCATGGAGAATATGCTGACTGTACTAGATCAACCGGTCGTCGTTCTCAGCAAACACCAATCTGCTTATGAGACGATCGCTTACATTGCCTTGCTTCCTAAACAACTGTGTTTTGTATTTAAGCGTGAGCTCTTGTGGATTCCATTTTTTGGCTGGGCCTTGGCTCTACTCAAAATGATCCACATTAATCGAGCTAGTAAAGAAACGGCAGCACTTTCTGTTGCAAGCCAAGGTCGAAAACGCCTAAGTGAAGGCAAATGGATTTTGATGTTCCCTGAGGGCACTAGAACCCCCGTTGGCTCTCATAAGCCCTATCGCAAAGGCGGAGCTCGTCTTGCTAGTGCCACTGGTGCTATCGTGATTCCGATTGCCCATAATGCTGGGCACTTCTGGCCACGCAATAGCTTCATGAAATACCCAGGTACCGTCATCTTCTCAATTGGCCCCGCGCTTGCTTCTGCAGGAAAATCTGGTGACCAACTCCATCAAGAAGTTGAAGGCTGGATTGAAGCAGAGATGAGAAAAATAGATCCGAGCGCTTACTAAGCTGAGATTCCATTGGCTAATAATTTAGCCCACGCAATATAACGATCTACCGAAATATCCTGCGCTCTAGCTTTGAGCTCATGCTCACCCAGACTTAAACGATCGGCATAGGCCTGTAAATTAGTCCGCAACATTTTACGTCTCTGAGCAAAGGCTGCTGCGACCACTTTTTCAAGAGCGCTCCACTCCTGAGAACTTAAGTCAAAATCTGTACGGGGAATCATTCTGACTACCGCAGAATTTACCTTAGGCTGAGGATCAAAAGCTTCGGGTGGAACCTCTAATACCTGCTCCATATGATAACGAGCCTGCAGCATGACAGAGAGCCGACTAAAGTCAGAGCTTCCTGCTGGCGCAACCATTCTTTCTACCACCTCTGCTTGCAACATAAATACTTGCTCATGAATCTGGCTGGCTGCTGATACCAAATGAAATAGGAGTGGTGAAGAGATGTTGTAAGGTAGATTGCCGACGACCTTACATTGACCCTGATGGCCGCCTCGCTGTTTTGCCCATTCAGAAAAATCAAACTGAAGTGCATCGCCCTCGATAACATTAAGCCCTGGTAAATTTTCTTTTCTCCAGTACGCAACGAGGTCTCGATCGATCTCTAGAAGATCTAGATGATCTAGATTAGCTAATAAGGGGCGAGTTAACGCACCTAAGCCGGGTCCGATTTCAATGATGTGCGAATCTGCAGCAGGATGAATCAGAGCGACAATGGCATGAATAATGCCGTTATCCTGCAAGAAATTTTGGCCAAATCGTTTTCGGGCGCGATGCATCTATACCGAGCTATTGTGATGCAGTGCTAATGAGTAGGCCAACCGAAGTGCCTCTAGCATACTGCGGTGATCGGCTAGGCCTTTTCCAGCAATATCAAGAGCCGTACCATGATCTACTGAAGTACGAATCATAGGCAAGCCCAATGTAACGTTAACACCGCTGCCGAAACTGACAAATTTAAATGGTGCCAAACCTTGATCGTGATACATAGCCAAGAAGGCATCTGTTTTATTCAGGGCCCGAACATCAAACATCGTGTCGCCCGGATAAGGGCCCGATACCGCGATCCCTGCATCACGCGCTAAATGAATTGCAGGAATAATCTGATCAACCTCCTCCCTACCAAGATAGCCAGATTCCCCAGCATGGGGATTCAATCCAGCAACCCGTATTCGAGGGTTTGCAATACCAAATTTAGAACGTAAATCATGCTCAATAATTTGAATCGTTTCAAAAAGAGTATTACAGCTTAAAGCAGCCGAAACCTCCTTTAAAGGTAGGTGGGTTGTTGCTAGAGCGACTCTTAACTGCTGAGCAGTGCGCATACCCAAAATACCAGCCTGAAGTTCAGTGCAGAGCATCATCACGACATGCTTCACACCACAACGCTCTGCCAGATACTCAGTGTGGCCTGTAAAGGGGGCTCCCGCGAGATTGATGACGCTTTTTTGAAGAGGCGCAGTCACCATCGCATCAAACCGACCCTGCAAACAACTATCGATAGCGAAATCTAGGGTGTTTAAGACATAGGCGGCATTTGCAGGATTTAACTCACCATATTTAACCGGCTCAATCAACGGTACATGGTGAATGTGCAAACGCTCCCGTATTTTCGAATCCACCGAATATGAAGCCGATAAAAGATCGCTACACCCCACTAGGGTAATTTCAAGATCAGTTTGCTCTTTTAAAAATTGGGCTGCAGCAGCCAAAGAAATCTCAGGGCCGATGCCAGAGGGCTCTCCTGTGGTGACAGCTAATTTAACGATTACCGGTGGCTGCATCTTCGACGTTCAAAATTTTCACCGTTGCAGAATCGCGTAGCTGACGGAGCCAATCTTGATAAGCCTGCTCAAACTTTCTTTGGCGGATTGCGACTTTTGCAAACTCACGCTGTTTCTCAGTGGTTAGCTCAGCCTGGCGGCGCTCTAAAACTTGAATCAAATGCCAGCCAAACTCAGTTTTAACTGGTGGGCTAACTTCACCAATCTGCAAGCGATTCATTGCCTGCTCAAACTCAGGGACCAATTCCCCAGGGCCCATCCAGCCTAAGTTACCTCCATTAGCAGCGGATCCATCTTCTGAATACTTCTTCGCAAGTTCACCAAAGTCTGCTGTTTTAGCAACAATCTGTGCGCGATATCCAGCCAAACGTCTTTCAGCATCTTGGTCACTTAATCCAGCTCGATTCTTGAGCAAAATGTGGCGAGATAAGGTTTGGGTAATCATAATATTTTGTGGCGCACCAGAGCTTACCGCCTCTTGCTCTGGCGGCTGAGGTGGAGCTTGCTGTGGCTGTGAACCTGATGCAGATCGACGATCCAATACTTTTAAAACATGGTAGCCCGCGGGGCTCTTGACTACATTATTCGCAAGCTGACCACCACCAATATTTCTGACGGCTTCATAAAATAATTGAGGTAAGCGATCTGGAGTCCGATAGCCGAGTTCTTGAAATTTAATCTTCGGATTTTCTTTAGACGCCATTTCACCCAATTGAAGAAAATCGACATCGCCTTGAGCATCTCGTAATAGCATTTCAGCTTTTTTCTTGCCTTCGGCCTGAGCACCGGCGCCGGCATTGGGGTCAACTGGAATGAAAATTTGAGCAATATCAATCTCTTCAACACCACCAGCAGCGACAGGCAAACTTGACACAGGCCTCCTAGCGCCAAGTTTTGCTGTTGATTGCTCGGCGATAAAGTTATCAACTTCTGCATCTGATATCTTGATCTTAGATTCAACTTCACGCTCACGATACCGGCTCATCACAATATCATTTCGAAGCATCTCTTTATAGCGATCAAAGCTGATACCCGATAAAACTACCTTAGCCTTAAAGTCTGCAAAAGTAGTTTTATTCCTAGAAACGATGTCATCCAGTATTTTATTAAGTTCTTTGTCACTGACTGTCACTCCGTCTTGTGCCGCCTCTTGTAATTGCACCTTTTCAATAATAAGGCGATCTAAAATCGCTTTGCGCAAAGTAACTGTGTCCGAGGGAAGCTTTGCGCCTTGCTTTTGCAAACTCGCAATACGATCATCTATTTCCTTGCGAGTAATAAACCCGGTATTAACAACTGCTGCAACACCATCAATATCTCGAACCTTGCTTTCAGAGCTAGCGTTAGGGCTAGTACTCTCGCTATTTGCGCCAGCCTTTTTTGGCACTGCTGCTGTTTGAGCAAGTGAAAGAGTCGACAAGCAAGCAAGCCCAAAAAATATCGTAGCAAAAAGAGTCTGTCTAAAACGAATTCTGGAATGCATCATTGATAATTCTCATAAATTGAAGGGGGTATGGGCTTCGAAGTTGGCATATATCCAGGTACATTAAGCTTCATGATATCAACTGGATTACTGCCAGCGCTAGCAAAGCCCCTAAATTCAACCTGGAAGAGTACCTGGGTAGTCATGAGTTGCGAAGTATTCACTACCTGAGAGTACGCGCCTCTAAAGGTCCAGCAATCTCGGGTCCACTCTAGTGCTGCTAAGGAATTCAAGGTTTTACCTGCCAAGGCATCGTAACCCCAACGCCCTAAGACGGAAAGCTCTCGCGTAAGCGGCCACTGTCCGGAAATGTTGTACTGGTTGGTTGTTGTTGCCCCTGGCGCTGCTGCTTGATTATTCTGAGTAGAAGCTATAACAGGTGGGGTATAAACGTTTCGGTAGCCGATATTTAAACTTCTACCTGGAGTAGGACGCCAACTCGCGCCTGCAGTAGTTTGCACAAACTGATTAAGCTGGGCGTTATAGTCTCCAAAAGCATCGACACTGAGATTTCCTAACAATCTAACAGATGCAGAGCCTAGGGTATCTTGGTATGTTGTAGGATTGGCAATTGTGCCATTCAAGCCCACCCGTTGTGCCGTAAATTGCTGACGTTGGGCGAGCGTTACTGAGGCTCTTTCAGCACCTGTATTTGCTTCAATCATGCGGCTGGTAATACCCCCAGTCAATTTATTATTATCAGCAATACGGTCATTACCAATAAAATTATTTTCACTAAAAACTTGAATGAGGCCAAAGCCCCCATCTGCAGTATCAAACAAGGGAGTATTTGTTTGATCCTGATATGGCGTGTATACGTAGAATGCGCGTGGCTCCATAGTTAGCAGCATGTCTCGGCCAAAAAAACCTTTCAGCTCTGCAGCATCGCGTTCGAAAGCTACTCCAGAGTCCAAACTAAAGGTAGGCAGTACAAAACCCTGAGCAGGCGCTACAGTGCTGCTGTTAAAAGCAGTTGCGTTATAGGTATTAGACTGAAAACTGACTTTCGGTGTGATGTAGTAACCAGGAGTAACCTGGGGTAACGCCATTGCACCTTTGATAACTGTTCGATCAGCTTGGCTATAAACACCTGGAGCGGTAGCAGCTAAATTTCCGCCGATATTGTATGCAAAGCGTGTGTAATCAGTAGAGAAGGTTGTAGCAGGGCCACTAGGTAAAGTTACATACTTCCCACTCACATCAGCAGCCGTTGGTGTAAGCCGATTGTTATAGGCAGCAGTGACATTCGGCAAAATATTGTATGGTGACTGAACAATATTCGTCGGGTCTGGTTGGAGTGTCTGGAAAGTCAAAGCGCGCGCAGAGACATTCCAATTACTCAAGCTATCAGTGAGCTGTTTATTAGTCCCAACTTCTTGACGAAACTGGCTAGTCACTGCGCCAGCGATACTTTGCGAGAAGTCAGTTGGATATAAATTATCTGAAACACGCGCAATATTGGCATAACCGGTCCAAGCCCCAGGAATGGGGATGCCATTTTGACTCAGAGCACCATTAAAGTTTTCTCTTTGTTGCCAGTCATAGCGCCAACGGTTAGTCCCTGTTTTTCGATCGTAAGGTAAATAGTCGCCCCCTAATGTGCCGGCTTCACTTGTATCTAAAAAACGATATTGAGCGCCTAATTGGGTTCCACGCTGCCCCATTACTCTTGGCAGTAATAGAAGATCTCGATTAGGCGCAATATTGACGTAATACGGCTGTGTGACATCAATACCATTATTGGAGTTATAGCCAGCAACTGGCGCCAATAAACCAGAGCGACGCTGACCAGAAGTGGGCACCGTGAAATAGGGCACATAGGCGATTGGTACATCAAAGAATCGCATCACCCCGTTAGTACCAGTCATTTCTTTCTGTTCATTATCGATTTCAATTTTGCTAGCCGTGAAATACCAATCGAGATTTTCTGGATTACAGGTTGTATAGGTTGCGTTATCAAACACAAATACATCGGCACTTTGGACTGTTAGTTTTTTTGCATTTCCATTTGCATGGGAATCACGCAACTCATAATTCGGCGTTTCCATCTCACCCTCACGGGCATCGACATTAAAGCGTGCAGTAGGCCCCTTAAAGGCAGTGTTTCCTTTAATTAATTCGGCATTGCCAATTAATGTCGCCACATCACTATCCGGGTCGTAAGAAATTTCATCGGCTTTCATGACGGCGCCATTACGACGGATTTGTGCGCGACCAATCAAATGCATATCTCGATCAACCAACCCATCAATCGCATCGCTTGATGTAAAAGTTAAAGCCTTGCCATCTGGAATAGGCTTGCCTACACGCAATTGATCATCCAATTTCAAAACCGTTACATCGCCTCGATCAGGAATTAAAATAGAGCCTACGGATGATTGAGAATTGAGGGGTAATGGAGCGGGGGCCTGGGCAATCGAATGAGTAGCCAGCCCAAGCAAACCTAACCCCATCAAAACGCGCAGGATTAGCTTACTAGAAAGAGGGGCGCAAAGGCCGGCGCGACGGCGATAATGACTCATGGATCTTGACCCGCCTTATTATACGAATCGACATGACCGACATACGCTTAGACACCCTGCGCAAATGGCTAAAAGGCCTAGAGCCTAGCTGGCAATTAGACCTTGCCAGTTTGGCACCGGCTTCTGCTGATGCCAGTTTTCGGAGGTATTTCCGAATTGCGTCCAAAACCCCTCATTTTGAGACTTTGATCATCATGGATGCCCCGCCTGAACATGAACCCTTAGATGACTTTATTCAGATTGACCTATTACTTGAAAATGCGGGTCTTAATGTCCCCAAAATCCTGGAAAAGAATATCGCTGCGGGCTTTCTTTTGCTCAACGATTTGGGTAGAAAAACCTATCTCGCAGAACTCAATCCTGACTCAGCAAACTGGCTTTATGAAGATGCAACTCAGGCATTGATCAAAATGCAATTAGCCAGTAAACCAGATGTACTTCCAAACTATGATGCCGCTCTTTTACTGCGCGAGCTCCAACTCTTTCCAGAGTGGTATTTAAATAAGCATCTTGGTATTCAATTGGATTTAAAACAAGAACAGCTCATCCAAGAGGCTTTTGATCACATCATTCAAAATAATTTAGTACAAGCCAAAGTCTATGTTCATCGCGACTACCATTCACGTAATTTGATGGTTACAGAACAGAACAATCCGGGCGTGATTGACTTTCAAGATGCAGTGTATGGCCCAATTACTTACGATGCTGCATCGCTTTGGCGTGATGCCTATATTGCATGGCCTGAAGAGAACGTCATAGACTGGGTTATTCGTTATTGGGAAGCCGGAAGAAAGGCTGGACTTGCAATGCCAGAAGATTTTGGTGAGTTTTATCGCGATTTCGAATGGATGGGACTGCAACGTCATCTCAAAATCTTAGGTATCTTTGCAAGGCTATTTCATCGCGATGGCAAAGATGCTTATCTAAAAGATATTCCCCTCGTCTTGGAATACGCGATTGCAACAGCCAATCGCTATATCGAGTTAAGACCACTTGCTCGTCTTTTGGAATCTACTCGTAGATGAGTCAATTTTCTGCACTTCCGTGTCTTTTGCTTGCTGCGGGTAGAGGTGAACGTATGCGCCCTCTTACAGATGAATTACCTAAGCCATTACTGAAGATTGGTAATCAGTCTTTATTAGAAAGACACCTCAACTTACTCAGCAAAGCAGGAATCAAGGAAGTGGTGATTAATCACGCTTGGCTTGGAGAAAAAATTGAAGATGCACTGGGTGACGGGGCTCAATTTGGCTTACATATTGAATATTCTCGGGAAGGTACCGCACTGGAAACTGCGGGTGGCATTCATCAAGCCTTGAAACTGCTCAAACCAAAGGATTATTTGCTAGTCATCAACGGAGATGTTTTCTGCCCCAACTTTCCCATTGAGGCTCTTTTAGAGCAAATTTCCACCTTAAGAGCCAATCCTGCAAAACCTTTGGCCTATCTAGTGATGGTGCCCAATCCGGCCCAGCATCCCAATGGCGACTTTTATCTAAAAGATGGGTTCATTCAAGATAACCCCTCACCCAATGCAGAAAAACTTACCTTCTCAGGCATCGGGATCTATCACTACAGCCTATTCACACATATCCAAAGTGGGGCATCGGCTAAATTAGCCCCCCTTTTGAGAGAGGCCATGGGCAAAAATCAGGTTCTCGGTGAAAAATATCTCGGTCCGTGGCACGATGTCGGTACACCTCAACGCTTAAAAGAACTCAATGCGGCATATGCATCAAGCTGAAATTTACCGATCTCGCAGATTAAAACTCGCAGAACAGATCCAGTCTAAAACTGGTAGCGGTATTGCGATTATTTCAACTGCGCCAGAATTAGCGCGTAATCGGGATAGTGAATTTCCTTATCGCCATGACAGTGATTTCTTTTACCTCACTGGCTTTGATGAGCCAGGAGCAACATTAGTCATCATCGTGCAGGATAAGTCGGTTGAGTCACACCTATTTTGTCGCCCAAAAGATCTTGAGAGAGAAATTTGGGATGGAATCCGACTGGGGCCAGATGCGGCACCTGAATCGCTGGGACTGGAGTTTGCCTACAGCAACCAAGAGTTAGATACCAAACTCAGTGAATTATTAAGTAGGCATGAAGCAATTTACCTTCGCTTGGCCGAGAATGCGGAATCAGATCGTCGCCTAAGACATTGGATGGAACAAGTACGCAAACAAAGTCGCTCAGGCCTGAATCCACCAACGCAATTGCATGATGTTGATGCACTGATTCATGAAATGCGCTTATTCAAAGATGCTCATGAAATCGACATCATGAAACGGGCAGCAGCCATTTCGGCACGCGCCCACATTCGGGCAATGCAAACCTGCAAGCCCGGCATGCGTGAATACCAACTCGAAGCTGAACTGCTTCACGAGTTTCGTTTCCACGGCTCGCAAAGCGTAGCCTATAACAGCATCGTAGCTACTGGCGAGAACGCTTGCATTCTCCATTACCGAGCTGGCAATGCAGAATTGCAGAGCGGCGATTTATGTCTGATTGATGCAGGCTGCGAACTCGATAGTTATGCCTCTGACATTACTCGCACTTTTCCTGTGAATGGAAAATTTACCGGTCCACAGCGGGCTTTGTATGAGATCACTGTGCAAGCTCAAGCAGCAGCGATTGCAGAAACGCGTCCGGGCAATACTTTTATTCAGCCGCATGAAGCTGCTGTCAAAGTATTAACTCAAGGACTGCTGGATGAAAAGCTTCTCAAACTTACTGAATTGGGCTCCCTAGAAAATGCCATCGAAACCGGTGCCTATCGTCGCTTTTATATGCACCGCACTTCACATTGGTTGGGAATGGACGTTCATGATGTGGGCTCCTACAGAGAGGCCAGTACCCAAACAGAAAAGCCTTGGCGTATTCTCCAGCCTAATATGGCTCTCACTATTGAGCCTGGCCTTTACATCAGGCCAGCAGATGATATATCCGAAGCCTTTTGGAATATTGGCATCCGGATTGAAGATGATGCCGTTGTCACTGCTTCAGGTTGTGAATTGATTTCTCGTGGAGTGCCCGTTAAGGCCGAAGAAATCGAATCCCTCATGCGCCAGTAATCGCAATCCGATGAAAAACGCTGCTTGCGATATTCTGATTTTAGGTGGTGGTCCCGTTGGTCTGGCTTGCGCTGCATGGACTCTGCAAAAGTATCCGGAAGCTCGACTTACTCTCCTCGATCGTAATTCAAGAAACGATCAGGATCTAGGCTCTGCTGATACTAGAGGTATCGCCCTCTCTCATGGTAGCAAGCTTTTACTCGATACGATTGGTGCCTGGCCAACCGAGAGCGCACCCATTCATCAAGTGCATGTGTCTCAAGCCGGCCGTTTTGGTCGCGCCTTGATGACTAGAGAAGAGCTCAAGCAAGATGCACTTGGCCATATTGTTCGCTACCGAGATATTCATCTGGCATTACGCAATGCACTTCGTCACTTGCAAAAAAATAGTCCGCGCTTTACTTGGCAGCACATTGATGCCAATAGCGCACCTCTAGATATTGATGCTCAATGTATTGTCCATGCTGAAGGTGGCTTATTCAAAACCCAAGATTGGGTTGAATCTGGTCGAGACTATGGCCAAGCTGCTTTAGTTGGCCTAGTTGAAGTGGAAACAGCAACCGCGCATATGGCATGGGAGCGGTTCACCTCAGAGGGCCCACTAGCACTTCTTCCCAGTCACTATGGCAGTAATATTTTGAATCTTGTCTGGTGCGGCTCACCTGACTCCACCAAAAAACGGCTTGCCTTAAAGGATGCAGAATTTCTCTCTGCCCTGGAGAGTGAATTTGGTACACGGATTGGGCGCTTTCTTAAAATACAAGATCGTCGCTTTTACGATTTAGGCCTCAATTACCGCAAACAGATTCATCAAGGCAATGCCGTTTGGATCGGCAATGCGGCTCAAACCCTGCACCCAGTTGCAGGACAGGGTTTGAACTTGGGTCTGCGAGACGCCTATCTCCTCTCAGAAAAACTCAGCGGCGTATTTGCCAGATCTGCACAAGGAGCAAGCGCGCTAGCAATTGAGCATGCACTGTCTGAATATGCCCAAAGCCGGCAAGTAGATCGAAAAGCAACGATTGGTCTCACGGATATGATGGCCAGAGTCTTTACTTCAAACCTAATCCCCGTTGTACTTGCCAGGGGCCTCGCTTTAACGGCTCTTCAATGGCTTCCACCCGTAAAGACCGCACTTGCCCGTCAAATGATGTTTGGAAGGCGCTAGCAGCCTTTAAAGCAGTTCTATGGTCGTTCAAATACAAGCATTAATTTGCCTAAAATTTAGGCAAATCTAGGGACGCCTGTGCTAAAGTAACACCCTTTCCCATCAGCTCAAACTGCCTTTTTAGTCTCGTCTAAACACATGAAAATCGGTCCTCATCAGCTCGCCAATCAGCTCTTCGTTGCCCCGATGGCAGGAGTGACAGATCGACCTTTTCGTCAGCTCTGTAAAAAACTCGGCGCTGGTTATGCGGTATCCGAAATGATCGCCTCTAATGCGCTCTTGTGGAACAGTGAGAAGACTCAGCGCCGCGCAAACCACAAAGGCGAATTCAAGCCGATTGCTGTGCAGATTGCTGGCGCTGATCCAGCCATGATGGCTGCTGCTGCCAAACTCAACGTAGATCATGGCGCTCAAATCATTGACATTAATATGGGTTGCCCAGCGAAAAAAGTCTGTAATGTTGCTGCTGGCTCTGCCTTATTGCGGGATGAGCCGTTGGTGCAACAAATCATTGAAGCGGTAGTCCAGGCTGTTGGAGTTGGTCCTGATGCAGTTCCAGTTACTCTGAAAATTCGGACTGGCTGGGATCGTGAGCACAAAAATGCACTAGCTGTAGCAAAACTGGCAGAGCAATCTGGCATCTCTATGTTGACTATTCATGGTCGTACTCGCGCGGATTTGTATCACGGAGCAGCAGAATACGAAACGATTCAAGCTGTAAAAAGCAGCATTAAGATTCCGGTAGTTGCAAATGGCGACATCACCACCCCAGAAAAAGCCGCTCAAGTTTTAAAACGGACTGGCGCTGATGCCATCATGATTGGTCGTGCTGCGCAAGGGCGCCCTTGGATCTTTCGAGAAATCGCGCACTATCTTGCTACTGGTGAAACCTTGCCAACGCCTGAGATTGCTGAGATTCAAGACATCATGAACGAACACTTGCTCGATCATTACGCTTTTTATGGTGAATACACTGGTCTACGTACTGCGCGAAAGCATATTGGCTGGTATTGCAAGGGTTTGCGTAATTCTCATCACTTTAGACAGAAGATGAATACCGCCGATGATTGCAAGACCCAACTGCAAATGGTCAATGATTTTTTTGATGAAATGAAATCCCATTCTGATCGTCTCCTCTTTTTAGAAGCTGCTTAAATTGGTATTTGATGAATGACTTATAGACAACCTATTACTGAGTGCGTTGAAAAACATTTACAACACTATCTTGATGACCTAAAAGACACGCCTCCGTCAGATATTTACCAAATGGTGCTAGCTGTAGTAGAAAAACCCATGCTAGAGATTGTCATGCGTCACGCAAAAGATAATCAGTCTCTCGCCGCCCAATATCTGGGTATTAACCGTAATACTTTGCATAAAAAATTAATCGAGCACAAGCTCATTAAATAATCTCTTTTCTTTAAATAAAACCTATGATTCGTACTGCACTCCTCTCTGTTTCCGATAAACACGGCATTGTCGATTTTGCTAAAGAGCTTCATGCTCTGGGCATCCAGCTCATCTCTACAGGGGGCACGGCTAAGCTACTTGCTGAAAATAACTTACCTGTAGTTGAGGTCTCCGCATTAACTCACTTTCCGGAAATGCTGGATGGTCGCGTAAAGACCCTTCACCCGATGGTGCATGGTGGTCTTTTAGCCCGCAGAGATTCAAAAGAGCACATGGCCGCCCTGAAAGAGCATGGTATTGGCACGATTGATATGCTTGTCATTAACCTCTACCCCTTTAATCAAACAGTAGCAAAAACAGAATGCAGCTTTGAGGATGCAGTTGAGAATATTGATATAGGCGGCCCAGCAATGTTGCGAGCTGCTGCCAAGAATCATCAAGATGTTACGGTATTGATCTCGCCAAACGACTACGCACCCGTACTCGCAGAAATGAAAGCGAATCAAAATAATGTGTCTTATCAAACCAATTTGGGTTTAGCAAAAAAAGTCTTTGCCCATACAGCTCAATACGATGGTGCTATTGCAAATTACCTTTCTTCTTTGGGTGATGACTTGAACCATCAGCAACGCTCTTCATACCCAGAGACTCTGCACCTAGCATTCGAGAAGGTCCAGGAGATGCGCTATGGTGAAAATCCTCATCAATCTGCTGCGTTCTATAAAGATCTTCAACCCGTAGATGGTGCCTTAGCAAACTACCGTCAATTGCAGGGCAAAGAACTCTCCTATAACAATATTGCAGATGCAGACGCTGCCTGGGAGTGCGTGAAAAGCTTCTCTACCAGTAATGGTAATAACACTCCCGCCTGCGTCATCATCAAACACGCCAATCCTTGCGGTGTTGCAGTTGCCAGCTCGGCTCTGGAGGCCTATCAAAAAGCGTTTAAGACTGATCCAAGTTCCGCATTTGGTGGAATCATCGCCTTGAATGTACCTTGTGATGGCGCTGCGGCCGAAGCCATCTCTAAACAATTTGTGGAAGTTCTGATTGCGCCCAGCTTTAGCAAAGAAGCCTTAGCGATCTTTGCGGCAAAGCAAAATGTTCGCCTGTTAGAAATCCCACTAGGTACTGGTTTTAATGCTTTTGATTTCAAAAGAGTAGGAGGTGGCTTATTAGTGCAATCTCCTGATGCGAAAAATGTTTTGCAAAATGAAATCAAAGTGGTTAGTCAGAGACAGCCTACGCCGAAAGAGCTCAATGACATGATGTTTGCTTGGCGCGTTGCGAAGTTTGTCAAATCGAATGCAATTGTATATTGCGCAGACGGCATGACTCTGGGTATTGGCGCTGGCCAGATGAGTCGCGTAGACTCTGCAAGAATGGCAAGCATTAAAGCTGAAAATGCAGGACTTAGCCTCAAAGGATCAGCCGTGGCGAGTGATGCTTTCTTCCCCTTCCGCGATGGTTTGGATGTTGTAGTTAGCGCAGGTGCCAGTTGTGCCATTCAACCAGGCGGCAGCATGCGTGATGAAGAAATCATCGCCGCAGCCAATGAACATGGCATTGCCATGATCTTCACTGGCACGCGACACTTCCGCCATTAAGCACAAGATTACTCAATGCGCTGGATAGGAATTGATCCTGGCTTACGTACCACCGGTTTCGGCGTCATTGATGTCGATGGCCAAAAATTGACCTATGTTGCCTCGGGCACCATTGAAAGCGGTGATCCTGCCAAAGGCCTTCCTGAGCGTTTAGGTGCTCTCTATGCTGGATTAATCGAAGTATTGGAGACCTATCGTCCAGAGTCAGCTGCAATTGAAGAGGTCTTTCTGAATGTGAATCCTCGTTCTACTTTAATGTTGGGGCAGGCGCGTGGTGCAGTCATCGCTGCTCTCGTTTCTAAAAAACTCCCTGTAGCTGAGTACAGTGCCCTAAGAGTAAAGCAAGCCATCGTTGGCACAGGGCGTGCTGCCAAGCCCCAGGTTCAAGAAATGGTTAAACGCTTACTCCGACTCAATCGTGCCCCCGGCTCTGATGCCTCGGATGCCTTGGGTGTGGCTATTTGCGCCGCGCATCATGCACAAATACCCAAGGCAATCACAGCTGCACTTGCGTCTAAGAAGCCTCTGAAGTCAAAAGCCTAAACAGGTTAAGATCACCCTATGATTGGTCGTATTCAAGGAACCCTCGTCTCAGTTCACCCACCTCGCCTCCTGGTAGATTGCCAAGGCGTTGGCTATGAAATTGATGTGCCGATGAGCACCCTGTACCAACTACCCGAAGTGAATCAAAAAATTACTTTACTCACTCACTTTCAAGTGCGTGAAGATGCCCAACAGCTCTTTGGTTTTGCTACTGAAACTGAGCGTGAGGCATTTCGACAACTCATTAAGATCAGCGGTGTTGGCTCTAGAACTGCTTTAGCCATTCTCTCTGGAATGAGCGTCAATGAATTGGCGCAGGCCATCGCACTTCAAGAAGCCGATCGCCTGACTCAGGTTCCCGGCATCGGGAAGAAGACTGCTGAGCGGCTTTGCTTAGAGCTAAAGGGTAAGCTTGCTCCCGATTTAGGAATTGCTAATGGTAAGCCGCAAGCGATTGAGGCAAGCAGCGAGATATTGCAGGCCCTTCTAGCTCTCGGTTACTCAGAAAAAGAAGCACTCTTGACTCTTAAACAAATCCCACCCGACAGCACAGTTTCTGACGGTATTCGGATGGGCTTGAAGTATCTATCTAAAGCTTAAAGCACTACACTTGCAGCATGGCAATTCATACTGACGATCTCAACTCTATTCCTGAAGATTTACCAGAAGGTAATGATCGCATCGTCAGTGGTGCCGCAGGTAACGCCGAGGCGGTTTTTGAAAAAGCCCTGCGCCCCAAGCAGCTAGACGAATACGTAGGCCAAACCAAAGCTCGGGCCCAGCTTGAGATCTTTATTAGCGCTACTCGCGCGCGCCAAGAAGCGCTTGATCATGTCTTGCTATTTGGGCCTCCGGGTCTTGGTAAGACCACGCTTGCCCATATCATCGCCAGAGAGCTGGGTGTCAACTTGCGGCAAACTAGCGGCCCAGTTCTAGATAGGCCTGGCGATCTTGCTGCGTTACTGACTAATCTCGAAGCAAATGATGTGCTCTTCATTGATGAGATTCATAGACTGTCCCCAGTTGTTGAAGAAATTCTGTACCCGGCACTAGAGGACTACAGCCTAGACATCATGATTGGTGAAGGCCCTGCAGCACGTAGTGTCAAGATTGATCTCAAGCCATTTACTCTGATTGGTGCAACCACACGCGCCGGAATGCTGACCAACCCCCTGCGGGATCGCTTTGGTATTGTGGCTAGACTCGAGTTCTACACTACAGAAGAACTGACCAAGATTATTAATCGCTCAGCAAGCCTTCTCAAAGCAGATATCGATCCAGAAGGCTCAGTCGAAATCGCTAAGCGTGCCCGTGGAACACCACGAATCGCCAATCGGCTATTGCGCCGTGTACGAGACTATGCTGAAGTCAAAGGCACAGGCACTATTACTAAAGCGATGGCTGATGCTGCACTGAAAATGCTAGATGTAGATCCAAGCGGCTTTGATGTGATGGATAGAAAACTCTTAGAAGCCATCATGCATAAATTCGATGGTGGTCCAGTTGGGATTGATAATTTGGCTGCAGCAATTGGTGAGGAGCGTGACACCATTGAGGATGTTCTAGAGCCCTACCTGATTCAACAAGGCTATCTACAGAGAACTTCTAGAGGGAGAGTGGCAACCCGTCAGGCTTATGAGCATTTTGGTTTAACGCCACCTAGTGGCAATACCAGCTTAGACCTATAGCTCTAATCAGCTCAGCGTCACTTTTGCAAATTTACGCTTACCAACCTGCACAATATACGTTCCGGCCTCAATCTTTAATTGCTTATCAGCAATCGTTACACCATCAATCTTCACACCGTTTTGCTCAATATTGCGCATCGCTTCAGATGTAGACGGAGCTAATCCAGCAACCTTGAGAAGGTTGGCGATCCCCATGGGTGCGCCAGTAAGGGTGACTTCAGGAATCTCATCGGGTACACCGCCCTTGGCGCGGTGATTAAAGTCTTCTAGCGCTTTTTCAGCAGCCGCTTGTGAATGAAAGCGTGCCACGATTTCTTGGGCAAGTAACACTTTGCAATCTTTTGGATTTCTGCCAGCAGCAACTTCCTGCTTCATGAGATCGATTTCAGCGATTGGGCGGAATGACAACAAGGTGAAGTAATCCCACATCAAATCATCAGAGATACTCAAGAGCTTGCCAAACATCTCGCCAGGCGCTTCACTGATGCCAATGTAATTACCTTTGGACTTACTCATTTTCTCAACGCCATCTAGACCCACCAAGAGTGGCATGGTCAAAATACATTGAGGCTCTTGGCCATACTCACGCTGGAGCTCACGACCAACAAGAAGATTAAATTTCTGATCTGTACCACCCAGCTCTAAATCACTCTTGAGGGCAACAGAGTCATAACCTTGCATGAGAGGATATAAGAACTCATGAATTGAAATAGGCACCCCACTGCGATAGCGCTTAGTAAAATCATCGCGCTCCAACATGCGGGCAACAGTGTGTTTTGCTGCTAACTGAATCATGCCGCGCGCACCCAGTGGATCACACCACTCACTGTTATAGCGCACTTCAGTTTTTGCAGGATCGAGCACCATACTTGCTTGACGATAGTAAGTCTCAGCATTGATAGCAATCTCCTCTGCAGTCAATGGTGGACGAGTGGCATTGCGACCCGATGGATCACCGATCATGCTAGTAAAGTCACCAATCAGGAAGATGACCGTATGCCCTAAGTCTTGCAATTGGCGTAATTTATTCAGAACTACCGTATGCCCCAAATGAATATCAGGCGCCGTAGGATCTAAACCTAATTTAATCCTGAGCGGAGTCTTGGTCACTTGGCTACGGGCTAACTTTTGGACCCAATCGGCCTCAACCAATAGCTCATCACAGCCACGTTTAGTCACATCAAGTGCCGCGAAGACTTCAGGGGTCAAAGGATATTTTTGTTCTGGTTTTGCCGTCATACTGATTCGGATGCTGATACAGTTATTTAGTATTTCAAATGTTAAGCATAATTGTCGCATTCCTGAGAACTCGATGAACAAACCGCACTCTCTCTACATTGGCCTCATGTCTGGCACTAGCCTAGATGGGATCGACGCCGTTCTAGCCAAGATCGGACCCAATGGAGAAACGAGCGCCCAAGCAGCCTTTAGCGCCCCCTTTGATCCTGAGCTTCGTAAGGCCCTGTTTGAACTTCAAAGCCCTGGGGAAAATGAACTCCACCGGGAGAAGCAAGCCGGCAATGCATTGGCTTTGGCCTATGCAGAGGCAGTAAGCAAACTCCTCAAAAAGGCTCATTTGCAGCCATCGGATATCGCTGCGATTGGCGCCCATGGACAAACCATTCGCCACCAACCGCAGCTTGGGGAATTGGGATATACCCACCAAACATTGAATGCCGCCCTTTTGGCCGAGAAAACCGGGATCGATGTCATTGCTGACTTTAGAAGTCGTGATCTCGCGGCTGGTGGACACGGCGCACCTTTAGTGCCCGCTTTTCATGCGCAGCAATTTACATCAACTGAAAATCTCGCCATTCTCAATATTGGCGGTATCGCTAATTTCACACTGCTTCCAAAAAATGGTGTAGTTACTGGCTTTGATTGTGGTCCAGGAAATATGTTGATGGATGCCTGGATTTATGAACACCAAGGCAATGCTTTTGATGAAAATGGCACATGGGCATCACAAGGTAAAGTAAATGAAGATTTACTAAGCAAAATGTTGGCTGATCCATTCTTTAAAAAGTTACCACCAAAAAGCACTGGTCGAGATGACTTTCATCTTGAATGGTTAAAAGAAAAATTAGGCAAAGAAAATCACCGTACCGAGAATGTGCAAGCAACACTTCTGCACTTAACAGCACACTCTGCTTTAGAGGCTTTGCTACATCATGCCCCGCAAACCCAGAAGTTGATTGTCTGCGGGGGTGGCGCAAAGAATAAAGCCCTCATGAATTTGCTCAAAGTCAAAGCACAACATGTGTTTAAACAGCCTTTAGAAATCGCGAGTAGTGAAGCTGTTGGGATTGATCCTCAACTCGTGGAAGGTCTTGCCTTTGCTTGGCTCGCCTGGACTCATAAAGAAAAACGGCCGGCAAATCTGCCAGCCGTAACGGGTGCTAAAGGACTCAGAATCTTAGGCGCTTGTTACCCAGCCTAGTTTCTAAAGATCTTAAGCCGAGAAAGAAGAACCGCAACCGCAAGTGGTGGTTGCATTCGGATTCTTAATCACAAATTGTGATCCATGGATATCTTCTTTGTAATCAATTTCTGCACCTACTAAATATTGGAAGCTCATTGAGTCCACCAGAAGTGTCACACCATTTTTTTCAAACTCAGTGTCATCTTCATTCACAGCATCATCAAAAGTAAATCCATACTGGAATCCTGAGCAACCGCCACCTTGGACGAATACTCTTAATTTGAGGCTGGGATTGCCCTCTTCGGCAATCAGGTCAGCCACTTTTGCAGCAGCACTATCCGTAAACACTAACGGTGTTGGTGGCTCTGCAAGATCCTGCGCAACTTGGGTAGCAACTTCAGTCATGATGAACTCCTAATTCGAAAGGCAATAATTCATTTTAGGCTTTAAATCCCCAGTCTGCTGGAAAGGTCTTTAGGGCAATAAGGCAATCTGGGTCAAGCCCATGGTCTCGGGCAAGCCAAACATTAGGTTGAGACACTGCACACCCTGACCAGAAGCCCCTTTAACCAGGTTGTCCTCAACCACCAAAATGACCAAAGTATCGCCATTGCCAGGCCGATGGATCGCAATTCGAAGGCCATTACTCCCTCTTACCGAACGCGTCTCTGGATGACTTCCGGCTGGCATCACATCCACAAAGGGCTCATCCTTGTAGAAGTTCTCATACAGCTTTTGGTAATCGACCTCTTTGCCTACCTCGGTTAGACGCACATACAAAGTGGAATGAATACCTCTAATCATTGGGGTGAGATGGGGCACAAATGTCAAACCAATCTGTTCATGACCAGCAATGGCTTTGAGTCCTTGAACAATCTCAGGTAAGTGACGATGGCCTTTAACGCCATAAGCCTTAAAGTTATCACTAGCCTCAGCCATCAAGGTGCCGATCTCGACTTTACGTCCTGCACCTGAAGTGCCGGACTTCGAATCCGAAATAATATGTTCGCCGTCAATCAGTTGTTTACCACCAGTGGATTTTGGAGAAAGTAGTGGCGCGAGACCTAATTGCACAGAGGTTGGATAGCAACCCGCAAGCCCAACGACCCGCGCTTTCTGAATGGCATCCCGATTAATTTCTGGCAAGCCATATACCGCCTCTGCCAAGACATCAGGACAACTATGCTCCATGCCATACCATTTTTGAAACTCAGCAACGTCTTTCAAACGAAAGTCTGCAGCCAAATCCAGCACCTTAACGCCTGCAGCCAAAAGTGCTTTTGCCTGAGCCATCGCAACACCATGCGGTGTGGCAAAAAATACAGCATCACATTCAGTTAGATGAGCATCCTCTGGCGTAGTGAACTTGAGATCAACTCGGCCACGCAAGGAAGGAAACATATCTGCTACGGGCATGCCTGCTTCAGTACGCGAAGTAATCGCCTGAATCTGGACTTCAGGATGCTGTGTCAATAAACGGAGTAACTCCACTCCGGTATATCCAGTTCCACCAACGATGCCAACCTTAATCATGCTGATCTCCAATTTCAATAAGCCATAGCTTACTGCTTGATTCTGACAAATACTTTCATTTTAGAAACAAAAAGGGCCGCTTGCGCGACCCTTTCATCAAAACATAGCGACTGAAAGAAATTAGCGCTTGCTGAACTGCTTGCGACGACGCGCGCCGTGCAGACCAACCTTTTTACGCTCAACTTCACGAGCATCGCGAGTTACCAAACCTGCTTTAGACAGGGTTGGCTTCAAAGCATTGTCGTAGTCGATCAAAGCACGAGTAACACCGTGGCGAACCGCGCCAGCTTGGCCAGTCTCACCACCACCAGTTACGTTCACTTTGATATCAAAGGTCGTTAAATGGGCAGTAAGAGCCAAAGGTTGACGAGCGATCATGCGGGATGTCTCACGTGCGAAATAAGCATCGATAGGCTTACCGTTAACAGTAATCTCACCTTTGCCAGATTTAATAAATACACGGGCTACAGAGCTCTTGCGACGACCTGTACCGTAATTCCAATTTCCGTAATTAATAGCCATTTGGGTTCCTTAAATCTCTAACGCTTTAGGCTGTTGAGCCGTGTGCGGATGATTAGCGTCGCCATAGACTTTTAATTTCTTGATCATGGCATAGCCGAGTGGGCCTTTTGGCAACATACCTTTCACAGCCTTCTCTAAAGCGCGACCAGGAAAACGGTCTTGCATCTTATCGAAGTTGGTCGTGCTGATACCACCAGGGTATCCGCTGTGACGGTGATAGAGTTTATTCAAGCCCTTGGTGCCAGTGACACGCAGCTTGGATGAGTTGATTACGACGATAAAGTCGCCAGTATCAACGTGGGGTGTGAATTCAGGCTTGTGCTTGCCGCGTAGACGGTGTGCCACTTCACTGGCGACACGACCGAGGACTTTGTCCGTAGCGTCAATCACGAACCATTCACGCGTTACCTCATGGGATTTTGCGGAAAAAGTTTTCATGATTTCTCAAATTGTTATTGTCAAAAATACTCCAATCAAACTACATCCACTTTGGCCCTGCTTATGTTTGCAGGCTCGCAGATTCAGCAACTCAATCGGTAAAACAATTACCGCTGACAAGTCGGTAATTCAGTAAAGCCTTGAATTGTAACCCAAAAAAAACCCAGGAACGAGTCCTGGGTTGGAATCCACCGATGTTTGGGTGGAGGAGACACTGGGAGGTAAATCAATCTCTTGTATAAGACTGATCACCAATATGGTTATTTGACCATAATTTATGGTGCAATGCAAGAAAATTGATCTAAGTCAATTTTTTGGCATATACGATAGCGTTGCATAATCCCCCTATAATGTCTAAATCATTGATAATATTGATTAATTTAGAAGTTAGGGATCACTAATATGAATTGCACAGTTTCTTGGTTAGGTAATGGTGGTATGGCTTTTTCAGCCGAAACCGGCAGTGGCCATCTACTCAATATGGATGGCGCCCCAGAGGCCGGCGGCAAAAATCTGGCTCCTAGGCCCATGGAGCTGCTCTTGGCGGGGGCGGGCGGGTGCTCGGCCTTTGATGTGGTTTTAATCCTACAAAAGGCCCGTCAGGCTGTTTCTGGCTGCGATGTGAAGCTCAAGGCTGAGAGGGCTAACGAAGACCCTAAAGTCTTTACTAAGATTGATTTACATTTCATCGTTACCGGGAAAGACTTGGACCAAACCAAGGTTGAGCGAGCAGTCAAACTCTCTCACGATAAGTATTGCTCTGCTACAGCGATGCTCGCTAAAACGGCTGAACTGACTTACAGCATCGAAGTCCGTTCCGAATAAGTGCAGAGCCAATCGATAAGCCGGATTCTGTCGCCTAGACTTGCGTCTAGGGGCAATCATTCCTCTAGGCCGTTAGTTACCTAACGGCTCAAGCTCCCTACCCGCAGACTCAGCGGGACGCCTCATCGCCTGCTTACTTGGGATTGCTCCGGGTGGAGGTTACCGCGTTTCACCGTAACTAAATACGCTCGTCTCTGTGGCCCTATTCCGCACGTCGCCGTGGATGGCCGTTAGCCATCACCCTTCCCTATGGAGTCCGGACTTTCCTCCCCCTCAATAAAGAGGCGGCGATTGCCTAATTGACTCTGCGCCTGCAGTCTAACGCAGTCAGGAAAAAACGTTTGAAATTAAGCCGAAACGAGGGACCAGGCAACGCTCTCGCCAGCTCGCAACGGAATGATGGTCTCACCACCAAACGGCAGCTCTTGCGGAATGCTCTGGGCCTGTTTTGCTAAAGTCATTTTTTGAGTATTACGTGGCAAGGAATAAAAATCTGGCCCAAAGAAACTTGCAAAGCCCTCTAGGCGATCGAGCTTACCAACACTATCAAAAGCTTCGGCATACAGTCCCATTGCATTGAAGGCGCTATAACAACCCGCACAGCCGCAAGCGCTCTCTTTTGCAGCTTTGGAGTGAGGCGCACTATCTGTGCCCAAGAAAAAACGGGGATTACCACTAGTAGCCACTTCCAATAGAGCAAGTCGATGCTCTTCACGCTTCAACACAGGCAAGCAATAGTGGTGTGGACGAATCCCACCAGCAAAAATAGCATTACGATTCATTAATAGATGCTGCGGAGTAATCGTTGCGCCAATCAAATGTTTTCCATTCGTAGCCGCATCGCGGACATAGTGAGCAGCTTGTAAGGTAGTAATGTGCTCAAAGATAATCTTGAGCTCTGGCAAGTCTTTGCGCAAAGGTTCGAGCACACGATCGATAAACACTGCTTCACGATCAAAGATATCAATTTCAGAATTCGTCACTTCACCGTGAACCAGCAGTGGCATACCCACTGCTTGCATCGCTTCCAGAGCGGCATAACAACGACGCAGATCACTCACACCAGCATCACTATTAGTAGTGGCTCCAGCAGGATACAACTTAAAACCCACAATTCCATCCGCCTTTGCCTTGCGCACCTCTTCAGCAGAAGTGTTATCTGTCAAATACAAGGTCATTAGAGGCGTAAAGTTTTTGATCTGCAGCGATGCAAGCTTAGCTTCAATTCTGGAGCGATAGGCCTTAGCCAATTCAACCGTAGTAACCGGAGGCTTTAAGTTCGGCATGATGATGGCACGCGCAAACTGTCTTGCGGTATCCACCAACACGCTACCCATGACTTCACCATCGCGGATATGCAAATGCCAATCATCCGGCTGAGTAATCTGAATCTGTTGTGGCTTGGTCGACATGGTGATGACTTTAAGATTAATTAAGCAAGATGATACGGAAATCATTCACATTGGTCAGGGTGGGTCCAGTTTCTACCAAAGCGCTCAATTCTGCAAAGAATCCATAACAATCATGCTTTTCCAGAAATTGACTGGGGTTAAGGCCCCTAGCTTTACTGGCTTCACGCAGTTCTGGGGTAAACCAAGCACCCGCGTTCTTTTCACTACCGTCAATTCCATCGGTATCGGCAGCTAATGCCGCCAATTGAGAAATATGTCCGGTTTCTGTAAATAAAGAGAGCAAAAACTCGCTGCAACGACCGCCTCGACCTTTGATGCCAGCGGGAAGGGTTACCGTACATTCACCTCCAGAAATGACCGCAAGTGGCTTGCTCCCGCTATTTTTTTCAATCAGCTCCTTAGCAAGTTTCGCCTGATCAACGCCAACCTCTTTAGCCTCACCAGTAATGGTGTCACCCAGAATGATTGGCTCGTAGCCTTCAGAGCGAACATAGTCTGCAGCCGCCTCCAAACTTTTATAAGCTGTTGCAATGACATGATTTCTGACGTGTCCATTTTGTAAATCAGATTCTTTCAGTGTTTCGGGTATCAGCCCTGCTAGGCCTTTTTGCAAATGCTGGATTACTGATGCCGGTATCGCGCTTTCATCTAACTGATGCTTCACCAAAATATCAACAGCATCCTGGTAGCTTGAGTAATCCGCAGCACAAGGCCCACTGCCAATATCCGCAGGCTGATCTCCCGTGACATCAGAAATCAATAAGGCTTCAACTCGGGCACCGCGTTGCATAGCTGCTCTAGCTAAATTACCGCCCAAGATTGCAGATAAGTGCTTACGAACAATATTCATTTCCTCAATGGGGGCGCCGCATCTTAGCAATGCTTGAGTTGTTGTACGCATGTCCTCCATGCTGATACCAGGCTGAGGTAAGGTCAATAAGCTTGAGCCCCCGCCAGATACCAACACAATCAATACGTCATCCGCATTCAGTTGGTTTACTAATTGCAAAACCGCTTTTGCCCCATCCATGCCCGCTTGATCTGGGACTGGATGGCCCGCCTCAATAATCTGGATATGCTCAGTTGGCGACCCGTGCCCATAGCGGGTTAGAACTACGCCATTCATCTGCGTACTAGGCCAATGCTGTTTAGCAAATTGCTCTAAAGCGCTCGCCATTGAGGCGCTTGCTTTACCGGCACCTACAACCAGACACTTTCCTTGTGGCGCGCCATTCGCAAAGATTTTTTCTAGGTATTCGGGCACGATCTGCTGCGGATCGGCGACAGCTAAAGCAGCAGCAAAAGCATTTTGAAGAATGGTTTTTTGATTACTCATCAGAGTATTCTAATCAAGCGTAGCCCGCTCTTGCATTTGCCACATCTCGGCGTAGCGACCTTGCAGCGCTAGCAACTCAGTATGGGTACCTCTCTCTAGAATCTGCCCATGCTCCATCACCAAGATCTGGTCTGCATGAACAATCGTTGAAAGACGATGGGCAATGATGAGGGTAGTGCGATTTTTAGCTAAACTGAGCAATTCTTCCTGAAAAGCCCGCTCTGTCTTGGAATCTAGGGCTGAAGTGGCTTCATCGAAGATCAGCATAGCTGGCTTCTTCAACAAAGTACGAGCAATCGCTACCCTTTGCTTTTCTCCTCCAGATAACTTAAGACCCCGCTCTCCAACTTGGGTGTTATAGCGATCCGGTAGTCTCTCAATAAAACCGTCGATTTGTGCTGCACGCGCCGCCTCTTGAACTGCCTCTGGAGTGGCTCCTGGATTTCCGTACGCAATGTTATAACCAATCGTATCGTTAAATAGCACGGTGTCCTGAGGAACAATGCCAATCACCTTACGCAAACTGGTTTGCTGCACATCTTGAATATTTTGCCCATCGATCAAAATCTTGCCTGACTGCACATCATAAAATCGAAATAGCAAACGGGCTAAGGTGCTTTTACCTGCGCCACTCTGACCAACCACAGCCGTAATAGTCCCCGCTGGAATATGAAAGCTCACATCGCGCAGAATCTCGCGCTTTGCATCGTAGTGGAAAGAGACATGCTCAAAGTGGACATCAGGTCCAATCGTAAAGTTCTGAATAACTAAGGGCTGTGCGTTGGGAGAGTCAGCAATTTCTTTATCGGTATTGAGTAGCGAAAACATCCGATCCATATCAGTCAATGATTGCTTAATTTCTCGATAAATCACTCCTAAAAAATTCAGGGGAATGTAAAGCTGAATCATTAGCGTATTGACTAGAACTAGGTCACCCAGACTCATCGTGCCATTGATAACACCTGAGGTAGCGCGCCATAAAATCAGAATCAGGCCAAGCGCAATGATGGTTTGCTGACCCAAGTTCAGAATGGCCAATGACTTTTGCGACTTGACCGCTGCTATTTGATAGCGAGCAAGATTTTCATCATAGCGTCGAGCTTCAAACGCTTCGTTGCCAAAATACTTCACCGTCTCAAAATTCAATAAAGAGTCAATCGCTTTTTGATTGGCTTTGGAATCCATCTCATTCATGGTGCGACGGAAATGGGTTCGCCATTCAGTCACAACGACCGTGAAAGTAATGTATAGCACTAGTGCTACCAGCGTAATGAGCGCAAACCAAATATCGTAGGAGTAGGCGAGATAACCAAGAACCAGAATAAATTCGATGAGCGTTGGCAAAATGCTATACAGCGAATACTGAATCAGAGACTGAATCCCTCTGGTGCCACGCTCAATATCTCTACTCACTCCCCCCGTCTGACGTGCCAGATGAAAGCTCAAGGAGAGTGCGTGTAAATGCTCAAACACCTGTAGCGCCACCTTACGCACTGCGTTTTGCGTGACCTTGGCAAACAGAGCTTCGCGCAATTCATTAAATAATGAGGCAGAGATTCTCAATAAGCCATAAGCGATGATGAGAGCAACTGGAACAGCCAATAAGGCCTGGTTAGCATCAGCTTTGATATTCAAAGCATCGATCAAACGCTTCATCAAAATCGGAATACCTAGATTAGCTACCTTCGCCGCAACTAAGCACATCAGGGCTAGAAATACCCTCAAGCGGTACTCCAATAGGTAAGGCAGCAGATCACGAATAACACGCCAATCACTGCGTTGCGAGACTGCCAGAGAAGGCTCTGTGGGTCTAGGGCCCGATAAATGTCTCATGATGCCTTCGAAGAAAATAAACGCAAAATAGCTTGGCCATTGCTGGGAGAAAAGCATTTAGCGGCAGCGGTAGCAAATGGAAGCCACTGGTAAGCAATGTGCTCTCGGGGTGAAAGCCTAATCACAATGTCATCAGGCACCTGTAATGAGAACCAATGTTCGGTATTTTTAATTACACCGGCTTCATACTTAAAGCGCCATTGTGGATAGATTTCGTATTCAATATGGTGATGCATATCTTGCAACGCGTCAGGACTTAGCTTATGGACATCGATGCCTGTCTCTTCCTGCACTTCCCTGATCGCTGCTTGCCTTAAATCTTCACTAGCAAAATCAATGCTGCCTGTTACGGATTGCCAGAAGCTTTCTTGATCAGCCCGCTCGATTAATAAAACTTCCCCATTCGATTTATAAATGACAACTAAAACCGAGACGGGGATTTTCAAGATATGGCGCTTATGCAGTAGGCGCTGCTTGGCGAAGGCGGATGTGTAATTCGCGTAATTGCCGCTCATCGACCGGACTAGGCGCTTGGGTCAATAAACATTGTGCCCGCTGTGTTTTGGGGAATGCAATCACATCACGTATCGATTCAGCGCCAGTCATCATGGTAACAATACGATCTAAACCAAAAGCGATACCGCCATGGGGAGGAGCGCCGTACTGTAGAGCATCTAACAAGAATCCAAATTTAGCTTGTGCTTCCTCTGGACCGATCTTAAGAGCACGGAATACTTGGCTTTGCACTGCCTCTTGATGAATACGCACAGAGCCACCACCAATTTCACTACCATTCAATACCATATCGTAAGCCTTTGCCAAGCACTTGCCTGGATCGGTCTCGAGATGCTGCAAGTGCTCATCTTTAGGGCTCGTGAATGGGTGATGACAAGCAACCCAACGGGCTTCAGCGTCATCGTAATCAAACATAGGGAAGTCAACTACCCACAAAGGCTTCCAGCCTTCAGTGAATAAGCCATGTTCTTTACCCCAAGCAGAATGACCAATCCGTAAACGTAAGTTACCAATTGCATCATTGACTACCTTTTCTTTATCGGCTCCAAAGAAAATAATGTCTCCATCTTTTGCGCCTGTACGCTTCAAGATGCCCTCGATTGCAGCATCGTGGAGATTCTTGACGATGGGAGACTGCAAGCCATTGCGGCCTTCGGCAACCGAATTGACCTTAATCCAAGCCAAACCTTTTGCACCATAGATCGATACAAATTGCGTGTAATCATCGATTTCACTACGGCTGATCTCAGCGCCACCAGGAACACATAATCCCACTACCCGACCGCCTGCTTGACTGGCGGCTCCAGAGAAGACCTTGAAATCCACATCTTTCATCAGATCAGTCAGCTCTGTAAATTCCATTGCAACCCGTAAGTCGGGTTTATCTGAGCCATAGCGAGCCATACCTTCTGAATACGGCATAGTTGGGAAAGGATTAGGCAACTCAACATTCATCGTAGTTTTGAAAATGTGACGAATCATATTTTCAAATAAATCCCGAATCTCGATCTCATCTAAGAATGCAGTTTCGCAATCAATCTGAGTAAATTCTGGCTGACGATCGGCCCGCAAGTCTTCGTCACGGAAGCACTTGGTAATTTGGTAGTAACGATCAAAACCGGCCACCATCAATAATTGCTTAAACAATTGAGGAGACTGAGGTAAGGCAAAAAATTGTCCATCATGAACGCGGGAAGGAACCAGATAATCGCGCGCACCCTCAGGGGTACTCTTGGTAAGCATCGGCGTTTCGATATCAATAAAACCTGCAGCATCTAAATAACGGCGGCACTCCATAGCAACGTTGTAACGCAATCGCAGATTCTTTTGCATTTGTGGGCGACGTAGGTCGAGAACCCGATGAGTCAAGCGGGTTGTCTCGGATAAATTTTCGTCATCAATCTGGAATGGTGGTGTTACAGATGCATTGAGAATGACTAGCTTATGGCATAGAATTTCAACCTTGCCGCTGACCAAATCGGCATTCTCGGTACCAGCAGGACGCGCCCGCACTAGGCCCGTAATCTGAATACAAAACTCGTTACGCACTTGCTCGGCAAGTCCAAACATCTCAGGGCGATCAGGGTCGCAAACGATCTGGACAAAGCCCTCGCGATCGCGCAAGTCAATAAAAATCACGCCGCCGTGATCACGACGACGGTTAACCCAACCAGCAAGGGTAACTTCTTTACCAATCAGTGAATCGCTTACCTGGCCACAGGTATGACTTCGCATCGACATAACAATTTCCTATAAATCAAAGAGGTTTTGGTGACTCTAATGCAGTCTTACCAATAGAACTATTTGGCGGGACAGATCCCATTGAAACAATGTGTTTCAGTGCTTCTTCAACACTCATATCTAGTGCAATCGTTTGCTCACGAGGCACGATCATGAAGAAACCTGAAGTTGGATTGGGAGTCGTAGGTAAAAAGACATTCACATAGTCTGCACCCAACTTAGTACTTATTTCTTTCGCAGGCAATCCCGTTTGAAAAGCAATTGCCCAAGAATCAGCATGGGGATATTGAATCAGCAAAGCCTTACTAAAGGCGTTGCCATTACCAGACAATAAGGTGGTGGAAACCTGCTGAACGCTTGAATAGATAGAGCGAACGATTGGAATGCGATTAACAAATTTATCCCAAATTCTCATCCACCACTGTCCAGCAAAATGAATTGCCAACAAACCCGTAAAGATGACTACCAGAATGACGATCAGAATTCCGACCCCCGGAAGGTTACGGAAATGCTGTAAATCGGATGAAAATTGCTCTGGGAAAACCGCAATAATGGCGCTCATGACGGAACCAAAAACACCGTCAAGCAAGCCTAAGCCCCACGTGATCACCCAAATGGTGACAGCCATGGGAGCCCAAACGAGAATTCCAGCGATAAAGTATTTTTTCATGTTTTTTGCCTAACCACGCATTTTAACGGGTTAGACGGCTCTAGGGCGAGAGCCTAGTAAATACCGAGGCTAATTAAGAGGATCCCTGCTAAAAAGCCGCCCGCAAAGAGAAGAGAACCCACAATTAGACGATGGGTCCGGCGCTCTTCTAATAGCACTGCTCTTAAAACCTCTAACTCCGCGTTTTGCTCTTGATGCTGGCTTTGGGCTAGGCGATCCGCAATCAACCTAGGCAGGGTAGGCAGAATTTTTGCCCAGGCAGGCGCCTCTGCCTTGAGGCCATCAATAAAGCCACTCCATCCCAGCTGCTTATCAACCCACTTTTCTAAAATCGGTTTAGCTGTTTTCCACAAATCCAAATCAGGATCGAGCTCGCGGGCCAGTCCTTCTACGTTTAGTAACGTTTTTTGTAAAAGCGTTAACTGGGGCTGAATCTCCACCTTAAAGCGGCGCGAGGTCTGGAATAAACGCATTAACACAATGCCCAAAGAAATCTCTTTTAGAGGTCGATCAAAGTAAGGTTCGCAAACTGAGCGTACCGCTCCTTCTAATTCCTCTACTCTGGTATTCGCCGGCACCCAACCTGACTCGATATGTAGCTCAGCCACTCGTCGGTAATCACGATTAAAGAAAGCCAAGAAGTTTTGAGCCAAATAATTTTTATCGATTTCACTTAGCGTACCGACAATACCGAAGTCAAAAGAAATAAAGCGGCCAAATGTTTCAGGCTCTAGGCTGATGGAAATATTTCCAGGATGCATGTCTGCGTGAAAGAAGCCGTACTCAAATACTTGAGTAAAAAAGATCTCAACGCCATCAGCAGCAAGTTTCTTAAAGTCCACTCCTGCTGCGCGTAACTCTGCAGTACGACCAATGGAGATGCCATCCATTCTTTCCATGA
>Ga0364907_10034_pt2 | contig 50000 bp, 45 predicted proteins | sample ExccelJu500002D3_2_FD_206960 | JGI IMG/M metagenome (GOLD analysis project Ga0364907, IMG submission 206960) | Enriched cells from Trout Bog Lake Hypolimnion, Wisconsin, USA - BchlTB.July02.5000.02.D3 | ecosystem: Environmental > Aquatic > Freshwater > Lake > Hypolimnion/Profundal zone | place...
GAGTACATGCAGTTATTCAAATATATCCTAGCCAATCCCAGTATTGCGCAGACTATTACAAGAATATTTTCCGACTAACCCATTTATTGCTAAAGAAAAAAAACATTACGTATTTGACTCGCATCTCATGCGCCTGCCATTAATCAATCGGCGTAATGTTTATCTCATGGGCTATTGGCAGTCCTATAAGTATTTTCAGAATATTCACCCTCTTTTGCAGAAGGAGCTATTACCCATTGAGGGGCTGGATAAACATCATCAAACTTATTTAAATGCCATCAATGATGGGTCCTCGACAATGTTGCATGTCCGTCGAGGAGACTATGTGCAACTTCGCTCGGCAGCAGAAATCCACAATGTAGTGGATTTAAATTATTACCAACGCGCAATGCGTTATGCGCTTGAGCGTGACCCAAGCACTCGGTTTTTTGTTTTTTCTGATGATTTGCAATGGGCAAAAAGCCATTTGCCCTACACCGAGCGTTTGGTGTTGATAGAGCCTCAGTTGAGAGGGGATGATGTCATTCAAGAGTTAGTTCTGATGCGGTCATGCCAAAACCATATTATTGCCAATAGTTCTTTAAGCTGGTGGGGGGCATGGTTAGCGGATCAGTCTAGCGGTTTTGTCCTCACACCTTCTCGCTGGATCAGCGATCTTGCAATGTCTGTAGAGGATTTATTGCCGCGCCAATGGATTCGTCTATAGACGACCAGACCAACTCGCTATAAGCGAGATCAGCAAGCGTTCAAGTCTAGTGAGGGGGGTTAATAGACCATTGTTTCTGTACTGAAAGCGCGCATATATTTGATAGTTGACACCCACTGATATCCCCTTGATTTTTTTATTGAGTTCTCGCATAAAGTGAGATGCGGTACGGATACGAGTTTTCCAGGGCAGTGCTCTTGGGGCATCAGTGGAATTAATACCAAGGCCATCAAGATAGCGCTTCTGGAGTAGGGAGAATAAAACCTGATTTCTTTCGGCAGATGCTTGGCTAATTTGAGTTTCATGCACGCGATAGTAAATGGCAATCGATTTGAGATTAGCAAAACGATAGCCAGCCAAAGCCAATTCTTGCCAAAGGGCATAATCCTCTGCGACTTCCGTGTCTGGTCTGTAGGGATGTTCTTTGAAAACCCGTGCAACTCCCATAACGGCGGGGTTGCACAGGGGGCTGCAAATACATAAAAGCGCCCTAATGTCAGGGTCTCTATAGCTTTGCTTAGATCTTTTGATGCGCCCAGTAGATTGATAGAGGGTGAAATGATCAGCGCCTATGATGTCGGCTATGTTGCGCTCCATATACTTCACTTGCAATGCGAGTCGGTCTGGAAGCGCAATATCATCACAATCCAAAAAGGCAATGTACTTACCGCGTGCAGCAGCAACCAATTCATTTCTACTGGTCGTTAACCCTTGGTTAGTGTTGTGCTTGAGTAGACGGATGCGCTTATCAGTATATGAATCTAGGATCGACTGAGAGCGGTCTGAAGAGCCATCATTGAGAATGATCAGTTCAAAATGGGAATAGGTTTGGTTCAACATGCTGTCAATTGCTTCGCGCAGATAGCGTTCCCCGTTAAATACCGGCATCAGAACGCTAACTAATGGATCTTTTGCATTGGAATTGTGATTCACGTTGACACTCATATTGGGCAATTGTGCAAAAAACACTGAAAATGGGTTATCGGGCAATAATAAGCCGGTTTTGCCTAGAAACGTCCTATAAAATAAATCCTCAAACTATATAGTGCATAGAGGATTATTTTGAATACTGTAGCTTCAGAGAGCTTCATACTCCCCGTCATTCTATGCGGCGGCTCCGGTACCCGACTCTGGCCCTTATCACGCTCAGGATTTCCAAAGCAGTTTTTGATCCTCTCGGGTGATGGCACCAATCAAAGCCTCTTTCAACAAGCGATTAGCCGCATTCATTCGGTTGTAAGTGCAGATATCAAACTGGGTAGCACCCTTGTTGTCACGAATGAAGAGCACCGCTTCTTAGCCTTAGATCAATTACGAGAATTAAAAGACGTTCAAGCAACTCTATTGTTAGAGCCTGCCGGCAAAAATACTGCTCCTGCACTCACTTTGGCGGCACTTTTTGCGCAAGACAGTAGCGAGAATCAAGAAGATCCCATTTTGGTCGTCACGCCAGCAGACCAAACCATTACTAATCCCGCTGCTTTTACCAAGGCTTTACAAAGCGCTATCGCAGTAGCCAAAGAAGGCGCGATTGCCATCTTAGGAATCACCCCCACATCCCCACAAACGGGCTATGGTTATATCAAAGTAAAAGGTGATGCGACAAATCATGCTTATACCGTTGAGCGCTTTGTCGAAAAGCCCAGTGAAGCCACGGCCAAGCAATACTTGGATGAGGGTGGTTACTTTTGGAATGGTGGCATGTTTGTGCTCAAAGCCAGCGTTTGGCTTAACGCCCTAAAAGAGTTTCGCCCCGATATTTTTGGCGCTACCGAAACGGCTTGGGTTGCTAGAACAACAGATCAATCAGATCAAGCGACTTTTGTGCGTCCTGATAAAGCCATCTTCAATACTATTCCGAGCGAGTCGATTGACTATGCCGTGATCGAAAAGTGCCCAGGCTCAAAATACCCCATCAAGATGGTGGAGCTTGATGCGGGTTGGAATGACTTAGGTGCCTGGGATGCCGTATGGCAAGTAGGCAAACAAGACGAGCAAGGTAACGTCACTACTGGCGATACCCTCATCACTAATTCTAAGAACTCATTAGTTCATGCTAGCACCCGCTTAGTGAGCGCAGTAGGGGTGGAGAATCTCATTATTGTCGAAACGGCTGATGCCGTTTTAGTAGCTGATCGCAAAAACAGTCAAGATGTCAAACACATCGTCAATCAATTAGAGTCTCAACAGCGTGAAGAGAAAAACCTGCATCGCAAGGTATCACGTCCTTGGGGTTGGTATGACAGTGTAGATGAAGGAGAGCGTTTTAAGGTCAAGCGCATCCAAGTCAAACCAGGAGCGAGCCTCTCATTGCAAATGCATCACCATAGAGCCGAACATTGGATTGTGGTCAAGGGCGTAGCTGAAATTACCAATGGGGATCAAGTCATTATGCTCACTGAAAACCAGTCAACTTACATTCCACAAGGCCAAACCCATCGCTTGGCTAATCCAGGCAAAACCCCACTCGAGATTATTGAGGTTCAGTCAGGTAGCTACCTAGGTGAAGATGATATTGTGCGGTTTGAAGATACCTATGGGCGTAGTTAACAATATCTATGAATAAACGCACAGCACTCATTTGCGGAATTAGCGGTCAAGATGGTGCTTATCTTGCTCAATTTTTACTGAATAAAGGCTACTCAGTGTTTGGCACCTCGCGCGATGCACAAGGTAGCTCCTTTGGTAACCTTAAAAAATTGGGCATTGGTGATCAAGTGCAGTGTATTTCAATGGCACCCGAAGATTTTCGTAGTGTCTTGGTGGCCCTACGAAAAAGTAATCCCGATGAAATTTATTACTTAGCTGGCCAATCCTCGGTAGGCTTATCGTTTGAGCAACCCGTCGAAACTATGCAAAGTATTACTGTGGGAACTCTTAATATGTTAGAGGGTTGTCGCATGATGGAAAAAAATATTCGCCTATATAACGCTGGATCAGGGGAATGTTTTGGAGATACCAACGGGAACCCCGCTTCTGAAATTACCCCCTTTCATCCAATGAGTCCCTATGCTGTTGCCAAATCATCGGCCTATTGGTTAGTAAATAATTATCGTGATGCCTATAACTTATTCGCATGCACGGGCATTTTATTTAATCATGAGTCGCCCTTAAGGCCTGAGCGTTTTGTGACGCAAAAAATCATTCATGCTGTCAAAAGGATTGCATCTGGCAGCAATGAGAAGTTAAAACTCGGAAGATTGGATATTTCCCGCGACTGGGGCTGGGCTCCTGAGTATGTCGAGGCGATGTGGCTTATGCTCCAGCAGAATAGCCCGCAGGATTTTGTGATTGCTACAGGCAACACTATTTCCCTCCAAGATTTTGTGGATGCTGCATTTAAGCAGGCCAATCTGAACTGGAAGGATCACGTCATTCAAGACCCCAATTTATTTCGGCCTACAGACTTGGCAATTGGCTGCGCCAATCCCAGTAAAGCTGAAAAAGAATTGGGCTGGAAAGCCTCGACTCGTGGAGTCGATGTCGTCAAAAAAATGTATCAATCATTAACGTAAATATCAATAATGAAAAACGCTAAAAAAATCGCCCTCATCACCGGCATCACCGGCCAAGATGGTTCCTACCTTGCTGAGTTCTTATTAGAAAAAGGCTATATCGTTCACGGCATTAAACGCCGCGCCTCCTCCTTTAATACCGAGCGCATTGATCACATCTATCAAGATCCCCACATAAATCATCCTGATTTGATTCTGCACTATGGTGATTTAACCGACACCAGTAACTTGGTTCGCATTATTCAAGAGTGCCAACCTGATGAAATTTACAACTTAGGCGCTCAAAGCCATGTGGCCGTCTCTTTTGAGTCTCCTGAGTACACCGCTGATGTGGATGCCATTGGCCCCTTGAGAATGCTTGAAGCCATCCGCATTCTCGGTCTAGAAAAGAAAACCCGCTTTTACCAAGCCTCGACTTCTGAGCTCTATGGTTTAGTTCAAGAAATCCCTCAAAAAGAAACTACCCCTTTCTACCCCAGAAGCCCTTATGCCGTAGCCAAGATGTATGCCTACTGGATCACAGTTAATTACCGTGAAGCCTACGGTATCTACGCTTGCAATGGCATCCTCTTTAACCATGAATCCAAACGCCGTGGCGAGACCTTTGTCACCAGAAAAGTGACCAGAGGCCTAGCCAATATCGCCCAAGGTCTAGAGAAGTGTCTGTACATGGGCAATATCGATGCCCTGCGGGACTGGGGTCATGCCAAAGACTATGTCCGTATGCAATGGCTCATGCTCCAGCAAGATAAACCAGAAGACTTTGTGATTGCTACTGGTGTGCAGTTTACTGTCAGAGAATTTATTATCCGTAGCGCCAAAGAGTTGGGCATCACCCTCAAGTTTGAGGGAGCTGCTGAAAACGAGAAGGCCATCGTAGCCGCAATAGAGGGTGATAAAGCCCCAGCGTTAAAAGTAGGCGATGTCATTGTGCAAATCGATCCCCGTTACTACCGTCCTACTGAAGTCGAAACCCTCTTAGGGGATCCTACTAAAGCCAAAGAAAAACTCGGCTGGGTACCAGAGATCACCCTCGATCAAATGATTGTCGAGATGGTGGCAAACGACTTAGATAAAGCCAAGCAGCATGCTTTATTACTCAAGCACGGTCATAGTGTGGCAGTGGGTAAAGAGAATTAAGAAAAATAAAGTTCAGAAAAGCCAATCTGTGAGTAAAGATCTCCATCAAAAGATTTATGTTGCCGGCCATCGCGGCATGGTCGGCTCGGCGATTGTTCGTAATCTACAGGCCCAAGGTTTTACGAACATCATCGGTAAAACCCATGCCGAGCTCGATTTAACTAATCAAGCTGCTGTTGAAAACTTCTTCAAAACAGAAAAACCAGATCAAGTCTACCTAGCTGCTGCAAAAGTAGGGGGCATCCATGCCAACAATACTTACCCTGCGCAGTTTATTTACGAAAACTTGATGGTGCAAAACAACGTCATTCATCAAGCCTTTGTGAGTGGTGTTAAGAAACTCCTCTTTTTAGGATCAAGCTGTATCTATCCCAAACTTGCCTCTCAGCCAATGTCTGAAGATGCGCTACTCACTGGCAAGTTAGAGCCCACTAATGAGCCTTATGCCATTGCCAAAATTGCCGGTATCAAGATGTGTGAGAGCTATAACCGCCAGTACGGACAATCCCACGGGGTGGACTACCGCTCAGTGATGCCAACCAATCTCTATGGCCCTGGAGATAACTACCATCCAGAAAATAGCCACGTAATCCCAGCCCTCATCAGGCGTTTCCATGAAGCTAAAGTAGCCAATGCCCCTGAAGTGGTGATCTGGGGAACGGGAACTCCAAGACGCGAGTTCTTATATGTGGATGATATGGCCGCCGCTTCGGTCTTTGTGATGCAGTTAGATAAAGCAACATACGACGGTCAAACAGAACCGATGCAAAGCCACATTAATGTTGGATACGGTAGTGATGTCACTATCGCAGAACTAGCTACCGCTGTAGCAAAAGCCATCGGCTATCAAGGCAACATCACTTTTGATCCCAGCAAGCCTGATGGAGCACCACGGAAGTGGATGGACTCTTCAAAACTGAAGAATCTCGGTTGGTCTGCAAAAGTTAGCATGAGTGAGGGGCTGTTAAAAACTTATGCACACTTTCAAAATACAAACATATAGTTTTTTGCTCTAGCTACTTCTGCTAAAAGGTTTTAAGTTTTTTTCTTGAGAAAAACTGTATTGACTTGATCTTCAAAAATAGTCATATAGCCAGATGAAAGAATATGCTCGCGTACCCGTTTTGCCGAAGCTTGTAACTCGGTATGTGGCGCAAAATCAGGATGTTTATCAATTAGCTCCACGATAATCATCGTGATGTCAAATTGTTCAAGCTCTATTCCTTTGAACACCTGCTCTTCAAAGCCTTCAACATCGACCACCAGTAGATCAAATTTGTTGGGTATCCCAGCCTTTTTCAAAATTGTTGGCAAAGTTTCAATGGGTACTTTGCGCGATTCAAATTGGAAATTTGAAGCCCAGGTGATGGATTTGTAAGCATCTTTGGTATCTTTGGAAAAGGTCGACAGTTGACCGCTCATATTGAGTTCAATCTCATCTGATTTTTCACCAACTCCACTAGTAACCACCTGTACTTTATTGTGAGCATGACGTTTTTTGCATTGCTCTGCCAATTCAGAAATCGGCTCAATATAAAGGCCGCGCCAACCAAAGTCTGCCAAGCCAGATGTATTGGAGAAGGATTCGCCATCAAAAGCGCCTACCTCTACGAATATTCCAGTAGAGCAGTTACCAAAAGCTTGCCGATAAATTTTCTTGAGGCCTGGAATTTGACAGGATTTAGAGAGTCTTAGTTTGCGTGTGTTGAACTGATTAAGAAGGCGAGTTAGCATTAGATCGATCTCATAGGTATGTGGTAATCAATTTTTTTGGAAGGTGTAGATGCCACAACCATAAACAATCCCTTTGGGTAACTGATCAAAAGAGATATTTGTATGTAGCAACCCAGCATCATCAACATAATCAAACCGCTTTAATGTGAGCTGTTTTATAGAGGGCGTCCAATGAAAAATATCTTGCGGATGAAAAATTCGATGCGCATTAAATTGAACCTGGTTTTGGTCTCCAATCGGAAAGCTAATATATAAGGTGCCCCCAGATTGAAGCATCCTAATTAAATTATTAAAGCCTTTCTTGTAACCCTCTGGATCAATGGGGTCGCCATAGCGACCCAATCCGAAATGCTCAATCGCATGCAAGCACGATAACGAGTCTGTAATGTCATCCTTGACCTGACTCGAATCCATTAGGTTGGCTTGTAAAAAGCAAATATTTTCGTGCCCTGTATCTTTTAGAGTGCGTACATCAATGATCTCGATCGGTCTAAAAGCGGCAACATGGGCGACAAAGCCATCGATTCTCGAGCCCACATCAAGGTGTCTTTGAGGGTTATTCTGCGCAATGAAAGAGGCCACCAATAAATCCTGGTGAAAGTAGTGTCCTTGTGCTGATCCAGCTTGTTCTTTGTACTCTGAAATGATTGGTCTAATGCAATCAATTGTTCCGCCCAATGCATTAAATTTTGCTTGCTCTCTTGAAAAACGCCATGCCGAGCTAAATTTTTTGAGCAAACGAGGTGAGTGCCCGATTAAATTGAGAAAGTTTCCTAGAGTAAGAAAAAAAGAGGTTTTTTGGGCCATGGGTAGGGATTCAATAGTGCAGCGAAATTGATAATGACCCTACTATAAACCTTGGCCTTCCAAGTATGGCAAGGCTTAAATAGTCGTTGAGTAGCGTTTTAAATAAGTTATGCACTCAATTTGTTTGATTGTTTAGGGGTAATGCCGCAAAAAAATGCTGTCATAAAAAAAGACAATTCCGTGAAATGCTCTCCTGTGACCTCAGTAGTTAAGTAAGCAATCACAAAGACTGGAATCGTCATGGCGGCATATGAGCGCCACAAGCCTTGTGCAAATAAAGACCGATACCAAGCTACAGCCAGCGGAATGAGCATGAGCAATAATCCAGGCAGGCCAACGCCCAAAGTAAAGTCTAGCCAGCCACTATGGGTAAAGCCATACAGCTTGCCGTTCGGTTTATAAAAGTCAGGCCATTTTGCTCGGGCCATTCGCCCAAACGATTGATGAATCAATCCATAGCCCAGGGGATTCTCCATCAATAGGCGAGTCCCTGCAGTAAACCAAGCCGTTCGCTCATATGTGCTGATATCAACCGGCCGGCCATACTGGTTTTGGGGTTGGGTATAGACCCAACGGTTCTTCCAATAATCTTGATGATCAATATCGCGACCAACTTGAAAATCGGCAATGAGACTATTCCAGGCGGGATTGATTTGCTCATGCTTATAAATGCCATAAAGCCCAAGACTTACCACCACAATCAAAGCAAGTGCCCCAGTAATCAAGTGCCTCCAAGATTGTATCGCTTTAGGAACTAGGTTGAGGATAAAAAGAATCAGGCATAAACCAAAGATTGCAACCCCATTTTTGGTGTTAGAAAAGTACACCGAAAAAAGGCTTAGCGCTATGCCAATCAGGGCTAATAACCCCCACCAGATCGCACATTTGCGATGAATCACCCCAATCATCAGCACAAAACACAGTGGTAGGAAAAAAGCAGCCCCCACCACAAAAGGCATTTTGACCTGCGCATATAAATTCATCAATAAGATATTGATTTGAGCAAATTGCATCTGAGCCCCATTGCGATAAAGCGCATACATAGACCACCCAAAGCTAATCAGGCTCACGCCACCCAAACCCAAAAAAACCATTAGTAAAGCCATTGTCTTGTTCCAGCTGGGTCGATTTGAGTCGGCTCCAGCATCGCCCCAAGAATCTTGGCCTAAGATCAGACCCAAAGCAAAACCCACCGGAATAGCCAGAAGGCAACGCAACCACGGGCTTTGGAGCTCGTCTAGTTGCGTCTCAAATTCATGCGAAAAAAATACTAAGTGCACCAATAGCCAGGCAAAAAAGGCCGTCAGTAACCACAGATTCCAAGCGTTTCTTGAAAAAATAAGGAATGAAAATGCCTTGAGATAAACCAGGCTCGCAAAAAAGCCAAGAACCAATAGGATGTTTCGCAGTGCAATCGTGTCTGGCAGGCTCCAAATCGCGAGCAGGCCAGCCGAGCAAAATAGGACGAGCCAAGCACTCCAGCCAAAGGAGGGTTGAGCAATTGAACCCGCTTCCAAGCAATGGATTGGGGTTTTGGAAGACAGTTTGGAAGGTTCGGTGGTGTGCATAAAAAAAAGGGGGGTGCTGCGCTGCGCTGCAAAAGATCCCACGATTGTAGTGGAGCAGGCGTTTAAGAAACGGTGGCTCTTCTATATAATCGCTATAAATTTTGAAACTATAAAAACAGAGATTAGATGACGACCGAGCAAAGCGCCGCACCAGGGTATACCCCAGAGTCTGAACACGAGATTTCCCTGCTCGACATCGTCAATTTCCTGCAAAGCACCTGGAAAACACTCTCCGCAGCCAGCATCGTCGGTGCAGCTCTGGGCCTGGCAGGCTGGTTTTTCTTAGGCACCTACTCTGCCCAGCTGACTTTGCTCAACTCCGGCGCGATGGAGCTCGTCTCTTGGCGCACGATTCAAAAATCACTCCCCAGCTTGGCCAGCCAAATTGTGGAAGATCAAAAAGCCCCAGAAGGTGCGCAAGATCAATTTATCAAGATGGAAGATCCCGATTGGTGGCCCAAAAACATTACCCCGACCTATGCGCTCACCAAAGCCGATACCAAAGACATGGCATCCATTAGTAAGGATCTCGACTCGGCTAGCACCACCATTTTAAATTTAAATATCGAGGCAAGCGGCCCATCCAAGCAAGCGGCCCTGCAAAATGTACAAGCGGCAGCTGCCTTTATTCGCACTGGCGGCGCCTACCTGCAAATCAAAAATCTGTTAAATGGCATGCAGGTGCAAACCATTTCAGAGGTGGCGCAACTGCAAAAGAAGATGACCGACACCCAAATTGAGCTCGATTACCAGCAAAAACGCGCGCAAAGCCTAGAAGAGCTGCACAAACGCTTCCCCAGCACGGCTAGCGTCACCCAGCAAGTAGTCGACCCCAAGGATTCAGGTGCTAAATACCTGCCGCTGACCACCCAAATTATTGCGGTCAATAATGACATCAATGCCTCCAAAGAGGCTTTAGAGCGCCAGCAAAAATCGCTCGCTCAGCTCACCTTGACCCAGGCCTTTTGGGAGCAGGCTGCACCCTTGGCCGATAAAACCTATGACGGTTTAGCGTTAACTAAACAGTTGCTCGCCATAGAGCAGGGTATGCGCGCTAAATCACCCAAAGACGATGCCAATGCCACCGCCTTTTTTGACGATCTGCATTTTGCGCTCGCGCAAATTCAGGCGCGTTTTACCAATGAGTTAGAGGTCAATACCGCGCCCGTGGCCAAAAAGCGCGGCATGCTCAAAGCAACCGCAGGTGGCCTGTTTGCCGCGTTTTTCTTAATGCTCCTAGTGCTGTTAGGGCAAAGAGTGTGGCAAACAGTGAAAAGCGGGGCTGCCAAGTGAATCGGGTAATCCAGTCAGTTGGCAATCCATGGCAAGCAGGTGCCCTAGATCGGGCATTAGCGGGCTTGATGTTTATTTAAGTCTTTTACTTAGCGTCAACTATTCTTTTCTTGATTGTCAAAAAGCCATTAATTAACAATGAATATCGAAGACTTTCGACAATTAGCTCAATCTGGATCAAACCAAATTAGAGTTGAGCTTTCCTCGCAATTTATTGAGGAGGCTCTGCGTATTCGGTTGGTCGAACAGAAGTTTTTAGAATTATTTGCTCAAGGCAAAATGAATGGCACAGTTCATACATGTGTTGGCCAGGAATTTAGCGCAGTTGCAGTAGCAGGTCAATTGACTGCGGATGATTGGGTTACTTCAAATCATCGTTGTCATGGACACTTTATCTCCAAGACCAAAAATTGGGAGGGCTTGATTGATGAGCTGATGGGTTTGGAAAGTGGTGTTTGTAAAGGACTTGGCAGCAGTCAACATTTATTTGCCAAGGGCTTTCTCTCCAACGGACCTCAGGCGGCTCTGGTTCCAGTGGCTACAGGTATTGCTCTGTATAAAAAAATTCACAAACAAGAGGGTATTGCGGTTTCCTATGTTGGTGAAGGAACCTTGGGCGAAGGCGCTCTATATGAGGCATTTAATTTAGCATCCATTTACCAGGCACCCCACTTAATTGTTTGTGAAAATAATTTGTACTCTCAATCTACTCCCCAAGCCATGGGAGTTTCGGGATCAGTTTTAGAGCGTCCAAAAGCTTTTGGTATCAAAACTTTTGAAGCTGACACCTGGAATTTTGAGAATCTGATGCAGGTCTCAAAAGCAGCGATTGATTATGTACGAACTGGCCACCCCGCGTTTTTGGTTATTCGAACTTATAGACTGAATGCCCACTCCAAAGGGGATGATGATCGCGATGGGGCTGAAGTCCAATTCTTCAAAGATAATGACCCGCTTACTAAACTGTTAAATATTGAGCAATGGGCTACTTTGGCGCAAAAAATTGCCGCTCAAATTGATGATCATGTTGCAAATGTAGATCCAAAAGTTCTCAGTTTTGATAATTATGTAAAAGATCAGCTTCCTCGAAAAACGACAGCAAAATTAGAACCCGTCGTAAATGAGAAAAAGCGCATGGTTGCAGCGCTCAATAGCGCTTACCGTAAAACTTTAGAAGCTGGTGCTTTTCATATTGGAGAAGACATTTGTGATCCATATGGTGGTGCATTCAAGGTAACCAAGGGGCTTTCAACCGATTTTCCATTGATGGTGAGAAATACCTCGATTAGTGAGAATGGCTTGCTAGGGGTTGCCATTGGCATGGCTTTGATGGGCACCCATAGTTTTGCTGAAATTATGTTTGGTGATTTTATGACCCATACTTTTGATCAGCTAATTAGCAATGCATCCAAGATTCACCATATGTATGCTTTCCAAACTTCGGTGCCTGTTCGCATTAGAACTCCTATGGGAGGTAAGCGTGGCTATGGTCCAACCCACTCTCAGTCACTCGAAAAACATTTCTTGGGTATTGATAACGTTGGCGTGATTTCATTGAGTTCTTTGATAGACCCGGCTGTTGCTATTGAAGAGTCAAAAGATGTCGATTTCCCTATGGTGATTTTGGAAAACAAAGTTGATTATGGGAAAACACTTTGGAGTAATTCTGAGTATTTTGAACTCACTCGAGAAGCAAAAATATTCGGTGCTTTGCGATTAAATCCAAAAATTGCTGCACCATCACTGACGATCGTGAGTTATGGTGAGACTGCTCGTCATATTGCCGATAACCTGGAGCGGTTTTTTGAAGAAACAGATTTTGTCCCTGAATTAATCTGCTTAACCCAGTTGCACCCCTTAGACACCAATCTCATTGAGCGTTCGGTGAAAAAAACAGGTCGATTATTAACTGTTGAGGATGGTTCTGTTGATTTTGGTCTTGGCGCCGAAATACTAAGTAAATTAGTTGAAAAAGGACAGACCCTTCAATTTGCCTTAAGAGTGGGTGCAGAGCCTGTTCCAGTGCCTTCTATTACCAAGTTAGAGCTAGAAGTGTTGCCTACAATCGACCGCATTATTGCGTTAGTTAATGCTAAAAAATCTACTCATGGAGTTCAATCATGATTGAGATATTAGTGCCGCGCGAAAATGTTAATGATGAATCTGTAATCATTTTGGAGGTCAATTTTTCATCTGGTTCTAAAGTTAAAAAAGGCGATGTAGTTGTTAGTATTGAGACCTCTAAAACAAATGTGGATATTGATGCTCCTGAAGATGGTGTTGTAATTCATCAACTTGAAAAAGGTGCGGAGGTAGATGTTGGTTCACTTTTGTTCTCCCTTTCAAATGCGCAAGATACTGTAACTGAAATTAAAGAGCAGGAAAATAACCAAGTGGCCGAATTAAACGCGGCTACGCAAAAATCAAACACTAAATTTTCAATTGCCGCAATTAAACGCGCAAAAGATCTGGGCGTTAATCTTGGTCAATTTGAACATGGTTGGGTGACTAGTGCTGATATCGAAAAGTATGCCGGCGTAGCAATCCCAAGAGCCAGACTACAGCAGGTTGTCGCCGATACGAAGACTGATAAAAAAGATGCGCCAGTTTTAGCTGTTTCATCAACCAAGATTTCTATTCCAAAGAGAAAACAAGCTGAGGCAAAAAATCTAATTTCTGGTGATCATGGAAATACGACCTCTACGATTGGAATTGAAATTAAGATTTTGGGCGAGAGACTCGTTGCTCCACCTTATCTTTTTAAGGACAGTATTTCTGATTTGATTGCTTTTGAGGCCTCCAAGTTATTAAGGCAATATCCAGAGCTCAATGGTTCTTATATAGATGAAAAAACTTGGTCTCAATATGATCAAGTCAATTTTGGATGGAGTTTTGATAATGGAAAAAATCTTAAGGTTCTTGCCATTAAAGATGCCGATAAACTCTCATTGATCGGCCTTCAAGAAGAGGTTGGTCGACTATTGGATTTATATGACTCTGGCCAAACCATCCCCATCGAATTATTAACGGATTCCACTATTACTTTTTCAGATTTATCTCGTACTTCCGCTTCGTTTATGTTTCCATTAATCAATGGACATCAGACTCTGATTTTGGGCGTAATTCGTAAATCTAAGTATGTGTTTGAGATCTTTGCATCTTTTGACCATCGCGTTTCAGAAGGGTTAACTGTCGCCAATTTTTTATCCGAATTAAAGTCGAGAGTCTTGTCTTATTTTTTTGATGACAACGGATCGGTCAGGCTTAATTGTATTGCCTGTCAAAAGTCTATGGCTCAGGAGGTTGCCCTGGGAAATAGAGGCTTTATTAGGATGACCATCTCAGATGGTAGCGTAGCTAATTTATGCAGAAATTGCTTTGAGGGCTGGTGATGAAATCGAGCGAGAATATAGTTAATTTTTTTTCAAAATTACTAAATAGAGAAGTTTTAATAGACACTCAAATTTCTTTAAGTTCTGCACAAAAAGCTAGAACTTACGACTGGTTTTTTAGTAATAACTTGTTAATTGATGAGTCTTTGCTGCAGAGCGTATTTACAGTAAGGGGGCTAGTGGGTGAGCGGCTTCCCAGTTCCTCGTGCGCATTGGCGTCAGCCGAACCAATTGCCGCGAAGAATAACTCGGAGCCTCTTGCTTCAAATGGGCGAATCGGGATTGATATTCAAGTTATCAATGAGTTGTTCCCTGACTCTTTACCAGTTGACCCAAAGGGCGATGCCAAGCTAATTTCTATTTTTACACTTAGAGAACTTTCTTATGCTCAATCCAAGGGTGATCCGAAGATGACCTTAGCTGGAATATTTTCTGCTAAGGAGGCGATTGTTAAATGCATGGGTATTGCGAACCCTAAAAAGAAATTTTCAGATATTGAGATTCATTTTGATGCTGAGGGGGCTCCATTTAGTAGGAATTACTCGATAAGCATATCTCATAGCGGTGAATATTCAATTGCAGTTGCAGTGCCGATAACAAGTGAAGAGCTCATGCGCCCCTTAAAAAGTGATAATTCAAGAGACATCGAAAAGTTCCACCCATTTAAAGCTGAGTCTAAATTAGCCTTCTACAAGAAAATTAGATGGGTTGATGTTTTATTTTTGGTGGCCATGCTTATATTAATGTTTAAAAATAACATAAATATTATGAAATGAGAATATTGGATGAAAATTGCAATTGCGGGGACTGGTTATGTTGGGCTTTCTAACGCTGTGCTATTGGCTCAGAATCATGAAGTTATTTCTTTAGATATAAATCCTGAGCGCGTTGATTTAATTAATCAAGGCCTATCTCCCATAAAGGATTTCGAGATTGAAGATTACCTGAAGGTTAAGGCATTGAATTTGCGAGCAACTTTGAATAAGCAAGAGGCCTATGTAGGTGCCGACTTTATCATTATTGCAACTCCTACAGACTACGATGAGTTAACGAATTACTTTAATACGGATTCGGTAGAGGCAGTTGCGCGAGATGTCATGGATATTAATCCTGCTGCAGTGATGGTGATTAAGTCCACCATCCCTGTGGGATTTGTGAAGCAACTTCGTAAAAAATTAGGTACCGAAAACATTATCTTTTCCCCTGAATTTTTACGGGAAGGGAGAGCTCTTTACGATAACTTACACCCTTCACGGATTGTTGTAGGGGAGAAATCCGATAGGGCAAAAGTCTTTGCTGACCTACTTAAAGAAGGCGCCATAAAAAAAGAGATTCCAACTCTTTTTAGCAATCCGACAGAAGCTGAAGCGATTAAGCTATTTGCCAATACATATCTTGCAATGCGAGTCGCCTATTTTAATGAGCTTGATACCTATGCATCCATTCATGGATTGGATACTCGTCAGATTATTGAGGGTGTAGGCTTGGATCCGCGCGTTGGAGCGCACTACAACAATCCTTCCTTTGGTTATGGTGGATATTGCTTGCCTAAAGATACAAAGCAGTTGTTAGCTAACTATCAGGACGTACCGCAAAACTTGATGCAAGCTATCGTGACTTCGAACTCCACACGTAAAGACTTTATTGCCCAAGATATTCTGGCGCTAAATCCTAAGGTAGTGGGGATTCATCGACTCATTATGAAGACTGGATCGGATAACTGGCGAGCCTCTAGTATTCAAGGGGTTATGAAGCGCCTTAAAGCGAAAGGCATAGAAGTTATTGTGTATGAGCCGATATTTAGCCGTAAAGATTTTTTTAACTCCGAAGTCCTTCATGATCTAGGTGACTTTAAAAAAAGAGCTGATGTGATTGTGGCTAATCGTATGGTTGATGAGCTGGGGGATGTTGTGGCTAAGGTTTATACACGTGATTTATTTGGTGGTGATTGAGTCTCTATAGCAAGAAAAAATTATGAAAAATTACAATCCAAATACAAAAATCCTCATTACTGGTGGGGCGGGATTTTTAGGCTCCCACTTGACAGAGAAGCTACTCAAAGAAGGTAATGATATCTTGGTGGTGGATAACTATTTCACTGGTACTAAACAGAATCTAGAGCATCTACTGCCAAATCCAAAATTAGAGCTCATGCGTCACGATGTTACCTTCCCCTTATATGTGGAAACCAATCAGATCTACAACTTGGCCTGCCCAGCATCTCCAGTACATTACCAATATGATCCAGTACAAACGACCAAGACTAGTGTGCATGGCGCCATTAATATGCTGGGCCTTGCTAAGCGCACCAGAGCCCGTATCTTGCAGGCCTCTACCAGCGAGGTTTATGGAGATCCTGAGGTTCATCCTCAGCCAGAAGAGTACTGGGGTAAAGTGAATCCGATTGGCATTCGTTCTTGCTATGACGAAGGTAAACGCTGTGCTGAAACCCTCTTTTTTGATTACAACCGCCAGCATAATCTGGATATCAAAGTCATACGTATTTTCAATACTTATGGCCCACGTATGCACCCTAATGATGGTCGTGTAGTGAGTAACTTTATTATGCAGGCCTTAAAGGGTGAAGACATCACTATTTATGGCGATGGTCAACAAACCCGTAGCTTTTGCTATGTAGATGATCTCATCGATGCCATGGTACAAATGATGAACTCCGAAGATGGTTTTACGGGCCCAGTCAATATTGGCAATCCAGGCGAGTTCACCATATTGCAATTAGCGGAAGCAGTACTCAAGCTCTCTGATAGCAAATCTAAGATCATTCACCAAGCATTGCCATCTGATGATCCCAAGCAACGCCAACCTAATATTGAACTGGCTAAATCTAAGCTGGGCTGGGAGCCTAAGGTTAGCCTTGAAGACGGTCTCAAAGAGACGATTAATTACTTTAAATCAATCATTAAATAAACTGGATAAGAATTATGTTAAAAAATTCAACGATCTTAGTTACTGGTGGGACGGGGTCTTTTGGGAATACATTTGTTCCAATGACACTGGAAAAGTTTAATCCTAAGAAAATTATTATATTTTCGCGCGACGAAATGAAGCAATGGGAGATGGCGAAAAAATTTGTTGGCGATAAACGAGTGAGATTTTTTATTGGAGACGTGAGGGATAAAGATCGTCTTTATAGAGCATTAGATGGGGTTGATTATGTTGTCCATGCTGCGGCTACAAAAATTGTGCCAACAGCTGAGTACAACCCTTTTGAGTGCGTGAAGACCAACATTAACGGTGCAATGAACTTAATTGACGCATGCATTGATAAGGGCATTAAAGGGGTGGTGGCGCTATCGACAGATAAGGCTAGTAGTCCAATTAATTTATATGGCGCAACTAAGCTGGCCTCAGATAAGCTATTTGTTGCAGGAAACTCTTACTCTGGCTCTCATCAAACTCGCTTTTCAGTGGTGCGCTATGGCAATGTAATGGGTTCTCGTGGTTCGGTAATCCCATTTTTTATGTCAATCAAAGACGGAGAGCCATTGCCAATCACAGATTCTCGAATGACTCGTTTTATGATTTCTTTAGAGCAGGGTGTGGAATTGGTTTGGCATGCTTTTGAGGATATGCAAGGAGGGGAGATTTACGTTAAAAAAATCCCATCCATGAAGGTCACGGATGTAGCGTTAGCTATTTCTGAGCATTCCGAGCAAAAAATAGTTGGAATTAGGCCTGGGGAAAAGTTGCATGAGCAAATGATTGGTGTTGAGGATTCTGCTTACACTTATGAGTATGCGGACCACTTTAAGATACTGCCCGCCATACATGATTGGAGCATTGATCCCTCACGCATTAAAAATGGCTCCCTAGTGTCTGAGGGCTTTATTTATTCCAGTGACAATAACAAGGATTGGATGTCAATTCCTCAATTGCAGAGTTGGATTTCTTTAAATAAAGAAAAAATCGGAGCCATTTGATGAAGATGATTCCCTATGGGCGTCAGGATATTACGGATGAGGATGTTCAATCTGTAGTTGCCGTACTGAGGTCGGATTATTTAACTCAGGGACCGCTTGTACCCGAGTTTGAGCGGAAAATATCATCTTACTGTGGGGCTAATTTTGCTGTGGCAGTTAATAGCGCTACTTCTGCTTTACATATCGCGTGCATGGCATTGGGCCTAGGTCCTGGAGACTGGTTATGGACTAGCCCAGTTACTTTTGTTGCCTCCGCTAACTGTGGTCTTTATTGTGGTGCCAGTGTTGATTTTGTAGATATTGATCCCAAGACTTACAATTTAAGTCCACATGAACTTGAAAAAAAATTGGTTGATGCAGAACGGGAAGGCTGCCTGCCAAAAGTGGTGGTAGCGGTTCATTTGGCGGGACAATCATGTGAAATGAAGGAAATCTATCGATTGTCAAAGATTTATGGGTTTAGAATTATTGAGGATGCTTCTCATGCAATTGGCGGATCATATCTCAGCGCCAAAATTGGAGCATGTAAATATAGCGATATCACCGTTTTTAGTTTTCATCCTGTAAAAATCATTACCACCGCAGAAGGCGGTATGGCGGTTACCAATTCTGCGGAATTGGCCAGCAAAATGTCCTTGTTAAGGAGCCATGGAATTACACGCGATATTGATAGTATGATCAACTCATCTGATGGCCCCTGGTACTATGAGCAGACTAGCTTGGGCTACAACTACCGAATGACTGAATTGCAAGCGGCTCTTGGGGTTACCCAGATGAATCGATTGGACACATACGTAACTAAAAGACACGAGTTGGCAAATCGATATGTTGACCTATTTCAAAATCAGCCAATTACTTTGCCCTGGCAAGACCCTAACGGATATTCTGGATTTCATTTATACATCATAAGATTAAAACTTAATGAAATTAAAAAATCCCACTTAGAAATTTTTGAGTATTTAAGAGCAAAAAATATTTCCGTTAATCTGCATTACATTCCTCTTTATAAGCATCCCTACTACAGCAATCATGGTATTGGATCTAGTATATGTTTTGAGGCCGAAAGTTATTACGCTGAGGCAATTAGTTTGCCGATGTATCCAACGCTCACCTTTTCAGAGCAGGATTATGTTGCTTCAAGTTTAATTGATTGTCTAAATTAACTAGCAAGGATTTTAGAGATGCTTCAAAAAAACATATTTTTAGAATCTGAGGCGGATGCTTGGTTTGAGAGAAATCATGCAGCCGTTTCTAGCAAGGATTATTCCTCAAATGATTCATTAACTTCTGCTATTGTTGGATTAATTGGGGATGCCAGTTTAGATGTTAGTAGAGCCATAAAAGTTCTTGAGGTGGGATGTGGCGAGGGGCGTAGGCTTGAGTGGTTGGCTAAAAATACTGGTATTGAAGTTTACGGGATAGAGCCCTCTCAAAAAGCTGTAGACTTAGCTATCTCCCGCGGAGTTCAAGTCAAGCGATCTACTGCAGATGAAATTCTTTTCGAAGATGCCACATTTGATATTGTAATTTTTGGATTTTGTTTGTACCTCTGTGATCGCAAAGACCTCTTTAGAATTGCCAAAGAGGCTGATCGAGTTTTAAAAGATAATGCTTGGCTCGTTATGCAGGATTTTTATTCAAAAGCTCCAATTGAGACAGACTACCATCACTTATTAGGGCTTAAATCTTATAAGATGGATTACAAAACTTTATTTGATTGGCATCCTAGTTACTCTTGTTACTCACATCAAGTGCATCATCATGGCTCAACTAAGTTCACTGACGACCCTTCTGAATGGGTGGCAACCTCAGTATTGAGAAAATCAGTTTGAGATGATAACGAAGATTGCCCTAGGCACAGCGCAATTTGGTGTTCCTTATGGAGTCGCTAATCGCATTGGAAAAATTGCTGAAAACGATGTAAAAAATATTTTATCTGCAGCTAATCACGAGGGTATTGATACGTTAGATACTGCAGCAGCTTATGGCGATAGTGAGGCTGTGTTGGGTAGGATGAATGTCAATTCTTGGAAAGTAGTAACAAAAATTTCTACCATTCCTGAGTCTGTTGATTTTTCTCCTGCATGGGTTGAAAACGAGTTTAAACAGTCCTTGGAAAAATTAAGAGTAAATTGTGTTTACGGTTTATTGTTACACTCTCCTAATCAGCTTTTTGGTAGGCATGGAGCGGATTTACTTTCAAGCTTAATTAAATTCAAAAAAGACGGTCTGGTCAGAAAAATTGGGGTTTCCATCTATTCCCCTCATGAGTTACCTGGATTATTCAACTTACATAATTTTGACATTATTCAAGCCCCATTTAATCCAATTGATAAAAGATTGTTGGATAGTGGTTGGGCAAAAAAACTGCATGATTTCGGTGTTGAGATTCATGTTCGATCGATTTTCTTGCAGGGGTTATTGTTGATGTCCTCAAGCAATCGTCCCAGTAAGTTTTCTATTTTTAATAATTTATGGGCTCAGTGGGATGAGTGGCTTGGATTGAATGGTATGACTGCATTGGAGGCATGTGTGCGCTTTGCATGTTCCTGCGAATATATTGATAAAGTGATTGTGGGTATTGATAGCCTTAAGCAATTTAATGAAATCATAAAGGTTCCCAGCAAGCCCCTTCTTGAAGGGCTGCGGCTCGGCGAGATAGATGGTCGATTATTGAATCCTTCCCAATGGAGCGCCCTATGAAAGTTGTCGCGGTTGTTCAGGCCAGGATGGGGTCAACCCGATTACCAAATAAGGTAATGAAGTTGATTGCAGGGAAGCCATTGATAGAGGTTTTGCTTGCAAGATTATCTAAATCTCGGGAAATAGATCAAATTGTTTTAGCAACTTCGACCGATGAAAGAAACCAACCGCTAATTGATCACGTTTCCAGATTGGGTTATCAGATTGTTATTGGAAGTGAAACCGATGTATTAGGGAGATATTTGTTGGCAGCACGAGAAACAGGCGCTGATACGATTGTTCGCATTACAGGAGACTGCCCCCTTATTGACTCCAATTTAGTAGATCAAGTCATTCATGCCTTTAGTGAATCAGGGGTGGATTATTGCTGCAATACTTCCCCCCCCACATATCCCGATGGTCTGGATGTTGAGGTTTTTAGTATTGCTGCATTAGAGAGGGCTGCAGTCGAAACAAATATTCCATTTGATCGAGAGCATGTCACCCCGTACCTAAGAAACCTAGATAAGTTTTCGCAAACTACAGTTGTTGGTGATATTGACTATTCTGGGCTCAGGTGGACGGTGGATGAAGAGGTCGACTATCAAGTTATTTCAAAGGTATTTGAGCAATTTAAAGATGATATTTATTTTGGATGGCAGAGGGTTTTAGAGCTTCAAAATAAGCATCCGGAATTATTTTCTGCAAATCAATCGTTGATAAGAAACGAAGGAGCAATTATGGGGGCCGGTCAAAAATTATGGAAAAGGGCGAAAAATATTATTCCTGGTGGAAATATGCTGCTCTCAAAGCGGGCCGAAATGTTCCTGCCTGACCAATGGCCTACTTATTTCAGCAAGGCAAAGGGTTGCAATGTCTGGGATTTAGACGGTCAAAAATATATTGACATGTCCATTATGGGAATTGGCACAAATATCCTAGGTTATGGGCATCCCGAAGTCGATGCGGCGGTGCATACAACAATAGAGAATGGCAATATGTCCACTCTGAATTGTCCGGAAGAGGTTTTGTTAGCTGAAAAATTAATTGAAATCCATCCTTGGGCTGATATGGTTAGATTTGCACGATCAGGAGGTGAGGCCAATGCAATTGCTATTCGTATTGCTCGAGCTGCTTCTGGAAAAGATAAGGTTGCCGTTTGCGGCTACCATGGTTGGCACGATTGGTATCTGTCGGCAAATTTAGGGGATGACGAAAGTTTAAGCGGCCATCTATTGCCAGGTCTTGATCCCAAAGGAGTACCTCAAAATCTAAAAGGAACAGTTTTTCCATTCAATTACAACGACTATAAACAACTTTTAGAAATTGTTAATAGGGAGGATATCGGAGTTATAAAGATGGAGGTTGTTAGGAATAAGGGCCCAGAAGATAATTTTCTTCACAAGGTGCGCCAGCTTGCAACTGAACGTGGCATTGTTCTAATTTTTGATGAATGTACTTCAGGCTTTAGGCAAACATTTGGGGGTTTACATAAAATGTATGGAGTGGAGCCTGATATGGCAATGTTCGGTAAAGCTCTAGGAAATGGTTATGCAATTACTGCGACCATTGGTAGGCGTGAAGTGATGGAAGCTGCTCAATCGACATTTATTAGCAGTACTTTTTGGACGGAAAGAATCGGCCCAACGGCAGCGCTTAAAACATTAGGGGTAATGGAGCGTGAAAAGTCGTGGGATACGATTACCAAAACTGGTCTAGATATTCGAAGTGGCTGGCAAAAATTAGCCGATGATTGTGAGCTAAAAATAGAGCACTGGGGACTACCCGCCCTTACTGGATTTTCTTTTCAGGGCGAAAATGCACTTGCTTATAAAACCTTAATTACACAGGAAATGCTGGCTAATGGATATTTGGCGGGGAATAGTGTGTATGTATGTACCGAACATACAAAGGAACTTGTAGATGAATATCTGGAGATGCTGAATCCAATTTTTAGAAAAATTAAGGAGTGTGAAGAGGGTTTGGACGTTATGAGCCTACTTAAGGGGCCGATATGTCATGCAGGCTTTAAACGATTAAACTAACAGCCGCATATGAGAGCTAGGGTTGCCATAAGGGTTGATGCTTCATTGCACATAGGTGCTGGCCATGTAATGAGATGTTTAACGTTGGCGATAGGATTGCGGTTGGAGGATTTTGATTGTTTCTTTATTTGCCGTGAATTTCCTGGAAATCTAATTGACTTTATTCGGCAAGCTGGGTTTCTAGTGCAGGTTTTACCATTTGCTATCCATGATTCCGAGTTTTGCAACTCCAATTTGCAGCCACATCTATTTTATGAGAACGGCTGGTTGGAGGACTCCATTGAAGTATTAAATGGGCTCAGTGGAGTAGTAGACTGGTTGATCGTTGATCACTATTACCTTGATGAGAGGTGGGAGAAGAATGTTTCGCCTAAATGTAACAACTTAATGGCTATAGATGACTTGGCTAATCGCTCTCATTTCTGCACTCTATTGCTTGATCAGAATCTCGGAAGGATGCCTCGGGATTATCAAAATCTTATTCCCGCCAAAGCTAAATTATTAATTGGCCCATCGTATGCATTGATACGCCCAATTTTTAGTGAAATTCGTGCTGAAGCAATTTTATTGCGGAAGCGAAAGTCGACAATTTCCCGGCTTATGGTAAGTATGGGTGGAGTGGATGCAGAGAATTACACCTTAAAGATACTTCAGCAGCTTAATTCTGGAAGTTTGCCAGCTAACTGTGTAGTTAATGTAGTTATGGGGGCTAAGGCACCTTGGATTGAGGATGTAATTTCTTTTGCTAAAACTATGCCATGGAAAGTTGATGTGTTGGTAAACATTTCAAATATGGCTGAACTGATGGCAGAAAGTGACCTGGCTATAGGCGCTGCTGGCAGTACTTCATGGGAGAGATGCTGTGTTGGGTTGCCATCGTTTATATGCGTATTGGCAGATAATCAGCGAGAAGTTGCCAATGAATTGGTTGCCTATGGTGCCGCTAGGGAGATAGTTTTTAAATCAATGGCAGTTAGTAACTTGGATGCATTATTGGAGTGGTCATCCGATCAACATAATTTGATTGAAATGTCAAAAAAAGCGCAGAAAATTTGTGATGGAGAAGGCTTAGCAAGGGTCATCAAAACTTTAATCCAGTCGAATAACTTTAGGATGCAATATGAGTAGCATTGGCTTGCTTCGCAACATCAATTCTGAGGATTTAGATCAAATTCTCTTATGGAGAAATGCGCCAGAAGTTAGAAAAAATATGTATTCCCAGCATGAAATTTCCAATCAGGAACACCTTGAGTGGTGGAGGGGTGTCGCTTGTTCTGATGACAAAAAATATTTTATTTATGAGCTAAATGGTAAACCCCATGGGGTTGTGGGGATTACGGATATTAATCATATTCATAGCACTTGTTCTTGGGCTTTTTATGCCTCACAAAGTGCCCCTCGCGGAATTGGTTCATGCATGGAGCTTTTAGCGTTGGAATATATATTCCATAAATTAAATATTTTTAAATTAAATTGCGAAGTCTTCCAATTTAATACCGCGGTAATACGGTTGCACATAAAGTTTGGATTCGTTATTGAAGGAGTTTTTCGAAAGAGTTATTTCATCAATAATGAAAGAATGGATGTAGTTAGATTGGCATTATTTTCTAATGAGTGGGCAGAGCATAGACTGGACATGATTAAAAGCATCGAGAGAGTTATGAGGGCTCAATATGACAAATAAATTAGAGATAAATGGAAGATTAATAGATTTACATTCACCACCGTATGTCATTGCTGAAATTTCTGCAAATCATAATGGCAGTATTTCAACCGCAAAAAAACTTATAGAAGAGGCGAAAAAGGCCGGTGCTAATGCGGTCAAGTTGCAAACCTACACGCCAGACACCATAACTTTAAACTCCAAGCATGAAGATTTCCTTATCAAAGGGGGCTTATGGGATGGGAAAACTTTATATGAACTTTATGAAGAAGCTCATATGCCTTGGGAGTGGCATGCCTCACTTTTCGATTATGCTCGTAGCTTAGATATCACTATATTTAGCTCTCCTTTTGATAATACCGCCGTTGATCTGTTGGAAGATTTGAATACTCCCGCATATAAAATTGCTTCTTTCGAGGCAATTGATCTTCCTCTAATTAGATATGTAGCAAGTACAAAAAAGCCCATGATAATTTCTACTGGTATGGCTGATCTTCTGGAGATTGAGGAGGCGGTTGATGCTGCTCGATCTGGTGGGTGTGTCGAGTTGGCTTTATTGCACTGCGTTAGCGGGTATCCCGCCGCATCAGGTGATTACAACTTGCGAACAATTCAAGACATGATCAATAGATTTGGCTTGGTTATTGGATTGTCTGATCATACCTTGGATAACACTACGGCAATTGCTAGCGTAGCGGTCGGGGCTTCGATAATAGAAAAGCACTTTACTTTGGATAGGAGTGGTGGCGGACCAGATGACAGTTTTTCACTTGAGCCAGATGATCTTCGCGCTCTGTGTAATAGCTCAAGGATCGCCTGGGAGGCGATGGGGTCCATAGATTATGGTCGAAAATCAAGTGAGCAAGGAAACGTCAAATTTCGTAGGTCGCTTTACTTTGTTAAAGATCTTAAAGCGGGCTCTGTAATTACGGCTGATTGCATCAGGAGCGTAAGACCGGGATTTGGCTTGGCCCCGAAGTATCTTGATTCGATCATTGGCCGGATTGTTAGCTCAGACGTAAAATCCGCAACACCTGTTACTGCTGATCTTTTTAGTTCAATTGAGCTATGAAGATAGGTTTTGCATCACTTTATTCATGGCGACCTCATGTGGAGCATATGAGTTACTTGGCAAATTTAGTAAAGAGCGATGGGCATGAGACAGAATTTTTAGTGTGTGATGGCGATTTTTCTTCGTGCTACACCAAAGAAATAAGAGATGTTCGCCCATCATGGCAGGAATGTGTTCTTTGCAAAGTAGGCGGTCTACGCTCATACTTTGGGACTAATATAACTTCCATAGGAGATCTTCAGGATGGCGGTGTTTATCCGCCACCAGAAATAAAATCGTGGGGAAAATCTAGTGCAGCAACTCTTGGACGTTTTGAGTCAAATGAAGATTTTATTGGATCTGACTTTTTAGAGATTTCTAAAAGATTGGAGCCTTCGATTGAAAAGGCCTATATCGCAACAGTTAATTGGATTCAAAAAAATAATATTGATGCGGTAATTGTTTTTAATGGCCGCATGGATGTGACTAAAGCAGTTTTTGAGGCCGCGAAGGCTAAAAATATTAAAGTTGCTTCGCTGGAAAGGACTTGGTTTGGAGATGGCTTACAAATTCTGCCCCAAGAAGATTGCTTGGGTCTGAAGGGTGTAAATGATATTGTGAGGGATTGGGCTAACAGGCCTCTGTCGAAGAAGCAGGCCTCGAGAGCCGCAAGCTATATAGCATCTCGATTTCTTGGTAAGAATCATACTGAATGGCGGTCATACAACCCAAATGCAAATATTCAGAGCTGGCCTAGTGAGGGCGCTAGACACAAAATACTCCTGATACCAGGAAGTAGAAATGAAATTTGGGGGCATCCAGACTGGGAGTCAGAGTGGAGTCATCCTATAGATGCTTATGATGCTTTGATTGAGCACTTTAAACTCAACCCTTGCGATATTGTTTTGAGGGCTCATCCGAATTGGGGTGAGAAAATTGGCAAGGTTGATGGTGTCTTGCCAGAATCCTTCTATATGGATTGGGCAAAAAAACGAGGAATTTTTACCATACCCAGTACAAGCAATATTAGTACCCTTGGATTAATAGAGCAATCTGATGCAGTTGTTGTATCGTCTGGAAGTGCTGCACTCGAAGCTGGTGCATTGGGTAAGCAGATTATTGGTGTAGGACCATCAAACTACCAAAATGCTGGAATTCGTGAGGACGCGACAACACGCGCAGCATTAAGTAGGCTAAGCCTAAGAAAATCTTTGAGTCCTTATATTCAAGATTGCATTGAGAATGAGGTCCGTCGAAAAACTTTAAGGTTTGCGTACACCATCACCTCTCGTTTACCTCAGTTTGTAGATTTTGTGAAATGTAAAACCCCGACTAGTTACGTATATAAATCTGGAGGGGATCCAGACAGGCTTATTGACTTACTCTGCAGCGAAAAAATTTCTCCCAACGATCCCACTTATGTCGAGGAAGACTTGGAGGAGAGTGGATTTGTCGATAGCATGCGAAGCAAGAACTGGCAGAAGTTGATGTGTGACTCAGAAGAATTTGATGAATATGAGCCTTTATCAAGAAGATTTATTTATAAAAGTGTGGATTGGTTAAGGGGACGAATGAAGCACGGTGATCGTTAACTGTTCTATGTATTTAGTTATCAAAAAAAGGTTCATATGAAATATATGCCCGAAAAGTTTATGAGTTATGCATCAAATCCCAATTACACGCTGATGCGTGGTTTTGCGCGTTTTGAAATTTTAAGAAATTTAGTTTTGACGATTAGTGGATTTTTGAATAAAAGTCAGGAGAAAAAAATACTGTTGGAGTGTGAGGCTCTTATGAGCCAATCTATTTTTAAAGACACCAATCCTCAAGATTTTATTGATAGTCTGGAAAAGGATGGGGCGGCTTTTGGGATAAGGATCCCCGAGGAGGATGTTCTTGAGATTCTGAGATATGCGGACAATAAACCCTGCTTCGCGGATAGAGAGGTTGATAAAGGATTTTACAAGCGGGATTTAGCGCTAGCCAGTCGAAGCCTAGAAAAGTCAGTGCTTGTTGCTCAATATTTCAATGTTTTAAAAGAGTGTGATGCAGTCAAAAAAATTGTAGCTGACCCTTTTATTTTATGGGTTTCTACAAAATTTCTTCGTGGCGCCCCAAAATTGGTTGGTGTTAATTTATGGTGGACATTCCCAGGAAGTCATAGTTTCGAGGATCGATCAAGACATGCGCATTTATTTCATAGCGATATAGATTGCTTTCGCTTTTTTAAGTTCTTTTTTTATCTTACTGATGTTGAAGGAGGGGACGGTGGGCATGTGTTGGTGGTTGGCTCACATAATTCCCCGCCATCCACTAGTGGTAGAAATAAGACTGGGCGATACACTGATGAGGAAATCAAGGAATCATATGCAGTCGAAAATATTCTGGAGGTTGTGGGGCCATCTGGAACTGGATTTGCTGAAAATACTCTATGTATCCATAAGGGCCTTACGCCGAAGAAAAATTCCCGACTATTGCTCCAGTTTGAATATGCTCTTTTTGATTATGGGGTTATGGATGACGCAAGAGATCCAAATTGTCTGAAAATGATTAACAATAAGACCGATATATCTTGAAAAAGCAGTTGCTCTACATGCCAGTTTTGGCTATAGCAATGGGTCTAATGATGGCTAGACTATTGGTAATGGCCAGGATATTGAGTATCGAGGAATACGGTTTATATAGCTTGGGTTTGTTGGTCTCAGGCAGTTTTTCAATGTTAAGTTGCCTGGGGTTGCAGCTGGTACTTCAGAGGGATTCCCCCTATTTTTTAGCAAAAGGGCTCGAAAGGCGAGCGGCAATATTAACAATTCAAGCTTGTATTATCGCACTGTTATTATTATTAATTTTTTTAATTGTAGCCTTGTTTAGCGCACTTTATTATCGAATTGAAACAATTGTCTTTATTGGACTATTACATGGTTTTTCCCAACAAATTTTCATAATATCAACCGTTGATAATCGTAGCCGTGGAAATGTGCTTCAATACTCTAAAAATAATCTTTGGAGAGCATTTTTTGTATTGGGCGTCAGTTGCATAATTGGGTTGACTTGTAATTCATCTGGAATTATTTTATTGGCAGATGCCGTTTTAACAATTTTCTTTTCCTATATTTTTTTTAAATCCTCTTATAAAAATAATGCCTACATTAAAGCCTGTATTCGAGCAGGATTTAATTCATTAAAAGGGGTCAAATGGAGTGTTTGCTCTATTTTTTTTATCAATAGTTTAATTGGATTTTCCTTGCTAAATGCAGACCGGTGGACTGCTTCAATATTACTGACAGTAGATAATTTTTCAATATATTCATTTGCCGGGATCATTTTTGTATTCGGCACTTCAGCACATGCATTAATAAATACGTCAATCTTCCCATACCTATCAAAGAAAAATACACACTTGGGATCGAAAGCTATCTTTGTAGAGGTGCTCAAATTAACAGTAATATTATTAATTGGTTATTCGTTGGTATCAATCCCGTTTTTATTGATGCGGAAGGAGATAATCGAGGATTATTTTAATAAATATCAAATTGTTATAGATGTGATCCCAATATTTATACTGATTTCTATAATAAGAGCCTCTGATTTTTGGTTTACATACTTGATGATTATTGGGAAAGAGAGTACTATATTCTATATAAGCTTCATAACGGCTTTATTATCAATAGGTAGTTATTATATAATTTTTAAGTTCAATTATTTTTATGCCAGCATTTACACAATTAGTATTGTTAATTTAGTTATAACGATACTAATTTTTATATTTGGTGGAATTTTTTCCTGGAAGCATCGAAATTGTTTAAAAAATTAAAGAGGCTGATTGAATCATTTATTTTATTCCGAAGCCTAAAAAGTATTTATTATTTATGCATGGGTGTGCGAGTAAGTTTTGCAGCTATTTTATTTGGGAGGCTCAATGGTTTTATATTGAAATCTGGATCCGTGATTTCCAATAATGTTCAAGTCAATCTTGGTAAATCCGGAGTATTGGTTCTGGGTGAAAATTCTTGGCTTGATAAACATGTTGAAATTGAAACTGAAAGTATTGTTGATATTGGATCGGGCACTAAAGTTCTTAGGCGCAGCTCGATAAATGGCTCAGTCAGAATCGGCCTAGGTTGTTTAATTGCCCCAAATGTATTTATATCCTCAGGCACACATCAGTATCGATTTAGACCAGAGCTATCGATAAGGGAGCAGGATGAACTCTTTGCTTTAAATCATGGAGTAGCGACTAAGATGCACTCAGATAGCCCAATATGGATTCAGGATGATGTTTGGTTGGGGGTGAATTCAGTTGTTTTGCCAGGCGTAATTTTAGGAAAAGGTGCTATTGTTGCTGCAAATTCTGTTGTTACAGAAAATGTATTGCCTTACACAATAAATGCAGGTACTCCTGCGAGACAGATTGATAAGCGTTTAAACTGGAATCCACCATTAGTTATTCAAAGTTCAGAACGTGCAGACCACACCTATGTACTCTCAAGATGCAATAGTGTAAAAGTGGTAAGTCATGGATTTAATGCTTTTTATGATGAACCTTTTATAGCAATCATATCAAAGAGGTCAAAAAAAATCCGAATACATTTTTCTAATCCTTTAAATGCTGAATTAAGAGTGGGGAACGAGACGTCAGTAATCTTAATGAATCAAGACTGCCTTGAATGCAACTTGATCCATTCGGAAGAGTTATTCGGAGGGATTCTCGTAAAAATATCTCTAATAAAAGGCTCCGAAGATCATGTTATTAATATTACCTCTATCTATGGATATTAAATTTTAAAATATGATTAGGCGTTTTAATTATATATGGATAGCTTATTGGGGGGTATATTTGTTGCAACCGGTAAGCTCAATTTACAATAATATATATTATGCGTTTTTTATCCAAGTTACTTTTGTAATCTTAGTATCATTGTCATATTTTTCTTCAAACTACTGCATAAATAAAAAATTCTCTTGTCCAATTCCTCAGGTTGAGATAAGCAGAGAAAAGGCAATACGCATAATAAATATTGGCTTGGTGACATCCTTTATTGGGATATTATTTTTAATTTTTGATAAGATATTCATACAAGGCATAGACTATTTTCAGGGTATGGCATATGCAAGGGAGCAGTGGCGCCAATTAGGTGAGGATAGATCTGGCGAGGCTTCTTCAATTTATACCTTAATAGGATATCCGCTTAGCTCCGCATACTTCATATCTTTAATGCTTTTAGTTTCAGTGAAAGTACGGATTAAGGATCATAGACGATTTTTTTTGATAGTTCTGGGGGTTTTATTTCTCATGGCCAATTCTATCCTTATTGGCGGTAGATCCGCTATTTTACTGGCACTAACTTTCTTGAGCTTCCCATACTTCAGTCGACAAAGTGGTAGAAGACTATTTTTTAAATATATATATGAGAGATCAGTAATTTTTATTATTTTTTTATTATTTTTTTATATTTTATATATATTCGAATCTAGAGCTTCTGCAGGAAATATAGACATTAATAGTTATAGTATTGATTTCCTATACTATCTTGGACTAAAACCTTATGAATGGTTTAAAGATTTATGTAAATTAGATTTTATAGGCAGTATACTTGGAATTCTAAATTTAGCTTTATCCTATTTGACTCACAGTATATCGACAATAGCAGGCGTATGGGAAGGTTCTAATACTGGTATACCGGTATTTAATTACGCACTAGTTTTATTGAATAAAGTCAAAATAATTGATTTGGTAGATATTGAATGGGATTTATCTGGTAGATTTATTTCATTGCCTGGGGGGATTTATTTTCTGTGGGGTTTTTTTGGTTTAACTATCTCATCTCTTGTTATTGGATTTATTGTCAGCATAATTTCTAATATTTACAGAAAAAATTCACAATCAATTTCAATATTTTTTTTATGTTCTATTTTTGAATCAATATTAATGGGTTCTCCCTTTGGATTTATGGGTGATTCTATCTTTTTCCCATTTTTAATTTTTGGTGGATTCATGTCAATTATGATCGGTAGTTTGATTAAATGACGTATTCATTTCAAGATTTAGTGTCAATCGTAATGCCTGCTTACCGTGCTGAACTTTTTATTTCTGAATCAATTAATTCGGTTATAAATCAATCTTATTTAGATTGGGAGCTAATAATAGTTGATGACTGCTCTCCTGATGGTACGGGATTATTGGTGGATTCTTTTGTTGCTCGCGAACCAAGAATAAAGTTAATCAGAGCATCTGCTAATGGCGGCCCTGCAGTTTCAAGAAATTTAGCCATAAATAAAGCCAAGGGTCGATGGATAGCATTCTTGGATAGTGATGATGTATGGCTCCCAACTAAGTTGGCTGAAACACTAGAGTTTGCAAAATTAAATAATTCCGCACTCACCTTTACTGGCTACAGAAGAATGTCTTCCGATGCTAGTTCAATGGGTCACTTTATTTCAGTCCCAGTTACCCTCGGCTATGAAGACTTATTGGGTAATACTGCTATCGCAACATCTACGGTATTAATTGATAGACTGAAGACCGGGCCTTTCAATATGAAAAATGCATATTATGACGATTTTGTATGTTGGCTTGAAATTTTAAAAAAAGGATTTGTTGCCCATGGTTTAAATAAAGATTTAATGCGATATCGTGTGGTGGTGGGTTCGGTCTCAAGAAATAAAATGCGTTCCGCATTTGAGGTTTGGAAAACCTATAGGAACATAGAGTCTTTGGGATTTGCAATGTCTGTTAAATCTTTTCTTGCTTACTCTCTGAATTCTATTTCGAAATATAGAAATTTCTGACTACATAACTTTATAGCGAGATGGTTTTGAATAATTCAATCTTAATAACCGGCGCGTCGGGCTTCATTGGAGGTGCTTTATGTGATCAATTATCAAAAAAATATCAAATTAAAGCTCAAGTTCGTCGCGGCACCGTAAAGGTCTCCTCAGAAAATATTGAATTAGTGATTGGAGATCTGTCAAAGTCCTTTAATTGGAATAAGGCTCTAGACGGTATTGAGGTTGTTGTTCACTGTGCAGCTAGAGTTCATGTCTTAAATGATGCATCATCTGACCCCTTGGCGGATTTCAGAGGGGTCAATACCTTTGGAACATTAAGTTTGGCTGCCCAAGCGGCTACAAGTGGTGTTAAACACTTTATTTACCTAAGCTCAATAAGTGTGAACGGCGTTGATTCTGGTGATAGTACATTTACTGTCAACTCCGAGCCCAATCCACTGACGCCTTATGCAATTTCAAAGTATGAGGCCGAGCTAGGTCTTTGGCGGATTTCTCGTGAAACGGGAATGAACATCACAATTATCAGGCCACCGTTGGTATATGGTGCAGGGGCTCCAGGTAACTTTGGCGTTTTAATTAAGCTAATTAAGTTAGGGGTGCCGCTCCCATTTAAGTCTGTTGATAATAACAGGCGTAGTTATGTGTCACTGATTAACTTAATTGATTTAATAGGGCTTTGTATTGACAGCGAAAAGTCATTTAATAAGATTTTTTTAGTTAGCGACGGCGAGGATCTTTCGACTGCTGAATTGATTCGTAAGGTTGGGGTGCATCTCAAAAAAAGGACTAAATTATTCTCAATGAATTCCAATTTGATTCAAATGGTTGGTTATTTTTTCGGTCATGAGGCCCTAGTTAATCGCCTTCTTTCCAATCTTCAGGTGGACATTACCAAAACTTACTCAGATCTAGGTTGGAGGCCGAAACTAAGTTTTGATGAAGGTCTTCGGTCCGCGCTTGACTTGAAATAAATTTATAAATTAAATATTAATTAACCAAATCTTTATAGTTGACTGGATGCTTAAATGAAATACTATTTTGATTTTTTAATGAGTTTTTTGGCGCTAGTAATTCTTTCCCCATTGATAGTTGTGACTGCAATAATAGTCAAATTAACATCGAAAGGTTCCATCCTGTATTGGTCCAATCGAGTTGGCAGGAGTAATGTCGTTTTCAAGATGCCTAAATTTCGTACCATGCATGTAGGAACGCCAGCTGTAGCAACTCATTTACTTTCTGACTCAGATCAATACTTAACTCCAGTAGGTTCATTCTTGCGTAAAGCTAGCTTAGACGAATTGCCGCAGCTATGGAGCATTTTGGTTGGCGACATGAGTTTTGTCGGTCCAAGACCAGCTTTATTTAATCAAGATGATTTAATAGCACTGCGAACCCAATATGGGGTAGATAAGTTGGTTCCAGGATTAACTGGCTGGGCGCAAGTAAATGGTCGTGATGCATTATCAATTCCAGTCAAGGTACAGTATGAAGTGGAATACCTCAGGAAACAGTCTTTTTGGTTTGACATGAAAATATTGGGCTTAACATTTTTAAAAGTAGTGCGGCGAAGCGGGGTTTCTCATTGAGGCTCATATCTTTCATTATCTGTAATATTTATGGCTTCAATTAGATTTGCTAACCTTAATATTTAGCTTGGGATTTGTTTTTAGAGTATTTCCAGGTTAAGTTGGTTGTTTTGTGCTGCTTGTAAATATAAAACATCTTATTTTGCTATGTAATTTATAATTAATTCATGCCAATTGACATAGCTAAACAATCACTCTTAGGCTTGCCTCGCTCATTCAAGCGTGGTTTAGTCATGTTGTGCGACATTCTTCTGTGTGGATTTAGTATTTGGCTGGCATTTGGACTTCGCTTAGATCAGTGGGGAAATTTTCAAGACAAACAGTGGATTGCATTTGTCGCAGCCTTTGGATTTTCACTGCCTTTCTTTGTTGTATTTGGTTTATACAGGGCAATTTTTAGATATATTGGCTCGGCCGCCTTTATATCTTTAGCCCGTGCTTTCTTTATCTACTTCATTTTATTTTTCAGTGTATTCACACTTTTCGGTGTGGATGGAGTACCTCGTTCAATAGGGGTTATTCAACCAATATTATTTTTTATTCTGACAGGGGTAAGCCGATACTTGGCTCGCCATTGGTTGGGCGGCATCAATAAAATTCAAAAGTCATTTCACCTTGTTCGGCCTATTGTGCTAATTTTTGGTGCTGGATCTGCTGGACGTCAACTAGCAACGGGTTTATCAAGCAACAAGGAGATGCTGGTCAAGGGTTTTATTGATGATGATCAGTGCTTGTGGGGAAATACGATTAATGGAGTATCTGTTTATTCTAATAATCGCTTGAAAGAGCTGATTCATAAACTCGGCGTCACAGATGTGTTGTTGGCCATTCCTTCTGCGAGTCAAGAACGCAGAAGCGAAATCATTTCTTCTCTTAATGGATGCGGCGTTCGTGTTAGGACATTGCCCGGATTAATTGATTTGGCCTCTGGTCGAGTCAAGATATCGGATTTGCATGATTTGGATATGAATGACTTACTCGGAAGAGCGGTGGTGCCACCAGAGGTGGGGTTATTGGAAAAAAATATTCGCAATAAGGTTGTACTGGTGACGGGGGCTGGTGGCTCTATTGGTAGTGAACTATGCCGTCAGATTATCAAGTTTTCTCCCAAATCATTGGTCTTGATCGATAGCAGTGAGCATGCTTTATATTTAATTTATGAGGAATTAAAAAGAACTCTTGTAGGGTTGGAGGATGCGAAGTCGGCGGAGAGTGGTGATGATAAATCGGATTTGTCCTTATCTTCCCCAGTCAATTTGGTTCCCTGTTTGGCTTCAGTGCGTGATGCCGATTTATTGCTAAAGATTTTTAGGGCTCATCGGCCGAATACCGTCTTTCATGCTGCCGCATATAAACATGTACCTTTGGTGGAGCAAAATCCCGCTGAAGGTATTCGTAATAATGTTTTTGGTACCTTTACTTGCGCTCTAGTGAGTTTAGAGTGTGGCGTAAGCAATTTTGTTTTAGTGAGCACTGATAAGGCTGTTAGGCCAACCAACGTCATGGGAGCCAGTAAACGTATTGCGGAGCTAGTTTTGCAAGCCATGGCAGAGAATGCCGCTAACGAAGATTGTTCAACCAATTTCTCAATGGTGCGATTTGGCAACGTCCTTGGTTCATCGGGATCAGTTGCGCCACTTTTTAGCGCCCAAATTTCTGCAGGCGGGCCTATTACCTTGACGCATTCTGAGGTAACGCGTTATTTCATGACTATTCCCGAGGCAGCGCAGTTAGTGATTCAGTCGAGCGCAATGGCGGTTGGTGGCGACGTCTTTGTATTGGATATGGGCGAGCCTGTCCGTATCTATGATCTCGCTGTCAAGATGATTTATTTATCCGGCTTATTGGTTAAAGATGAGGCTCATCCATATGGTGATATTGAGATTAAGGTAACAGGGTTACGCCCAGGGGAAAAGCTCTATGAGGAGCTTTTGATTGGGGAGAATCCTCAGCCAACAACACATCCTAAAATCATGAAGGCTCACGAAGAGTTTTTGTCTTGGGATGATTTACAACAAGAGCTTGAAAAGCTTAATACCGCTTTGGATGCATGTGATGCTAATTTAATTAGAGACATGCTTAAAAAGTTAGTGCCTGGATATAAACCTAATACTGATTCGGTGGATTTGAATGAGGGGACTCTAAGCAATGAGCAAACCATTTAAGATTGGTTCCTGCCCTATCACTTCAAAATTTTTCCAAATTAGCAACAGACATGAAATTTGTTTCATATATTAAGCAATTTCTTGTTGATTCATTCTCAAGTCCCAAATATCAAGAGGGGGTTTTGTACTTTATTATCGAAGAGCTCCCAAATCCAAGGGATTCTGGCCTATTTAAGATTCTTTGCGGAAGCAATCAGATTGCTTTAGATGCTGTTACCTTAGATGAGCCTGGAGTGGTTGTTGCCAATGAACTAATTGGCTTACATGCTGCCACTATTCGTAAGTACCCATATCAAAAAATTGAGTTTGTGAATATAGCCTCCTGGGCTCAATCAAAGATTGAAGCTCGCATGGCTCGCATCGGATTAAAGACTTAGTCTAATTGCTTTCTGAGATTTGATGAATTTAGTAATTGGAGTGCTCAACATATCTCATCACCGTATCGGTCTTAGACCATCTTCCACGCTGCATAATAATTGGCATACTAGCCCCAGAATTAAGTAAATCCTGAGCAGCCCCTACACGCATAGAATGGCCGCTGATGCTCTGAATTTCTAATTCATCTAATCCGGCTTTCCTGGCAATCTTCTTATAAATGCGATTAATTTGGCCGGCTCCAATTTCCGTGCTTATATCTAAAGCACGATTGAGTCCACAAAACAGCATCTCTTGTTCTTCTGGGAGTTTTTTCATCCATTCTTTCAATGCGATGTGAGCTCTTTGGCTTAAATGTAACCACTTTCCTGTGGAGTCTTGGTCTGTCTTGCTTTTTCTCAGAAGAATAGATGATGTTTCTATACCATTTTTAATATTGATTTTGACATCTTTGACTTTTAGCGACACTAGCTCACTACGTCGGCATAAGGTGTCATATGCAACGAGCAATAAAGCGCGGTCTCTCATTCCTCTAATGGAATCATCGGTGGCTTGTATCAATTTATCAAGAGTATTTGCATTAATACTCCCGGCCTGAGTGCAAGAGCGACCTAATTTGCGATGCATTCTTCTCATTTCGAGGGTGACATCCGGGTCTTTAGTCGGGTCTGGATGGCGATTTAATTTATGTATCGTTGCAATGCCAGCTACAGCACGTCTAATGCTTGCAGATGAGCGCTTCCCATTGCTAATTTTGACAATAAAGTTCGCAATTGTCTGAGGGTGTGTAGGTAATGCTTCTTCGCCTTCCTTATCGCAAAAATTAATAAGCTCATTAAAGTCCGCTTTATATGCCCGAATGCTCGCTGGCGCATAGGCACCATCAATTTTTTCTAGAGTTCTGGCAAGTGCAATTCTTGCTTTCTCATTCAAACTAGAATTTTTCATGGGCAATCCCTTACAGCTCGTATCTAAAGTTGGGAGTTGTTGCGTTGCCCATATGGGGGTGCTTGCCAAAGGCCAAACCACAAAATGCCTGTTTATGTAGGTTTCCTTTGGCCGATAAGATATCTGCTAATTGAACCAAATCATATTCAATAAGCTGAGCATTGCGAAAGCGTGTAAATTCAGTGCTCATTTGTGCGCTCATAAGGTGTCTCAAATGACTAAAGCTACTTTCTGGATATTCTGGAGCATATTTTGCGCGTGCTTCTAATAATTTATAAAACCCAGTCATTTGATGACCATGTAAATAGCCAGTAGAAGTCAATTTGAATTTCTTGTCTGGTGATTTATTGGGTTGATACTCTTCTGCTTTGCCAATATCGTGTAACCAAGCAAAAATGAGTGCAAGCTGGAGATTTGCTTTCTCGGTATGAGTGCAATTGCCAGCAGCTATTTCAATAACTTCAAGCGTATGTTCTAAATTTCCATTTCGATAGGCATGGTGATTGCTAGTTGAGCTTGGGCCTTCGCAAAATTGCTCAAAAAATACACCATCAAACAAGATGGAATTGAGTAATAACTTATTCTTTTCATCTAGTTGATACCAAGCTTTCATTGCTTTGTTGCGTAATTGGATGTTGTCAAACCAGATGCTTGGAGCGGTGCCAAAGATGTTGATGGATGAACTTGGTTTTGATATTAGCTCGAGTCTGTCAATGATGATGGCATCCTGAAAAAAGTATGTTGTCTTACTCATGAATGTGAGTGTCACTAGTGGATGGCCAGTCAAGAGCGGACTTCCGAGTTGCTCAACCCACAGAACATCAAACTCTCTCCCATCCCCACACAGGGCGGCGCTGTGAGCTTGAAATCCCGGAATCAGAGGGGAGGTTGTAATGCTATTGTGGATAATCCTGGCAACGGTTGGTGTTGATGGGGTGACCTCTTCGTTTGACATCCTCAGGCTTAGGCTATTGTTAGGGGTCTTAATCTGGTCAATTGTCATTTGGTCTCCTTCTTGTATAGGTTAAAATTTAGTGATCATTATTTGCTTTAAAAGCATATTTTGATCTTCTGTAGATCATTTTAATCTAATTAATGATCTTTTGCAAGTATTTTTAATGCTTATTAGTAATATTATGATCTTTAGGAGATTATTTTGAGGATACATCTTGCTAGAATGCTTGGAGAGCATAAGAAGAAAATTGCTGATGTTTCCAGGGATACAGGAATTAACCGGGGGACTCTTACTCGTATGTATTACGAAACCGTAGAGCGTGTTGAGCTCGATATCCTGGATCTACTATGTAAATACTTTAATTGCCAGATTGGAGATTTGCTTGAAGTTCAGGAACCAATCCAAAAGAAGATAACTGAAGTTAAGTAGACCCAAGGGCAATCAATGCTGAAATTATTGAAAACCTCTGAAGAGTTGCTAGAAATATTTGGAGACATAGAGTCTGCAGGCTATTTTGATCCAAGAGTGTTAAAGGATGTAAGAGTTGGTTTTTCGGTGCAGCATGACTATCCAGGCGGTATCAGATTTAAAAGTGCTATTAATAAATTTGGTGTTGCGGATAATGTTGCAGCTATCTGGGTGGTATACGAATCTAATTTAGCTACCTCGAATGATAGCTTGGTACCTATAAGATTTCGAATTGCTCTTATGAGTAAATATCGCGCACAGTTTTGGGACTATGACTACGACGACGAAAATTGTCCGACAAAAGATTCAGTTATAGCCAGTTCTAAAAGTCCAAAGCCCTTAGATATGGATTTTAATGATGGCATATTTTATGATGCGAACTCTGGTAAGTTGGTTGATAAAAGTTTAAATTTTATTAGTGGCGTGGAAATTTTAAATAATTTATTTGAAGCCCACTGCAATTCTGTGCATCTAATTAAGGGTGCTGCAGTTAGAACAAAATTATTCATAGGCAAAGCCCCAATTTTTATCTATACAAAAATTATTGATGCCATAGTCTGGATTTTGAAAAACTTATTCGGGCGAACCCTTGATGAAAGTTTAGAGCGGATAACTTATTTAGATGGTTATGAAAAGAAAAATTTAAAAGTAACTGGGGACGATTTTATTGAGTTAGCTGGGTACCGAGCTGCTAAACCAGTCATACTATTATTTTCAGTAATAGTGTTTATTCTATGCCTAGTATTTTTTCCGGTCAAAGAGTATACATATCATGCAAATTTAATAAGTAGCGATTTTATTCTTCTGGTGCATGCAGTATTGATTCTGGCAATTTTAGATAAATTTGTCCCAAATACATTATTTTGGATGGTTAATAAACTTATTTGCTTTAGGAAAAGATCGATTAATCGTGCATTAGGTAGTAAGCGTAAGACTGCTTGAGGTAATTGTTAAAGCTACTGTGTAGCGAGGATATAGCATTAACATTTGGCTGGTTTTCCAGATCTAGTCTTCTTTAAGATTGGCTTATTTTTATCAACTATAGAGGCATAGCGCGAAAATGTTCTTCTATTCCCAGGAAAAAGAGCGCGCTGTAATTTCTCGGAGTAATCCATGCATCGCTCATACAGATATGCGCCAGTAAGTAGAGGCACAACATGTATATAAGACCCTAGCGTTGTTTTTGGTGAAGAGTGTCCCAGCACTCTTGATGTTGCATAAATTTCAGCATAAGGATGCTGATAATCAGACAGAAGTGCTTCTCTAGTATCCCGCGACCTTTGGGCGAAATATCTAGCTTGATCGTCAGCATAAGACAGTTTGAATGCGGGTATTGTTGATTGCGCAGCTTTCAATAACCGCTCAGATCCACCAAAGTACAGGTCGGAAATTAATGGCTGCGCATGTTTTAGCTTGCCCGTTGATAGCAAGAGTAAAAAATTAGTCGCGCAGGCGTGCCTAAGCTGGTGAAATTTTGGTTTCTTATTCGTAATCGCAATATTCATCGCACTTCGTATTTTGGCAATGATCTGCTCACACTCTCTTTCAATATCACCCGCGTCATCAAGCAATAAGAATGGATTGGTGTGGATTGGCTTGCTGATGGCAAGAGAAGATACTGTTGCAAATTGGGCTATTTCAGAGTCAAGCTCTTGATCTGTTAGGTGATCAAGGGGATATCCTGGCCAACTATCACTTCTTCTGTGAAGCACAAATAGTTTGAGCTCTCGATATTCCCTGTCAGTCAAAAGGCCTTGAATAGGAATAGAGCGCTCAGATGATTTGGTTTTTAATCTGCGCTCTTTCCACCAGCGCACACACAGTAAATCAAGCTCACCATTTCTCATGGTGATATGGGTGGTAGCTAGCTTTAATACCTCAGAGCGCCTAAGCCCCAGTCGATAAGCTAAAGTAAATACGAGCAGTAACTTATTCTTGAGGTTTACATCAATCTCATTTTTTGTAATGTGATCTGGGCTAGTAAGTAGCGCACGAATATATTCATACTCAGGGATGCTGAAATATTGAGCATTTGTTGACCCCTTTGATTGCCCGGGGTTCTTGTACTGGTCTTGGTCTATCTGTCCAGTTTCAATTAAGAATGTATGAAAACTGTGCCACGCTCTCTTAAAGACAGCATGTTTTGAGCGAGGTAAATCACAAAGTAATTCCTCTAATTCTTCGATTCTCTCCTCACTATCTGATTGGGTAAAGTCTTCTGAGAGCTCGTATTCTGTGAGTAATGTTGGTAAAAATAATTTCGCCTCTTTAGCAATGACGTGTAAAGATAGCTTTTGATCGATTTTCCAAAGTAGCCAATGTTTTAATACCAAGATTAGTGGCTCTTGCGCGCTGTATTTTTTGCTTAGCCACTCTATTTTGAGTTTTGTTCTGGATTCCGGTTTGCTGGTAATGGCCGCAATGATCTTGCTTGCCCATGTAAATAGGGCCTGCTCTTTACTGGCATCTTCAAGCTGCAATCCTCTCTCTACATTGGAGTGTGTGCTGTGCTCCCATTGATATTGAATGCCATGCAAGCGCTCAAGCGATTGCGGTGCTAAATCCTTGGTATTAAAGCTGCCTTCTAGGTAATGCCAAACATACGATGGCAAAGTAGTGCGTTGATAGCGTTTACTGAGCTCAAAGAGTTGCTTTAAATTTTTAATTTGATTTACTGAGGAGTCATTGGATGAGTGCTCTTTGAGGTAGTCTACAAATTGCATTACCAAGTGCTCTAGGCTGCCCAATTCAATAGTAAGGCTTTGCCACTGAGTGCGATGCAATTCATAAATCTTTTTGCTAATCGGATCAGGTATCCAGCGAAAGATCAAATCGTCGTTTTGGTTCTGGGTAGCTTTATGATTTTTCTCGTAGATCTTGATGGGATTGCGTTTGTCTTTAGAGAGCAAAAAGCCGCAGTAAGGGTCATCCATCTCAGCTCGCCTACTACTTAAAATCGCAATGCGATAGAGCATATTTAAATTGGTGATGCCTGATAAGCAGATCACATGAAATAAATATCCTCCAAGTGTCTGCTCAGGGTTTAGCTCTTTCCAATTGACTTTTCTGCTGGCCCCGCTCTCAAACTCTTTGAGGATATGGTGCATTGAAAATGCAAAGGATGCATCTTTGATCTTGGCGTAGATGTTTTCTTCTGGTACCTTGATCACAGTGCTCATGCGCTCTCTAATATTTGTGCACGCAATGTGATATTCATAAATCCAGTTTTCTATCGCTAGAAAATCGTTTTTTATACTCTCGGTAGGTTTTGAGCCTCGCGCTTTAAAGATTTTGGTCATCAGTTGACTCAATACCACTTTGATCAAGTCGTAGTCTGAGGTCGATAACTGCATCCTGTCCGCCTGGTTGGCGCCATCAAATTGCATCAAGCTATCAAACCAGCTTTTAAGTGCGGGTATATTGAATGGCTCGCTCGATACAATTTTTTCAAGACACTCTGGAACCATCAAAGCGGTCTCCAAAGCCAATCGCTTCGCTCCTAATCGTTCTAGATGCTTTAGAAGATTGGCATTGGGTTGGGCAGAGCGATGTTGTTTAGCCATTAGCTGTTGTACCCCCGTGGTAAACGCACATGGACACCCTCAAACCCTAAATCGCTCATGATTTTCGCAATCACGGCAGAAAGTTTATCGATGGTTTGTAGTGGGCTATGAGCGCTAAATTCATGAAAAGGTTGCGTGCCATGGACCCAATGACCTAACCACTGCTTAATTTCATCGTCTGAGATTTTGTATCCTTCCCTGGCAAGATAGAGTTGATGGACCATATAGTGCCGATAAAAATTGGGCTTGATTTGCTCGCCAAACCATCGCTTGATAAAGACGCCAAATATTTTCGAATCAAATACCTGCGCCGTAATGGTTTTTAGAATGGGTCTTGTATCTCCTTGAGGTTGCACTAGATAAATTGGCGATGATTTAGGAAATCTTATTTCGGGGTTGAGGGCTTGTAGTAGTAATTCAAGTTGACCTATATCCTGCTCATACTGCCTAATAGCCAATCGCATTTTTTTAGAAGTGTGAGCTAGCCTTGCTTTGCTGCCATCGCGCTGGGTTTTATCAAGCAATACAACGAGGCCATGCAAAGAATCAATATCTTTGCTCGCTTGATAGGGAATGTGATGCGGGCGATGTGAGGTCTCAAAGCAAAACCACAGGCAAATATAAAAGCTATAGTGATTGATGGTATTGATAAGCTCATGAATATTTTGTCGATTGGGCTTGAGGATTTTTTGGCTTAAAAGCAGCTTGATTTCAAAAATGGGCTTTTGTAATGCATTGCTCTGCGCTAAGGTATTGGCGCCAATAATCAGATTTTCGGTGGGTGCCATGCCATGATCATTGGTAGAGCCAAAAATCGCCGTGTGCCGCGAGAGTGCATATTGCAAACCAAGCGCTTTACTGGGAATGATCTGCTGATGCAACGAGTGGCTGTAGTAATGCAGGCTCGCCCTAAAAGGGGTGGGAGTATGCCAATCTAAGTGATCGAGTAAGAGTGGGTCAATGCCTAAGCGCTGGCGCTCTTTATGGGCAAAGGCTTGCAGCCGCGCAATGGTTAGGGGCGGTCTTTTCTCGCCTAAGGTATTGTTTTGTATCCAAGATCTATTAAATTCTTCAAGCAATGCTAGGCACTCTTGCTCTAGCTTTTGTGATTCATTAAATATTGGTGTTGCCCCTTGTGAGTTTGTATTTTTTTGCTGGCTCAATGCTAGAAGCGCTTTGACTAATCCAGACTGGTCTCGAAAGGGTAGGTAACTGGCATGCTGGTGATGATCTTGTAAGCTTCCGGCTTTCTGAAAGGCCACTGCCTTAATTGGATAAATCCATACATAGTATGTTTGATTGCCAGACTTGCTTTTCAGATCTTTGGTTTGGCTCACCATCAAGGATGGCTCTGTTAGGCCATCGGTTCGAAAACCACTTTTGCCGGTGAGCCATTGCGATGAGACATCGGGCCTTCGATGAAGACGACAGGCCATCTGTAAATCAACGCCAATTAAGGCAATGATCTTGAGAATCTTCGCAGCCACACTCTGTTGACGACCCAAGTAATCAATAAAGGCTTTGACCTCTTCAAAAGTCCAGTGGTAGCCATCCCACCAAAAACGCTGGTGGCGGCTCGCTGTTAATTGCTGGGTATAGCTGGTGTAACGCTCAAATGAAAGTTTGGCTTGGGTACTCCCCTCATGAAAAACCACATCTACTTGAGGATCATCGAGTTGATCCTCAAAGGGATCTTCTCCCAGTTCTTGTGCTAGCGACAGCTCCTCTTCATCGGGCTGCGCTAGGGTAGTGATGATTTGCGCAATACCATCTTCTTCTAAATCTTGGCTAATGCTCGCTAAGTCATAAGGCCAATCCATGCCACCTTGTGCGCTTTGGCCCCGGCTGCCTCTATGTGAGCTTGTGGGAGAGCTGCTTTTTCTAAATCCACGCTCCTGCGCAAAATAGTCGACAAATTGATCGTCTACTCCTGGTGGACGTTTTTTCTCTAGCGCATCAATAAATTGATCGTAAGTGTTTTGACTAAGCGCATCATTGAGACTAGCGCCAATGACTGATGCATTTAAATCCTCACCCCAGCGCCTAAGTAGCCGACTCACAAAGGCAATTTTGCTCAGGCCCGATTGGGTAGTCGATGCCTGTAAAAAAAGATATGGATGGTAAGAGCCATCTTTGCCATCGTCTTTTTGTTGTTTGAGTAAGAAGGCTTCACGGATCAAAAAATAGGCTTGTAGTTTTTGATAGTGAGGATAAGGAAGCTTACTTCCTACTTTTTGCAGATCCGGAAAATTGACAAGCGCTGTAAACAGTGGGTAAGAGGCGCTGCGATGATCGACCATTAAATTTTTATGGGCCACTTCTCCAGGCTTAGGCGTTTTGAGCTTTGGAAAATCATCGGGGTGGCTCTTGATCACCTCACAAATGGTTTGCCAAGTCTGTTTGAGTTGCGCTACTGGTAGGTATTGTGGATATTCAGAAGTATTTTTGCTCGAGCAGTTCGATTCCAAAATGGGCCAGAGCGGTGCAATCAGATCTAAAAACTCTAAGGTTTCAGGTGGCCGGATAAACCACAGAAACTGCCGCAAAACAAAATCCGGTTCCTTGGTCAGATCACTCTTGCTGGGAATTGCCCAAATAGGAGTCTGGATGTATGAGCAGGGACGCTGGCAAAACGCCTCAAATTGCGCCTGGCTATATCCATAAAGGTGGGCGCACAGCTTGGCTAAAGCACTACTAGTTTCATAGGCATGCACATGTAAATGAGGGGTAGGAGAGGGCTGGGCTATAGCCATGCAATCCCAATCAACTCTGTTTCAGACTACTCTGGCTAATTTTTGAATTTGCTGCTGCATACCAGTAAAGATAGAATCTGCGACGTCTACTGGAAAATCTTTTGGCAATAGCTTGCTTACTGCGTTAATGACTTGAGGGGTCGAGCGCACGATATCCTCAATCAGGTCGGTAGCTACGTCGGCTCCAAGTTGCACTTGTTCTGCTTGAGTAAGCCAGTGCCTATAGAGAATTTTGTCAATTTGGTAATGATTGTTTTTGCTATGCACTGCCATGGCTAACTTGGCATCTTGGTAGGATAGTTGGTTTTTTGATTTTCCGATGATTGGGTGGGCAGAGAGCACATCGTAAATTGGCGTGGCTTGATACTGGTTTTGAGGTAGATGAGCAATACTAAAGTTTTTAGCATGGCCATCAGTAGCTGCTAAAACCCAGAAGATAATCTGGGTTTTATAAAAACGAAGACGATCTTGCTGCGCCTGATTTGAACCGAGTAGTATCTCCATGATTTGCGCAGTACCAGGACCGCCGTCGGATTGATATTTTAGTGTGGGTGGCGTACCGGTAGCTTGGCAAAAATCTTCCTGAGGTAAGCGAATGATCCAGCTTGCATCTGTTGAAATTTTGCGATCAAACCTGCTAACTACCAAAGCTTTTTGATCTTCAAATTGCGCCATTTCACAATGGGCGATGGGAATGTTATAAGCATTCATGATCTTCGAGCAAAGCCACTCATTTTCAATTGAGGTGCGCATATCTGCCTGCATATTCCCAATGATGCCCAGTGGCAATTTGAAGATATGGGTAGTTGGTGTACTTCCCGCGGGTAGCATCCACCGCTTGTCATGAAAGAGTAGTGCTGTTTTTTCCTGAGCGCCAGCAATTGAGAGTCTGAGCGAGTGATCAGATCCTGAGTTGCCTAGTGCTCGGCTTGAGGTGGCATCTCGTAGTATTTTGGCAATCTCTTTAGAGTTAAGTGGTGCACCTAAAATCTGAAATAGACCTGTTGGCTCCTCGTCTACGGGAAGTAGCTGTATTGCTCCAGCACAATCACGCCCGATTTTTGCCAGCAGCTCGAACGAGCTAGTGCTGGTAGTTTGATATTGCTGCGCTAATCGCAAACGAATTGCAGCACTATCTGGCAGTAGATTATCAAAAAAAGCGGTAACTTTGGCATCTCGATAGGGGTGGTTATCTGGCGTAAATGGCAACGACAGCGATAAAGGGCGAGCCCGCTCGCTTTGCAACCATTCATCAAAATACTGCCATACAGGACCTCTTGGTGTTTGCTCCCAAAGTCCTACGAGTTCGCCATTCATCCAAATATGGAGTTTTCCGAGGGTGTTACGCTTTGCCATGACTACCAGCTTTCCTTTTTGGTCTTTTCAAGAGTGGCTCGCGAGCTTTGAGAAGGGGCTAATTGAGGGCGTTGCTTGCTTGGCTTTTTTGCCCGCTTGATCAGGGGGCTGGAAATTTTAGAATTTGCCATATCCGTTAATTGGGGATCAGTGCTGTGTGAAAGGGAGATTTCCACATTCAATAAGCGCAAAATCCTGAGCAAGCGTTCGACACTAGCCAATTGCGGGTTTGATTCAAATTGAGCGTAACTTTGTTGGGTGATGCCCATTTTTTTTGCAATGGCGGCTTGTGACAACCCAGTTGCTTTTCGAAATCCTTGCAAAATCGGTTGTAGTTGAGCAATGGTTTTAATCGGGTAGTCCACGGCAAACTCCTTTCGCTAGCAATGGATTAAACAGGTTATGATCTGTATTTTACCATTACAGTCTTTATATTGTAAATTAAAATAACAGGTTACAGTTTGTATATTTACTGCATTTGATTTTTGTTTTAAACACGATTGATCTGAGCTGTTGCCATGCGCTGCAAATTAAAAAAGGCTCAGGCAGGGCGCTTAGTCATGCGAGAGAGTGGGCCTCAAAATGGCCCATTCACATCATTGGCTTACTTTGAGTTAGCCTAAATTCATGGGACATATTAAAAAGTTAATACCGATTCTAAGCAAAGATGAATTCTGATGCCAGTAATTCTATAAGTAATTGAATTTATTAGGTATTTAGTGTATTGAAGGCATGTTTTTGGCCCGCTAATGCCATATATCGGACATAGTGTAATGTATATATTTACATTGTAATTATATACATTACAATAAGAGGATGATCGTATCGTTTCATCATAAAGGGCTGGAAAGTTTTTTTACTAAGGGTAGCTATCGAGGTATCCCTGCGCAGTATGCCGCCCGAATCGAGCGGATGTTAGATCGCTTGGAGGCTGCTGTTGTACCTGAGGATATGAATGTGCCCGGATTTAAGTTTCATGAATTAAAGGGTAAGCGCAAAGGTGTTTACTCGGTTACCGTTTCGGGGAACTGGCGAATAACTTTTAAGTTCGATGGCGATAGCGCAATCGAAGTGGATTTGGAGGATTATCACTAATGAAGAAAACAATGCGAAGTTTGAGAAACGCAAACCGTAGACCAACCCATCCAGGTGCTATATTGCGCGAGGATGTTTTGCCGGAACTCGGTATTACCCAAGCAGCTTTTGCAAATCATTTGGGCGTGAGTCGTTTGACGGTTTCCGAGATACTGCATGAAAAAAGAGGTATCAGTGCTGAAATGGCAGTAAGGATCTCCAAGGTCATTGGCGGAACACCCGAGAGCTGGTTACATATGCAAGAGGCCGTTGATTTATGGGAGGTTGAGCAGAAATTTAAGAGTAATCCTGCAATTGCTCCATTAGTAATAAAGCCTTTATTGGCTGCTGCATAAGATAAAACAGCAATGCAATGGATTGTTGATTTAGCTCAATTGAATTATGGCCCGTATTTTTTCCAAATTTTGCTTCTTGGTGTGTTTGCTTACGGTGCGCGACATTATTTTCCTTTATGGGTTGCAGAGCAGATAAAATTACAAACGCAAAAAGATCATACTCAATTCTCTGAAGCTTTGAAGTGGGAGTTGAAAAGTAGAGAGCAGGCAGTAAAAGTAGCAGAGTATCTTGCTCTGGCAAATACACTTAAAAGCTCTTCACCTGAAGAAGAATATCGAAAAGCAAATCAACTTTCATGGGAGCTGGCTATGTGGTTGCCCGAAGATATCTATAAAAAGATGGTTCAAGGAGTTGTCAATCGAAATGCAGATTCCAATGAATTGGCAACCGTTATTCAGGTTAGGAAATTGCTGTTAGGTGATGATTCGGGCAATTTAACTGCAGATGATGTGGCTGCGCATGGCCCATCAATTGGCGGGCAGTAGTTTGTGGCCAAGCGAGAAACTATGGATATCTATAGTTGGGGTGTAATAGCTGTTTTAATTGAGCTAGATTTAGATTGATTGGTTAGCCCTAATTACTCAATATATCAAACGAACCATTATTCAATTCATTCTGACTTGATGTTCAGTAAAGGACTGCACGCATTTTTATTTATTCGTTTTATGCTGAGTTTTTATGATTAGACTGCCAAAGGAGGGGTAATGCTTTCAATCGAGTATGTTCACAAGCGCGTCAAGCTCTTTAGGATTGAGTTGAGTTTGATGATTGTTGCCAGTATGGTACTAGTCTTCTTTGTTTGGCAAATACTGCAGGTTCTGAAAATTATCAAATAGGAATCACTATGGATGCATTGGCTCGATGAGTGCTTGTATCGAATCTATGAATTTAATTACTTATTGAGTATCTACCCTAGATGCATCCACTTGGGCGTTCTAAAGGACACAATGCGTTTGTAGAGCCAAACATAAGAGCTAGCAAATAAGAGAAAAAATATCACCTGTAATGGCGTTGAGTTCCAATACAATACCGCGGGCACCACTGCGAAGGCACTTAACACCCAAAGATAAGGTGATGTTTTTGCATTGGCCGAAAAGAAATCATTTTCTGATTTAATTTGAGTGTCATTGAGAATGCGCCGAAAGATCAGGGAGTGAAAGTGAATGCCGTCGGGATGACCTGGACTCTTCCCTTGATGAAATTTTCTGCGATAGATTGTAAAAATAGTTTCCCAAATCGGATAGGCATTGATCAGCACAGCAAACCAAGGTGAAATCTCCTGATGTCTTGCCACAATGAGCACGCTTAAAGTGGCAATCCAAAATCCAATTAAGTAGGCTCCACCATCACCTAAAAAGATTAAGCCTCGTGGATAGTTCCAAATGAAAAATCCCAAAATGGCAGCCACCATCGAAAAGCTCAGATAAGTAATGAGTGGATCATTTACTTGAATAGCTACGTAGCCCAAGGCAAGTAAGGTAATCATGCCAACCATGCTCGATAGCCCATTAAAGCCATCAATAATGTTGTAGGCATTTGCAAGACCGGTAATTGCAAATACAGAAAAGACGATGGAGATTGGACTAAGTAAAAGCAGTAGATCAATCCCCGGAATATCTAGGCGGATGATTTGGGTGCCCAAAAAATAGCCAAAAATGCACCTAGCGCTGTAAAAATTAAACGTGTTCTGACACTAATTTTTTTAGTCAAATCTTCTAAAAGGCCGATTGCAAAGACAGGTGCTGCGCACAGCAGCATGAAGAGTTCTTCATTGGCAACAGCTTGCAGATTGTAGTGATAGAGGATTGCCAAAGTCAGGCCCAAGGCAATCCCAAGACCGCCGATGCGTGGTACTGCAGTTTTATGAAATTTCTGGGGTCCACTTAAGTCTAGGTCGGCTGTAAAGCGCTGGTGTAGCGCTTGTGAGCGAATAACCACTATCGTGCAAACAAAAGAGACAAAAAAGGCAATTAATAAACTTGACATCTGATCATTATAGAATTTAAATCCAAATACCAAAGCCCTATTTATCTAAATCGCTCAAATTACTGGCATTCCTTGGGGTATTTACTTT
>Ga0364907_10047_pt1 | contig 48389 bp, 43 predicted proteins | sample ExccelJu500002D3_2_FD_206960 | JGI IMG/M metagenome (GOLD analysis project Ga0364907, IMG submission 206960) | Enriched cells from Trout Bog Lake Hypolimnion, Wisconsin, USA - BchlTB.July02.5000.02.D3 | ecosystem: Environmental > Aquatic > Freshwater > Lake > Hypolimnion/Profundal zone | place...
ATTGACTACAACCTGACCCGCATGCGGGAACTCAGTTCAGCGGCTGAGACCAGGACGAACCCGGCTGAGGTTCGGCGATTGATGCTTCAGATTCATGCCGCAGACGATGACCTGACGAAGACCTACAACATGGATCCGGTCATGTCCTCCTACAAGTCCGGGTCCATTTCCACGAACGAACTGCGAATGCTCCGGGTTGAGGTGGAACAACTCCGCAGCGGAGACACCAACAGCTTTCAGAAGCAGGTGCATTCGGCCCGTGAGGTGGTCTACACCTCGCTTGCCCGGAGTGTGTGGGGTCAGTCCATGCCTGAGGTTGCGGCTGATGCTGCCTATAGGTTCAACGCAGACATGGACAGTCGGATTGCTGAGATGCGCAAGGCGAACCAAGACCCCCGCACCCTGCTCGATCCAGCGTCAAAGGATTACTTGCTGAAACCAGAGCGCATCAAGGGGTATCTGCCCGGCACTCAATCAGCCCTGAGCACGGGTGGGGGGAAGGTCATTCAGCAGGGGCAGAGTGACCGCACTCCCGACCCTGCCCTTGAGGTCGGCAAGGTCTATGAGGTCAAACCGGGGGTGAAGATGACCTATCTTGGCGGGGCCAAGAATCTGAGCACGAGTTGGAAATGAGCGAACCGCTGAACATCGACTTCATTGACCAGCCCAAGCAGGACACCAGCCTGGGCATCGACTTCATTGATCAGCCGAAGGGCAGAGCGTTCAATCCTGCACAAGGGCAACAGTATCAGCCGGGCTTCTTCAACAAATATCCGGCCATTCAGCCCGCTTCCATCGGCCCTGCCAAGCCGCACGATGAACAGTCTGATTTCATGCTGGCTCTGGATTCCACTTCTCAATTCATCCGGAAAACTCAGGCCGCCACTGAGGCCTTGAACCGGGGCATTGATGACACGATTCATGGAAGGTTCGCGGGCATCGGCGGGCGGATGGCCGATCAATACAGCGCCGAAATGGATGCCCCCCACGGCCCCGCCCGTGTTGGCAGCGGCATGGCGGATGCATTCAGGGCAGGATTGGAAGGGTCTTCGGGCGGGCTCTTAGCCCGTGGCCACCTGCCTGACGTTGTGCTCGATCCCCAGAATGCCAAGTGGTATGAAAAGCTGGCGTCCGGTGCGGGCTCGCTGATCGGCGATGCTCCGGCCATGGTCGGCGGGTTCTTGGTGGGCGGGGCCGCAGGCATCGAGACTGGGCCAGGTGCCGTCCTCATTGGTGGGGCCGCTGGGTTCGCTGCCCCCACTGCCATCCGGGAAGCGCTGGTCAATGCCTACACCCTCGATCAGGTCAGTAGCAGTGCCGATTTCCTGAACCGGGCGAACATATCAATCATGCGAGTCGGCAAGGATGCCCTTGTTGGGGCGCTCACCTCAGGGACCGGGGCCGTAGTTGGGAAGGCCGTTGCCCCCCTGGCTGAGGGTGCCGTGGCCGGGGGCCGCATCTCAGCCACTACGGCAAGGATCGCAACTGGAACGGCCACAGCCGGGGCCGAAGTTGGGACCATGACCGTGGCCCCGGCTCTGCTCGAGGGCCGCCTGCCAGAGCCTGAAGACTTCATGAACGCAGCCCTGCTCGTGGGAGGCCTGAGGGGCGCGGGTGTAGTGGCTGGGAAGCTACGAGCCATCTATGCAAAGACGGGGGTTGAACCCATTCAGGTAGTAGCCGATGCGAAGAACAACCCCGAGATCATGGCTGATCTACTGAAATCACCTACAATGGAAAGCGAGGCTGAATATGATTCCAGTCAAAGCAAAGGCACAACGGGATCTGGCGAAGTATCCCAACCCACAGGACGAGCCTTTGGAAGTGATGCACCAGCGGCTGGGGATGCCGCCCCCGGCGACACTGGAGGACGGCCCGAATTGGGCGGACCAGGATCCACGACGACCCTTGCCGAATCCCCCAGGCTCCAGTCTTACCAAGTAAGAAATATCCCTGTCATCAACGTCAATGGAGTTGAGATTGCAGGCGGCCCTCGGCCTCCCTACTTCTCTTTCCATGGAAACGTTGGAACAGACGGTGTGCCCCAAGCCGGAGGCGAAACAACAGGGGCTGCGGGAGTTGGGGTCTACATCGGGCAGACCCACGCTACGGCAGGAAAGTTCCGGGGAGGCATGGCCGAAGACGGCACCCCCAACGGGCAAGTGTTGGCTCTTTACCACGACACCTCCCTTCTCAAGACGGTGGACCTGCGGCCAGATCGGGTCTACACCCCTCAAGAGGCCTTGGCACTTGGGTTTGACTCCCAAGGGGAGAGCGCAACCGGCCACGAAATCAGACTCGCTTTGGTCGGGGAGTTGGGGCCTGCGGGGTTCACCAAGCACATGCAGGATCTGGGTTTCAACGGTGTGGCCTACGGCCTTGGATTGGATGGTAAGACCCCCGCCTGGTGTGTCTTTGATCAGTCCGTTTTCAAGAGAGTGACCGACACCAAGGGCTGGTCAGCGGATGAGATTGCCCGCAGGGAGGCCTTTGACCCGACTCCAATCAAGGTGGGCACTGTTCCGGTGGAGCAGCCGCTGCCCCGCGCCTACAGGCCCTTGGCAGCCGAGCGAGCGGCACAGGATGCGTTCTCTGGGGAGCGGGCACAGCAGGTGTTGGACCACCCCTTTGCAGACGTGCCTGAGACCAAGCAGCCGTTTCAACTCAACATGCGCTACATCGATGGGCCAGAGGATCTGAAGGCGCTTCAGACCCGCATGGCCGACGTGTATCAGGAAGACATCAATGCGGCTCGTGGTGGAACTCAGAGTTGGGCTGAGACTGAATCGAAGGCCGCCCAGCAGGTAGCTGATATGACTGGCCAGGATCTGGAAAAGGTTCTGGCTGGACGCCAACCGGGCGACACGTCGAATGCCGTGCAGCTTCAGATCATGGGGGACATCCTCATGCAGGCCACGGTCGAGGCCGGTAACGCCATCAAGGCTGTCCAGGAAGCAGGCGTCAACGCTACTGATGGGATGAAGGCCGATGCTCTTTCGGCAATCCATCGCGTGGCCATGGTGCAGGCTGATTTCACCGGGGCTAGTTCCGAGCTTGGCCGGGCACTTCAATATCTTCAGAGGATCAAGGAACTGAGGGCCAAAGGGGAAGGCCTTCGAAATCTGGTTGACCTGTATGGAGAGTCAAACCCAACGGAACTTCTTCGTCTGGCTGCTGAAGCAAACAGCCCAGAGGGCCTGGCCATGTTTGCTCGGGAAATGAACAAGGCCACCACCTGGGGCAAGGTCATCGAGTATTGGAAAGGCAGCGTGCTTGGCCCGTTGGCTGTCGGGAAGAAGGTCACTAGCGACTTGGCCATGACCGTCATGCAGCCCATCGTGGATGAGGCATCCTGGGCCTATGGGGCTGCCAGGGAAGCGATGGGCGGGGAGGAGAACACCCAGTCCGCTGCCAGGGGTGCGGCTCGGGCAGTCGGCAATTTACGGGCTGCGAGTGATGCACTCAAAATCACCTTGGCCCAGATGCGATCAGAAGGCCCTATCGATGGGGCAGCCAACGTCGTCAAGGAGATGCTATTCAAGGATGACCCAGGCGGGATGATGGGCAACCGGCATCAACTTGGCGGCAACTTCGGCAAGGCCATTCGAATGAACTTCAGTGCCCTGGAGTTCATCACCGAATACTTCAAGAACCTCCAGATGCGCGGGGAAGCCTACGCCATGGCAGCAGACGAGGCCGGGAAAGCTGGGCTTTCTATCGGCACCCGTGAGTTCTGGGAGCAGGTTGGCGAGCGAGGCATGCAGCCATCTGAGGCCACCATCGACCACCTGGAACAGTTCGGCAGGCGCATGACCTTCGGTGAGAAGTTGGGGCCAGTTGGGCAGGCCGTGAACAAGCTGGTTCAGGCCGCCCCGGTGCTGGAATTTGTCGTCCCCTTCCGAAAGGCCCCGGCCAACGTCATCAAGCAGGAAATTCGGCTATCTCCGCTGGCACCGTTCTCGGAGCAGTGGAGGGCTGACTTCAAAGCCGGGGGTGAGACCCAAGCCCGTGCCCTGGCTGAGATGACAGTTGGAACGGCCATCGCTGGGCTGGCCATGTCCTGGGCCGCCTCTGGCCGCATCAGTGGGGCGGGCGATCCTGACCCCGCCAAGCGTGCGACCCAGATGGCCGCAGGCTGGCAGCCTCACAGCATCAAGATTGGGGGCAAGTGGTATTCCTATGGGAAGGTCCATCCAACGGGGCTTCTCATGGGTATGGTGGCCGACGTCCACGACATGTGGGGCTACATGGATGCTGGGGATTCAGACAAGGCGCTAAAGGCTGTCCAGAATGCAGCCGCTGAGGCCATCAAGGAACAGCCCTTTCTCCAGGGTGTTGAGAATGCCTCTGATGCACTCCAGGCTGCGGACGGCAAGGGCGCTCGATTCGCGCAGAACTTCGTGTCGGGGTTCGTCCCTATGGGCGGCACCCTCAGCACCGTGGCCGCAGCCATGGACCCTTACCGCCGCGAGGTAGACAGCATCATGGCCGCCGTCATGAACAAGGTCCCAGGGTTGCGGCAGAACCTAGAACCTAAACGGGATCTGTTCGGCCAGGAAATTCCAGAATCCCAGCGCCTGCTGGGCCTCAGTCCGATCAAGGCCACCGAACCAACAGAGGACAAGGTTCGGACTGAAGCGGCCCGGCTTGGCATCAGTTCCCCCCACATTCCGAAGTCCATCCAACTCCCCGCTGCGCACATCCATGACCTGGGCAAGGTTGAACTCACCCCCCAGCAGCGTGACGTGTTCGGCGACGTGGCTGGGCACATGGCCTATCAAGTCCTGGCTCAGATGGTGAACAGCCCTGGGTGGGACTACATGCCCGATCTGGTGAAGCAGCGGGCCTTCACAGTGGCTCTGGAGAAGACGCACAAGGCTGGGGAGATGGCTGCCGTGTCAGACGAGCAGAGGCAGAAGGAAATCCAGCGCATCATCGGGGTGGTGGGGGAGAAGCTCAAACCCCCGAAGTAACCCCTATGTCTGGTAAAATTAAGCAGCGTTGGAGAGGCCCTGGTCCCCGATAACCCCGTGATCCTTGGCACTTTCCCCACTGCAAAAAGTTGCGGGATTTGTATTCCCTCTACATAATTCAGCCTGGAACCCCGTAAGGCATGCCTTACGGCCCCCACCCCCTGCGGGGTGGGACTATCACCAGAAGGCACGTCCTTCTGGCCCCGGTGCCCTGCGGTGCCGGACTAATCTCCAAGGGGTATACCCCAAGGTGCCGGTCGCTAGCGCGACCGGTTTTTTATTGTGGGCACCATTCCCAGGGCGTAAGTTCGAGTGATGTCAAAGACACGAGTTATCGCCTTCATCGATGGATACAACTTTTATCACTCGGTTCATGAGATGAACCCTGTTGATCGACGGACGGGGCGGTTGCTCAGGATAAAGGACCACCTCAAGTGGGTGAACCTCTGGTCCCTGGTAAAGGCATTCACTCAGCCCTCCAAAGAAGATTTGATTGGCGTCCACTACTTCTCTGCTTACGCCACCTGGAGACCCGCGTCATTTGCCAAGCATCGAGCCTTTGTAGCTGCCTTGAAAACCACGGGCGTCAACGTGGTCCTAGGCAAATTCAAAGAGAAGCCCAGATCGTGCCGCAAATGCGCCGCTACTTGGAAAGGCCACGAGGAGAAGGAAACCGACGTGAACCTCGCCCTGTATCTGCTGGACCTCGCCTATAAGGATGAGTTCGACAAGGCAATCGTGCTGACCGCTGATACGGACATCCTCCCTGCCATCCGCATGGTGAAGGACCGATTCCCCAACAAGGAAATCGTCGGGCTACTTCCGAATACTCGATTCGTGGCCGCGAATGCTCTGAGAACCCTCTGCCCGGTGAGCAGCTTTAACGAGGGGCATCTCAAGAAGAACCTATTCCCGGCAGTGATAGCTGTTCCTGGGAGCAAGGACATCGTCCGGCCCCCAGCTTACGACCCTCCGGCTGTTCCGTAGCCCGATCCTGGTATGGAACTTGATCACAACTGAGGTAGACAGGATCCCGACATCCTGGTGAAATTCCCGCTTACCTCCAAGAGGAACCTTTGCTGAGCCTCACAGATCAGGGAGTCTTGCCCCCATTCATAGGGGATCCAGCCTCCGAGGGGCCGTCAGGGTTTTCGCCTTTCTTGTTCACACCGGAAGATTTCGTGGCTGTCTTTGGGACAAGCCCTCACAGAAGCCGGATCCTCACGGGATTCTTTGAATACCGTAAGGCGCTCCGAAGATTCGGGGTGAGCGGGACCCAATGGATTGGGGGCAGCTTCGTCGAAGACTGCAAGAAGATTCGAGGGCGTGAGCCAAGCGATATTGACGTGGTCACTTTCATTGATGGGGCCACGGTGCCCCAGCCTGGGCACCCTCTGCACGAAGATTTCAGAACCTTCATTTCCCACAGCCATCGAAAAGTGTTGAAGGCTGATTATCTCTGCGATGCATTTATCGTGAGCGCGATGTATCTCCACCCTTCTGGCGGCCTGATGAATGTCTATGCCGCAACTGATGTGGTCAGGTATTGGTGTAACTTCTTCGGGCATTCTCGATCCATAGCCGGAGCCGCCCAGGTCTGGAAGGGCATGGTGGAGATTCCCCTTTCAACCGATCCTGTTGATGCAGAGGCTGTCAGGCTGCTTGAGAAGGAAGGGGGTGGATCATGAGTAGAGTGACTGATCGATCCTTCCTGCTGGCCCAAGAATCTGAACTCATCAGAATGGTCGAAGCGTGCTCACAAGATGATTGGTTCCGTCGTGACACCCTTCAGGCTCGTCTCGATGCGGTGCGAGAGGAATTGGAAGCGCTTCCGATAGAAACCGTGGTTCCGAGGCCAGCGGAAGTCGCCATGCTTTTTGACGGCGCTCCCGTGGAGGCAAGGAAGGGCATTGAGGCCGCATTCGTCCCAGAGGCAATTGAGAAATTCACCGCCCTGGTAGCTGCCCGGCTAGAGGAAATTCGGAAGAGGGTCGGCAAGTCGCTTCAGCATCAGTTCAGTGCCAGGCCCCTATTAATCGTTGGCACGGCTGAGGGCTCATTCGGGTTCCAGTTCCGTGAGGCTGCGGCCCCCGCAGAGGACAATAAGCTCATCGGCAGTTCATACACCGAAGAGGCCATCAAGGATGCCGTAGCACTCATCAACGACTTCGACAAACTGGATGACGCGCATTTCAGCAAGCGTGTCGCACAAATTGACCGGCGATCCATCCAGGCTCTGGCTGGATTCTTCCAGCACGTTGTGGATAACAAGGCGACACTAAAATTCCGCTCGGACGCGATCAACACTGAAATCGACCGCCCGTCTGTTCTTCACATCGCAGAGCGAGCCCGGCAGGTTGAAAAGCAGGCGGACACCATCGACATTCCGGGGATGCTGTATGGGCTGATGCGATTTGGGCGAAGGTTCGAATTCCAGCCTGAAGTCGGGAAATGGTTCGATGGCCGAATCGCCGATACCTTCGACATGGGCACCGCGCCAAGGGAATTGCCTACCAAGTGTGTCGGGGTCTTTCATCAGGTCCGCGAGCTACATGTGGGGAAGGGAGCGAGGCCCCGGTGGAGGCACGAGCTACTTGCCATCAAGCCTTGGATCGAAGGGGAGTCGTAGATTCTCGGTTCCAGTGGAACAGCCGCTGCCACGGCAGAGGGTGGCCCCCCGTTGCGACCCTCGCACCATGTGGCGACTCTCACGACAGAAGTAGCCCTCTTTCTGTAGCGAAAATCGCAACATGTTGAGATAATAACAACAGAAATAATTAGACTTGACACGAGTCTCGGGCAACCCAAAATTGGCAGGTCAAACAACCCGCCAAGGAGGCGACCCGTGGAAACCACCTATGAATCGATCAACACCAAGGGCATCCTGCACGACATCGCAGAGGACGCCATTCAACTGAACAACATGTTGGTCTGGTTCGGTGTGGATACCTTGCCTGCGGAGGTCCAGGCCTCTCGGGAAGAGCTTTACCAAGCCCTCCAGGCAGAGCGGCCCATGAGCAATGGCGACCTCTGTGCCATTGCCAATGAGTGCGCCTTCATGGTGGCTGCGATCCTCGACCCGACAGAGGGCATGGACATGATCAACTGGGTCGGGGGAGAGCCCAGCCGCATCCTCGTGGACCTGCTTAGGAAGCTCGTGCCCTTGGGCTTGATGGACAACTACACGCGAGAGAATGGCGGGTTCGGTATCTGGTGAGGCGGGGCATGACGATTGAGGAGCAATACCGGGAGTGGGAGGAGACAGGCCGGGAATGGATCGGCAACCTCATGCCCACCCTGCGGGGCCACGGCTGCGTCTGGCACAGATGCACCGTGGCGGGACTCCAGGGCATCGTGAGAGCCGGGGCAATCCTCCCAGCAGGGGAGACAACCGAGCCTTCATGCGTGAGTGACTGCCAGGCGCACCGTCTAGGCGCTGTGCCCCTATTCGACTTCGACAACCCGACAGAGCGAGAGGTCTATCGTGCAGCGAAGATGGGGTGGGCTGGGTTCTTGCACGGGGAAGAGGGGATCACGGTATGGCTGAGGATCCCTGTGGGCCGCTTGGACCCTGGCGGGCTGCTTCTCCGTGACGTGGAAGCCGCCAAGGGCAACCCCCTCATCTCACACCGCTACAAATGGATCCCCTATGTCGAGGCCTGGCACCTGGCCCCAATCGACTGGCGAAATGTAGACCAAGCCTGGGCCGTCCGGATGCCCTATGGCGGGGGTGCCTACACCATGACCGGCCTGAGCCTCGCAGACCCCGTATCGGAGGCCCAGCAACTTCGCCAAACATGGGGTGAGGAGTGGGAGCGGAGACGGGCTCTGGACCGTGCGGAAGGGAAGATCGATCTTGGAGAAGCGCTGAGGGAGGCTCAAGCGCGGCGGCAATCTGAGGCCTGATCCCACACGGCCAACACAGGGCGGGTTTTGCAACCGGGATGTAACCGGACGCCCCATAACGGGGCCGGACAGGGCAGCATACAGATACCCTCAAACCCCCGGTTTTGCTGGGTTTCTCGGACGATTCAGAACGGAACGGACAGGCGGAAACACTATGGAGCCGATTTCAAGACTGGCGCCATCAACCGCTCGGCCAACCCTCCGTGCGAACAGTTTGCCCTGGGGGCCCCCGATTCGTCCATTTTGGACCCGGGAGGGAGGGGGCCGAGGCTGGGGCGTGACTGGTCCGGTGATCACCCAAAAAGCTAGGGTTTGGTGTCCCATCCCTCCGCGGCCCTGAAGCTGTGGTAACGGCCCTGGCCCAGGATCAGGTGATCGGCGAGGGGCACCCCCAGGGATTCCCCGGCGGCCTGCAGCCGCCGGGTCAACTGTGTGTCTTCGCGGCTGGGTGTGGGGTCGCCGCTGGGATGGTTGTGGTAGGCCAGGGCCGAGGAGGCGCCGTAGCGCAGAGCCTCGCGGAAGAACTCCCTCGGGCTGATGAGTGTGGCCGTAGTGGTTCCCTGGCTGAGGATCCGCTCGGCCAGCAGGTCGCCTTTGGCGTTCAGGGCCAGCAGGCCGAAGCGCTCCTCGGACCATCCCTGGCAGCGCGGTAGCAGGTAGGCCCCGGCGGCCCTGGGACTGGTGATGCGGGGTCGTTCGGCGGTGCACTGGGCGCGCCGAGCCAGTTCCACCGCCGCCCAGAGCTGGCCGGCCTTGGCGGGACCGAGGCCGGGCTGCTGCAGCCAGTCGTTCAGGCCCAGGCCGATGAGGCCGGCGAGGCCTCCGGTGCGACCAAGCACCGCCTGCGCCAGTTCCACTGCGCTTTGGCCCCGGCGCCCTGTCCCCCAGAGCAGGGCCAGCAGCTCCGCGTCAGCCAGGCTTTCGCCATGTCCCGCCAGCAGGCGTTCCCGGGGGCGCTGCTCGGGGGAGAGGTCGAGAATGCGCATGAAGGCGCTCCTGGGTGGGAAGGGCAGGGAGGTCCGGCAGCGCCTCGGCCGCCCGGGTGGGCTCCGGGTCGCGCTGGCGGCAAGGGGATCCGCAGGGAAACGGCGGGCACGTCAACAACGGGTCCAGGCACCCAGCCGCGGCCGGTAGCGCAGCAACTCCACGGATCCAGACAGATCCAGGCAGAGGCAGAGGGCCTCCTGGCCGTGGTGCAGGAACCACACATTGGCCAGGGCCCCGCGCTGGGGCATGACCGTGATGGGGTGTGGATCACCCCCTCGCCAGCCGCTGTCCTCTAGACTCGGCGGAAGGGGGATGGCCGGGGGTCTACCCCAGCGGACTCCTTTGGGTAGTCTCACGGCGATCCGTCCCTCCGCGGGCTGGCGGCGGGGTTCCAGCACCACGGTGCGGTGATGGAGGGAGGCCAACCGGAAGGCGAGGCGAAGGCTGCGGTCCAGTTCGACCCGGGCGGCCCGGAGGGGTCGGCAGAGGGGCGAGGGCCAGAGGGCAACCGCGATCCGGGTGACCTGCTGGAGGAAGGTGGCTCCAGAGGCGAGCATCACACCCTCGACCACTTGCCGAGGCTTCGTCGCCAGCGCAGCACTTGAAGATGTCCTTGGCCGGAGAGGCGCATGCACAGGGCCTCCTGGCCATCGTTCAGGAACCAGGCACTCGCCAGGGCGGTGTGCCTCGGTGTCACGGTGATGATGGGGTGGGATTCGCCGGTTATAGCCGCCACGGGTGAGTCCATGTCGGGGGGATACGGGATGTGATCGGGCTTGCCCCATTTCACATGGCGACCCAATTGCACCGGCAGGTGCTCTCCTGCGCCGCTGGAATGGCCCAGCGCCACCTTGACATCGGTACCCCGGGCGCGGGCCAGGGTGAAGGCCTGGTACAGGCTCCCCACGATCTCCTGGTGAGCCGCCGACAGCTCGATGCTTCCCTCGTCGAGGCAGAGGGTGGACATGGCGCCAAGGATCACGAGCACGGCCATGACCACGGTGAGTTCCAGGAGGGACGAGCCCCGCTGGTGGAGCTGCCTAGAATCCCGACCCATGGCCGCACCTACTTCTTCGAGACCGCAGGGGGCTGCACGGGCGCCGTGGACAGGAAGGGCTTGAGCTTGGCGAAGGCCTTCTCGCCGATCCCCTTGACGTTCATCAGCTCCTCGGACCTCTGGAAGCCGCCATGCTGCGTCCTAGTTATATCCGTTTATTCATTTTTATGTGTGTGTGACTGCTTTAATCTTTTAATTTGAGTTTTTATGTTGTCATTCATTTTATGAATTTTCAATGAAATCCCTTTCGGACCTACCCGCAATCCATCAAGACTTCCCTCCCGGAACCTCTGCCCCCAGCTCACAAGGAAATAGCGAATGGGCACCAAAGCTGCGGGGAGCTGTTTCCATTTTGGAAACAGCTCAAAGACAGACTTCGGCGATGAGGCATTGACCCAACGGCTTGGCGGGTTGAACGGCGGAAACTGCGAGCCCATGGAAAGCCAGGTGCCCCCCATGGACTTCCTATGGAAAGCCAAACACAGGCTTCCCACAGGAAGCCCACAGGTCCCCCCAGCCTTCCCACAGGCTCGGCCTTCGGCTGGAAACCGCGCAGCGGTTTCCACAGTTACACGCCTGGACCGGGCAATCAGCATCGGGTTCAGATAGTTCGACGGAGGACGATCAGTTCTCCCCAACAGACTTCTGATCCTCTGCTCTGAGATATAGAAAGATGACAGCCTCCATGACGCGTGCAGGCTTCACGTGCATAGTCGCAGCCATTTCCCTGACCCATTTGCACTCGAGCTTCCCTAGCTTGGTGTTGACGGTCTGGCTCCGGTAGCCACTCCGATTTTTTTTGACTGCGCTAATGACATGCTTGAGCTGATCAATTGACACAACAGGCTTGATCGCCCGCACAGCATCCGTGAAGAAGTATGAGTAGCCACCACCATCAGTCCGCTTCACCAGGAGGACATAGGATTCCTGATCCAGTCTGCAGATTGGGGACGGGACCATTATCCAACTTTCTGTAGAGCCATCTGGACCCTTCATCAGGTTCTGAATCAGCACTCTAACGGCAGCCTGCATGCGTTCTTGATTCATGGTCGTCTCCTAGGATTTCTAGCGACCCTGGAAGGTTAGGGAAGGGCCCCTCTGGTAATGTCTGTTCATGGCCCAGGCCCGCCGAACTCCCCTGACAATGACTGGGGTGAGGGGTGGCCTGGATATAATATCGGATTCCGATTATATTCACCTACCTGGGATGCGTCCATGACTTCGGGTCGGGGCGCGTATCAGGCCAAAAAGCCACTGGGGCCCTTAGCCTCACTAGGGCAACGAATCCGTGCCGTTCGAATTACCTGGGGATGGACCCAAGGCACCCTCGCAAAGGCCCTTGGCAGTGCTCAAAGCCTGGTCAGCGAATGGGAGAAGGACGTCAGCAGGCCTTCGGGGGCCTCACTTACCGCCCTGGCAAGGCTCTTCCACAGCTCTGCTTCAGCCCTCTCCACGGGAAAGGGCTTCAAGATCGCTGACCCTCCGGAAGCGAAGCCTGTGGGTGGCCAAATGAGCAAGCGGAGCATCCAGGAACTGAAAGGCCTGCTACCGGTCCTCAACGAAGGCGAGATCCTCCAAGTGGACACCGAGACCATTGACTCCGAGTTGGTGGCTTTGAGGGATGCTCTGGCGGCACTGCGGGCAGCAAAGAAGGAGGGGCGCCCTGTATGGTTGGTGATTGGGAACCCTGACTCCAAGAGGAAGTAGAGACCTGATTCTAGGAAGCCGTTCGCCAAACGATCGCAAGTGTAGCCCCAGCACTGCTCCTATGAGCGACAGATTCTTTGCCTGACGCTGGTCTCTAGAGATGAAGCCTCACGGGCCCCGTAACCATTGCCTTGGCACCAGCCTGGTGCATTATGGTGATTAGTGAACCGGAGCAAGCAATGGTGGTGCGGGCCAAAGAACCTAAACGGCGCGGTCGAAAACCAGTCGGCGAGCGTATTTCCATCGGCTTTGCTACTGACACCTATGAGCGGATCTTGGATCTTGCTGACTCGAAGAGTGTGTCGGTCGCTCAAATCGTTAGAGAAGCAGTCACTGACTACCTTGGAAGACTTGCAACAGTGAAGAAGTAGATGGCCACAGAGAACGAGTTCCTCAAGAAGTGGAGTGGGTCCGCCGGAAACGAGCGGGCCAACAAGGATTCGTTCCTGAATGACCTCTGCGACTTCCTTGATGTCCCTCGGCCTGGCCCTAAAGACAAGAGTCCCGACTACTGCTTCGAGAAGGATGTTGAACGGTTCGGCATCATCGACAGCGGCAAGAGCACGGTCTCCATCGACTTCTACAAGAAGGGCTCCTTTGCCTGGGAGGCCAAGCAGGGCAGCCTCAAGGCCGTCCCCGGTAGCGCCCCCGGCCGTGGGACTAGGGCCTACCAGCAATACATGGAGAAGGCCTTCCGCCAGGCGATGGGCTACCGGCGGGACCTGGACAAGGCTGTTCCCTTCGTCATCACTTGCGACATTGGCTTCTCGATCCAGGTCTGGGAGTGCTTCGACGGCGCGACCCCTGGCTATGGGGCCCGGGAATCCTTCAGCCTCGAAGACCTCCTAAAGCAGGATGTCCGGGACTACTTCAGGGCTATTTTTATGGACCCGGAGAGCCTCAGCCCTTCCAGGCGGCGGGCGAAGGTCACTAGGAAGGTGGCCGCGCAGCTAGGGCATTTAGCCTCTGTGCTTGATAAGACCAATCCCCCCGAGGTTGTGGCCCGTTTCCTCATGCGGTGTCTGTTCACACTCTTCGCAGAGGACATCGGCCTGCTACCCGAGAAATTGTTCGAGCACGCCCTTCTGGATGACTGGGCACCCCATCCAGAGTCCTTCGTCGATGGGCTTGAGGAACTGTGGAGCAAAATGAACGAGCCTGACCCCGCGAAGCGGAAGTGGGGCTCTCGTCGGATTCCCTACTTCAACGGGGGGTTGTTTGCCGAAAGCACGGTTCTGCCCCTCGCTCAGGAGCAGATCCAGATCCTGGGTGAAGCGGCAAAGTCCAACTGGGCAGAGGTCGACCCGAGCATCTTTGGCACACTCCTGGAGTCCGCTCTCAACCCAGAGGAACGACACCGCTTGGGGGCCCACTACACACCCCGAGCCTTCATCGAGCGGCTGCTAGTCCCTGCATTGAAGGATCCGATCCAGCATGATTGGGACCTCGTGCAGGCCGAGGCACTGGCTGTGGTGGGTTCGGATCCGACTGATGCCGACAAAGCCAAGGGCAGGGCCATCCTGCACGCCTTCCACGCAAAGCTCGCCAAGACGACGGTGCTCGACCCTGCCTGCGGCAGTGGGAACTTCCTCTATGTCGCCTACGACATCCTGAAGAGGATTGAACAGGAGGTCCTTTCCCGACTCATGGACATGGGTGAGACTAGGCGCACCCTGGCGCTCGACACTGTCATGGTCACACCCGCCCAGTTCCATGGAATCGAGCTAAAGCCCTGGGCGGCGTCGATCGCAGAGCTAGTTCTCTGGATCGGACACCTCCAGTGGTATCACAAGCTCTTCCCGGGGCAGGCCCCACCAGAGCCGATTCTCCAGCGGCACGAGACCATTGAACGGCGAGATGCGGTGCTGACCTGGTCGGGCACCAAAAAGACCTCCCGGACCCGCTGGGACGGGAGAACATTCAAGAAACATCCAGTCACCGGCAAGGACGTTCCTGACGAGACGGCGCAGTTGGCAATCAACGATTACCTGAATCCTAAGCCTGCGAAGTGGCCGGAGGCTGAATACATCATTGGGAATCCTCCGTTCGTGGGCAATGCCCGCATGCGCGATGCCCTAGGCGACGGCTACGTCGAGGCACTCCGCGCTGCCTACCCCGACGTGCCCGATAGCGTAGACCTCGTTCTCTACTGGTGGCATAAGGCCGCTGAGACTGTTCGGTCAGGCCGCACTCGGCGGTTCGGACTCATCACCACCAACAGTCTCAGGCAGGTGAAACAACGAGGCGTCATCACCCACCACACGAGTGGCAAGAATCCCGTGAAGCTACTGTGGGCCATTCCGGATCACCCTTGGACTGATGAGGGCGCAGCCGTACGAATCGCAATGACTGTAGGCGGGCTGGAAGGCCAACCCTGGCTTGGGCATGTGGTGGAAGAGGGCAACGGTGATACCCCAGAGAACGAAGCTCAGACCGTAAAGATAGAGGGTGGTGCCGTAGGGCAAATCAATGAAGACCTGAGCGCAGGGGCCAATGTCGCTGAGAGCATCGCCTTAAAGGCCAACGCTGGCCTAGCATGGGCTGGTGTGCAACTCTACGGCGCAGGATTCATCGTGACCACAGAATTGTGGGAATCCTGGGGCCGCCCAACAGTAGTTCATCCTTACGTCAATGGACGCGACGTAACGGATCGTCCCCGTGGAGTCAGAGTTATTGATTTTTATGGTCTTACCATGCAAGAGGCCCAACATAATTTCCCTGGCCCCTTCCAGCATGTTTATGAAAATGTGAAACCCGAACGCGACCAGAACCGTCGTGAGCCAATCCGAAACAACTGGTGGCTTTTTGGGTGGGTCAGAGAAGGTCTTAGGATAGCAAAAAAAGGGCTTACGAGATTCATTGTTACCCCAGAAACGGCCAAGCACCGTGTCTTTCAATTCCTGTCCAGTAACGTCCTTCCAGACAATCGCTTGACAGCTATTGCTACCGCTGATGCCTTTGCTTTGGGTGTTCTATCATCGAGATTTCATGGTCTATGGTCATCTACAAGTGGCGCGACCCTAGAAGATAGACCCGTTTATACGAAGGCTCGCTGTTTCGACCCGTTTCCTTTTCCGGAAGCCACTGAACCTCAGAAGCAGGTAATTCGCGATCTCGCTGAACGCCTTGATATGCACCGGAAGGCTGCGCAGGATCGGGGCGCTACCATCACCGGGATGTATAACCTGTTGGAGAAACTCCGTTCTAAAGAGCCGTTCTCCGAGAGAGAGCGCGAGCAACACGAAATCGCTCAAACCGAGATTCTTCGCCAACTACACGACGAACTGGACTTTGCCGTGGCCCAGGCATACGGCTGGCCCGAAGAACTGGCCGAAGCGGAGATCCTAGAACGCCTAGTGGTTCTTAACCAAGAACGAGCCCGCGAAGAGGCCCAGGGTCTTGTTCGCTGGCTCCGGCCCGAATACCAGGCCCCCAAGACCACCGAAGCGGCCCCAGTACCCATGATCGAGGTAGAGGACGAGCCCGAGCCAGCCCTATCCGTCCCAGCCGCCAAGGTGGTCACAGGCCCCTGGCCAAAGGAAACAAAGGAGCAGATTGCAGCCGTCCGGGACCTGATCCTGGCCTCAGATCGTGCCTGGACCATGGAGGACCTAGGTAAGGCTTTCAAGAGTCGTGGCGGCTACAAGAAGACCATCGAGTCCCGCGTCGACCTGCTGGTGGACCTTGGGGTAGTTGTGATGCAGCAAGGTCCCAAGGGGACTTTCTATCACCGGCCTATGGCCGCTATGAAAGCGTCCTGAAGCACCCCACCCTGATGGACCCCGAGTTGCTCAAGGAGGTAGGCCTTTTGTTCCAGCTTTGATGGTTACCTCATCACTAGAGTCAACTACTTGAAATCGTCCTCTAGCAACGGGAGTGTGCCTCCACGAGGAGTCATTTTGATGGTAAAACCCTTCCCTTCTGGGTTCTCGAAACGATAGGAAGTAAAACCAACGGCCCCTACATTATCGTTCCAGCGTTTACCTGAACCGAGGCCAGATAACGCTCTATCTCGTAAATCTGCATTCGGGAAGTTCGCCTTTTTTGACCGAAGGACTAGCCTGGTTGCACCGGGTCCCGTTGCTGACATCGTGTATTCGAGTTCGGTCCTCTCGCCAGAAGGAAGCATGGTGGGTTCTCCCCTCTTACGTGCGTATTCGAGTCGACCCTCTGGAGAAGGTCGTTCCCATTCTTCGTAGAAACTAACAAGGGTTAACCAATGGGTCCATTCAGCAATGCGGGACTTGTCGGTAAACCGGTCTAATCTCAGGGCCTCTTTACCTAATTCAGCTTCCTTGGCTTTAGCCAGTTGTAGGAGATAGGCTCTCAACATTTCTGAATCTTTGGCATTAGTAAATGACCGGACCTTCTCAAGTTGCTCTACCGTCAAAGAATCTGGATAGGACTCCTTCAGGACAAGGCATTGCTGGTTGAGATCCTGGTCGTATGAGTTTTGAGGTTTGAAGCGCAAATTGAACGTGTCCTGACGGCAAGCGTGCGTGAATGGCCAGTTGATGGCCGGTAGCTTTCATGGGTCCAGGGAGGACCCATGGCACGACCGAAACAGGAACCCCTGCCGCCAGCAGTGAATCGTCTGTATCAACGGGTTGAAAAATGGCGGCAGTCCAAGAAGGGTCAATTTTCGATCACGCCCGGTGAGCTTTGGGAGGCGGCGGTCCCGCTCGCGGTGAAGTTCGGCGTGTGCAGGATCGCCCGCACCGTGGGGCTGGACTATGGGGGCCTGCGGAAGCGGGTCGCCGCAGCGACGGGCAAGCCCGGCTCCGCACCGGCCATCACCTTCGTGGAGGTCCCCACCTCCGGGATGTCGCGGACGGATCTTCAGACTCCAGAGCCCCGGCCTTGTTCCGTTCCGGACTCCGGCCTAGTGATCGACATCTCCCGGCCTGACGGCACCCGGATGCGGATCAGCCTGAGGCCCGGGTTCGACATGGACACCGCTGGGATCGTGGCCGCTTTCGTCGGGAGCGCGGGTTGATCCAGGTCACCCCACAGATGCGTGTCCTCGTGGCTGTCGAGCCGGTGGACTTCCGGAACGGGATCGACGGCTTGGCTCAGCTATGCCGCGAGCGCCTTCGGGGCGATCCCTTCTCCGGCTGTGTGTTCGTCTTTCGCAGCCGGACAGGCCATTCCATCAAGGTCCTGGTCTACGACCAGCTTGGTTTCTGGCTCTGTCAGAAGCGCCTCTCCCAAGGCCGGTTTCGGCATTGGCCGGAAGGGAACGGGGAATCGGCGGAGCTTCTCGCTCATGAACTCCAGGTCCTGATCTGCGCCGGGAACCCGGCGACAACCGGCGTTCCAGCCGCTTGGAGAGCCTTCAAATGATAAAAAGCCTAATTGTTTATATAATTATATTGTGTTTCATTACTTCGACTGCCAGAGTTGAGGGTATGGGACGTTCGAGGCAGCGGCACCCGCAACCTTCCACGGCGTCGTTGGGTAGGGTTCCCGTCGATGTCCAGGAGATGGAACTGGCCACGCTGTTCGGCTACGTCGCCAAGGCCCAGAACGAACTCCTCAATGCCGAAGAGGCCAGGGCCCTGCATGCCTCCCTGGAGACCCTGGCCTTCCTTCTGGAGGAACTGAAACGCAAGGGGGCCACCCTTCGGCGCCTCCAGGCCCTGCTGTTCGGGTCCAGTTCGGAGCGGACGGACAGCGTGTTTCCCCCCACGGCGCCTGAGCCGTCAGCACCGGAGAACGCGACTGTTCCAGAAGCCTCTGTGGGTCCCGAACTAGCAGGTGCAAAGGCTGTGGTGAAGCCAAAGGCCAAGGGCCATGGCCGCAACCCAGCCTCCTGCTACCACGGCGCAGAACAGGTCCAGGTGCCGCATCCGGATCTTTCGGCGGGGGATCCCTGCCCGGAGTGTCCAAAGGGAAAGGTCTATCCCCTGGCCGAGCCCGCCGTGCTGGTGCGGGTGATAGGCATGTCGCCGCTCTCGGCCAAGGTGGTGGAGCTGGACCGCCTGCGCTGCAATTGCTGCGGAGAGGTGTTCAAGGCCCCGGCCCCGGAAGGAATGGGAGAGGAGAAGTACGACGAGACGGCCACCAGCATGATCTCGATGCTCCGGTACGGCGCCGGCACGCCCTTCTACCGACTGGCGAAGCTGCAAGCGAGCTTGGGGATCCCCCTCCCTTCGGCAACGCAGTGGAAACTGGCCATGGAAGCCGCAGGCATTCTGGAACCAGCCTTCCAGGAACTGATCACCTGGGCCGCCCAAGGGGACGTGATCTACCAGGACGACACCACCATGAAGGTGCTCTCCCGGCCTGATCTTCTAATGAGGGGCACGAAGCAGCGCAAGGGCGTCTACACCTCCGGGATCATCTCGAAGGCCGGGGACCAATGGGTGGCCCTGTTCCTCACGGGGATGAACCACGCCGGGGAGAACCTGGCCGAAGTCCTCCGGCGGCGGAAGGCGGAACTGGGGAAGCCCATCCAGATGTGTGATGCGGCATCGGCCAACACTGCGGGGGACCTGGACACCATCGTCGCCCACTGCCTGGCGCACGCCCGGCGGAGGTTTGTGGATGTGGCGGAGGATTTCCCCGTGGAGTGTCTCCACCTGCTGGAGAGCCTGCGGGAGGTCTATCGGAACGATAAGGAAACCCGAGGCATGTCTCCTCGGGACCGCCTGCGGTTCCATCAGGAGCACAGTGGGCCGGTGATGGAACGGCTCCGGGCCTGGCTCCAGGACCAGTTCGAGCAGAAACGGGTGGAACCAAACTCTGGCCTGGGTTCAGCGATCACCTACATGCTCAAGCACTGGGAGCGGCTGACCCTCTTCCTCCGGGAAGGCGAGGCCCCCCTCGATTCCAACAAAGTCGAGGCTTCCCTGAAGCGGGCGATCCTCCACCGGAAGAACAGCATGTTCTACAAGACCCTGAAGGGCGCGCATGTCGGGGACGTCTTCATGAGCCTCATCCACAGCGCGGAACTCAACCAGGTCAACCCCTTCGAGTACCTCGTCGCGCTCCAGCGGTACCACGCCCTGGCCGAGGAGAACCCGGAGGAATGGATGCCCTGGAACTACGCGGACACCCTGGCTGGGATCGGACTGGCGGGATAGGCCGTATGTGCGAAATCACCTGGAAGTCGAGGGTGGCCAGAGCCCTGGCTGCTGAAAGGTCAGCCTTGAAGAGAATCCCAGGAAAACTTGTCAAAGACGAAAAAAAGACGAACATGGCTGCGTGTCCTGCCTTGCCACCTACCAGCGCCGGAAACCCGAGCACATGGTCCTCCACATGTGCCTGACCGAGCACCTGCCACGGTTTCTGTCGCGCTGCGAGGACCTCGACCGCTACGTGCCCCGGTTCGTCCAGCGCGAATTCGAGGGATTCCTGCGCTGTGGCATCCTGGACTACGGCTTCGCCCGCGTCCACTGCCCGGAGTGCAGCTACGACCGGCTGGTGGCTTTTTCGTGTAAGGGACGGGGTTTCTGTCCGGGCTGCGGGGCTCGGCGGATGGAGGACGGTGCCGCGCACCTCTGCAACGAGGTCCTGCCACCCCTGATCCCTTACCGCCAGTGGGTGCTGAGCTTCCCGAGGCCCCTGCGCTATCTCATGGCGTACAACCCCGTCATCTGCCGCGACATCACCAGGATCCTTTCGCGGGTGGTCTTTCGCTTCCTGCGGCGCCAGGCCAAGAAGTTCCTCAAGCTGAAGTCCGTGCAGTTGGCCAACCCCGGCCTGCTGGTGGTGATCCAGCGGTTCGGCTCGGGACTGAACCTCAACGTGCACCTGCACGCCCTGGGAACCGATGGGGTCTACGTCCTGGATGTCGAAGGCCGCCCGGTGTTCTGGGCGTTGCCGGAGCCAACCAGAGAGGAACTCGACAAGCTGGCCGCCCAGATCTGCGAGGAGGTCATGGATCTCCTGCGTCGGCGCGGCATCTGGTCGGATGCGGATGTGAACGAGGATCCGGTGGATCCGCTTATGGGCCAACTGGCCCGTGCCTCCATGACCGGGACTCTGGCCTTTGGTCCCGCCGGATCCCGCATGGTGACGCTCGGAAGCCCGGCAGCCGCACGACCTTCCAAAGGACGGGCAGGGCATGCATCGGGATTCAACCTGGACGCGGCGGTGCGGGTGGCTGCGGATGACCGCTTCCACCGGGAGCGTTTGTGCAGATACCTGCTGCGTCCCCCACTGGCGCAGGGGCGGTTGGTGGAGCGCAACGACGGACGCTATGCCTTCCAGATGAAGAGTCCCTGGCCCGACGGCACCTCCGTCCTCATTTTCAGTGGGGTCGAACTGATCGGGCGACTCGCTGCGCTGGTCCCTCCGCCCAGGCAACATTCGGTGCGGTACTTCGGAATATTCGCGCCTCATTCAAAGCTGCGGCCACTGGTGGTGCCGAGACCCCCAAGGCCCAAGCCTTCGCCCGCATGCTGCATCCTGAGCGACGATACCGAAAAAAGCCGATACGGTCGCCGGACCCCCTGGGCGCAATTGCTCCAGATGGTTTTTGGCATAGACGTTCTCCAGTGCCCCAGGTGCTCATGCAGGATGCAGCGAATCGCCTTCCTCACCCAGCCAAGGGTGATCAGCCGCTTCCTCGATGCCATCGCCAAACGGGACGAGCCCCCGTAGGGATGGCCAACCTCGCGGGAGGACGTTTCCAAGCTCCCTGAGCCCACCAACACGTCCAGTTGGCGGGCATCGCCATGGTCAAGGACCACTTGACGCATCTGAGGAGGGTGCGATCCTGGTCAAATCAACCCGATCTTTGCCAATCTGACCCGGTTCAAGGCCCCCAACCCGCTGGCTCGGTCCCTTGAGACCGCTCTTTGTCTTTTCGCCATTCAGCGTTTTGGCCCTTTATTTCACCTATCCACTGTGGAGTTTTTGTGAACACTAAGCTTCTTTCTCTCATCTTTACGATTTCCCTGCTTGCGTGCAGTGGTGGCTCTTCCTCGTCCCCCTCTACTCAGGCTGTCCAGCCTCCTAATCCCACCGTAACAACAGCCCCAACGGCTGACAACATCACTGTCAATATCGACGGCACCTTTACTGAGACCGAAAAGCAGTGGGTGCTCACTTTCACCCGTCAGCTTGCCTACGTCTTAAATAACTTGACTGGAACTTCCCCAGCCATTTCTTTCAACCTCACATACGACCCGTCTTACCATAAGTCGTGGAATAACGATCTCACTATCCTCCAAGCCAGTTCCAAGCAGTTGACTGACCCTCATTGGGCCTCATGGTTCGTGGTCGAGGTGTCCCATAAATACATTCCTCAGTACACCAATTTCGCAAATTCGTCCGATATCACCCTATTTAGAACTAATGAATACAATGCTCAAGCCATGACAGCAGCAGTCTGCTATTCAATGAAGGGGTCTCTCTTTGCCAATAACTTCTCAGAAAATGAAGCCAGGGCATACGCAGAGCTAGTCGGTATCCTCGAAGACCCCGGGTATTCCCTAGCATATAATCACATCAAGTCTGAAATTGTCGAATCGGCATACCCCAACAACTACAATGGCATGAACAGCATTAGTTGTGATGAAGCTGTAATCACCTATGGTGCTCTCTTTAAGGCTGACCCACTCTTCTGGCAGAAGTTCTTCTCTGCCTGGTCACGCACTAACTGGGTCGGTCGAGCTGGGTATCAGCAACTCGTCGCTAGTGTTGCCCCTACTACTATGTATGGTGTCCCTACCATGCAGTGGCTGTCAAGTCGCCATCAGTTTGCCGCTAATCCTGTTCAATCGTCTATCTCTGTTACTACGCTCGATCTTACTAAAGGCCGCGCGTACTCTCGTCATGACCTTTCCACGCTCAACCCGACTCATTTCGCTGTTCTTGGCCAGTCATTGTTTCCTGTCAATGGTCTGCCTGATCCTCTCCTCTTCGGACAAACTATAACTGCTACTGTTTCTAACTCAGTTTCTAACGCTGTCGTTTGGACTGGCTCTGCCTCGGTTCTTACTAATCTCGACAACGCCCTACCACAAATGCCATCATTAGCCCCTGGTTCTTACACACTTCAAGTGTCCATCGTGTCTCACGACACCGTTTTGACCGACAGCATCAACTTTACTAAGTAAACACTAAGTAAACACTCCACAACAGCTCCTCGTCAGGGAGCTGTTGTGGAGTTTCAACCTTTCTAAGACGAGTCGTCATGAAAGAGTGAAATGACCCTAACTAAGACCCAAAAGACCCAATTAGCTGTTGTCTCAACATTCGAAAATGGAAAACCCAACACATACGGAAGAACTTATTGGTCACCAACAACTAGAGAACTATCTGGAGGCCTAATGATGGCCTCTTTTCAGTCAGGCAACATGGCTTTACTTCTTCCTGATTATCGGCGACCCTCAGCCTGAAAGCCAGGCATCGACACCTCGAAAAGTGTAGGCGACGCCTCAAGTTTCTTCGGATACGACAGGGAGTGTCCACCACCGGAACCGATGATTTCGGTGGAGAACGCGATATGCCGAGGTACGACATCCAATTTCAGAAGGGCCTCTCCCTCCGGGAGTTCATGGCACGCTATGGCACCGAGGAGCAGTGCATCGAGGCCGTCTGCAAGGCCCGCTGGCCCAATGGGTTCCAGTGCCCCGAGTGCGGGTCCACTCGCCATTGCCGCCTGTCCCGTGGCCTGTTCCAGTGCCAGGACTGCCGGAAGCAGACCAGTCCGACCGCCGGAACCATCTTTCAGGGCACGAAGCTCCCCCTCACGGTCTGGTTCCAGGCCATGCACCTGCTCACCCAGGGCAAGCACTCCGTCTCGGCCCTGGAACTGAAGCGCCAGCTTGGGGTCCATTACGAGACGGCCTGGGCCATGAAGCACAAGCTCATGCAGGTGATGTTGGAGCGGGAGGCCCGAACGGTCCTTTCTGGCCGGATCGAGGTGGACGACGCCTATGTGGGTGGGGAACGTCACCTGGGGAAGCGGGGCCGGGGTGCCGCTGGGAAGACCCCCTTCGTCGTGGCCGTCCAGACCGACCCCAAGAACCCCGCCGTGGTCCTCCACATGCGGATGAAGGTGCTCCGGAATGTCACCGGACGCGAACTGAAGCCCTGGTTCGCCACTGGCTTCGCCCCGAACTCCACCATCCTCACGGATGGCTGGAAGGCATACAACTTTCTGTCCGAGGCCGGATTCGAGCACGAGTCCCACATTATGCCGGGTGGCTGGCGGAGCGGGCGTCACCCCTCCTTCCCCTGGGTGAACACCGTCCTGGGGAACCTGAAGGGGAACATCGTGGGCGTGACCCGCTGGGTCGGGAAAGCCCACCTGGACCGCTACCTGGCCGAGTTCCAGTATCGCTTTAACCGGCGTTTTGATCTGAAGTTCCCCGGCGTCAATTAGGAATGTGCCTCAGCGACAACTACCTTTGTGCGTTTAAGGGAGCGCGGCGAAGCCGCCGCTTTTAGTGATTTCAGGCCAGTTGGGCCGACGACAATTACCAGCGACAATTACAAATGTGCTGATGCTGATGGCCGTTGACTCAGGCCACTGTGGGAAACGCGGAGCGTTTTCCAGCCGAAGGCCGAGGGAGGCGGAATTCCTGTGGGAAGGGGGGAGGGACCCGTGGGGAACCGCGCTTTCGGCGGTTCTCCATGGGAGGGCCCCAGCTTTCCATGGGAAATCCGCACCCGAGCAGGGGCCTGAGTGGGGGGTCTGGGGGGTCAGGCCGTTGTGGATTCCGCTGCCTGGGCGATTCGACCCTTGGCTGCCTCGGCGCGGAAGCTGGTGCCGTTGAGTTCGAGGATGACGCAGTGGTGGATGATCCGGTCGATGGCCGCAGCGGTGGTCATGGGGTCTTTGAATATGCGGTCCCACTGAGAGAACACCAGGTTGGAGGTCAGGATCACGGTGCGGCGCTCGTAACGCTCCGCCAGGAGGGTGAACAGGACTTCGGTCTCATCCCGGTCCTGCTGGATGTACCCGATGTCATCGATGATCAGTGCGTCGAAGGCATCGAGACGGCGGAGTTCCTTCTCCAGTCCATAGGTCTGCCGCGCCAGCAGCAGGCGCTGCACCAGGGCGAAGGCGGGTGTGAAGTGGACGGTATAGCCGTTCTGGATGAGTTCCGCCCCCAGGGCGCACACCAGATGGGTCTTTCCTCGCCCCGGCAGGCCGAAGGCCAGCAGGTTCTCGCCGCGATCCACGAAGCCGCCCTCGATGAGGGCGGGCAGTTGGCGACGAACCTTCACGGGCAGGCGCTCCAGATCCAGGGTGGCCATGCTTTTCCCCGCAGGCAGCTTGGAGGACTTGAGCACCCGCTCCAGGCGCTTCTGGCGACGCTGCTCCAGTTCCACATCCAGAACATGGTGGAGGAATCGCTCGAACCCCCAACCCTCCTTCTCTGCTCGGGACGCCGCCTCCGCATGGCAGGAACCCACACCAGGGAGCTTCAGATCCCGGAGCATCTCGTCGAGCTTGCGCCGTGCGTCCTTGCTCATACGGCCTCCGCGACTGCCAGGTCCAGGAGGGCGTCGAATTCCTTCAGGTTCACGACCAGGGGTGCAATCACGGGTGCCTGGACGGGCTTCGCCACGCCCATCAGGTCCTTCACCCGCTCAGGCTCCGGCACCTCGCCCAACTCCACCAACCGGGTCAGGGCGGCCTCCACATCACATTCCATGGTCTTTGAGGCCAGGTGGAGGAGCCGCAGATAGGCCACCTCCCCCTTGCGTTCACCCAGGCTCCTTTCCAGCGCATCAAAGGCCAGATGCCACACCGGACTCGGGAACAGGTCCGACCGGTGGCGGAAGCGGGCGAAGGCGCCAGGCTTGCGCAGGAGAGAGTCGATGATGTGCCGGTAGTCGATGTGGTGGTTGCGCCTCCCCACGAGCCGAGGCAATTCCAGCACCCGCTTCCCCCCGTGCCAGACCTCCAGACGCATCTCGTAGAGGCGCACCCGGACGTGCTCTCCGATAAGCCGGGGTGGGACGGAATAGGTGTTCCGTTTCACCACCAGGGTGCTCTCCGTCGTGATCCGAGTCTGCATTTCCTCGAATTCCTGGAACGCCACCACTCGCAGGGGCCGCATGGCGGCCAGTTCCGCCTCGATGCGTGGGCGCCGTTCGTTGACGGCCCGGCAGATGTCCTGGGCCCAGGTTTCCCACGCCTCCACTGTCTCGAAATCGCGGCTCCCGCGCAGCAGCAGGTGCTGGTTGAGGCGCCGTTTCAAGGCCCCGTTCAGGGCCTCCACATCCCCGTTCTGCTCCGACTTCCCGATGCCGATCGTCCTGGGTTTCATGTCGTAGTGCGTCATCAGGTCCAGGTATTCCGCGTTGAAATCTCGCTTCCCATGGCCCAGCGCCTCCGCCGCAGCGGTCACCTGGTGGGTAGCTGCCGTGGAATTGTCGGTCTGATGGAACTGAGGCACCCGGCCCAACTGGACGAGGGCCGCCGGGACGCCCCGGCGCAAGGCCAGCATGGATTCGGACTGGCAGACCGTGATCCAGCCCCAGTTGGAATAGGGCAGCACCACATGGCACAGCATGTGGGGAAAGGGGATCCCATCAATGGTGACCTCCAGTTCCGTGGCCCAGGTGAAGTCCGTCTGGAGGGCCTCACCGGGGCGGTGGTCCTGGGGGAAGAACACCTCCTTGTCCGGGCCATGGTGGGCCCGCCAGACCTTCACCCGGCGCTGGAAGGTCCGCAACTGGCCCTCCTGATACACCCCAGGTCGACGCAGCATCAGGTCCTCGAACAGGATTCGCCCCTCCAACTCGGGCGCTTCAACCAGGCGCTGCTCGATCGCAGACCAGTCCTCCACAAACGGATCCAGCCGCGTCCGCCAGGACCGGGGCTGCCTCAAGTCCGAGGGGAGCCGGTTGGTGTTGAGATACTTCCGGCCCGTGTTCCGATGCATCCCCGACCGCATCGCCGCCACTTCCGCACACCCGTGCTTAGCCATTTCCTCGCGCAATTTCCTCACCTGCTGATCCGTGACCCGTGCCATGCCACCGCCTTCCTACGTCCATTAGGACGCAGGCCAACGCCCACAAGGACTTACCGGTTCGGCGCTACCCCAGACGCCCTGGTGTAGTTGTCACCGATGCACAGGGGTAATTGTCGCCGCGCACTGAAGTCAATGCTCTCCCGGTTGCTAACTGTGGCCGTCCGGACTCCGGCCCTTCCTCAGCCGCTCCTGAAGCTGGCGTGGGCGGGGAATGTCGCCTAGCAGCAAGCATTGCCGTTCCCTGTGCCCTATCGCTGGATATTTCCGTGGCCTGGAGATCATGTTGCGGGTATCCGCAGCATGATCTCGTCTCTTTGCTAATCGTCCTCGCCTGGCTTGATGACCTTGGGCTTACGAGACCCGAGAGCCTTGTAGTTCTCGCTTGAGATGACCGGCGTGCCGGACTGGGCTTCGATGTCACGGCGGGTTCGCCCCGCCACCGAGCCTCCATCCCGCGCATCCTTGCGGAGGTGTTCCATCCCTTGGGAGTCCCTGTCCTGATGGATTTTGGTGGTTGTCGCCTCGGCAAGCATGGTGAGGATCAACTCCAGATCCGTCATGTGGTCCCTGAGGTTCTCCCGGTTCAGGCCCTTCACCCGCTTGTACTGATCGACCTTCAGGCCAAAGGCCCCATCCATGATCTCGTTGGTGAGGACAGCGAATCCCTTGTTGTCGGCGACACCACGTTCCTTCCACTCATCCGTCAGGTCCTGCCTGACTGCGATGCCGCGCATCCTCTTGTCGATCCATTCCTTCGGATAGCCCTTCTGCTCGTACAACTCCTGCATCCGTGCCATGGACAATTCGGGGTCCTCGATCTCCTCCAATCGCTCCCGGCCAACTCTGGCCAACCACCGCTTCAATGGCTCGACCTTGGGCGAGGGGATGGATTGAATGATCCGGAACATCGTCTCTGCGGTAGCACAATCCGTGAATCGCAACTTCCCATCAGGAGCCGGGAGTTTCAACTGTCCGATTTTTTCGGACAGTTCACCGAACCCCTCTACAATCAGCTTTTGCTTGAGGTCACTCCAGTATTTCCGGGGCCGATCCTTGCCGACCAGGGCCCCAACCACATCGATGACCGAGAACCAAACCTCTCCTTCGTGCAGGGTCTTCCTGATCCCTTCGCTTCCCATCTCCATGTCGGGATCTTCCAGATCTGCGAACTCCCTCACGAGATCCACGGCAGGCTGCTGGGCCCCCATTGCAACGGGAAGCTCCAGAGAGGCCGAGGAGGCCGTCTGCGTCTGAACGAGGCTCTCCGTCAAAGGAACCTTTGCCGCTGGCTCCTTGGACGTTTCAGGCCCTATTCCTTTTTCAGGGCTCTTCATCTGACTCACTCCTTGCGGGTCTGCGAAAGGTCTTCCAGCATTTGGTTTAAGATGATCCGGGCTGGTCCTTGAGGCTTTCTTGAACCATCCGCCCACCGATTGATCGTTCTTCTCGTCACCCCGAACGCCTTGGCGAGGGCATCCACGCCCCCGTATCGAAGGGCTAAGGCATGGAATGGCTCGGGCAAACAATCTGGTCTGGCCATAACACAGTATAGGACCGATGGTCTTGTTTGGCTATTCTCGCCTCAATTAAGCTGAGGCTCGCCGATAATCAGGTACTTCTTATCAAGTACCTTAAGAGCGGAGGCTCCCTAATCCCTCAATCTCTCATTAATGCAGCGGTTACCAAAAACTCAGCCTCTTTAGGAGTCGACGGAATCCAAGTGTTCCGCGATACTTTCAAGGCTGCAGGCAAAGACCCAATCATGCAAGAAGTCCAACAAGATTTCTTTGTAAAGAATTTCCTCACGAGAGCTGAGGACTACGCAAAGTCGCTAAACCTAACCGAGCCTTTGTCCATTTTAGTTGTCCTCGACTCTCTAGTTCAAGGCAGTTTTTCTCGGGTCTCATCTTTAGTCCCTAAATTCTACCAAGACACTCAAAATCCCCTAAACGAATGGGACTGGGTGAGGTCTTACCTAAATACCCGTTATAAGTGGCTAGCTACGAATCCAAATACCGCTCTAAACCCAACTGCTGATCGAGTCCAGTCCCTGATCGATATTGAAAAGTCAGATAACTGGAAACTCAATCTTCCTTTAACTCTCTCAACCAAAGGCATCACAATTACTGATAGTGATGTCATTTGAAAGGCTAACTATGCCTCTCGAAAAAGAAGAAGCTAAATTAATCCTGTGCGACGCCCTCAAACTATCTCCTGACACAATAAATCTTTATTCAATCACATATGTAGCCAAGATTGCTGCTTTGCATATTGCATCGCTTCAACAGGATCTCGATAGAATCTTGTCAACCCCACACATTTCATAAGAGCACTCAATCGAGACTCTGTATTCCTTAATAACTTAGAGAGTCTTAATGCGTCGCCATCGCCATCATAACTTTGTAACTACGTTAGCTCTAGATAAAAACTACATCCCGATGAACGAGATGTCCCGTCGTCGTGCCATCAAAGCTGTCGCTATGGGCAAAGCTGTTATCGTTGACCTAGCTAACTTCGATGAGATTACTTTCAACCCAGCTATTTCAGGTCCTATCCGTATCCACCGGGTGTGCTTGAAGGCCTCCCAGGTCTCCTTGAGCTCCTTGAACTGGGAGCCCCGGCCCGCCGGGGCCGTCAGCTTCGCCAGATGGGCAGAGACGGCGTTGGCGGTGTCCTTCACGCGCTTCTGCTGCTCGGGGGTGCGCTTCTCGCGGTAGAGCACCATGGTGACGAGCTCTTTCCGGGCCGTCTCCGTCTCGCTCTTGAGCACCGCGAATTCGCCGGCGTGCAGCGGCAGCAGGGCTCTGAGCAGCAGGGTGAGGACGGGCAGTGCGAGAGCAGCCTTCACGGGACCTCCAGGGATTCAGCCGGGCCTCGGGCCCGGGGGTAAACCTTATTCCGTCCCCCTCTGAGGTTAGACAGGCAATAAGGAGCCGAAAAGAATGGAATCCTGCGGCCAGGGTGCGAAGCGAAGGGAGGCCGTAGGCCGACCGAAGCGAAGCACCCTGGCGCGGCGGCCCCAGAGGTATCAGGTTCTTCTCCAGGAGAACCGCCATGTCCCAAACCCCACCCCTGCCCGAAGGGGATATCCAGCGATGGACCGCCAAGAGGAAGGCCGCCGTCGTGTTGGACCTCATTCGGGGCAAGACCACCACTGCGGATGCCGCCCGGCAGCACGGGCTGACCGTGGCCGAGTTGGAGCAGTGGAAGGACGACTTCCTCACCCAGGGCACGGAGGCCCTGCGCAGCCATCCACGGGACCGAGAGGCCCAGTGGGAAGCAGAGAAACAGCGCCTGCAAGCCAAGGTTGGCGAGCTGGCACTGGAGGTAGATGTCCTAAAAAAAGCGCATCGCATTCTCGGCAAGGACTTGCCGGACGGGATCTCGTGAACGCCGTGCGATGCGACCTCCTCCAATCAGGCGTGGAGATCCCCATGGCCCGCCTCTGCCGGGTGCTCGGTGTGCCGCGATCGACGGCCTACCACCAACCCAAGCTCGAGAGGCTGCACCGCCCCGTGGACGAAGCCCTGGCCAGGACTGTCCACGAGATCATCCAGGCCCATCCGACCTTCGGCATCCGGCGGGTATGGGCATGGCTGAGGTATCGCCTTGACCAGTCCGCCAATCGCAAGAAGATCCACCGCCTGATGCGGATCAAGGGCTGGACGGTCCGCCAGCGGGCCGTTGGCAAGCGTCCACGAGTTCCGGGATCCAGATCTATTGCACCGCAGCCCAACCAGCGGTGGTCCACAGACATCGCCCTAGTGGAATGCGGCGTTGATGGCTGGTGCGCATTCGTACCAGTCCTCGATTGCTGCACCCGCGAGGTCCTGGGTTGGAGTTTAGATCGGACCGCCAGAACCAAAACCGTTGAGCGAGCCCTAGAAGACGCCCTGATCCACCGATTCGGGTGGACCCATGGAGCACCCAAGGACCTTATCCTGCGCCATGACAACGGCCTGGTGTTTGGATCTCGGGCCTACCGGGCCCTGGTCAAGGACTACGGCCTCAAGCAGGAATACATCACGCCCTATACCCCTGAGCAAAACGGTCTGTGCGAACGGTTCATCCGTTCGTTCAAGGAAGAGTGCGCCTGGCTCCACCGATTCCAGGACATTCGCGAAGCTCGTGCCGTCGTCGCCCGCTACATCGAGCACTTCAACACCCAGAGGCCCCACCAGGCCCTGGACTACCGAACGCCCCGAGAGGCGTTCCTCAACCCTCAACCCGCTGCCTGATAACCCTCAAACTTGTCCAACAATCAGGGGAGCACTACAACCTCTGATCGGCCCCCGCAGGGGGGTCTTGAGGATAGGAAGGTCCTTTGAAATTGAGCCAACCTGCGGGCGCAGGTCATGAGCCCTCGACGGCCGCTATACACTGGGGCCGTGAGGAGGCAATTGAACTCATCGGCAATCATGGGGTGAAATATTTTCACAACTGCTAGGACTACAATGAGACTTGCCCATTTCGGGATTTTTTGGAATTGCTTCTGAATAGCTGGAATCTTTGTGAGCCCGTACCAAAGAAGCCCCGCACAGGCTCCGATTACCGCAGCCACTAAGATATTAATGAACATTGACCACCTCGGTAATCCATCCATGGAAGGGCTCGATATTCTAAAATATTCGGGCGTACCTGATGTGCGAGAAGGACTGGGTTACAGCTAAGTAGTTGTCATTCCGTATTTAATTGTAAGTTCCGCTACTGCTTCATTAACCAATTCTTGAGGATATGTTTTCGACTCGGCGATTGCAGTGAATATTGTAAGCCAAATTACTTTTCCAGGCTTTTCAAGTAGCAGCATTGGGTATTTAGACTGTAGGAACGATTGCACAGGATCTGCGAACATTTCGATTTTGTTGGCGAGACGAAACTCGGGTTTCAGGTGGATGGTTTGATCGAAGTGAATCCACTTGTGTTTCACTTCCTCAATCGCCGCTTTGAGGAGGCTTGGCAGGTCTTCAGTCTGAGATGTTTTTTGACTCTTGAAGAATCCAAACACGATTGGGCTCCCTATAGATGCCTACAGCCTTACTTCTTGCCCACCAGGTCTGAAACCTTTTGGGCTGCTATCAACTTCTCGAAGTTGGGGTAGCTCGGCCCTCTTGGTCGCCGCCGTGCACGAAGATACGGATGGTGGAGGGGTCTGGGGACATGGTTGAGGCTCTCTGGATCGCAAACCTGCTGAACAATTTACTCGGCTGGAGTTGCCAAATTGGCCATGATCTGCCGTTTCCCTAGCTTCCTTACGGCCGCGATGGCAGCCAACTGCTGATGCCGTGGCCGAGACTTCTCGGCCTCCCAGTTGTAGATGGTCTGGGCTGACACTCCCACCAGATTCCCCATATCCCCAGCAGAGAGTCCCAGTTTCTTGCGCTGGGCAGCGAACCGTTTGGCACTGAACCGGAACTTGGTGGAGGTCTCACTTTCCGCAGAAGCAGGCTCACTGCCCTTTGAGGCCCTCTTCTCGGTGCGGCCTAGCTGCTTCTCTAGGGCCGCAACCTGGCGCTTCAGGGCCGCTATGTCGGACCGATACTGCGCCGAGGCCTTCTTGAGGGGCTCGATCTCGTTCCGAACCTCCTTACGAGCCAATCGGAGAATCTCGGTCTTCAGGACAGACATAATGTCAGGCATCTGATTGCTCCAGTGATTCAGGTTGAGAAAGCTGATTATACGCCCAAGAACCTAAATCTAGACTTTGCGGGATGTTGGGGTTGATTATCTTCATGCGTATGTGGGTGCCTAAGGTTGGTCATGGAGGATTGACCCCATTCGAGGATCCGTTATCCCAGCATACAGAACAGCCCCCAGGACTTATCACCATGACGATGTCGGACACAACCTTTTCAGCCGCTGTGGAGAGCATCCAGCGCGAATACGCAGCCCTTGGTCACAGCCTGGGTTGGCGCTTCCTGTGCGTGTCAAAGCAGGTCCTGCTCCGTGATCCCAAGATCGTATTCCTCACACTCAACCCAGGCGGCAGGTCCATTCCTGAAGACCACCCCTCAGAGAGTTGTGAGTCTGGCTGCTCGTATGTGGTCGAACATTGGTGGAAATCCCTGCCTGGACAGCACAAGCTCCAGCGCCAGGTGCAGCGCCTATTTGCCGAAATTCACCGTCATGCCGGTCCGACTGGCCAGGCTACTGTGTCGCTGGATGCAAGCCTGATCGGCTATTTCGTCCCCTTCCGGTCTCCCCGGTTTGCCGATCTTCATCGCACCAAGGAGTCCCTGGCCTTTGCCAACGACCTCTGGGCGTCCCTGCTTGCGCCCCTCAGGCCGCGCCTGCTGCTGTCGATCGACCCAATGACCTTCCGCAGCATGAAGAGCCTCTGCACCGCTCAAGGCGGCACGTTGGTGTCAGCGGAGACACTGCCGACAGGCTGGGGTGCAGTCACAGCCGAGGTGCATGAATACCAATTCTCAGACAGATCCACGATGTTGGTGCGCCTCCCGCACCTATCGACCTTCCAACTCTTCAGCCGTAGCGAATGCAAAGAGCCTGTGGAAGCGATCCTGGCTAGAGGGTGCAGGCACCTCTAGGGGATCTTGGGTGGCGGTCCTGCTCCTAGCCATAGGGACCTCCTTCCTGGAGTCGCCGACAGCCGTGCCGGTGCCCCTCGCCTGGGTCACGCCAGGCCCAGAAGCGGGCCTGTCATGCCCCAGGCAGGGAGTGGCCCCGTATGAGATCCCGACCCACCCATGGGCTACTGACCGCATAGATTCGAGGTATCGCTACCGCGCCGCCATCGGACCCCGGTCCTTGCGGGGGGTCCGACGGCGACGACAGCAGGCAGGGAGAACCTAAGGGAGGCTTCGCCTCCCCAAGCACTGCCCACTGCCGCTAAAGATCAAAAGAGGGGGAAATCCTCTGGCTCTGACAGCAGGGGACTGGCTACGCCAGAAAGGACAAGAGCAGCGCCCTCGCTGGGGCGCTTAGAAGTGACCCCAACAAGCCATGTTCACACTTCGTTCAGGTTCCAAGCAATCTAATTGCGGCTATGCGAATACGGTTCGTGCAGTATCCTTGGCACCGACTCAACCTGAAAGGACTCCATGACCTCGCGAGTGATCCTCCTTGCCTGACGACAATTAGCCGTCCCCACTGACGACAACTACAACTCCCCACGGGGAGTAGCGCCAGGGAGGCAACGGGGGCACGGTCAGCCTGCGTCTGCACGCAGGGTGGGCGGTGCCATGGGACGGGTGACGGATCAGCAGGTGAGGAAGTTGATGGAGGATATGGCCATGCACGGGGAGGTGGGCCTCGCATCGATGAGGTCTGGGATGGACCGATCCACGGGCCGCAAGTATCTCCGGGTGAGAAAGCTGCCATCAGAGTTGCGGCGGCCCAGGACCTGGCGGACGCGGCCAGACCCGTTTGCGGAGGATTGGCCGGAGATCGAAGCCCGGCTGGCCGAGGCCCCGGAACTGGAGGGCCTGGCCCTGTTCGAGGATCTGATGAACCGGCGCCCAGGGCGCTACCAGGAGGGCCAGATCCGGACCTTCCAGCGGCGGGTGAAGGATTGGCGGGCTCGGAATGGCCCGGAGAAGGAAGTATTCTTTCCCCAGAACCACCGGCCTGGGGAGGCGCTCCAGACGGACTTCACCCACGCCTCTGAATTGGGCGTCACGATCCAGGGCCAGCCCTTCCCCCATTTGCTGTGCCATGTGGTGGCGCCCTACTCGAACTGGCAGTGGGCGACGGCGTGCCACTCGGAATCCATGTTGGCCCTGCGCCGAGGGGTCCAGGCGGCCCTGTTCCAACTCGGTCGGGTTCCGGAGTTCCACCAGACGGACAATTCCACGGCGGCGACCCACGATCTTGCTACCGGGAAGCGGGGCTTCAACGAGGCGTACCTGGCGCTGATGCGCTATTTCGGGATGACGCCACGGACGACTGGCATCGGAGAGAAGGAACAGAACGGGGACGTGGAATCGGCCAATGGCGCCCTGAAACGCCGCCTGAAACAGCACCTGTTCCTGCGTGGCAACAGGGATTTCGAGAGTGTCGAAGCCTACGAGGCATGGATGCAGGAGGTCTGTGCCCGTGCCAACGAACGGCGGCGGGTGAAGGTGGCCGCCGAGTTGGCGGTGATGCGGCATCTCTCGGTGAGGGCCTTTCCGGACTATGACGAGGTGATGGTGCGGGTGAGCCAGGAGAGCGCCATCCGCATCAAACGGAACAGCTACTCGGTGCCGACGCGCCTGATCGGGGAGCAGGTCCGGGTGAGGGTATTCGAGTTGCACCTGGAGGTCTGGCACGGACAGCAGCAGGTGCTGAGGCTGGATCGCCTTCTGGGGGAGTACCGGCACTACATCGATTACCGGCATGTGATTCATTCCCTGCTGCGCAAGCCCGGAGCCTTCGCCCGCTATCGCCATCGGGAGGATCTGTTCCTGAGCCTCACCTGGCGGAAAGCCTATGAAGTGCTGGTGGAGCATGAGGGAAACCGCCGGGGTGAGGTCTCCTACCTCCGGCTTCTCCATCGGGCGGGCATGGGCATGGAGAGCGAGGTGGAGGCAGTCCTGGCCCTGCTACTGGAAGCAGGCAAGGTCCCCACGCCGGAGCAGGTGAAGGCGCTGGTAGGGGACATGGAGCCGACCAGGGCACCGGAGATGGCTGCCCCAGAAGTGGATCTGCACGAATACGACGCCCTGTTGGGGGCTGGGTTACAGGAGGCCATATGAACCGGAAACTGATCGAGCTTCTGCGGGAACTGAAGCTCCCCGGCTTTGCAGCCAGGCATGGCGAACTCGCCGTGAAAGCCGAGAAGGCAGGTTGGGGGTTCGAGCGGTACCTCCAGGCCCTGGCGGAGGCCGAGCTCGACCAGCGCCATCAGAAACGGATGGAGCGTCTGCTGAGGGCCTCAAAGCTGCCCATGGAAAAGACCCTGGCCACCCTCGATACGGCCCGCCTGCCCACGCCCGTGCGACGGATGCTCCCCACCCTCTGTGAAGGCGGCTTCGTCGAACGTGCCGAGAACCTGCTGGCCTTCGGCCTGCCGGGACGGGGAAAGACCCACCTGGTCTGTGCCATCGGTCTGGAACTGATCCAGCGGGGGCACACCGTCCACTTCACCCCCACCTACGCCCTGGTCCAGCGACTGCTGGCGGCGCGGAGGGACCTCGCGCTGGAGAAGGAACTGCACCGCCTGGACGCCTTCGATGTCCTGATCCTCGACGACATCGGCTACATCCAGCAGGACCGGGACGAGATGGAGGTTCTGTTCACCCTGCTGGCCGAACGCTACGAGCGGCGCAGCGTCGTCGTCACCTCGAACCTCGTGTTCTCCCAATGGGACCGCATTTTCAAGGACCCCATGACCACGGCAGCGGCCATCGACCGCATCGTCCACCACGCTGTGATCCTCGAACTCACCGGCCCCAGCTTCAGGGCAGATGCGGCGAAGGCACGGGTACCGAAGGAAGCCTTGGGCGGCCTCAATTAGTCCGCCTTACAGCATTATTCGTGGATGAGCTTGCTGCGAAGTTCCTTCCCCAGCTTGAAGTAGGCTACCCGCTTGGGAGGCACCTGAATGCTCTCACCACTGCGAGGGTTCCGTCCCATACGCGCACGGCGGTCGCGCAGCCGGAAACTGCCGAAACCGCGTAGCTCGACTCCTTCACCGGCCCTGAGAGACGCAATGATGCTCTCAAGGAAGGTCCGGACCACCAGGTCGGCGTCCGCCTTCCCGAATTCCAGACGCTCCATCAGATGCCTAGCGAGATCGGCCTTCGTGAGGGTCTCAGGGGCTTCCATGTGGGCTCCAGCAGGGATCACCTAGCCTGACAGGCTTGACTCGGGAGCCAAGTCCAAGGTGCCCCTGTGGGCAAGCCAGCCGGTCGCACTCCTCTTGGCCATTAAAGCCCGAAGCCGGGTTGGCAGCCTGTCCCCCACTTCCAAGATTCATGAGCAATGAAGCATTGCACGTGTCGTAATAACTGCGCTTATTGATGATGTAACTATTCTCCAAAGGCATCACTTCTGTGGTCTTTGATCCTTCATCTGGAGACATTTCTCCGGCCAATGGGTTCATGGAATTCAGCGCATGATTTAGCCAACCGAGGCGTGCCATGTCCCGAAAGAAAGATCCCGATCAGAAACGGACGCCCAAGGTCCAAGCAGCCTCAACTGAGGCTGTCCCAGCGCCTCCGCTGGTCGAGGAAACGGATGCGAGTCCGTCCCCATCGCACCCCATGAACCCCTTCCCCATCGTCGGTATTGGTGCTTCCGCAGGCGGACTGGGGGCTTTTGAAGCCTTCTTTGCGGGCATGCCCGCCGAGGGGGATCCAGGCATGGCTTTCGTGCTGGTGCAGCACTTGGCCCCGGATCACGAAAGCATCCTTACTGAACTGATCCGGCGCTATACCCGCATGCAGGTGTTCGAGGTCGAGGATGGGATGGTGGTCCAACCCAACTGCGCCTATATCATTCCGCCAGGCCGTGACATGGCGTTCCTGAACGGTGCGCTGCAATTGCTGGAGCCCTCCGCTCCGCGCGGCCAGCGGTTGCCCATCGACTTCTTCTTCCGCTCCCTGGCCCAGGACCAGCGCGACCGAGCCATCGGCATCGTGCTATCGGGCACTGGGAGTGACGGCACCCTCGGCGTGCTGGCCATCAAGGGGGAGGGCGGCATGGTCATGGCCCAGACCCCCGATTCCACTGAGTTCGACGGCATGCCGCGCAGCGCCCTTGGCACCGGCATGGTGGATTTTGAGCTTCCCCCCGCCGAGATGGCCGCCCAACTCATCGCCTACGTGTCCCGTGCCTTTGGCAAGGCATCGTTTCGGCCTGCTGCCATCTCTACGCCCAGGACGGAAAACGCGCTGAAGAAGATCTTCATCCTGCTGCGCTCCCAGACGAGTCACGACTTCTCCAATTACAAGCCAACCACCATCCATCGCCGCATCGAGCGGCGCATGGCCGTGCAACAGATCGATTCGCTGGAAAGCTACGTCAAGTTCATGCAGCAGACACCCGCCGAGGTGGAGGCGCTCTTCCGGGACCTGCTGATCGGTGTCACCAATTTCTTCCGCGATACCGAGGCGTTCCAGGCCCTGGAAGAACAGGCCATCCCCAAGCTTTTTGTCGACAAGCCCGCAGGCGCGGTCATCCGGGTCTGGTGTCCGGGTTGCTCAACCGGGGAGGAAGCCTACTCCATCGCCATCCTGTTGCAGGAGCGCATTGAGGCACTCCACCAGAGCTACTCCCTGCAAGTCTTCGCCACCGACATCGACAGCCGGGCGGTGGCGGTGGCCCGTGCGGGCATCTATCCAGCCAGCATTGCCGTGGATCTTTCTAAGGAACGCTTGGCTCGCTTTTTCGTGGCCGAACCAGATGGCTCTGCTTACCGCATTCACAAGGGCATCCGCGACCTGCTGGTTTTCTCTGAACAGAACGTGATCAAGGACCCACCCTTCTCCAAACTCGATCTCATCAGTTGCCGCAACCTCCTGATCTACATGGGCGGCGACTTGCAGAAGAAGCTCATCCCCCTGTTCCATTACTCGCTGAATCCTGGCGGCTTGCTGTTCCTGGGTACCTCGGAGACCGTGGGCGAGCATGCGAACCTCTTCGCAGTGGTGGACCGTACTGCAAAGCTGTACCAGCGGAAAGAGGACTTTCGAGGTGCGCCTCTGGTGGCGCTAGGCCGCTTTTTCCCGCCCATGACGGCGATTCACGCAAGCCTGCCACAAGCCGCCCCAAGGACGGTTTTCCATGTGAAACTGCCGCTGCGGGAACTGACCGAACAGGCGCTGCTCCAGAAGGTCACCCCGGCTGGGGCGCTGGTTAATGGCCAGGGCGACATCCTCTACATGCATGGTCGCACGGGGATGTACCTGGAACTGGGCTCAGGGGAGGTTGGCCTACCCAACATCCTGAAAATGGCCCGCGAGGGCCTGCGCCGTGAACTGGCCACGGCCCTTCACAAAGCCGAACAGATCAAAGAACCCGTGCATTGTCCCGCCCTCCGGGTCAAAACCAACGGTCACTTCACCCAGGTCAATCTGAGCATTCACCCGGTAGCGCCCGGCAGTGCCAGGACCGAAGCCACAGCCCTTGAGGCAGCCCTTTACCTGATCGTCCTGGAGGAAGCCCCACCCAACGAGGTGGTCAGCCCTGGTGTCTCCCCTGAAACCGCCATTCAATCCGTGGATCTTGATGCCCGCATCACGGCACTCTCACAGGAACTTCGGGCCAAGGAGGAGTATCTCCAGACTGCCAACGAGCAACTGGAGACCTCCAACGAAGAACTGAAATCCGCCAACGAGGAGATGCAATCGGTCAACGAGGAACTGCAATCCACCAATGAGGAGCTGGAAACCTCCAAGGAGGAATTGCAATCGGTGAACGAGGAACTGGCTACGGTCAACGGGGAACTGCAAACCAAGGTGGTGGATCTGTCACGGGCCAACAACGACATGAACAATCTGCTGGCAGGCACCGGCATCGGTACGGTCTTCGTGGACATGCGCCTGCGCATCCTGCGCTTCACCCCGACGGCCTGCACGATCATCAACCTGATTTCAAGCGATGTGGGGAGACCCGTCGGCCATCTGGTGTCCAACCTGTTGGGTTACGACCGCTTAGTGGTCGACGCCCAGTCGGTTCTGGACACGCTCATCCCCAAGGAAGTGGAGGTGCAGACTACCGATGGCAAGTGGTTCACGATGCGCATCCAGCCCTATCGAACCCTCGACAATATGATCGAAGGTGCCGTGATCACCTTTGTTGATACGACAGAGGCTGTACATATGCGGGGGGCTCTGAAGGAGGCCAATGATCTGCTTCGCTTGGCCGTGGTCGTCCGCGATGCCCACGATGCCATTACCGTCCAGGATCTGGAGGGCCGAACCCTGGCCTGGAACCCTGGCGCGACGAGGCTCTATGGCTGGAGTGAAGTCGAGGCACTGGCGATGAATGTCCGTGATCGGATTCCCGAAGGGCTGCGGGAGGGAGCCTTGGCCACCCTAGCCCAGCTTAGTCGGGCGGAAATCCTAGCCCCGTACCTGACCCAACGGCTTGCCAAGGATGGTTCCAGCGTGGATGTCTCGATCATCTCCACCGCATTGTTAAAGGAAGGTGGAGAAATGTACGCCATTGCCACAACCGAACGGAAATCAACCACAAAGGCAAATTGACCGAAAGAAGATCACCATGGCCCCTATAGGCGAGCCCTCCAGCGATGCCATCAGCCTCCGAAAACAGGCTGAGGAAGTCGTACGAGGCAAGGGCGCTGCGTTGCCGAAGGCCCAGTCCGGGGAGCCTGATGTCGCTCAGACCTTCCATGAACTTCAAGTGCATCAGATTGAGTTGGAGCTTCAGAACGAGGAGTTGCGCCGGGCTCAGGTGGCGCTGGACGCCATGCAGGCGCGGTATTTCGATCTCTACGATCTCGCGCCAGTCGGGTATTGCACGCTCAACGAGCACGGGCTCATCCTGGAGGCCAATCTGACGGCCACGACCCTTTTGGGGGTTCCTCGCGGAGCAATGGTTAAGCAGCCTGTCTCGCGCTTCATTCATTCCGATGACAAGGACCTCTATTACATGCACCGAAAGCGACTCCTCGACACAGGGGACCCGCAGGCATGGGATATGCGGATGCTGAAAGGGGATGGCACCGCTTTCTGGGGGCACCTGGCAGCCACAGTCGCCGAGGACACCGATGGCACAGACGTGGTCCGCATTATGCTTTCTGATGTCACCGAACGAATCAGGGTAGAGCGGGCGCAAGCTTTCCTTGCCAGGGCTGATTGGCTTACCAGCGGAGAGGGCTTCTTCCAGGCGCTGGCACGCTTCCTGGCGGATGACCTGGGCATGGACTATGTCTGCATTGATCGTTTGGCGGGGGATTGCCTCGAAGCTGAGACACTCGCTATCTGGTTCGACGGCCATTTTGAAGACAACGTGTCCTACACGCTCAAAGACACGCCCTGTGGCGATGTGGTGGGGAAGACCCTTTGCTGTTTTCCCAGTGGGGTACGACATCTCTTCCCAAAGGATCAGGTGCTCCAGGACATGACTGCCGAGAGTTACCTGGGGGCCACCTTGTGGGGGTCGACTGGGCGACCCATTGGTTTGATCGCACTGATCGGACGCCGCCCCGTGGGCGATCCCGACACAGTGAAAACGACTCTGGACCTCGTAGCTGTTCGGGCCTCTGCCGAACTGGAACACCATGAGGCTGAGGTGGCGCAGAGGGCATTTGGGGAAAGGTATCGGGTCATCCTCCAGACGGCCATGGATGGATTCTGGGTGACTGACATACAAGGACGACTGTTGGAAGTGAATGAGGCCTATTGCCAGATGAGCGGCTACAGTGCCCAAGAACTACTGACAATGAGTATCGGTGACTTGGATACCAACGAATCTCCAGATGATACCGCCGCCCATATCGAGAAAATTATCGCCCTTGGCTATGACCGTTTTGAAACTAGGCAACGCTGTAAAAATGGCGATTCTGTGGATGTGGAAGTAAGCGTGAAATGCCAGGCAGAGGAAGGCCGGATGGTGGTCTTCTTGCGAGATATCACGAAGCGTAAGCAGGCTGAGGAAGAGAAACTCCACCTTTTGACTCAGCTTCATCATGTTCAAAAAATGGAGAATCTGGGCAGCCTTGCCGGAGGCATCGCTCATGACATGAACAACGTGCTGGGGGCTATTCTCGGGTTGGCCTCGGCCAACATTGAAGTTCAACCCGCAGGGAGCCCAGCCAAGCGTGCCTTCGAAGTGATCATCAAGGCTGCCGAGCGTGGCGGCAAGATGGTTAGAAGCCTACTGACCTTTGCTAGGAAGAGCCCCGCCGAAACACTTCAATTGGATATGAATGCGGTGCTTCAGGAAGAGGCCCGCCTTCTGGAAAACACGACGTTATCCAAGATCCGTCTGGTGATGGACCTCGGGCATGACCTCCGGCCCATCAGCGGCGATGCGAGTGCCCTGACCCATGCGCTCATGAACCTGTGTGTAAATGCCGTGGATGCCATGCCAGATAATGGCACCCTCACTTTCCGCACTCGGAATGTCGACAATGACTGGATCGAAGTCATGGTTGAGGACACCGGGACAGGTATGCCCAAGGAGGTTCTGGAGAAGGCGATGGACCCCTTCTACACCACCAAGGAGATCGGCAAGGGCACGGGGCTTGGCCTGTCCATCGTCTACCGAACAGTGAAAGCCCACCAAGGACAGATGGAAATCATGAGCGAACCTGGCCAAGGCACGCGCGTTCGAATGCGCTTCCCGGCCTGTGAGATCAGCCATCCAACCGCTGCGCCTTCAGAGATCGACCAGACACTGAGCCCCCTCCTGGTGATGAAGGTGCTGCTCGTGGATGACGACGAACTGATCCAGAGTTCCATGCAGACCATCCTCGAAGTCCTAGGGCACACCGTCACCACTGCCAGAAGCGGTGAAGAGGCTCTGGCCAAGCTGGAAGCAGGGTTCGAGCCCAATCTGGTCATCCTGGACATAAACATGCCGGGGTTGGGTGGCATTGGCACCCTGCCACGCCTGCGGGCGCTGCGCCCCAAGGTGCCAGTTCTCTTGAGCACGGGTCGAGTCGACCAGACGGCCCTGGAACTTGCCTCAGCCCATGCGGGTGTCACCCTGCTGTCCAAGCCCTTCAGCATGAGAGAACTTCAGCAGCACCTCGAACCTCTTGGGAGAGGCTGAGGGTGGGTGGTTCGCTGTTTCGGCGATGTCAGACGGCAGAAGCCATAGGTCACAGTGCCAACATCTGATTGGACTCAGCAAATGCGACGGTGCCCAAGGGGGTGCCCTCCGCTGCGGCCTACGGCCTTAGCTTCGGCCACCCCCTTGGGCACCAATTTATCGTGTGGTGGATGGTAATTGTCGCTGGAGGTGAAATGTAGTTGACGTCGACCACCTCCTGGTTGGTTGCGCAGGTTCTGGAAAGTCGACCTACGCTCGTGACCACTTTCCTGGCGCCAAGATCGTCAGTTCGGATCACTTCTTTGAACGGCTGGCAATTGCGACGAATCGGACATACAGGCAGGTTTTCGACGTAAGGCTGTTAGGTGATTCTCATAAGCAATGCGAGCAGGAGTTCGTAGCAGCCATTGCGAGGAACGAGCCCTTTGTAATCGTGGACAATACCAACGTCCGCGGAGTCGACCAACGGCGCTATACGAAAATGGCCAAGGCGCTCGGATGCGGGACGGAGCTGCATGTCTTCAGCCCGTGGCTGCATGGGGACCCAGCACCATCGCCGAAGGAATTCCTCAGCTATGTGCGTCTCTGTCACAGACGCAGTCTCCATGGCGTCCCATTGGAGATTGTGGCCAAGCAATTCAGCGAGTTGGAATTGCCTTCGGGGGTTTATCTGGCGGGGAAGCCGCCGCAATACATTCGCCCAATGCCTCTACTTCCCTGAGCACGAGGAGGTAGCCCCTCCACCGCCCTGGTATTCCCTTGGACACCCATTTGGGGACAATCCCCTGAGAGGTGCCAATGAAGAAGAAGGAAGAAACCCAGCCGGTAGGGGCAGCGGAAGGAGGCCGTAGGCCGACTGTAGCTGCCCCTACCGGGCGCGGCGGGAAGGGACGGTTCAGTTCCCAGCGGAAGGCGGAGGCAGTCCTCCGGCTCCTGCGTGGCGAGGAACTCGATGCCCTCTCCCGGGAGCTCGGAGTCATGGCGGCCACCCTGGCCGGCTGGAAGGAGGCCTTTCTGGCTGCGGGCCAGGCTGGTCTGAAGTCCAGGGAACCCGATCTCCGGGATGAGGAGAACGCGCGCCTCAAGCAGCTCCTGGGTGACCGGGAGATGCGCCTGGAGATCCACCGGCAGGCTGCCAAGCTCCGGGGCTACGAACTGCCTTTCATCCCAGGGAAGCGGAAGTGATCCGCGAGGCTGTGGCCGCTTCCCTGGTCCGTCCCACGGCCCTCGTCTCCGTCTGCAATGAACTACGGATTCCTCGTTCCACGGTCTACGCCCAGCGGGACGGTGGTGGTTCTGAGCCGCTCCAGAAGCGCGGCCCCAAGCCCCTGGTGCCCGACAGCGACTTACTCATCGCCATCCGCGAAGTCCTCACCGACCCGCCCTTCATGGGCGAGGGTTACCGGAAAGTCCACGCCCGCCTGCGTTACCGGGGTATCCACGCCGATGTAGAACGGATCCGACTCCTGATGCGAGAGCACGACCTCCAGGCGCCCGGTAAGCCTCGGCGCATCCTCGGGCCTAGGACCCATGACGGCACGATCATCACTCTCGCCCCCGATGAGATGTGGGGGACGGACGCCACCGCGACCATGCTGCTCGATGGCCAGCAGGCCACGATCTTTGGCATCTACGACCACTGCACCTGCGAGTTGCTCGGCATCCATGCCGCCCTCAAGGCCGACCGGTACGAGGCCATCGTGCCCCTCCACCAGGCCTGCCGGGCCAGCTTCGGCGGCGTGGGGAAGGCCATCGCAGACGGCCTCAAGCTGCGTCACGACAACGGCAGCCAGTTCATCTCCAGGGCCTTCCAGGCCGAACTGCGCTTCCTGGGCATGGACTCCAGCCCCTCCTTCGTCCGCGCCCCCGAAGGCAACGGCTGCATCGAGCGCTTCTGGCGCACCCTCAAGGAGCAACTTCTCTGGATCCATACCTTCGCCAACATCGAGGACCTCAACCAGGCCCTCCAGCAATTCCGTGATCTCTACAACCACCAGTGGCTCATCGAACGCCACAACCACCGGCCTCCCGCACTGGTCCGTCAGGACCTCCTTGGCACCGGAGCCGCCGCGTGAATACACTCAACCATCTGTCCAAGAAATACCGGGCGGTTCACCCCAGGATTTGATCCCAGCACCAATTGTGTTTTGCTGAGGAGCCTCGGCCTCATGGCCTGGGAATCGGTGTACCGCTGAGAACTAGGCCTCGGAATCCAAACCTCTGGCGGGAAGAGTGTAGTAGAGAGTCATCACCGGTTGGCTTGTATCAACCAACTGGGATAACACCGGGAGGGGTACGTACGTCTCTGATAGCTCAGACGCGATCCTTGCTCTTTCTTGGGGCTGTTGCATAAATTCTCCTTTGGTAATGGTTTGGCCGAGCTCCGATGAAGTAAGTCGCAGGAGGGCCCGGCGTAGAGGATTCCGCCTAAAATTTCTTGGAATTCATGAGTTTCAGCAATAGAAGGCCCCTTTCCTTTGGGTCGAGGTTGATCATCCTCGCCTTGGTTTCCGACGGTAGTAGCTGAAAGTATTCCGCCGCTGCCTTCCGGAATGCGGCTTCCCTTTGGCAGTCATCTGTGGGTGAGCCTGAGTAGTATTTCGTGAATTCCACAACCAGGTCATGGTCATCCTTCTTGACGGTGCTTATTGGTTTCCTATTGTTATTCATGCAGGACTCCTTCATTGAGTGATTTCATTCCCAACCCGTGATTCCTCCGGTGGGGTGCAGGTGGGGCCTCCACTGCCTGCCCTAGAGCACTTGCTTCGCCGATGAAGACTACCGGTTCTGTCGCCCTGGTCAGTGCGGTGTAGATCAGAGTCCGATCGAGTAGCCGGCTCTTGAAGATGGGGACAACCACCCGCCGAAACTGACTTCCCTGGGCTTTATGAATGGAAATGGCATAGGCCAGGTCCAGGGAGTCCAGGTCCGAAAGGCCCATGTCCATTGGCTTGTCATGCCCATCCCACAGGACGGAAAGCGAAGTTGGGCCAGCGGCCTTCACCACCCCTAGAGTTCCGTTCCAGATCCGCCGGTCGTAGTCGTTTTCAAGCCAGATCACCGGGTCGTCCACGGCATAACTCTGCCACTCATCCCGGCCCACGGTCCGCAGACGGTGCATTGCGGCGTTGATCGCCTTGATGCCAGCGGGACCGTTCTTGATGGGTGAGAGGATCTGGACCTCGCCGGGGCCGCCCAGTTCCGAGACCAGTTCGATCACCTGGGCCTGGGCCTCTGCGCTGGTGCAGGGCAGAAAAGAGATCCCAGCCTTCGCCCCTTCGTAGGGCTTGAGCCCAGGCATGGTCCCCATACGGATCTGCCCAGCAACTTGCGGGATCCCCGTCTCTTTGGCCTGGCGATGAACCTGCATCAACTCCACCTTGGGGATCCGGTCGTCTTCCGCATAGACGCTGAACACAAGACCCATTCCGATGGGCGGAAGCTGGTAGGGATCCCCCACCATCAGCAGTCGTGCGTCCTCTGGGATAGCTCGCATAAGGCTGTAAGCCAGCGGGAGGTCCACCATTGAGGCCTCATCGACCACCACCAGGTCGGAGCCTCCCAGCTCCAGATCGCCGCGCTCCGTTGCCCCCAGGAACCCGGCGATGGTCCTAGCGGGACGGCCCGTGGCCTCCGTCATGCGGATCGCCGCACGACCCGCCAGGGCCACCGCATGGACGGTGCCATTCATCTTCTCGACCGCCCACATGATGGCCTTCAGCACCGTGGTCTTCCCGGTACCTGCGCCGCCCAGGATCATCCCCACGCGCTGGGTGAGGGCCATCCAGACTGCCTGCTTCTGCTCCTCTGTGAGCTTCAGGTTGTTCTCGGCTTGGAACTCGGCCAGAAGGTCATCCACCTTGGCGTCTGACGGCGCACTCCAGAACAAATGTCCTGAGGGAGTGTGTTCGGCCGTGACCATCGCTGCCAAGCGGTCCCTGAGGTAGGTCTCCATCACCCAAGGCCCCAGGGCCTGCCAACGGCCTCCCCCTAGCCTCACCACGGCCTGGTCTCCTTCCGCCAGTTCCAGGGCCTTTTCCGCCCCATCCCGGCCCACTTTCAGGAGCTTGCCCACACCCAGCAGCAACTCCCCCTCCTTGATGACCGTGTGCTTGTCGGCCATGGACCTATAGCAGACGGCCTCCACGGCTGCGATCTGACGCTCCGCAGCTTTCTGGGGGAAACCGATGAGCTGGGCTGCACGGTCCACCTGCTCCCAGCCGGCCACTGCCAGCATGCGGTATGGGTTCTCAGAGATCTTCTCGGGAGCCTGAGTGCCCCACAGCTTGACCACCTTCGCTGCCAGACGGGGGGGGAACCCGTGCTTGTCCAGCCACAGAACGACACGGGCCTCCGAGCGCGATTCCACCCAGGCCTGGAGGAGAGGGTCCACCAGGTCCTCCCTCAGAACTTCGCTCAGGGCAGTGCGGTCCTTGGCATCCAGGATGATCACGAGATCCTGGCCGAAACGCTCCCAAAGCTGCTTAGCCCTGATCTCCCCGACGCCCGCAAAGGCCTTGCTCTTGGCCAGGAATCGCCGAAGGTGCTCCCCCTCGGGTGTCACCGGCATCGCCGATGTGGCTTCGATCTGAGGGCCGTAGGTGGGGTGATGCTTCACCGGGCCTGCAACCCGCCAAGATTCGCCCACCCTCGGGGCTCTGGACAGGACTCTCCCGGCACCCAGAATCCTATGGAGGACGCCACTGGCATCGCGACCACTGAAGGCCGCGCCCCCTGTGCGACCCGGCCAGACCTGGCCCACAAGAATCGTCACTTCCATTATGGGATCACCCGCCGGCCCGTCTCGACCATATGCTGCTCGATGTGGGCGACCTTCCGTAGCTTCGAGCGCAGGCCCTCAACTTCAGCCTGGAGCGCAGCGATCCGGGCCTCCAGGCTCTGGATTCGGCGGTCCCTGGGGTCATCCTTGACTTGGCCTTCTTCGCGACCGATCGGCGCAAGGCCTAACTCCTGAGCAGCCTGCTCTAACAGTTCACGGCAACTTGGGTTCTTGTAAAGGTTCTGGCTGGCAACACCAGAGGCCAGAGCAATGGCGGCGATCGAGACCTTGCCGCTCTTAGAGGGCAGTCCGAGGCCATCCGCCTTTAGGGCGTCCAAATAGCGTTCCAGCGCAGCGGTGTTCTCCGCGCCGAGTTGTGGACCGCTCTTGGCCTGACCGCTCACGAGACTACCTTCACATCAGGCTGTTTCTCCCCTAGCACCTTTTGAATTGCGGTGATGAAGCCGTGCCCGAACAGGGTTCTTCCGCTGGCGTTCTTGATTTCTCCTCGCGGACCTCTTTCCCACCCTTCGCCTTTTAGAAACGCAGGTTCAATAGCAGCTTTGAGAGCATCTCGTTCGGCTGGGTTCAATTGAGCGTCCGGCATCAGAACTACCGTAGGGCCAGACCCGGGATTCGAAACGATGGTCGTACTCGATGGCCTCTTGTCGATGATCCCCTTGCCCAGATCGCTCCCTTTGATCTTGTTCAAGTGGGCCTTGAGGGAGTCCCGCTCAGCGATAATTCCCTGCATGATCATCCGAACAGCAGGATCCGGGATCTTCTTCAGATGCTCGTGGCTAGCCAGCGTCTTCGCAGGGAGCGCGATGTGGGGACCTGTGTAGGTGTCCCACGCCTCTATCAGGTCTCGATAGATCTGGGCTGTCGGATTGTAGAGGGAGCGATAGGACATCAGGCCCGCCTCGTTCGCCTTTCGCCCGATACATGCAAGAGAAAAGTCCCAGAGACCATCCGCGTGATTTTTCCGGCAAATGTCGTGGAGAGCGATCAGTGTCCGTTTGATGTTGGAGCGGCTGGCCTTGGCCAAGAGGGCCTGCAGCACCGCGTCAGGATGAATGCTCGTAGTGGAGGACATTACTTACTCCCAATGGTTTTGATCGAAGACGGAGTGGGAGAATCCAGGGGTTCACAGATAAGGCCCGGTGGCATGCACTCAACCAATCCGAATCCGAGGTGTTCCATGAGTTTCAGCTTTAGGTCCATGAGATTGACGACTTGGACGCGACCCATGAGGGGGTCGCTCGGGTTGGCTCGCCTTGCCAATTCTCGAATGACAGCGTTGGCGTTGAGATTCTGTTGCCGCTCGGTTAGCCCCAGGAACAAAGGTTTATATC
>Ga0364907_10001_pt2 | contig 46902 bp, 40 predicted proteins | sample ExccelJu500002D3_2_FD_206960 | JGI IMG/M metagenome (GOLD analysis project Ga0364907, IMG submission 206960) | Enriched cells from Trout Bog Lake Hypolimnion, Wisconsin, USA - BchlTB.July02.5000.02.D3 | ecosystem: Environmental > Aquatic > Freshwater > Lake > Hypolimnion/Profundal zone | place...
GTACTAGATTATTTCGTAACTAAAGTACTACTTGGGCTTCTTTCATAAGGAAACTACCGCATGTTTAATCAATTTTTAAATTCAGATGAACCAGTAGTGAATAAAGAGAACACTGCTGTAGGTGTTTCCGTTCAAAACGTAACGAAAAGCTTTAAGAATTTAACTGTACTAAAAGATTTTTCACTTACCGTTGAGCCTGGAGAAATCTTTGTTCTGATGGGACCGAGTGGTTCAGGTAAGAGTGTGTTACTTCGACATATTATAGGACTAGAAACACCTGACTCAGGACGTGTATTAATTAATGGCAAAGATGCACTGAGTGAAGATGTGAGAGATCATGTCCGTATGGCTCTTGTATTTCAGGCTGGGGCTTTATTTAATTCGCTTAGTGTCTATGATAATCTCGCACTATATTTGCGTGAACATCGTTTAGGTAGTGAGAAGCAAATTAAAGATAAAGTGATGCAAGCACTGTGCTTATTGTCACTTGAAGCAGCTGCTAAAAAATATCCATCTGAGTTATCTGGCGGTATGAAAAAACGTGTCGCTATTGCTAGGGCTCTCGTGATGGAGCCTCAGTTACTTTTATATGATGAACCAACGAGCGAACTTGATCCTGTAACAGCTGCAACCATTGATGAAATTATAGCAACGCTACGTGATCAGTACCGAGTAACAACGATTGTTGTATCTCATGACCGTGATTTAGCGCTTAGTATCGGAGACCGAGTAGGTATTTTAATGGACGGTAATTTAATCCATGTAGGAAAATCAGATTCACTCAACAATCCATCGGATAAGCGTGTGTCTGATTTCTTATATCCGACGGTAGACTTAAAGAACCCGCGCTTTAAGAAATAACGATAAAAATTTAAAAACTGGAGATTCAAACGATGAACAATACACAACAAACATTACGAGTAGGGCTTTTCTTCTTACTTGGTATAGCTTTGATTTATGTAACATACGAAACCCTGAGTGGCTCAAAGACGTTTAATAAAGGAGGCTATACGCTCGTAGCTGGCTTCCCTGATTTACAGGATTTAAAAGTAACGGACGATGTACGTATGGCTGGTGTACGTATTGGTAGTGTTTCGCAAACACGACTTGGTAAGCACAGAGCTGAAGCGGTATTACAAATTGATCCTCAGTATAAAGTACCATCAGATGCATCTGCGACGATCGTTATGGCTGGTATTATCGGCACAGATTATATCTCCATTGATTTAGGTTCTAGTCAGGCTCCTGCACTTGCAGACGGTGCTGAAATTAATACGAAGGTCACTCCAGATATTGCTTCTATTATGACGCAAATGGGGGAATTAGGACATAAGTTAGATTCTGCACTTTCTTCTATTTCTAACGCAGTAAATGGAGATGGTCCTGATGGCGGTGTATTTCAAAAACTGAACAAGATACTTTCACAGAATCAGTCAAAGATTGATGCTTCCATGACTAACCTTCAGGAGATTACAGGTAAGATTAATCGCGGTGAAGGAACTCTTGGTAAATTAGTGAATGATTCTCAGCTACATGATAACTTACTTGCTGCTGTGAATGATTTTAAGGCGACAGCGAGTGAAGCGAAGCAGGCTATGGCGAATGCAAATTCTGTATTGGACCAAATTAAATCCGGACAGGGGCCATTAGGTGTTTTAGTTTACGACAAGCAAGCTGCTGAAGATTTGAAGTTTACACTTCATGACATCCGCGATGTTTCAGATAAAATGTCTAAAGGGCAGGGCACCTTGGGTCGTTTAATTAACGATGACAGTTTGTATTTTGGTCTCCAAGGAACACTTAAGAAAGCTGACCGTGCAATGGACGGCTTAAATGATTCCGGACCTATATCTGCCGTTGGAGCACTCTCTAAATCGTTATTTTAAGCTAGGTTGGGTTAACAGCCAACAGACAGCGTTTTTCTGTAAAGAAAAAGGCTGCAATAAGGCGTTGAGTTAGGGGCTAAAAGTAAACTAGAGTTAAATTTCATATTTATGAAATTACCCCTCGTTGTTTTAGCGCTCTTGTCTCTAGCGCCTTATGTTTCACGTGCCGACGTAACGCCTCCTACCTCTACTGAGGTATTAAAGACGATGGAAAAAGTGGCTGACTATCAAATTAGCCACCCAGGTCGGCAGGCGTTTACAGATTGGGTTCAAGGAGCTTTCTTAACAGGCCTTTCATCGCTTGATTCGATTTCTGAAAGCCCACGCTTTCATCAAGCATTATTAAAAATTGCTGAAGGTAATCAGTGGCAACTCGGTTCTCGTGTTTATCACGCTGATGATACCTGCGTTGGTCAGACCTATTATGACCTCTACTTAAAAGAACATGATCCTAAGATGATTAAGTCGCTTCAAGAGCGCTGTGATTACATTTTAGCTCATCCTAAAAATTTCTCTCTCGAATTCGTTGGTAAACAAAAAACAGATCAGTGGTCGTGGTGTGACGCGCTATTTATGGCTCCTCCTGCTTGGATACGTATGTATGCTTTAACAGGAAATAAAGCGTATCGTGATTTTGCTGTAAATGAATGGTGGCGTACAACGGCATACCTCTATGATGCAAAAGAGCATCTTTATTTCCGTGACAGTACGTACTTTCAAAAACGGGAAGCAAATGGGCAAAAGATATTTTGGAGCCGTGGCAATGGTTGGGTCATTGCAGGCCTTGCTCGTTTATTAACAGCTTTACCTGAAAATGATCCAGCAAGACCACAATTTGAACAGCTCTTTAAAGATATGGCTGCTCGCTTACTTCAACTTCAACCAGCAAGTGGTGCTTGGTGTTCTAGTCTACTTGATCCATCGAGTTGTACGCCAAATGTTGAAACAAGTGGTACGGGATTTTACTGCTTCGCTTTTGCTTGGGGTATTAATAACCACCTCCTAGACCGCGCTACCTACGAGCCAAGTGTATTAAAAGCCTGGGCTGCTTTAAATACCTGCGTTGAGCCAAGTGGCCGTTTAAATCACGTCCAACCTGTTGGTGCAGCTCCACAGAAATTTAGTCCAGAAAGCACAGAAGCCTATGGCCCTGGAGCCTTTTTACTCGCAGGTCACGAAGTCATTACGCTTGTTTCAAAGCACTAATCATTTTTGTTACTTAAACCTCTAAAATTCGTCTAAAAAACTATGTCCACCCCATCGCTTAATTCTTCAACACGTCGCACGTTTGTAAGAAACATGCTTGTTGGTGCTGCCGGTTTAGCACTCACTCCACGTTTCTTACGCGCTGCAGATCTTGCAAATAGTCGCATCAATGTAGCTCAAATCGGCTGTGGCCGTATGGGTACGAGCGACATGACTGAAACGATGCAGTATGTAGATCACTGCCGCTTTGTAGCAGTCTGTGATCTTGATTCAAACCGTGCAAAAGCTGCGCACAAGACACTCGTTAACCACTATAAGTCAAAAGGTCAGTCTGCTGTAGATATTAAGATCTATGAAGACTACCGTGATGTCTTAGCACGTTCTGATGTTGATGCAGTCCTTATCTGCGTTCCAGATCACTGGCATGCACAGGTTGCGATTGAAGCAGCACTCGCTGGCAAACACATCTATGTTCAAAAGCCAGTCACTTACAGTGTTGCTGAAGCAATCGCTCTACGTAAGACCGTAGAAGCAAGAAAAGTTATTTTACAAACAGGCAGTCAGCAAAGATCAGAATGGCCATTTAAGTCATTCCGTCCTGCTACAGAAGCCGTTCGTAACGGACGCCTTGGCCAAGTTAAAACCGTTAAGATTGGTATCGGTTTAGATGCGCCGAAGGGTAGACCAGCTCATGCGATGCCTGTACCAAAGACATTTAATTATGACCGCTGGTTAGGACCTGTTGAACAGATGGATTATGATGAAGGTCGTGTTCATCCGCAGCATGGTCTTGGTCGTCCAGGTTGGATTACCACAGAAAAATTTGGTCTTGGTATGATTACCAACTGGGGTGCTCACCACGTCGATCAAATGCTTTGGGCATTAGGCTTAGAGCTTTCTGGTCCAAAGACTGTAGAATCAAAAGCAAGCTTCATGAAAAACGATGTGTGGACAGTTCACACCAATTATCATGTCGAAATGCTTATGCCTAACGGCACACAAGTTATCTTAGATGATAAATTTGAAAATGGTTTACTCTTCGAAGGTACAGAAGGAAGTATTTTCTGCTCCCGTGGACATGAACGCGTAACCGCTTCTGATCCGAACGCTGAAGGCCCAGATAATTCACTGCGTGCAAGTAAGCCAAGCTTACTCTCAGCACTACCAAGTGACGCTGTGCGCTGGATGCCAAGTAAGAATCATCACTTAAATTGGCTCGAATCGATTAAAGCTAATCGTGATCCAATCGCTCCAATTAGCCAATCTTCACGTGCTTTAGAAACCTGTGCTGCTTCCTGGATTTCGATGAAAGTCGGACGTAAATTAAACTGGGATGCTACGGCAGAGCGCTTTGTAGGTGATGATGAAGCAAATTCATATCTAAGCCGCAAAGCACGCAGTGCTGAGTATGATATTAATCTCATTCTTCAGAAGGCTGGTATCGTCTAAGCCTTCTTAGAGCTTTCAAAGCTGAGTATCTAGGATCAAACCTAAGTACTCAGCTTTTTTATTTTGCAGGTGGTAAGCCGTAGTGAGCTTTGTGAGAAGCGTAGGCTTTTGCGTCATGGAGCATTGCATCAATCGTTGCTGCGAGTGGTTCTACTGCAACCAGTCCAGAAAACACTGCTTTATCCCCAATCGGACTTTCTAGAATGAAGGAGGGACGCTGAGAAATCTTATAGGATAAAAATAACTGCGTACTTTCTTGCACCGTTTTTTTAACGGCCAAGGAATCACTTACGGCATGTAATTTCTTAGCACTGAGTTTACTTACTTTAGCAGCGACTGATACAGAGACCTTAAGATCACCTACATCTTTACCTTCAATTAAAGCGGCATGCGTTAAGGCTAAACGAACGGTATCATCGGAGTGCCCAAGGCTTCTGGCTGCTTCGGCTACCAGATTAGGTGCTTCATAGTGGCCATTTCGTTTTTCTATAAGCCAACCCGAGTTTAATTTATAGGGTGATTGCATGACCGTTCCGCCACTTCTATCGTAAAACCAGTCGCATTGTTTACGTGAGGTAGGGAAGTCAGAAGGGCTCATAAGGCCTATTTTCCATGAAAAATCGACCTTCCCGGCATATTTTTTCTTTAAATTTGCCCAAGCTGGTTCGCACCAGTGGCACCACGACGACATAATATCTAGATAATAGGTTACTTTCATAGGGAAAAGGTGGTGGGTTGAGGGGTCTAAAAAAGCCCTCTAAACAGGAGATTTACCCCGCTTTCCTAAGACATCAAGTGCTTAAACCTTCAGAAATTGCTTGTGTCTATCCAAATGCAGGAAAGCCTAACAAAAATTGTCATATGGCATCTGAATATACCGAATCCAGTATTAAAACCCTGTCTTCGACGGATCATATCCGTTTAAGACCTGGCATGTACATTGGGCGTTTGGGTAGTGGAACCCACGCTGAAGACGGCATTTACGTGCTTTTAAAAGAGACCGTAGATAATTCAATCGATGAATTTACCATGGGACATGGTAAGAAGATCGAAATCGAATTAACGGATAGAACCGTCAAAGTCCGCGATTATGGCCGCGGTATACCACTGGGAAAACTCTTAGAGTGCGTATCGATTATCAACACGGGTGCTAAGTATGATAGCCAAACCTTTAAAAAGGCCGTGGGTTTAAACGGGGTAGGTCAAAAAGCCGTAAATGCGCTTTCCTTAAATTACCGAGCTCAGGCAGTACGTGAAGGTGAAACCAAGGTGGTTGAATTTGCTCAGGGTAAACTTAAGAAAGATCACAAAGTTACCAAGTCCACCGAGAAGAACGGCACGATCATTGAATTTACGCCAGACGAACAACTTTTCGGTAAGGATTATAAATTCCGCCGTGAGTTTGTTGAGGACATGCTTTGGACGTATGCCTATTTAAATCGTGGGCTTACCTTAACCTTAAATGGAACGGTCTATAAGTCAGATAATGGACTTAAGGATTTGCTTGAGAAAAACCTCACAGGAGAAGTGCTTTATCCCATCATTCATCTACAAGGTGAAGATATTGAAATAGCGCTTACCCATGGATCCCATTACGGAGAAGAGTACTACTCCTTCGTTAACGGTCAGCATACAACGATGGGTGGTACCCACCAGGCAGCTTTCAGAGAAGCTGTCGTAGATACGCTGCGTAATTTCTTTAAGAAAGAGTTTGATGCTGCAGATATCAGACAATCAATTGTTGCTGCGGTATCTGTTCGCGTAATCGAACCTGTTTTCGAATCACAAACAAAAACAAAATTAGGTTCAGCTGATGCTGCTCCAGGGGGTCCTTCCATTAAGGACTTTATTGGTAAATTTGTTCAGCAAAGTCTCGACGGTTATCTACACAAAAATCCAGAGACTGCTCAGGCTATCCTTTCAAAGATTCAAGAAAGTGAAACAGAGCGTAAAGAGCTTGCTGGTATTCGTAACCTTGCTCGTGAACGTGGAAAGAAAGCATCCCTGCATAATCGTAAACTCAGAGACTGCCGTTTACACTTAGGTGAAAAGGATCCTCGTTCTGAAAATAGTACGCTCTTTATCGTAGAAGGTGACTCAGCTTCGGGATCTCTCACAGCTTGCCGTGATGTGCAAACTCAAGCGGTCTTTGCTTTAAAGGGTAAGCCGCTTAATACATACGGACTTTCTAAGAAAGTAATCTACGAAAACGAAGAATTCCATCTGCTCCAGTCAGCGCTTAATATCGAAGAGGGCTTCGATGGACTGCGCTACGGCAAAATCGTTATTGCTACCGATGCAGACGTAGACGGTATGCACATTCGCTTACTGCTCATTTCGTTTTTCCTACAGTTCTTCCCAGAGTTAATTACGGCAGGGCGTTTATATGTGTTAGAAACACCTTTATTCCGTGTACGTAATAAGAAGGTAACGCATTACTGCTACAGCGAAAAGGAAAAAGATAAAGCGATGGATGAATTGGGAACGACTGCTGAGGTAACACGCTTTAAAGGTTTAGGAGAAATTTCAGCAAACGAGTTCAAAGACTTCATTGGTGAAAATATCCGTTTAGTGCCAATCTCACTCGCTCACTTACACAGTAGCGACGAACTCCTTTCTTTCTTCATGGGTAAGAATACTCCAGAAAGACAGGACTTTATTATTGAAAACTTGAAGATCGAAAAAGATCTCGTTGAAACCTGATTTTAGCAATGTCCGCAAAAAAAGCTTCCAGTAAAAACGGCGTATTTTCCTCTGAATCAACTCTAGCGACAAGCTACAGAGATTGGTTTCTTGAGTACGCAAGTTACGTAATCTTAGACCGCGCAGTTCCGCATATTAATGACGGACTAAAGCCCGTTCAGCGCCGCATTCTGCATACGCTGTGGGAAATGGACGATGGTCGTTTCCATAAAGTTGCCAATGTTGTTGGTGCGTGTATGCGCTTCCATCCTCACGGTGATGCTTCCATTGGAGCAGCGCTTGTTGGTATGGGACAACGTGGTTACTTAATTGAGCCCCAAGGTAATTTCGGTAATTTATTAACCGGTGATGATGCTGCAGCACCTCGTTACATTGAAGCACGTCTAACTCCATTTGCTAAGGATGTTCTCTTTAATCCTAAGACAACGACTTGGCAGGCAAGTTATGATGGCCGCGCTCGTGAACCAGTTACACTTCCTGCAAAATTTCCACTCGTCTTATTAGACGGAGCTGAGGGTATTGCCGTTGGTTTATCGACAAAGATCTTACCGCATAACTTTAATGATCTGTGCCGTGCATCGATTAATCATTTGCAGGGTAAGCGTTTTAGAATCGTACCTGATTTTCCAACGGGCGGTATTGCAGACTTCTCTGAATACAATGACGGAGAACGCGGTGGAAAAGTAAAACTACGTGCTAAGATTGAGTCACGTGGTAAGTACGTCTTAGCAATTACTGAACTTCCTTTCGGAACTACAACTGAGTCACTCATTGATTCGATACTCGCTGCAAATGCGAAGGGTAAAATCAAAGTGCGTCATGTGGATGATAACACAGCAGACGCTGTGGAAATCTTAATTCACTTACCTCAGGGCAGTGAGCCAGAAAAAGTAATTCAACAGCTGTACGTATTTACAGACTGCCAAGTCGCTATTTCTCCTGCGTCCTGTGTCATTGATAATGAGAAACCAGCATTTATTGGTGTTTCTGAAATTCTTAAGCGCAGTGCAGAACGCACCAAGGATCTTCTTAAGCAAGAATTAGATATCCGCCTAGCTGAATTAGAACAACAATGGCACTGGGACTCTTTAGAGCGTATCTTCATTGAAGAGCGTATCTACCGCAGAATTGAAAAATCAAAAACGTGGGAAGAGGTTCTTGAAGAAATTCGTGACGGCTTAAAGCCGTTTGTGAAGGGTCTTAAACGTCCAGTCACGGATGAAGATATTGCACGTTTAACTGAAATTAAAATTAAACGTATTTCAGCTTTCAACCGCTTCCAAGCGGATGAAGCTATGAAGAAGATCGAGTCAGAGATGAAAGAGGTTAAACACAACCTCAAGAATCTGAATGATTATGCGATCGCATGGTTTGAAAAATTAGCTGAAAAATACGGTAAGGGCATTAAGCGTAAGACTCAGTACGATGAAATTGAGCAGATCAGTGCTGCTGAAGTTGTATCTGCAAATCAGCGTTTATATGTAAACCGTGAAGAAGGTTTCGTTGGCTTAAACTGGCGTCAGCATGAATTCGTTCAGGAATGTACGATCTTGGATGATGTCTTATGTATCATGGCTGACACCGCCATGAAAGTTTCCCGCGTGGGAGACAAAATGTTCATGGGTAAAGATATCGTTCACTGTGCGATCTTACCTAAGGACGGCGACAAAGCTTTCTATGTCATGATGTATCAAGACAAAGAAAGCGGTAAGGCCTTCGTTAAAAAATTCCAAATCGGTGGTGTTACCCGTGATAAACTTTATCCGCTCGCAAAAGCGGAAGGATCTCGCGTGGTGTACTTCCAGCGTTTTGCTACCGAGAAAGCTATTCCTAAGAAATTAACCGTAACGGTAGATGGCCGTGGTGGTGCACGTGTTAAGGAATTTGATTTCGATATCACGGAAGTACCAGTCAGTAACCGCGCTGCTAAAGGTGTTACGGTCACGAAGTGGCTTGTTAAGTCAGTAAAGCCGGTTGAGTAATCGGCTTTGCATAAAACGTAGGTAAGCCTTCCAGTTTAATCTGGCTGGATAGGCTAAAAAAGGTGAATGCGAGTAGCACTTTCGCAAGGTTGTGCTACCTTGTAATTACGTGAACACCTCATCTTTACCTTCCGTTACCGTTTTAGGCTTAGGCATCATGGGAAGTGCAATGGCGCGCCGTATTCGTGCTGCTGGATTTCCACTTAAGGTTTATAACCGTAATGCTACAAAAGCATCTCAGTTTGCATCGGAAGGGTTTACGGTAGCGAAATCACCTGCTGAAGCAGTGGTAGGCTCTGACATCATTTTATGTATGGTTTCGGATGATAAAGCATCGGAAGCTATGTGGCTTGGTGAGGCAGGAGCTTTGAAGGCAGCTAAAAAAGGGGCTATACTGATCGATTTAAGTACGCTGACTGTAGGGTGGGTGACAGAACTAGCAAAGCATGCTACCCAACATGGGTGTGAATTCCTGGATTGCCCTGTCGCTGGAAGTAAGCCTCAGGCTAATGCGGGCGAATTGGTTCTATTCGTTGGTGGTTCAGATACAGCGCTAAACCGAGCACTCCCTGTTTTAAAAGTGATCTCTAAGGCAGTTAACCACCTAGGACCTACTGGCAGCGGGGCTAGGATGAAACTGATCAATAACTTCTTAAGTGGTGTTCAGGCGGCTTCTTTTGCGGAAGCCTTAGCGATTATTGAGCGAAGCGGACTAGACCGTGCTAAAGCCGTTGATTTAATCATGAATGGAACCCCTGGTAGTCCTATGGTTAAAACCATGGCGACACGGATGCTTTCCCCTGACTATGATAACACAAACTTTGCTTTAAGGCTCATGGCTAAGGATTTAGGTTATGCTGTGGAGGAGGGGAAGTCACATGGAATTGGGATGATTTCGGCTGGCGCTGCCTTAGAAATCTTCAAAAAAGGTATCGAAATAGGCCTTGGGGATAAGGACCTTTCTTCGGTTGCTGAGACCTTCCGAAAGACAAAGTAGGGGTGGTTTTGGCCCTTTAGGCTTGGGTAGAAGCTTCGGTAGAGCCAAAAGTCAGCAAAAAAGCCATCATTTTTTTATAAAAGATTAATGTTTTAATTTCACTTTGCATTTGCTCGTATTCGGTCTGCTAGCTCACTGTTTAAGGAAAGTAATACATGTATCTTCAGGCGTTAACCTTACGCGGCTTTAAGTCGTTCGCAGACAATACCACTCTCAGGTTTGAACCAGGGGTCACAGCGGTCGTTGGACCTAATGGCTGTGGCAAATCCAACATCGCGGATGCGATACGCTGGGTGCTGGGTGAACAAAGCGCTAAGGCGCTTCGTGGCGGTAAGATGCAAGACGTCATCTTCGAAGGTGCAGATACACGTAAGCCTGCACAGCTGTGTGAAGTCGCTTTACTTTTAACGGACTGCGAAAAACAACTCGGTAGTGAGTATCACCAAATTGAGATCATGCGCCGGGTGCACCGCGATGGTCAAAGTGAGTATTTCTTTAATGGTCAGCCATGCCGCTTAAAAGATATCCAAAAATTATTTATGGATACGGGTATTGGTCGCACCAGTTACTCGATCATGGCTCAAGGACAGATCGATCAGATCTTATCCTCAAAGCCAGAAGAACGTAGAGCTGTTTTCGAAGAAGCTGCAGGTATTACGAAGTATAAGAGTCAGCGCCGCGAAGCCCTCAATAAGCTCGCACTGACAGATCAAAATCTTGCACGTGTTACCGATATTATCGGCGAAGTTTCCCGTCAGATTGGAACACTGCGTAGACAAGCAGCTAAGGCGATGCGCTTTAAGCGCCTAAACCACCGCTTAAAACATTTAAGTTTAGCATGGAGCGGCTATCAGCACGGGCTTGTATTTGCGACCTTAGGAGATCTTGAATCTCGCGTTAATGGCTTAAGAGATTCTGCGAATGAACGCCGCACAAGTTTAGAAACTCAGCAACAAGCGCTCGAAGCTAAGAAAACGAACCGCAGTCGTTTAAATCAACAAGTTCAAGAAGCTCAACAGGCAGTCTTTGATTTAAAGACACAGCGTGAGCAAGCAGAGAACGCAGCTCGTTTAGCTGAAATCCGTAAGACAGGACTTGAAGAGCGTATTGGTTCTTCAAAGACAAATTTAGCTGAAGTAGAAATGCAGCTAAAGGAAGTTACTGCTCAGTTTGATACAGGCGCTCAAGACAAGCAACTTCAGCTCAACTTGCTTGGTAGCTCTGATCAAGTTTTCCAGCAGCGTAATCGTGATTTATCGATTATTGATGGAAAGGTAAGTAAGTTAGAACAAGAACTTCAACAGGCTAAGTTTGCTCTTTTACAGACTGAAAGTACGGTAGCTCGCTTAAGAACAGATTGTTCAGGTTATGAAGTAGAGCAAAAGACCAGTGTTCATCGCCATGAATCGATCGTTAAGGATATGGCGCAAGTTAAGGAAGAGCTAGCTACAGCTCAGAAGGCAGTAGAAGAAGCCGCAAATCGCTTAGCAGTAGTCACTCAAGAAAAAACAAAAGCACAGGAGCAGGCTCAAGCTGCTCAGGCTGAACTTGCTGAAGCAACGCGTGAATTTAGAGAAGGGCAGAGACGCCTCCAAGAATTGGATCGTCAACTCGCTCAGCGCAGTGCTCGTTTAAAAGTTTTACAACAATTACAAGAAAAGTGGGAAGGCTTTGGTGAAGGTGCTAAGGCTGTTCTTCAGGGACGCTTAACGGATTCACTGGAAGGTAAAAAAGCGACTCCAATTCTTCAAGGACTCGATGTTAAACCAGAAGGTGCTAAAGCATTATCAGCACTTTTAGGAACAGCTGCTGAAGCAATCGATGTCGCTGATGTAGCTACAGCAAAACGTATTTTAGCGAAGTTAGAGTCAGATCAAATTGGTTCTGTTATTCTTCGTGTTCAAGAAATTGGCATTAAGCCAACCGAGGTCTCAGATTTACCTGCTGGACTTGTTTCTGCACGTACACTCCTTAAGGATCCAGACCAAGAGCATCCTGCAGTGGCTCTTCTTGATGCCTGCTACATCGTTGATGATTTAGGCAGTTTCTTAGATACTTGGAAAGCAAACCCAAGCTTAAGCTTTTTAGCAGTCGCTACACGTAAGGGTGAAGTCGTTGATCGCCGTGGTTTAGTCATGGGTGGTCATGCGAGCGAAAAGAAACAAGCAAACAGTCTTGTTCAACGTGAAGTGGATTTACGTGAAACAGCGCGTGCACTCAATGATGAGCAAAAAGCGCATGATGAACAACGCGCTAAGATTGATCTTTTAAACACTGCTGTAACTCAAGCTGAGCAAAAGATTGAGCAAGCACGTGAGGTTGTTTTACAGGTTACTCAAACCTCTGCTTCCGCTCAGGCAGAACACCGTAATGCAGAGCGCTCGGCTGAAGACGTAGCGAATAAACTTCGCCGTATGGATGCTGAAGTTTCGGCATTAGAGGCAGCACGTAATGAAGCGCATACTCGCTGGGTAAAAGCTCAAGATTTACTCAAGAAGGCAGAGGACACCGATGCTGCACAGCGTAGTCATATTTCTAAACTTGATAATGATCTCGTTGCTTCACGTGCAGAACGTGATGTGAAACGTGAGTCCCTAGCTCAAGCTCGTTTAGAATTGGCTGACCGTAGACAGAAAGTGGAAGTCCTAGACCGTGGTTTAGGCGAAATGGAACGTCGCCGTCAGCAGCTTGCAGAATTACTCAGTCAGAGACAAAACGAAATCGAAAGCTGGTCAGAGCAAACGGTAGAATTAGAAAAAGAAACCAGCACACAGAAAAATAAATCTACAGGCTTAGTTGATTCACTCACCCAAGCTCAGCAACAAGTAGAAGCAATTAAAGTCGAACTCGTTTCGATTGAATCTGAAATCGACGGCTTAGAAGCTTCTCAAGCTAAAGTACGTCAAGATTCAGAATCCGCACACTCCGAATTAAGTAAGAACGAAATTAAACTCGCTGAAAATCGTCAAAGAGCTCAATTCCTCTCTGAAGATGTTAATCGTGAGCACGGTCTTGATATTTCTACGGTTGATTGGAAGCAAATGCTTTGGAAAGCAGATGATGAACCAGAAGGTTTAAATCTCCTCGATATCGACGAAGAAGAAGATCAAGAAGCAAGTGCTCCAAAAGCACTTGAAGCAGGTAGTGATGCAGCTGCAGTTGCTGAGGGCACTGAAGAGCCAAAGAAAACACGCCGTAAAAAGGATAAAGTCCGCGGTGAGCCTACCGAAGCCGATTTGGCTGCAATGGATTCCACGAACTGGGACGAAATTAAAGCTCAAGTTGATGCACTACGTCAGCGTATTGCTACGATGGGTGCTGTTAACTTGGTTGCTATCGAAGAGTACGTTGCACTCAAAGAACGTCACGATTTCTTAAAGAGTCAGAGCACGGATCTTACTACTGCTAAGGCAGAACTACTTGCTGCGATTGATGAGATCAATAAGACCTCGCAAGCGCAGTTTGCTCTCACCTTTGAGCAGATTAAGAAGAACTTTGATTACACCTTCAAAACACTCTTCGGCGGTGGTAATGCTCAACTCGATTTAATTGTTACCGAAGATATTTTGGAAAGCGGTATCGAAATCGTAGCTCAACCTCCTGGTACAAAGCTCAAAGGTATTACACTCTTGTCCGGTGGACAGAAGACGCTCACTGCGGTTGCACTATTATTCGCACTCTACATGGTGAAGCCTTCACCTTTCTGTTTACTCGACGAATTAGACGCGCCGCTTGACGAATCTAACATTGGTCGTTTCACAGAACTCTTGAAGAAGTTTATCACTGATTCCCAGTTCATCATCATCACGCACAATAAACGTACCGTTGCAGCTGCAAGTGCGATCTATGGCGTAACGATGGAAGAGCGCGGCGTTTCAAAGATTGTTTCCATGGTATTTAACGCTCAACACGGCGAACCTGAAACAACGAGTCGAAACATCGCTGAATCTGTTGTTGCTGTAACACCGGGTGCTTCAAGCAAGTGAGCGAATGAAGGTCCTTCTTGTAGACGGATTTAATCTCGCTTACCGGTGTTTCTTTGGAATACCTGAACTTACTCGCTCCGACGGATTTCCAACGAATGCACTGCATGGTTGGACGAAAGCAATTTGGCGTTTACAGGATCAAGAAAACCCAGACGTAAGTGTTGTGTTTTTTGATTTAGGTGGCGCGCAAGATAGACTCGCACTTCATCCCGAATATAAAGCGCAGCGTAAAGAGATGCCTGAAGGGTTAGTGGCTCAGATTCCTGTGCTTAAAGATTTAACTCGGGCGATGGGAATTAAAGCTGTGGAACAACACGGCGTTGAAAGTGATGACCTACTTGCCTCAGAAGCGGTGCAACTCGCAAAAGGTGGTCATGAAGTTTTAATTTTAAGTTCTGATAAAGACTTTGCACAGATTGTTGGCGAAAGAATTACAATCATGCAGCCACCCGCTACCTCTAATCCAAAGCTTGGATGGAGACGCATGGACCGAGCAGGAGTAATTGAAAAGTTTGGGGTTCCTCCTGAAAAGATTGCTGATTACTTAGCACTTGTTGGTGACTCTGCAGATAATATTCCTGGTATCGATGGCGTTGGTCCTAAAACCGCAGTCAAATGGATGGATGCGTTTGGTGACTTGGAAGGTATTATTGCACACGCTTCTGAGTTAACACCGGAGCGCTTTCGGACACCGGTAGCCGAGGCAGCAGAGCGTCTGAGGTTAAATCGTACCTTAACGACCCTTAATTTAAATCACCCAGTATTACCTATAGAAGTGGGTAAACCAAAGCATGCAGAGTTGTATAAGCTATTGGATGACATGCAGATGCGATCTACTTTAGCAGAGGCTCAGAAGCGCTATGGGCAGCCAGAGTTGTTTTAAAAAGTAACGAAACTCTACGCTATTTGCCCGTGACAGGTAAGCGTAGTCTTGCTTTTACTTAAGCGTGCCAGAATCAAAGCCATTACTCATGTTGGGTCTACCTAAGGGTAGTCTCGAAGACTCCACGAAAGCGCTTTTTGCAAAAGCAGGGTGGAAAATTACGACATCCTCACGTTCTTACAAGCCATCGATCGATGACCCAGAACTCGATGGTCGTTTTGTGCGTGCTCAAGAAGTGAGCCGTTATGTTGAGCATGGATTTTTTGATTGTGGTCTAACAGGCTACGATTGGATTCAGGAAAATAATTCTGATGTCGTTGAAGTCTGTGATTTAATTTACAGCCGTGCCTCGGTTCAGAAATCACGCTGGGTATTATGCGTTCCTGAAAGTTCTTCATTTAAGAAACCAGAAGATTTAGCAGGTAAGCGTGTTGCTACAGAATTAGTAGGAACCGTAAAACGGTATTTTGAAAAAAAGAAAATCAACGTTGAAGTTGAATTTTCATGGGGCGCAACCGAAGTCAAAGTTCCTGATTTAGTTGATGCGATTGTCGATATCACAGAAACAGGAAATTCGATCAGAGCTAACAAGCTTCGCATTATTGATACGCTGCTTGAAACGAATACAAAATTTATTGCTAACAAGAAGAGCTGGGCTGATCCAGCGAAGCGCCGTAAGATTGAAACGATTGCGCTTTTACTTACCGGTGCTCTAGAAGCTGGATCTAAAGTAGGCCTTAAGATGAATGCTCCCAAAGCAGCTCTAGAAGCTATCTTAAAGACAATTCCAGCCCTTCGTAATCCAACGATTTCTACACTCTCTAATCCAGAGTGGGTTGCTCTCGAAACAATCATTGATGAAAGTGTTGCGAGAGAAATTATTCCTGAACTTAAACGCATTGGTGCTGAAGGTATCGTCGAGTATCCACTTAATAAAGTGGTGTACTAATCATTATGGCCACAGTCAGAGCTGTTACTTTAGGTCTGTTGCAGCATGCCTGTGGGCCTGATCGTGCTTCTAATTTAGCTACAACCCTTAGGCTTGCTGAAAAAGCAGTTAAGTCGGGAGCTCAGATAATTTGTACGCAGGAACTTTTTTTAACACCGTATTTTTGTCAGACAGAAGATTATAAAAATTTCGAACTCGCGGAAGATATTCGCGGAGAAACTACGCAGGCACTCCAAGCATTCGCGAAAAAGCACGGTGTGGTCATGATTGGATCGTTGTTCGAAAAACGGACACAGGGTCTCTATCACAATACTGCAGTCGTGATTGATGCCGATGGATCGTATTTGGGGTGCTACCGCAAAATGCACATTCCGGATGATCCACTTTTCTACGAGAAGTTTTATTTCACGCCAGGTGATCTCGGATTCAAAGTGTTTGAAACCCGTTTTGGAAAGGTGGGTGTATTGATTTGCTGGGATCAGTGGTATCCAGAAGCAGCGCGGTTAACAGCGATGCTGGGAGCCGAGATTATCTTTTATCCCACCGCGATTGGCTGGCATCCTAAGGAGAAGCAAGCTCAAGGAGAGAAACAGCACGGCTCTTGGGAAATTATTCAACGCTCACATGCTGTTGCAAATGGTTGTTATGTAGCTGTTTGTAATAGAATTGGCCATGAATTAAGTGCCGGTTCAGACGGGATCGATTTTTGGGGACAGAGTTTTGTCGCTGGAACCAGTGGTGAAATTTTAGCGAAGGCTTCATCAACCGAAGAAACAGTCGTAATTGCTACGATTGATCTAGAAAAAATGGATGATACGCGTACTCATTGGCCTTTCCTAAGAGACAGAAGGATAGATGCTTACGGAAATATTACGAAGCGATTAAGCGATTAATTTTCGGCTGGCTTGCAAGGTGGATAAGGGTGGCTAGAATCACCCTTCCTTTAACGTTATGGCCATAAACCGCACATTATCTCAAACACCTGCTGCTTTGGGATATGCTATGCCGGCGGAATGGGAGAAACAGGAAGCTATTTGGATTTCTTGGCCTCACCGTAAGTTAACGTGGCCCCGTCATTTTAGACCAATACCGGGCATCTTTGCTAAAATCATTGCTACGATTAGTCACTTTGAGGAAGTCAGAATTAATGTACCTCGGTCGCTTAAACGTAAGGCAGTGTCGTTAGTGAAGCATGCGGGTGCAGATATGGGGAAGGTGACTTTCTATGAACACCCAACCAATGATGCGTGGTGTAGGGATCATGGACCTATTTTTGTTAAACATAAAAAGACAGGTAAACTTGCACTTACCGATTGGAACTTTAATGCCTGGGGAGAAAAATATCCTCACTTTTTATTAGATAATCAGATCCCAAAACGTATTGCTTCTGCACTTGGTGTTAAACGTTTTGCGAACGAGATGGTGTTAGAAGGTGGTTCGATTGATGTAAATGGAGCAGGGTTACTGCTTACGACAGAGGTCTGTTTACTTAATAAAAACCGCAACCCGCATTTAAGCCGTAAGGAAATTGAGCAGAACCTAAAAGCGTTTCTTGGAATAAAAAAAGTAATCTGGCTAGGTGAAGGAATTGTAGGAGATGATACGGATGGTCATGTGGATGATCTGACTCGTTTCTTTGGTAAGAACTCGATTATTACGAGCGTTGAGAAAAATACATCTGATGTGAATTACGCTGCACTGAAAGAAAATCGTGAGCGTTTAAAATCACTGCGTAATCTATCTGGTAAGCCTTTTGAGGTTGTTGAACTTCCAATGCCTGGTCCGGTAAGATGTGAAGGTAAACGCTTACCAGCAACCTACGCTAATTTTTTAATTTTAAATGATGCTGTTCTTATGCCTTCTTTTAGACAGCCTAAAAAAGATAAGCAGGCTGAAGAAATTTTAGCTCACTGTTTTCCAACCCGAAAGATTATACCAATTGATTGTGTAGAACTTGTTTGGGGGCGCGGAACACTTCACTGCATTACGCAACAGCAACCTGCTTCATGAAACTATCTTTCTTATTTATTTTTTCCTTAGTGTTTGTAGCAGGTTGTGAAGATATATCGGATACCATTCACAATTATGTGCCTGATAAACCGCAGGCGAGTGTGCATGTGTTTAATGCCGATCCTCGTAAAACGTATGCAGCTGCTAAGGCTGCACTTGAACAAATAGGATTTCATTATGTGTCAGGAGGTCCCGCTACGGGCCGTCTTTATGCGATTAGTGATGTGTCAGCTGGTGACACGCAGGGTAGTTCGCATCAGTTCACCTTGACTGCAACGTTTCATGCTATGATCGATGGATCTGGTACGGATGTGACTTTAAATCTCACCGAAGTCATTGAAGCAGATACACAAAGACATCAAGGCATGGGGACAGAAACGGGTCTTACAGATACGGCGTTAGTAAATATTTACTATAGAGCGATTGCTCAAAATCTAGGACTTCCCTACGTAAGGTAAGAATTTTTTGATATAGTTTTATAAAAACGATTGCTAGTCGGTGAAATAGACTTTTATTTTTGTAGCTGAAACGCCTTTGACTATCCCCTTTGGTTTTGGGCACACCTTATTAGTTTACTCTATTTCATCCGTTGTTAGCTGCTTTCTTTAGTTCTCGTTCGTTAGGCGTTTTGTGCCTGATTACCAGTTTATTCTTACCTCTTATTTCACTTAAGGCGGCTGATCCTGTGCAGGCTGATCTCATCGTTTACGGAGGAACTCCTTCCGGAATTATAGCAGCTTATGAGGCAGGACTTCATGGTAAATCTGTTGTATTAATTGAACCGTCGCAGCATCTAGGCGGTATGATGACAGCCGGCTTAACAGCAAGTGATTATGGTGATCCAACAACCGTAGGTGGTAAGGCGCTCGAATTTTTTTACCGCGTAAACGAACTCTATCAATCGATGCAGGCTTCATCGAATAGAGTGGGAGCTAAGCGTGCTCAGTCTGTAAGTAAAATTGTATATCCACAGTGGGATTATGAATCTCACATTGGTGAAAAAGTATTTAATCAGATGCTTATGGAAGCAGGAGTTACCTGTATATTAGGTCAACGTATCGACCGAGTTGGGGGAAGAGGTATTTATAAGGCAGGTAATCATATTGTATCGATTGCTATGGAGACGGGTGAGGTCTATCAAGGTAGCGTTTTTATTGATGCTACGTATGAGGGAGATTTAATGGCGCTAGCTGGTGTTCCGTATATCGTTGGTCGTGAGAGTGCTACTGCTTATAATGAACCGCTTAATGGATTTCAGCCACAGCCTCAGTTTACTGGCATTGTCGATCCATATGTAGTAGCAGGAGATGCGACCAGTGGGTTATTGCCTGGTATCGAACAAACGATTACTGAAAATCTAGGTGATGCTGACGACCGCGTTCAGTCGTATAATTTTAGATTATGTATGACAAATGATCCGCAGAACATGGTATCAGCAGTAAAGCCTTCGCATTATAATCCTCTTGATTACGAGCTATTGTCACGGCTTATCGCTAGCAATCCAAATTCTGTGTTTGGTCAAGATATAGCTAAGTTTGTGTCACTTCCTAATAATAAAGTAGATGTGAATGCCGCTAATGAATTTTCTACAGACTTAATTAGCCCTTATACTAAAACTTGGGCTGAGGCATCATATACGCAGCGTGATGAAATCACGGCTCATTATGTAGATTATATTAAAGGCTTTTTATGGTTTGTAACAAATGATCAACGCATCCCTCAGTCTATTCGTGATCAAGCATCGCAGTGGGGTTTAGCTGCAGATGAGTTCGTGGATAATAATAATTTACCTTATCGTTTATACGTACGTGAAGCGCGTCGTATGCAGGGTTCGTATTTAATGACTGAAGCTAATATTGAGGGAACTGTCTTTGTGTCAGATCCTATTGCAGTAGGTAGTTACGGAATAGATTCTCACTTTGTATCCATGTATTTAGATTCTCAGGGTCAATTAAACTTGGAAGGAGGTTTGTGGGAACAGGGCATAAACTACGGTATCAGCTACCGCTCGTTACTCCCTAATCAGACCGATTGTGATAATCTCATAGTTCCTGTGTGTGTATCAGCTACCCATGTTGCTTTTGATTCAATGAGAATGGAGCCTGTTTTTATGGAAATGGGCCATGCAGCTGGGGCAGCCGCATCGTTGGCAATAGATAATGCAACTAGCGTACAATCAGTAGATTACGATGATCTCTCTACTATTCTAACCAACGAGGGTCAGGTTATTGTAGATCCTGATTGGTTTGCAGACTTTACTTCTCGTTAGTTTTCGCTTGCTCGGGGCTTCTCAGACTGGGATTCTGACCGTTCGCGGTCTTTCTATTGGTCAGGTCAACGTATCCGCGATGCTCTCGTTGGCCTATCCCGTTAGTCAAACAGTCAACCCTCGGTTTTTGCTTCAAAAGAGTAAAAATCAATCCGGATGTTCGAATGTTTTTTGGAGCAGAAACATTTGTTTTATCCACCCATGTATATGAGTTCAGTAATGCAAGATCTACTCGCGCAGTCACCCTTCGATAAGTTGAAGGAAGGCGCGATTATCCCAGGTACCATCACCGAAATTCGCCAAAATGAAGTCGTAGTCGACATCGGCGGTAAATCAGAAGGTATCATTCCAGCCAACGAATTTATTGATATTGGAGATCTCCAAATTGGATCCCAAATCGAAGTGCTCGTTGAAAAACTTGAAGACAAGAATGGCAATCCAACGCTTTCTTTCGACAAAGCTGAGCAAAAGAAAAATTGGGATAATATCCTCACAAAATTTCCAGAAGGCTCAATCGCTACTGGTCGCGTAAAAGCAAAAGTTAAAGGCGGACTCATCATCTCCATTGGTGTTGATGCTTTCATGCCTGCTTCACACATCGACATTCAGCCACCCAAGAATCTCGATCAATACGTTGGCCAAACTTACGATTTCAAAGTTCTTAAAATTAACCTCGAGCGTAAGAACATTGTTCTTTCACGCCGTGAATTAATCGAAGAACAACGCACTTCAAAACGCCGTACGCTTCTTGATTCCATTCAACCTGGTCAAGTTCGTAAGGGTGTTGTTAAGAATATCACAGACTTCGGTGCATTCATCGATCTCGATGGTATGGACGGCTTACTCCACATCACCGATATGAGCTGGGGCCGTATTTCTCACCCATCAGAAATGTTAAAGCAGGGTGAAGAAATCCAAGTTATGATTATCGAAGTAAACCGCGATAAAGAGCGTGTTTCACTCGGTCTCAAACAGACAACCCGTAATCCATGGGATGAAATCGAACGTAAGTTCCCAGTCGGTGCTAAAGTACACGGCAAAGTCGTTAACTTGGTACCATACGGTGCATTCGTTGAATTAGAACCAGGCGTAGAAGGCTTAGTTCATATCACCGAAATGTCTTGGACAAAACGTATCACAAAGCCATCTGAAGTTCTTAAAGTTGGCCAAGAAGTTGATGCAGTTGTTCTCGGAATTCAAAAAGACGAACAGAAGATCTCACTCGGTCTTCGCCAACTTGAACCAAACCCATGGGATATGGTCCGCCATAATTACCCAATCGGTGCACGCGTTCGCGGTAAGGTTCGCAACATGACAACTTACGGTGCCTTTATCGAACTCGAAGAAGGTATCGACGGTATGGTTCACGTTTCAGACATGAGCTGGACACGCAAAGTTAACCTCCCATCCGAAATGCTAAAGAAGGGTGATGAAGTTGACGCAATCGTTCTTGATGTTGATCCATCACAACAGCGTATCAGCTTAGGTATGAAGCAACTCGGTATTGATCCATGGTCAGATATCGACTCCTTCTTCAAGATTGGTGACGTTGTAACAGGTAATGTTACAAAGGTTACTTCATTCGGTGCATTCATCGAATTGAAGGACGGTATCGATGGCCTTGTTCACATCTCACAAATCAGTGAAGATCGTATCGACAAGGTTAAAGATCATCTAAAGCCTGGCCAATCAGTCAGTGCTCGCGTGATCAAGATCGACCGCGATGAACGCCGTTTAGGTCTCTCAGTCAAGGCAGCAAACTACACGAACGAGCAATTAGCCGCTGAAACAGCGACCTATGAAGCTCTCAAACGTAGCGCTGGTAATGACATGATGAACCTCGGTGATATCTTAGACGAGGCGTCAAAGAAAGAAGATGAAACTCAAAGCTAATAGCTTTTGAGCTAATCTTTTAGCTTTTATTTAAAAAGCCCGATCTTATCTGATCGGGCTTTTTTATTTTCAGATCGGCCTTGCGACTTATGAGTTGGGTAGTCAGTTTTCTACGAGTGAAAATTGGATTTTTAGGTGGGTGTTTTGACCCCATTCATTTTGGTCACCTTATGGCGGCGCAAGATGCTTTTGAGCAGTTCAAGCTTGATCGCTTGATCTTAGTACCAGCTGCGCAAACACCACTAAAGCCAAACGAAGTCCAGTCGAGTGCTGAAGATAGACTCGCCATGCTAAAGGCGTCTATTGAGTGGGATCACCGTTTCGAGATGTCTGACTTCGAATTAAAACGTGGCGGAATTAGTTACACGATCGATTCAGCACGTCATTTTAAATCTCTTTTTCCAAATGACGACCTATACTGGATTATAGGGGGCGACCAACTTCCAAGGCTTCATTTATGGAAGGATATCACCGAACTCGCTAAGCTTGTTGAGTTTATCTTCCTGGAAAGGCCGGGATATCCTATTAAGGCTCAGCCATCTATTCCAGGGCTTAAATTGCATCGTTGCGATGGACACTTACTTGCTGTAAGCTCTACAGAATTAAGAGAACGCACTCGCTTGGGACTTTCGCTCGATTATTTTGTCCCACATAAGGCGATTGTGTATATCAAAGAAAAACGTCTTTATCAGGAAAACCTATGACATCAGGAAAACTTTCATCTTACGAATTAACGCAGTTGTGCTGTAAGGCACTTGTAGAAAAGAAGGCAGAAAATGTACGCATTCTTAAGGTGGCTGATCGTTCTTCAGTTACAGACTACATGATAATTGCAACGGGTACCTCCGAGCCACATTTACGTGCTTTGAGAGTAGAACTGCACCGTGCTTTAGCAGATAGTCCTGCGCGCGTTATTGGTGTTGATACCAGCAGTGAGAGCGGTTGGACCGTAGTTGATCTTTTTGATGTAATGATCCACTTGTTTAGCGCTGAAGCAAGAAACCGCTACAAGTTAGAAAATTTATGGAGAGAAGCAGAAGCTGTATCCTTAAATAGAGTGCTTGGTCTTCCAGAAAAGAAAGCAGAGCCTGTTGCAAATAAGAAGCCAGCTAAAGAAAAGGTAGTTAAGAAAGCTGCACCTAAGGCTAAAGTTTCTCCTAAGAAGAAAGCTGCACCAAAGCTTAAGAAAAAAGCTAAGGTTGTTGTTAAGGCTAAAGCTAAATCAAAGCCTAAAAAAGTTGCTAAGCCAAAGAGCGTTAAGAAGCCAAAAGCTAAGCTTAAGAAGAAGCGCTAAAATCCGTAACTCAGAGCAGATATAAATTTCTGCTCTGTGCGGGCTGCTGGATCTAACGTTGCGTTATTGTATTCGTACTCAAAACGCAGGTTATAGCTAAGTGTATTCGTAAGTTTACTCTCTAGGTTGGTATGTATCTTATAATTATACTCAGCAATCGATGTGTTTACTTCCTGGGTAAGTGAAGGAATGAGACCATTGTGATTTTGCAAAAGCGGTGAATATTCAATTGCTGCATCTTGGGTGAATTTTACCCGGGAATTAAATTTGTAGCTAAAATCTTCAGACATTTTTCCTAAATACGAAAATCCTGCTTCAACGCCCGTAGCGTGAAGGTTTTCACCGGTTATACCTACGACTAAGTTTACTGATTTTCTTTTATCGTCGATAACTTTGAAACCTACACCTGCGTTCTGCTCAAATTGATAGTTAATTAACTGTATCTTGTCCTTATTGAAGGAGGTTTCAGTCTGACTAAAAAGAAGAGGGCTAAGGGTGTGTCTCCATCTAAAGCTACCGTCTGCTTGCTCGGCAGTTGGAATTTGTGCCGAGTCTGAATAGAGAATACGCGCTTTTGCGAGATACTCATCTATATTTACGGTTTTTGTATCTTCGGCTCTAATAGAAAGATTTGTAGCATGAATTCCTAAAGCAGTTTGTTCAGAATAGCCTAATTCTAATTTTCCTTTCCATGGATTCTTAGGTGCAGGAGGAACTTTTTTTGCTATAACTTTAGGTTCAGGTGTAGCTGTTTCGGAGGGCTTATTAGTCTTATTGTCAGTATCTAGGATTTTAGCTGATGATGCATCGAGAGTAACCATGGTTTTAAGTGCATCAGAATAGAAATATAAGACCCCTTGCTTTGAATCTACGACATGCCCTGTGAGTTTATCTCCATTGGGCATCACTAAGACCGATCCTTTGGAAAGCGATACACTGATACTGATGAGTATCATCGCTACAATATTGAGTCTTAATGGCATACTTTATCTCTAATAAACATTAACAAAGACGCATGTTTTATCTTCCTAGTTACATAGACCAAAAATTGCCTTGATGGTTCAGCTTAAATGCAATTCTTTAAGTCTATGAAACGGATACGCCCCGTCCGAGGCTTTACAGTAATCGAAGTTGTTATCTTGCTACTGATTATTGCGCTACTTTTAGCGATGGCTATCCCAGCACTTCAAAAGATACGACAAGCTAAAATGGAACGTGCAGCTGCGCCTGAAGTATCAGCGCCAGCGAAGCAATAAGTTTAACGCATTACGTTATACTTAAATATTGCCCAGATGGCTCTGAAGCCATCACGCCAGCCAATCTTTTTACCTTCTGCATAGGTGCGGCCGTAATAGCTTACTCCGACTTCATAAATTACTACGTTAAGCTTGGATAGTTTTGCAGTTACTTCTGGTTCAAAACCAAAACGATTTTCTTCAATCGTCACTTTATTTAAAACCTCACGGCGACAGACTTTGTAGCATGTTTCCATGTCTGTGAGATTTAGATTTGTAAACATGTTAGAAAGTAGGGTGAGGAATTTATTACCTACCATATGCCAGAAATAAAGCACACGGTGCGCTTGACCACCCATAAAGCGTGAACCGAAAACGACATCAGCTTTACCATCCACAATAGGCTTAATTAAAATAGGATATTCGTCTGGATCGTATTCTAGATCAGCGTCCTGAGGTATAACAATATCACCTGTAGCTGCAGCAAATCCTGTTCTTAAAGCAGCACCTTTACCCTGATTAACTTCGTGATAAATAATTTTATCTACGAGCGGTGCTATTTGGGTTCTTAAAACATCACGAGTCCCATCGCGGGAACCGTCATCAACGATGATGATTTCTTTATCTTGAAGGGGAGATGAGCGTACACGGTCAATGATAGTCCGTATAGTACGAGATTCGTTGTAACAAGGAATGACGATTGAGACGCGCATGATTGTAAAAGTTATAGTGCCCTACGTGTCTTCCATAAGTCGAGGTCAACTTTAGCCCAATTTATAGAAGTTTCGCTTAGGTTTTGAGGAGAAATAAGCCGTGAAAGAACGAGTCCAAAGTAAACAGTTTCCCAGAATTGGTAAAGACTAGGATCTTGAGGGGTATGTTCCGGTACGGCTATTCCTCGAGGTGTTTTATTACCCAGGCATTCTTTCATCCAGTAAAGCACATGGGTGTCTAGCACCGCTAATTGCTGGTTTTTACGGGAATGCAGAATGAAGAATTTAGCCGTCTTAATGCCTATCCCGGGGAAGGTTATTAAGGTTTCCCACGTGCATGTTTTTAAATCTAACCCCGCTTGTGCAAGCTGACTAAATCCTTCCGTTAGGAGCCTATATTTACCCATTTTAACCCGCTTTAATTCGGAGGTTAAACTTTTGGAGGCGATTAGATTTCGGATATACGCGAAAGGAGACTTTCCTTGAAGAAATGCTTCAAGTTTTAGGCACTGCTGATCAGCATTCTTGCCTGCTACGCTTAAGCAAAATAACAGGAATTCTTCGAGTTGCGCATCCGTGCGCTTAAAATCAGTGACCTGATGCGGATCAACCATGGCCCTGAGGTTTAGACCATAAAAAGCTTTGCGTTGTAGCAATGACTTTCCCGTCTGCTCCAATGAGATCTACACGCCATGCAATCGGGTGGGTGTCGCTACCTGTCCAGTCGCTGCCTGTTAATCCGAGTAGGTATTGATGCTCGCCAGGTTCTTCGCTCACGGCGAAGATTTTTTCTCGGGCCTCTAGCCAATAAGGTGTTATGTACTGAACAGAAAAATGAGCTCCCTTCAGTGAGTAGGTTGGATGGTTGACTCGAACGTAAAAATAGTAACCTGAGCGGGATTTAGGCTGGGTGCGTAAAATGATTTTACCGTCAGTAATTTCAATACCGTCGAAGTATTCAGATATCCGTCTAAACGAATTTGCATCCCGCCAACCCGGCCAGACACGGATAAATTCAGCATCCGCAGCCTTCAGGGGAAGGCTTAACAAAAGAGTAAGTAAGAGTAAACACGTGCGGCGCATAGCTAAAACCTCTACCAATGCACCCTAAGCGCCCAAAAAAGGCAAACGCACATTTTAAGGAGCAACTAATTCAATATACTGATAACGGTGTATACCTAGTAGCGAACTTTCCCACCCATGCACAGCTGGGTTAATAAGGTAAGTCCTCGTTCCATAGAAGACGGGAGCAATAGGGGCTTCATACAATAAGCGCGACTCAGCCTTCTGAAGCAGTTCAAAACGCTTTTTAGGATCTAAGGTTTCGTTAGCTATCTTATCTAGCTTATCAAATTCGGGATCAACCCAACCCGTGCGATTATTACCGCTATCACTTAAGAATAAATCGATATAGGTACTTGGATCATCAAAATCACCAACCCAACGTGAACGGGATATTTGGTAATTGAGTGTGCGCTGGTTATCGAGCCAGATTCTAAAATCGAGGTTAGCTAAGTTAATTTTAATACCTAAATTGTTTCTCCACATCTCCTGTATTGCTTCAAAAATTTTAGTATTAATTGCGTCTGTATTCATTTGCAGTTCCAGTACAGGAAAATTCTTTCCTTCTGGATAACCTGCTTCAGCAAGTAGCTTTTTTGCTAGTCCTATATTTGTAACGGCTTCTGGTTTTGGATTATAGCATCCTGTGTTAAGCGGCGTTAATGCATAGGCGGGAGTTCTGCTATTATATAGTACATCCCGAGCTATAGCTTCACGGTCAATCGCTAGACTGAGGGCTTGTCTTACACGCCGATCATTGAGTGGTTTTTTTGTTACGTTAAATCGTAAGAAAGAACTGTCACTGAGTGGATCAACGCGTAAAAGGGTAGGATTATTTTTTTGGTAATGCAGAATGCGCTCAGGGAGTAAATCCCAGGTAATATGTAACTGCCCTGATCTAAAATTAGATTCATCAGTTGCGATATTATCGTTAGGATAGAAAACAACCGCATTTAAGTGACTGTGACTATTGTCCCAGTAGTTTGGATTTTGGGTGACAACAATACGTGAATTAGGAACCCATGATTTTAAAATAAATGGACCATTGCCTACAAGGTTTTCTGGCTTCGTCCATGCTGTGCCGCGTTTATTAAATGCATTAAACCGTGTCAGTGTTTTTTCATGTACAGGATACCAGACTTGGTGCGCTACTAAGGTGGGTAGGTAAGGGCAAGGGTAACCAAGTGTGATTTGAAGTGTGTGAGCATTAACTGCTTTAATCCCCACTTTTGAAAAGTCTTTTAATTGGCCTGTGTTAAACGCTTCAGCGTTCAGCACGGGAAATAGGAGGTAGGAGTATTCACAAGCTAACTCAGGTGTTAACGCGCGTTTAACTGAATATACAAAGTCGTTAGAGGTCAGAGGCTCACCATTAGACCACCGTGCGTTATCTCGAATATGAAACGTGTAAATACGGCCATCACTGGAGCAACTCCAAGTGTCAGCAACTCCAGGAACTGCTTGGGATGTTTTTTCGTCGATACATGTCAGGCCTTCGAAAAGGGAGATGAGAATATTGTAGTCAGCAAGTGCTGTGCAAACCTGTGGATCTAGGTCTTGCGGCTCTGATCCGTTACCAAGGAGGAGTGTTTTATCATTAATGGCTTGATCGGCAGGTGTTGAAGCTCGTCTGCAGCTGCTGAGTAGCACAGTAGCTGTAACCGTAAGTACTAGAATAATACGTAGAAGCTTCATTGCGCTGATACACTTTTCGTTGTCTTTAATAAAGGTTCTACGGCTTTCCATACGCCTTCAGCTACCACTTTCGTTCCTTCGCTATTCGGATGTATCCCGTCTGCTTGATTGAGTGAAGGAACAGCACCCACTCCGTCTAAAAGAAATGGTTCAAAGGTGATCTTTTCTGTTTTAGCCACCTCTTCAAATACATCTGCAAACGCTTTGCGATAAGCTTCACCATAATTGAATGGCAACTGCATACCAGCTATCGCAATCAGGGCTTTAGGTTGTTTTGAGCGAACTTTAGCGATAATTTTATGTAAGTTTGTTTTAACGAGTGCGGGTGAAATCCCTCGCAGCCCATCATTGGCTCCTAGCTCGATAAAAATCATGTCGAAGGGCTGTTTCATAACCCAATCGATGCGCTTCAAACCTCCGGAGGTTGTATCACCACTGAGTCCTGCGTTGATAACTTTCCAAGGTAAGTGAGCATGATTAATTTTATCTTGGATTAATGCCGGATAGCTTTCCTTGTCAGGCTCTTCTAATCCGTAGCCTGCTGTTAAACTATCACCAAAAAAGATAAGAGCATGCTCTGATGTTTCGGCATGTAAGGCGTTGGCCAATCCCCAAGTGAGTAGGCTTATAGCAATTAGCTTTCCTAGGTACTGTTTTTTAAGATTCACGTTATAAAACCCGAGTAGGTGTGTTTACGATTCACAATCAGCTAAACTTACTTCAGTGTCCAGTCGTAGCTTTATGGCATTTACTCTAAAAATGGCGTGGAAAGATTCGCGAGCATCGCGAGGTAGGCTCGTCTTATTTTCACTCTCGATTGTTCTTGGAATTGCAGCCTTGGTAGCCCTTGGTTCTTTAAGTGTAAACTTAACAAGCTCAATTCATGATCAGGCTCAGAGCTTACTCGGTGCAGATATTTCGATCAGTTCACGCTCACTGTTTAGTCCTGGTCTTGAGGATAAAGTAAAAACATTAGGCGCTAAAGTTGCTCGGGGTAGAACTTTTACGGCGATGCTCGTATTTCCTAGTCAAGTAGGAGCTACACGTTTGGTGCAGGTCAAGGCACAGGAAGATCAGTTTCCTTTTTATGGGGAAATTAGTACAGAGCCGTCTGGAGTAGTTTCTGTCTTGAAAACGCAGCAGGCAATCCTGCTTGAGCAGTCTCTCATGACTCAGTACCGGCTTCACATAGGAGATCAGGTTAAATTAGGGAAACTCACCTTTACGGTTGCGGGTGTATTAAAGAAAATTCCTGGTGAGTCGCTTGCAGCATCGCTACTCCCACCGCGTGTTTATATTCCTTACCGCTTGATTGAAGAGACCGGGCTCTCAGGTAAGGGAAGTTTAGTTTCGTACTCCATGTCGCTTCAACTCCCTCAGGGTGTTGATCCTGATAAAACGGTAACAGAGCTAAAGGCTGCATTACCTAAAGAGCGTATTAGTTTTGAAACTGTTGTATCCAGACAAAAACAATTAGGACGCGTGGTTGATAATGTAACTGCGTTTTTAAGTTTAGCTGGATTTATTTCGCTTATCCTGGGTTCTATTGGTGTAGCAAGTGCCGTTCATGTCTATATAACCCAAAAGCGAGCAACCGTAGCACTCATGCGCTGTTTAGGAGCACGAGGTACCCAGAGTTTTGGTGTCTACTTAGTGCAGGGTTTGGCGCTTGGACTCCTAGGTTCTTTGCTAGGAGGATTACTGGGAGTGATATTTCAACTGCTTGTACCGATCGCGATTAAACAAGTGCTGCCCCTAGATATAACATTTGCACTCTCTTATAGTTCACTTTTCAGGGGGATAGGAGCAGGTTGTATCATTAGTAGTTTATTTACCGTTATGCCGCTTCTAACGATACGAAATATTTCTCCGTTAGAAACGATTAGAACGAGTAGTCTTAACGAAACAAATAATTCTGTCTCGTTGGACCCTTATCTCTTAGGCGTAATACTTTTACTTACATTCTCGGTTCTTCTTTTTGCTATTACACAAACCCACAGTGTTGCTTTAGGCCTTGGGTTTGTTGGATTTTTAGGTCTTGGATTTATTGGCTTATATGCCGTTGCTCGTTTTGTTCAGTGGATTACAAAAAAAATTAATATACGATCACTACCGTTTGTTCTTAGGCAGGGAATTGCTAATTTGTACCGCCCTAATAATCGAACTTCGTTACTGCTTGTATCGCTAGGTCTAGGAACTTTTTTAACACTTACGTTATTTTTAACACGCACTTCTCTACTTCGGGAATTATCTGCAGGTGCAGAAGGAGCGAGTGCTAATCTGTTGTTTGTAGACATTCAAAGTGATCAAATTGATGATGTATCAAAATTGCTGGAAGATCGTGGTGCGCCGCTTTTAAGAAAAGCACCGATTGTCTCCATGAAAATGACCGCTGTTGGTCATGTCCCAGTGGATGAAATTACACGGACTGAAAGAAAAAAACGTGGTGGATGGGCACTTAAATGGGACTACCGAACAACTTATCGGTCGGCATTAACACCTTCAGAGCATATCATCAAAGGCTCCTTTGTGGGTAAAGTACCAGAGAATACACAGATCATTCCTATCTCGGTTGAGAAAAGTTTAGTGGATGATTTAGGGTTAAATTTAGGAGACGCAATTGATTGGGATTTACAAGGGGTCACCCTACATACGGTAGTCTCGAGTGTTCGCACAGTTGAGTGGCGTCGTTTAGAAACAAACTTTCTCGTAGTTTTTCCAGAGGGCGTACTTGAGAGTGCACCCCAGTTTTATGTAGGAGCTGTACGAGCTTTATCTCCAGAGGCCTCCGGTCTTCTTCAGCGTGCAGTGGTAGAGATGTATCCTAATATTGCGGCTATTGATCTTCAAATGGTGCAAGAAACGTTAGACAATATCTTATCCAAAATTGGATATGTAGTGGAATTTATGGCACTTTTCACAGTAGCTACAGGCCTTCTTGTACTTGCTTGTGCTGTGATCAACGGCCGCTATCAACGAAGAAGGGAAGCAGTTCTACTTAAAACCTTGGGAGCAAGCATTGCTCAACTGCGTAAAATTCAAGCGACCGAATATGCTCTCCTTGGCGTGCTCGCTGCCAGTGTTGGTTGTTTTTTTGCATTTATTAGTTCTAGTGTTTTAGCACATACCGTTTTCCATACATCCTCTATAACGACATGGTGGATTTATTTAATAGCTATAGTTAGCGTTGCTGCACTTACGTTAATTACGGGACGTCTTTCTGATAAAGGTCTAGAAAAATTATCAGCTCTAGAAATGTTGCGTAGTGAGCAAAATTAATGATTTATTTTTCTTAACTTATATGAAAGCTCTCGGAATTGATATTGGCGGATCTGCTGTTAAAGGTGCGATCGTAAATACAAAAACAGGCATGCTTGTAACCGAGCGCTTCAGGATTGAAACGAAAGATGCTCTCAGTCCGCTCGAAATGGCGAAAACGATAAATCAAATCGTAGCTCATTTTAAATGGAAAGGACCTATTGGGATAGGTTTTCCAGGAGTGATTCACGGTAACTATATTTTAACATCAGCAAATTTACATCCTGATTTTATTAAATGTAATGCGGTTAAACTCTTTAGCCGTGGTAGAAAAACACCTGTTGCACTAACAAACGACGCTGCTGCAGCTGCACTTGCAGAAATGAAGTTTGGCCGGGGTAAAGACTTTCAAGGAAAGGCACTTCTTCTTACACTAGGAACAGGGGTTGGTTCTTCGTTAGCTTACCGAGGCCATGTTGTTCCTTTAGAGCTGGGCCATTTACTCTTCGAAGGTAAAGATGCAGAAAAAATTGTAGCATCATCGGTTCGAAAGAAAAAGAACCTTAGCTGGAAGGTGTGGGGTGTTAAGTTAGGTGCTTACCTCAAGGTGCTAGAAGATGCAATGTGGCCAGAATTGATTGTTATCGGAGGTGGCGTGAGTTCAAAGCATGCTAAATTCTTTAAATATCTAAAGACTAGAGCTCGGGTAGTTCCTGCTAAATTATTTAATGAAGCGGGTATTGTAGGCGCAGCGCTATGGGCTGTGCAGGATTAGGCTTTTTGGATCGGTTAAAAGATATGTAAGTTATTATCATAAAATTGCTTACATAATACACGTGCCGAACTCGACTTAATGTGTTTTTTAACTTAGTATGGTACTTTCCTATGAAGGTATCTAGCTCCTCATCGTCTGCCCCTAAGTCTAAGCGCGTGCGTAATATAATTCTAGGCCTTGTTGGTCTAGTTGTTCTTATTGGTGGAGTAGTGTACCGCTCCAAGCATGCAACCCCAGCTCAACCAGTTACGGTTGAAAAATCGGTTGTTCGGACGATTACCCAGCTCGTTACCGCTACAGGTAAAATTCAGCCTGAAACAGAAATTAAGATTTCATCTGAAGTTTATGGAGAAATCATTGAGCTTCCATTTAGAGAAGGTGCTAAAGTTAAAAAGGGTGACTTACTCGTAAAATTAAAGCCTGAGCTTTATCAGACCCAAGTTGATCAGCAGTCTGCGGCTGTTGAATCATCAAAAGCTACGCTGGTTCGCACGAAGGCTAAGTATGATCAGGCTACTTCAGATCTGAAGCGCTATGAAGATCTCTATCATCATAACTTAGCTTCAGAATCAGATTACATTTTATATAAAACTAACTTTGAAATGGCTAGGGCTGACTACTTAGCTTCTCAAGCCAATGTCCATCAAGTCGAAGGTGTTTTAGGTCAGATGCAAAATCAGTTATCTAAAACAGTAATTTATTCTCCGATGGATGGAACGGTAAGTTCTCGTTCCTCTGAAATAGGTGAACACGTTGTTGCAACGGGATCATTTACAGGAACAGAAATCATGCGTGTTGCTGATTTGAACAACATGGAAGTTCAGGTAAATGTGAATGAAAATGATATCCCTAATGTTAAAGTAGGCGATCATGCTATCCTGACGATAGATTCCTATCCTGATCGTAAATTTAGCGGCTTTGTAAAAGAAATCGCGAGTTCCTCAGGTGGCTCTTCTGCTAGCGGTAGTGGCTCCTCAGCTCAGGCATCAGCAGCATCGTCTGATGAAGTGACTAACTTTTTAGTAAAGATTGGTGTCGCTGATCGCGATATCCAACTTAAGCCAGGTATGAGTGCTACAGCAGATATCGAAACGCAAACAGTAGCGAACGTTGTCGCTGTACCAATTCAAAGTGTCACGGTCCGTGCAGAGGGTGGTCTTACTGCAGAAGAAGTTCAAGAAAATGAACTAAAAGCTTCTCAGGAAAAGACCGGAAATGATCTAATGGTTAATTCTGACAAAGAGAATGCAAAACGTATGCACAATACGCTACAGCGCGTTGTTTTCGTTAAAGAAGGCGACATTGTTAAAATGAAACCAGTGGTAACGGGTATTGCAGATAATACCTGGATTGAAATTAAAAGCGGCGTATCAGCTAACGAAGAAATCGTTTCCGGTACCTATGCTGCGATTAGTCGTAAGCTTAAAGATGGAATGAAAGTGTCCATCGAGCTTCCTAAAAAAGAACAGAATTAATTGGTTTAACTAAATTTTTGTGAGCACTGCACGTACGACGCGTCCTTATGGACCACTAGTTATCGACATTGAGGGAGTTAAAAAACTCTATCAAATGGGCGCGGAGACGATCCATGCCTTACGAGGTGTATCTCTCAAAATACATCGTAATGAATACTTGGCTATCATGGGTCCTTCCGGTTCCGGTAAGTCGACACTGATGAATATGCTAGGCTGTTTGGATACACCAACCGAAGGGCATTATGAGTTTAACGGTAAGAATGTAGCAGCAATGGTAGATGACGAACTTGCTGATATTAGAAACCGTGAAATCGGCTTCGTCTTTCAAACTTTCAATCTTTTACCAAGGTCTGATGCGCTTAAGAATGTAGAACTTCCTTTAATTTATGCTGGAGTTCCGCCGCATGAAAGACGTGAAAGAGCGACTCAAGTACTACGTGAAGTAGGTCTTGAGAATCGTATGTTTCACAAGCCCAATGAACTCTCGGGTGGTCAAAGACAGCGTGTTGCGATTGCACGTGCTTTGGTTAACAGGCCTTCCATTATTTTAGCAGACGAACCTACCGGAAATTTAGATTCCCAAACAGGTGTCGAAATTATGGCACTATTTGAACAGCTTTATAGCTTAGGTAATACAATCATCGTCGTAACACACGAAGAAGACATTGCTCAACACGCGAGACGCATTGTTCGTTTGCGCGACGGTTTAATCGAAAGCGATAAGAACGTAGGCTGATTTATTACTTGTGAACACGCTTTATTACGAATTTACGGAATCGCTGAATATTGCGTTTGCACAAATTTCTGCGCACAAGATGCGCTCAATGCTAACCGCTCTCGGTGTTATCATCGGTATTGTAGCGGTAACACTAATGGGCATGGCAATTAGTGGCATGGATTCGAGCTTTGAGAGCAGTCTAGCTATGCTCGGGGATGATGTAATCTATGTACAAAAGTGGCCCTGGGGTCCTGTAGAAGATTGGTGGAATTATGCTAATCGACCACCGCTTCAGGATTCGCATGCAGCAGAACTTAACCGGTTAATCGAAAGTGCACCTAATACATTATTAGACGTTGCTGTTCCTGTACGTACACGCTCAGGCACAGTAAAACACGGGGATAGTTCTGTGAGCGGTGTCTATATGGCAGGTACGTCTGGCGATTACGGACGTATTATTACAGCAGATTTTAGAGAAGGACGTTTATTTACAGAAACGGAAGCAGAGAGTGCACGCGCAGTATGTGTACTTGGATGTGATGTTGCTGATGCTTTATTCCCATCTCAAAACGCCGTTGGTCAAATGGTTCAAGTAAAAGGCTACCCCTTTCAAGTGGTCGGAGTCCTTGTGCGTCAGGGATCATTCCTCGGTTTATTTAGCTTTGATACTCAAATCATTCTACCTATTAAAGCCTTTGAAAAAGACTTTGGTGGTAAAAATCGAGGCTTGGAACTACGCGTTAAAATTAAAGATAAAAAACAGCTCGATGAAGCTAAAGAGGAATTGATTGGGTTAATGCGCCGCGTTCGTGGTCAATTACCTGGCGAAAGAGATAATTTTTCAATCAACGGTGCCGAAGCGTTTAAAGAGCAGCTTGATCCAGTAAAAAAAGGAATAGCGATCGCTGGTTTGTTCGTGACCGGACTAGCTCTGTTCGTTGGTGCAATCGGTATCATGAATATTACCTTTGTGAGTGTTAAGGAGCGTACAAAAGAAATTGGAACGCGTAAGGCACTGGGTGCTAAACGCCGCACCATACTTCTGCAATTCCTGATTGAATCGATCGCTGTGTCCTTAATTGGAGGTCTTATTGGAATTATTTTATCGTCGAGCTTAGGTATAGCCATTGGACACGTGTTTCCAAAGCTACCTGTAGCTATTTCACCAGCACTAATCATTATTTCCTTACTTGTTTCGGCAGGTACTGGAATCTTGGCAGGATTTGCTCCTGCTTGGGGTGCTTCACGTTTAGATCCTGTCGTTGCACTACGTTACGAATAATTATGCTTTTTAAAGAAATGCTTCGTATGGCGCTTGCCTCATTAGGCGCTCAAAAGCTTAGGTCATTTTTAACCATGGCCGGTATAACTATTGGTGTATTCTCAGTTATCGGTGTAATGACTGCTGTCTCAGCGTTGCGTGAGTCAATCGAAACAGGTTTAAGTTTTCTTGGAGCTAGTACGGTGCAATTTTCCAAAATGCCTAGCATTCAGCGTGGTGGTAATGGCTCTGATAGTGCGAAGTATGCTAAGCGTAGGAACATTACTTTACAGCAAGCTCAGCGCTATGTTCGACTCATGCAGCCAGTAACGGATGATATTGCACTTAAAATTATGATGCAAGGCTCGCAGGCTGTATATGGTGGTAGAAAGACGACTCCGGATATTAATTACGTTGGTACTAACGAACATTTTTTATCATCAAATCAGTACACAATTGAAACAGGTAGAAATTTTACTGAAGCAGATATCGATCTCGCTAGCCCAGTAACGATTATAGGTCAGGATCTAGTATCAAAACTTTTCCCAGCTGAATCACCAATTGGTAAAGTAATTAAAGTAAAATCACATGCTTACACAGTGATTGGAACCTTTGCTTCCCGTGGGACAACTTTTGGTCAAAGCCAAGATGCTATTGCAGTCATTCCTATAACACGGTTTTTGAATGATAATGGAGCAGAAGGACGTACGATCAATATCGCTACTGGAGCTCCTTCGCAGGCAAGCTACATGGAAATCGTCGATAAAGGCATTACCGCTATGCGTATTACGCGTGGTTTAAAAGCAGGGGAAGAAAACGATTTTGAAATATTTTCTAATGATTCTCTTTTAGAAGCGTTCGCAAAAGTAGCGGATGCAGTAAGTTCAGGAGCCTTTGTGATAAGTACTATTGCGCTGCTAGCCGCAGGCGTTGGTATTATGAATATTATGCTCGTGAGTGTGACGGAAAGAACCAAGGAAATTGGTATACGTAAATCGATTGGTGCACGTAAAATAAATATCTTAAGTCAGTTCTTAATTGAATCGGTAGCTATCTCGCTTGTCGGTGGTCTTGCAGGAATACTTTTAGGTATTATTGCAGGAGATGGACTCGCAATGTTACTCAAAGCTCAAATTATTTTCCCATGGGGCTGGAGTATTGCAGGCCTAGTTGTGTGTTCAGTCATCGGAGTAGGATTTGGTTTTTATCCTGCTCTTAAGGCTGCTAACTTAGATCCAATCGAAGCTTTACGCTACGAATAATAAATATCAGCCGCCCCGGCGAATTTCCGAGCCTTGGAAGCGAATCTGTAAGCGATATACTTTTTTAACGCGGCAATTAATTCTTCCTGAGGCCTGATCTACACTTTCAGGAATTTCAATACGGTGAATATCTACCGTCGCGTGGTAACCACGTTCTGAGAATATATCGATTAGCATAGCTAAAGCTAGCGGGTCATCTAGCAGACTGTCCTCGGTATTAATATGTGCTACTCCGGAGATGGCATGCCTAAGAACGATTGGCATGATCTTTTTCTCAATGAAAGAAACAACCTGCTCTAGTAAGCTATGGTGCTCAAATTCGTAGCTATCTAAGCGCTTAACTAATTCTTGGCGCGCATGAACAATAATTTCTGAAGCTAAAGGAATTTTACGTAAGCTATCAAAAGTACGAGGATCGAGTTCAAGCGTACTTTGATAGTCTAATTCATGAATAATATTTTGCTCTACTTCCTTAACCGGTCCTTGAGCATTAACGAAGTGATAATGGAAGATTTCTTTTAACTCTTGGAGTGCATCCCATGTTTGTTCTTTGAAGACGCGATACCTACGACTTGCTAAACTTTCATCGAAGTCGGTTGTTCTTTCCTCAAGCAATTCTCCAATGCCGGTTCTTTTAACTTCTTCATTATGGGCACGAATTTCTAGACCACGTTTAAGCTGACGCGTGATACTGGTTCTTTCGTCAACAAAGAGCACCATGATATGAATGGTGGGTTGTCTAAAGTGTAAACCAAGTGCAGTAGAATTAAATTCACTGCGAAGCTCATGCATTTTATCGACCAGTAGCTTTAAGCACTCAACTTGTACTTTGGTGCGAGGGAATCCATCAAGAATAACGCCGTCTCTATATTCAGGGAGGAGTAGGCGTTTTAAAAGTAAGTCGATTACTTCACGGTCTCCAACCATGTTGCCTGCGTCTTTAAGCCGTTTTGCTTCCGGTGAATCGAGCAAGGAGCTTATAACGATAGGTTGGCAGGTAAGGCCTCTGACTTTTGAAATAAACGCAGTATTTGTTCCTTTACCAGAACCTGGTGCACCACCTAAGAGAATAATTTCTTTTGGGAAACGTAGATTCGATCTGCCATACTCTGACTCTAGCTTTTTCCATACTTGGCTAAAGATGAGCTGCGCATCTTTAATTTCTAAATCGTTGATACGAGGAGCTTGTGCAGAAGCTGCTTCTTGGTGCGAGGAAGTGTTTAAGGAATTGGACATAGCAGCGTGTACTGCAACATGAGAGCCGATAGTACTTATCCTCAGCAAAACAAAAAAATCGATAAATATGCCTATTTTTTGCTCAAAATAGCTAATTTTGCGTGGTTTTAGCCCGTTTTGAGGAACTTTGGGGTAATAAATCGATCAAAAAGACTATAATGCGTGTTCTCATCATAGATGATGAAGCCGGGATAAGAAAAACGACTCGGATGGCCATCGAGGCTTGTGGGCATATGGTGGTTGAAGCAGGCAATGCTGTAAGGGCTCTCCGTGTGATTGGTGAGTCAGAGTTTGATGCGATTTTTCTGGATTTAAAATTAGGGGATGATGATGGCATTGAACTACTCACCCGAATCAAAGCCATTAATCCAAATCAAGTTGTTGTGATGTTTACTGCGTATGCATCTGTCGCAACAGCGATTAAAGCGGTTAAACTCGGAGCTTTCGACTTCATCCCTAAGCCTTTCACGCCCCAGGCAATTCGAGACATGTTAGTTCGAATTGGTAATTCGCATGTAGTAGAAAAAATACCAACGAGTCATGGTCGTGAAATTCCTAAGTCCCTAGAACCAGTCGTTTGTCTAGATTCAAAAGAGTACCGTGTGCAGCGGGCCTTTGATGGTGCACTAAAAGCTGCGCCAACACTTGCTCCCATTCTTATACGTGGCGCAAAAGGCGTAGGTAAGCGCTCACTCGCTCATGCAATTCATAAGCGTAGCTGTGTTAAGGATAGTACTTTTTTAGAAATTCCAGGTAGAGCTTTAAAAAAGGAAGTGCTAAGCGAGTTAAGCGAAGGAACCGTTTATGTGCATGAAATTGCAGAAATGGATTTGGAGTTGCAGGGTTATTTTCTTCATTGGTTAGAAGACGTTCTTGAGAAACGAATCAGTCAATCCCGAGAGGTAATCAAACGCTTACGTTTTATCGCCTCGAGTAGCAATGATTTGGAAGCGTGTGTTAAAAAGGGCAGTTTCAGGGAAGATTTACTCTACCGGCTTAATGTCGTTAGTGTTCATTTGCCCAGTTTGCATGAGAGGGCGCTCGATTTTGAGCGTTTATGTGAAGACACGATTTCCTTCTATTGTGAAAGATTAGGTAGGTCAGTTTTAAGTATAAATCCAGAGGTGGTTACACAATTAAGACACTATGCCTGGCCTGAAAATTTTAGAGAATTTAATCGAGTCATTAAACATGCCGTTACTACGGCAACGGGTAATTCAATTGAGCTTCATGATTTACCTGTAGATTGGAAAAAAAGTTTAGGGCTCAAATTGCAGCATGAATCGAGTGATCTCCATGCGCATGAAGCAGAATTAATTGAACGTGTGATGAGTGAGTCGCGTAATTTAGATGAAGCTGCTCATAAGCTAGGAATCGCTGCTTCAACACTCTACCGTAAACGTCAAAAATTAGGACTTACTTAAACGATGATTCGTAAGCGCTTTACGTGGAGATTAATGCCACTCTTACTCCTTGTTCTAGTCAGTGGATTAGGAGGAATTATCGTCACGCGTTATCTAGCGAGTACCTTTGAGCGTGAACTGCTTCATAGTTTAGAGACCGTTACACGAACTCAGCTAATACGTGACTCGGTAGCTACGATTGAACACGCCTTTGAGCTCGCTCATGAGGGAGATCTTCTTCAAGCAGATAAAATATTTTCAAAAGCACGGGATGCTATTTCAGGTCTTCTCCTCGAAGAATCAACACAGGGTTTCACGGATGACAATGTTAAGCATGATTTTCAGTTCCTTGATGAAGCTTTTAGGCAACTTGATACACGTGGACACTTAATTGTTGAAGGAGGTGTTTCAGGCTCTCTCGATACTATGCGTGATAATGAAGCCTATGTTTTCAAAGTAAATTCAGCACTCGATCACTATGTAAAAGCTGAATTAGATCATGCACGATTTGTTTCTAAAAAAGTCGAATCGTTATCAAAAACGACAAGCTATTCACTTGCGCTACTCATTGCTTCAGCGGTTCTTGTTTGGCTACTTATAGCCTGGAGGTTAGCGGCTTCGTTTGTACTACCTATCGAAGCGCTAACAAAATCTGCACAAGCGCTGCGTGCTGGAAATTGGGAGCATGTGGTTTCTGAATCATCCGATGATGAGCTTGGTCTCTTAGGAAAGGCGTTTAATCATCTCGCTAAGCATTTGCAGGATTACAAGCATGCCATGACTCAGAAGGTACAGGTAGCTCAGCGCACCACCCAAGCAGCGCTTAATGCTGCCTCCGATCCTGTGATTATTGTAGATTCAAAAGGAAAGGAAACGGTATGTAATCCGGCTGCGACGGAGCTAGCTGCTTCCATGGAAACGCGGGACGGTTTACTTGAAAAGCTGAGCACCCACTTAAAAGACGTTCTCCAAAGCGGCGTTCATTATTTGCCAGGTGGTTATGAGCATGTCGTGACATACAAAGGCAAATTAGGCGAGAGGTACTATTTGCCACGTATTTTTGCGATAGGAGATGCTATAACAGGATTTTCCGGCGCTGCTATATTCTTACAAGATGTTACCAAGTTTAGACTTCTCGATGATGCGAAAACAAATCTCGTAGGAACTGTAAGTCATGAACTTAAAACGCCACTGACCAGTTTAAGAATGGCTGTTTATCTACTGCTAGAAAATCAAGCAGGAGTATTAAACGCTAAACAGCGTGAACTCTTAGAGATGACACGAAACGATGCAGAGAGACTACTTCGTACGCTCAATGATTTACTGGATCTCACACGCTTGGAAAGTGGGATTGCGCAGTTACAGCTCATTTCAACACCCGTAGAATCTTTGTTTGCTACGTGTGCTCAGGAAATGAAATCAATTTTAGGATCTAAAAATCAAACCCTCAACATCGAGGTGCAAGACCCAGCACTTTGTGTTCTCGTTGATCCAGAAAAAATTAAACACGTATTCTTAAATTTACTGAGCAATGCGTCTAAGTATTCCTCAGAAAACAGCACAATTACCTTCTATGCAAAACAAGCTGACGCAGGCTTTATAAGATGCGGAGTAAAAGACGAAGGTGCCGGTATAGCATCTGAAAATATAGGAAAGATTTTTGAAAAGTTCTACCGCTTACCTGGTCAAACCGGTGAAGGTGTAGGGTTGGGTCTAGCGATTGCTCGAGAAATAGTAATTGAGCACGGGGGCACCATTAATTGCACCAGTGTACTTGGCAAGGGATCAGACTTTTACGTACTTCTTCCTAAGTAGGTTTTTATTTATGACTACCGCTACGAATGATGTCCCAAATAATATAGAAACCTAAGGCTGCAGAAATTACGTAGCCTGTGATACCTAAGACAGGGTATCCATAAACAAAAGGAGGCTGATGGCTGTGAACAAGCAGAGAGGAGCCAATAATTAAAGAGCCTATGATTACACCTAGTGCTATTCGGTTAGATGCGCTACGGATTCCTGACTCCAGCTGATCAAGCCCGTGGTGCTGTAAATTAAGTGAAAGGTTGTCATGCTCCACACGGCGCATGATTCTCTGAATTTGATCTGGAAGTTCGTGTAGGCTTGCGAATGTGGACTTAGCAAAATCTTTAGCGTGCTTTAAAATTGAATTAGGTCCGGCTCTTTCTTGATACAACTCTTTCAGAATAGGAGCGGCTTGTTCTCTGATATCAAACTGTGGATCTAACGATTTTCCAATTTCTTCTACTGCTAGGACAGCCTTCGCCATCAAGCAGTAATCGCGTGACAGGGGAATGCCTTGGCGGCCAAAGATAAAGAGTAACTTTAACATGGCCCGACCTAGTTGCTGACGACCGATTGAAAAATTAAGTTCTTCTCTTAGAGCAAGGGTAACTTCTTTTTCAAGAACACGCTGGTTTAATCGTGTTTCTGGTGGGGCTAAGCGTGATGCAATGTTTACAATTTCTTCCGCATCTTGTTCTACCGCTGCTACCCAAAAATCGGCGAGTGCGTAGCGTAAGCGTCTCGTTAAATGCCCCGCCAGACCCCAGTCTAAAAAGCAGAGTTTTCCATCTTGGGTTACAATCACATTGCCAGCATGCGGGTCGGCATGGAAAAAGCCTGTGATTAAAATTTGATGCATGATCGAGCGAGCTCCTGCTGCTGCGATATTTCTTTTAATATCAGGATCGATTGTGGATGTGTCGACGGAGTGTCCATCGACTCTTTCCATAACAATCACAAGCGGTCCTGAAAATTCGGTGTATACCTTGGGTGCAAATACATGCTCACTGTACGGATTGAGTGTATTAAAGTAGCGCTGGTTACGTGCCTCGTTTTCAAAATCGAGCTCACGCAAGATACCTTGTTTTACTTCCTCCATGACTCCAGGTAAGTCATAAGGTTTTAAGGCATCGATACGGTTGTGGAGTTGTCCAATAAACCAAGAGGCGAGTTCAAGATCTACAGCAACACGCTTTGCGATGTTTGGTCGCTGCACTTTAATCGCTACCGGAATATTCGTATCTTTAAGCCGAGCATAATACACCTGTGCAAGAGAAGCTGCGGCAACCGGTGTTTCATTAAAATCAGTAAAGTGCGTTTCTAATTCACCTTTGAAGGCATCTTTTAAAATAGGCCTAATGTCTTCGAAAGGGACCGCTCTTACATTACTTTGTAATTTTCTAAGCTCTAAAATCAGTGGAGCTGGCAGCGCATCTGGACGCATGCTCATCAGTTGTCCAAATTTTACAAAGGTTGGTCCTAAATCTTCTAGCGCTAAGCGAATACGCTCCCACGTAGTTCTCTCTGACTGTACTTTATCAATAAAACGAAGACGTAGACTAGCGGGTAGATCGAGTTGATTTATCAGATCTACGAACCCGTGCCGAGCTACGACACTAATAATTTCTTTTGCTCTTACGGCGTTACTAACAAGAAGAAATGGCTTCACGGTTCATTTTTCCGGGTAGGAGGATGAGCAATTTGTTTTTCTAATTCACGAATGCGCTCTTGGAGTGCAGAAATCTTTGCATGAGCTGTGCTATCAGCCTGAGATGAAGTTTCACGTAGTTTAGCGAGTAAGCTGACCACGGTTTCTTCAAATTCTTTACGACCTTGTTCAGCAATTTTATTAGCTATAATCTTAGCATCACTCGCATTAATTTTTCCGTCTTTTACAAATTCATCGAATGCGTCTTCGATTTTATCTTTTGTAACGACCGCGGCACCAACTCCTGTCAGTAAGGATTTACGGATTAGATCGATCATGTCTTGGAGTATGAATTGCTCTATTTAATTCGCAAACGCTAAACCCTCATTTCTCTAATTTAGAGATGTATTCTTTGAGTATGTTCATAAACAAAGCAACGCCTCTACTTTGGAAACGCTGCATATGGCGTATAACTGCTAATTCACGGTACGGTTTTTCGTCAGCAAGGGTAATATAAACCAGGGAGTCATCATCGCTCGGAGATCTCGTAATTTGGGGAAGAACGGAAACACCAACACCACGTGCAACCAGCGCCTTTACGGTTGGCACCTGAGAACAGCGGTGCGTGATCTTTGGCTCGAAGTGGTGATCTCCGCAGAAGCTTTTCACTTGTTGTGTCAGGGAGCTGGCGGTTCCCATCATCACAAACGTCTCATTAATCAAATCTGCTGCCGTTACTTTATGTTTTTTTGCCAAAGGATGCTTTTTACCTACGACCAAGAGTAAGGGCTCTTGCATAAGTAGCTGAACATCCAAACGGATATCGTCTTTCACAGGTAAGGATACTAACGCTAGGTCTAAGTCGCCTTCTAGTACACCATTGACGAGAGCTGTTCTAAAATCTTCTTGGATAACGATATGCAAATTTGGGTATCGCTCATGACAGATCTCTATAACTTCTGGAAGTATATAAGGCGCAAGGGTTTGAATGGCACCTACGTTGATCAAACGTCCTAGTGATGGGGAATCGGTTAATTCGCGTGAGGCATTTTCTATTTCAAATAGGATTTTACGGGTTCTCTCAAGAAAGGTAACTCCTGCTTCTGTAAGTACAGCCTTTCTTCCTAAACGGTGAAAAAGCTTATGTCCAAGCTCTCTTTCTAGGTTTATAATCTGTTGACTCAGAGATGGTTGTGATACATTACACTGTTCTGCTGCGCGAGTAAAATTAGCGTGATCTGCGACGGATGCGAAGTAACGAAGTTGCTGTAGTTCCATAGTTTAAAACTATCAAAACAATAGGATAAATCAACTTCAACTATTGATAATTGGGTGTATAGTTATCGCATGCCACCCAATTGGGTCTGGCAAACAAAAGGATAACAAACATGACAAAGTCAAAAATCACAACCGCAGTACTCCCAAGCGTAATCGCTACAGCTGCACTCTTGCTTTTAGCTCGTACCTCAATCATCACCGCCGACCGTTTGGTTGGCTTCGGTTCAGTAGTCATTCTAGCTGGCATCGCTGCTCTAGAATACCGCTTAGCCCCAAAGTCGATCGTAACACGATAAGCTTTGGTGAAGGTGCGCGTTGGCCGGAGTTAAAAACCGGTCTTCTTCTTTAACGTTAGGACTAAAAAACGGGGCTCGGAATTAAAACTTCCGAGCCCTTTTAATTTTTAAACGAGTTAGGTAATAAACGCCTTAGATGTCAGAGTGATACTCGTGATCTAATGCCGGTTTGGGAGGAGCTACCGGTGCTGGTTTTGGAGATAAAATCACTTCCTCAGGTACCGGCGTAGGGGTAGGTGCAGGAGCCTGCTCATGGGTGGTTGTTTCAACAATCGTATTGGCGGGTTCAATGGTAGGACTGCTCCAAGGATGGCTCGTAGGACTACCTGCTTTAGGAAATTCGATAGGAGGAAGTTGGTTTTCCGCCTCATCCATCGCTTTTTTAAATTCACGCTCTACGTCACCCGTAGCTTTACGGAGTTCACGCAAGGTTTTGCCAAGTCCTCTAGCGAAATCGGGCATCTTGTTTCCGCCAAAGAGAATCAAGATCACCACCATAATGACTAATATTTCGGTATCACCGATACCGAATAAAGCGAGTGGTGGTAAGCTATAGAACATCATGGATGAAATAACACTAAACTAAGACGAAGCTTCTCTGCGAGCGTTACTTCACATGAACGCTCACATTAAAGGTAGCTGTGGCACGTGGTTCTACCCACTGTAAACCGACTTTATTTTCAGGAGCATTCGCTGGTCCCATCCATGGCTCTACGCAGAAGAATGGTGACTCGGGTGAAAGACTCCAGGTAACAAAGGTAGCGCTTGGATCAGGTACTTTGTTTGTACCTACCTTTACAACGATATCTCCACCGTTTCCTTTTTGACTTACGACTGCTTCATTTGAGCGAAGACGTGTGTGGAAGGTGTCGATGATAGCTGGTTCTGCTAAATTTTCTGTCTCCTTAAGTAATGGGCCTTCAGTGAGAAGTCCTTGTGCGTTTTGTTTTAAGGTTTTGTCCGCTTGAATACGAACGCTGTAGTCAGAGCGCTTGGTGTCTTCCGTCCAAGGAATGGTAAAATAAAAATGATGACCTGGACACCAAGGTAGAGCGACTTTACCTGTATTTACTACTTTGTATTCGCAGGATAAACCGAGTGGTTCAAAACGGTTTAGGGTTACAGCGAGTTTTTCGGACCAGGTAATTTCGAGCCTATTTACGGTGTAGCTATGGTCTCCTAATTTTTGATTAAGCAACTGAGTTAAATCTTCACTGATACCAGCACCTAAAAGTGGAACCGCAGGCTCTCCATACGTTTTCATCGCCTCCGATGCAGTCAGCGATAAGAGCTCCCCTTTTTGTTTAATCAAGTGACCTGCAATTTTTAATTCACTCTCAGCATCTATCATCGCAGAAACAACTTCTCCTCGGTAACCTTTACCCTCTGAGATCGAGCGCATTCTTGCTTTTAAATAACTCACAAGCTTTTGCTTCATGGTGGATTCAACATCCTGCCCTGTTGAACTTACCGGTGCTGCAGCTCCAATTACACCTTTAGGTGAAAACCAGATTTCTTGGGTAACAGCAGAAATAAATGCTCCTGCTGACATTGCCTCATCATTCACATAAGCAACCGTTTTGCCGGGATACTTTTCTAAGGCTTCAATCATATCGAGTGTTACATCAATTTCACCGCCTGGGGTCTTAAGGTCTAAGACCACTAAATCCGCATGCTTCTCAATCGCCTCTTTTAATCCACGTCTTAAAATAAATAAGGTGGGCTTAGAAATTTCATCATGAATTGGTATCACAACCACATGTTTGGTTGGCTCACTTTGAACCGCAGCATGGCTTGGCGTCTTAGTTAGAACCAAAGCAGCAATACCAACGATGACAAACAGCCATGATTTCATTAGGTAATACTATAGACCGGGGTACGAAAGACTGCAAGTACCACCCAGACGATACCTAACAGGTAAATGAGTAATTTATACCCTAAATAAATTGCGCAGCCTCAAAAGAGAATTTAGCTTACAGCCCATATTCGTATGGAAAAGATCCCCTACCTAGGCCAAACGCTATTACAATGGAAAGTTGGTAATTCTACTTTCGTTGCTTTACCAGAACTCGGAGCTCGTCTGATGAACTGGAATCTTAAGTTAGGGGATGGCTCCATTCGCGACGTTTTATATTGGCCAGAAACAACAACGCTTACGGATTTTGATAAAGTCCGTGGAGGTAACCCTATCCTCTTCCCCTTTAATGGTCGCTCCTTTGATAAAGGAGACATCCACTTCTGGCGTGATCACGAAGGCACTCGTAGACCAATCCC
>Ga0364907_10055_pt3 | contig 42168 bp, 31 predicted proteins | sample ExccelJu500002D3_2_FD_206960 | JGI IMG/M metagenome (GOLD analysis project Ga0364907, IMG submission 206960) | Enriched cells from Trout Bog Lake Hypolimnion, Wisconsin, USA - BchlTB.July02.5000.02.D3 | ecosystem: Environmental > Aquatic > Freshwater > Lake > Hypolimnion/Profundal zone | place...
GGCCGTTCCCACCTTTAAACCAGATTCGATTTAATAACAAACATTATTTAAACCAATTACAAAGTTATGAATAAATTGCTACGAAAACATGGCAACCCGCCATTATTTTATCAATTTTTTAGAAAGATGAAACTAACTATCTTGATTTTAACTGCTTCGATTTTAAGTTGTTTATCAGCTGAAACCTATTCGCAGACTACTAAATTGACTATTGTCAGTAGTAACTCGACACTTCTGAATGTGATTCGGGCCATTGAGGAACAGAGTGAATTCAAATTCTTCTACAACGAAAAAGTAGATGTGAATATGCCGGTTTCAGTGGAAGTCACCGGCAAACCCGTTACCGATATTTTGGACAAGGTACTTTCAAATACCTTGGTGAAATATAAAGTCCTTGGCCGCCAGATTGCCTTATACGATAAAAATGAGATGGAACCCTTTATGAGTGAGCAGCAAAGCAAAAAGGTGACAGGCAAAGTCACCGATTCAAACGGCGGTTCACTCCCAGGCGTTTCTGTAGTTGTAAAAGGGACTACAACAGGAGTAATAACAGATAGCAACGGTAATTATTCACTGGTAAATATTCCTGAAAATGCAACCTTGCAATTCTCGTTTGTGGGAATGAAAACACAAGAAATTAAAATCGGAACTCAAACTTCTATCAATGTGGTTTTAGTTGAAGAAGCCATTGGCTTGGATGAAGTGGTCGCCATTGGTTATGGCACCCAGAAAAAAGCAACTGTAACCGGTTCGATTGCCTCAATAAACGGCGAGAAATTAGAAATGAACCCATCATCAAATTTCGCAACAGCTCTACAGGGACAGTTACCAGGGCTGGTTTTAAATGTAAGTAATGGTGATCCTGGTAATGAGACTGTCCAAATGTTAATTCGTGGCAAAGCTACTATGGGGTCAACGAGTGTGCTGACTGTTATTGATGGAGTTGCCGGAGGTGACATTACACGGCTAAATCCTGCAGATGTTGAGTCTGTTTCCATTTTAAAAGATGCCTCAGCAGCTATATATGGATCACAAGCGGCCAATGGCGTAATTTTGGTTACTACTAAGCGGGGAAAATCAGGTAAACCAACGATTAATTATTCGATGAATGAAGCTGGTACCCAACCAACCAAACTTCAGAATATGATGGATTCGTGGCAATATGCAGTGGGTGAGAACGAATATCTGATAAATAATGGATTGGCTCCAAAATGGACTGACAATGATATTAACTTGTTTAAAAATGGCACTGACCCTCTACAGCATCCTAATATTAATTGGTACAAAGTGGCTTTGAAGAAATGGACACCACAACAACAGCACAATATTTCACTTTCAGGTGGAACCGATGTAATCAAATATTTTATTTCAGGGCAAATTCTTAATCAGGATCGAATCTTTATTAATGACGACCATAAAGGCTTGAATCGCTACCAATTGAGGGCAAATATTGATGCCCAGGTTACAAAGCGTTTAACTGTAGGTGTTGATATGAATTATAACAACAACATTATTGAAAACTCTTACGATGGGGCCAATATGATAATATTTATGTATATGCGTTCTATGTTACCAAATATTGTTCCTTTCTGGCCTAACGGATTACCTGGAAATGCTCCTTTCGGACAAAACCCTGCGCTTGCGGCTTCTCCATCGCAATATGGCTACAATTTAGAGAATGATCTAGGGTTCAATACCAAAATCTCATTTAAGCTTGACCTCGCACAATTTACTAAAGGTCTCTTTTTAGAGGGCTATGGTGATTTTGCAAATTTTTCTCAAAATTTTGAAAGGTTTTTCAGGGCGGGTTACTTTTATACTTACAATCCCGCAAATGGCCAGTATGTTCAGAATGTTGATGGCCAAACAACCCAAAGTCCAAATCTGACAGAGACAAACAATAAGAGTGTGGGCAAAACCTACAATTTTAAAATTGGGTACCAAAATAGTTTTGGTGACAATAATATTGATGCTTTTGCTGCAGCTGAGCAATCACAAAGTAATTACTCCGGATTTTGGGCTTATCGGGCGAACTATATTACTAATCAATTACCCGTATTATCAGCAGGAAGTTCAGCTGGTAAAGATAATGGTGGGACTAAATCTGATGCCGCTCGTCTGAACTATTTTGGGCGTTTTAATTATGATTATAAAGGCAAGTATCTTTTAAGTACGACATTACGTTATGATGGGTCCCAAAATTTCCCTGAGAATAAACGGTTTGGCTTATTCCCTGGCGTATCAGCGGGTTGGTTACTTTCCAAAGAGTCATTTATTCAGGATAATTACAAGTTTATAACTTTATTAAAGCTAAAAGGTTCATGGGGTAAAATGGGTAATGATGCGGTCCCTCCATTTCAGTATTTAGCCACCTATACGCAGGGTGGAGGTTATTATTACGGGGCGCCGTCAACAACCTTATATTCGGGTATTGCCAGTTCAACTACACCTAATCCAAACATCACCTGGGAAGTTGCTGATACTAAAAATGTAGGTTTAGAAAGCGTCCTTTGGAATGGATTATTTGGATTTAACCTTGACTTTTTTAAATCTAAACGTTCAAATATCTTAGTTCAGCCAAATGCAACAATCCCCGCTTATACTGGATTGAACCTACCAGACGAGAACATTGGGTCAGTCCAGAATACCGGATTTGAACTTGAACTGACTCATTCAAAAATTGTAAACACTGATTTTAGCTATGCTGTCAATGCAAATATGTCCTATTCCCATAATAAAATTATTTACTTCGAAGAATCACCAAATGTTCCTGCCTATCAGAAAAAAACAGGATATCCAATAGACAGTTGGATGCTTTATCAGGCCAATGGATTGTATCAGACCCAGGCAGAAATTGATGCATCACCTCATTTACCCAATACTGCTCCCGGTGATATTAAATACGTTGATGTAAATAAAGATGGAAAGATTGATGCTTCAGATATGGTTAGGGAGAATCTTTCTCCTACACCACAAATTATGTATGGGATCAATCTGAGCGCCAAATATAAAAACTGGCAGCTCTCTGTACTATTTCAGGGACAGGCACAAGGTAAGGTTATGGTAATGCCTGAGGGATTATATATGGATAAAGCCTTTTTTAATGGTCGGTGGCAAAAACAGGGAGATAACCTCTATCCACGCTCTTTCAATTCAGATCGCTCGGCAGTAGGGAACGATGCGCTTCTCTCTACGTTCTGGATGAAGAACGGTTCATTTTTGCGATTGAAAAATGTTGAACTCAGTTATTACCTTCCGAAAAAGTATACTGATTTCGTAAAACTTTCGAATGTAAGGCTTTTTGTCAATGCATCCAACTTATGCTTACTTATCGATCATGTTAAAATAGTTGATCCGGAAACCTTGAACAGTGTAACTAGTAATCAGGGACTTAATGTATATCCTATACAGAGATTAGTAAATTTTGGATTGAATGTTACTTTTTAAAATATGTAAAATGAAGATTATGAAAAAAATATATTTAGTTTTATTAGCAGTGACATTACTTTTATTGTCTTGCAATAAAAGTATACTAAATCTGACCCCATTCTCCAACTTGTCGGATGCTGCAGTATGGAAAGACATCAATCTGGTTCAAAGTTATGTAGCAGAAGATTACAATTCCATTTCAATGACTACCTGGGGGGGCCCAACTGGCTGGGGAGTCAATAATTACGGTTGGGGAAGTTATGATGGCGTATATGGTTATTGGACCGGAAGTGCCGCAGATGAAGCCTACGAGTTGCATGATAAAGATGGCTGGTGCATATTGGCTGATCAAATTGTCCGTGGTACAACTTCATCTTCAAATTATTCACCTCTGGGACGTTGGGCTACCAATTATGGTTTTATCCGATCAATCAATTATTTCTTTAATAACATAGGCTCTGTTAAAGGAGATACGGCATTAATATCGAGATTAACTGCTGAAATGTACTTCCTAAGGGCGTTCAATTATGTTCATCTTGTAAAAAATTATGGTGGAGTTCCTATTATAACTAAGGTTTATTCAACAAGCGACACTAATTTTGACGAAGCACGCAGCACCTTGGATGATTGTGTTACTTTCATTCTTGGTGATTTGAATAAAGCAATTGCCGGATTACCCTTAACGTATTCCGGATCTGATTTGGGCCGGGCAACCAAAGGCGCAGCAATGGCTTTAAAAGCCAATCTATTGTTATTTGCAGCTAGCCCACTCAACAATACGTCTAATGATCAGACTAAATGGAAAGCCGCATCTGATGCAGCCAAAGCCGTTATAGATTTGGGTACATACTCATTATATCATCCATCCAAATATGAAAATATCTTTTTAGATGAGGCTAACTCCGAGGTGATATTGGCTAAGTACTACAACAGCACTTCAGAACCCTGGAATGTAACAAATTTTGAGAATACGGTCAACCGTGATTTGTCGCCAAACGGTTATGGCGGTTGGGGTATGGCAACACCCATTCAAAATATTGTAGATGATTTCGAAATGACAGATGGCTCCAAATTTGACTGGAATAATCCTGTTGAAGCAGCAAATCCTTATCAAAACAGGGAACCACGCTTTTATGCCAATATTTTTTATGATGGAATGCTGTATCGGGGAAGGACAGTGGATATTTATGATGGAGGCCAGGATAATCCTAGCGGGGCTGTTATAGAACCTACAAATGCAACTGTGACCGGTTATTTTTTGCGCAAATATGTTGATCCCAACAAGAATCCCAGCATTTGGACAGATGATTGTATGGCAATTTTTATCCGTCTGTCGGAGATTTACCTCAATTATGCTGAGGAACAGAATGTTCTGGGCAATGACGGGGTTGCTTTGACTTATTTAAACATGATCCGCGACAGGGCCGGAATACCACCGGTTACAGGAAGCGGCACTGACCTGCGTGATAAAATCCGACATGAACGCCGTATTGAACTGGCTTTCGAAGGCCAGCGTTATTACGATCTGCGTCGCTGGAATGTTCTTCAACAGTACATGGGCGATGCAATTGGTATGGATATTGTGAAAAATGCAGATGGCTCAAAAACATATACTAAAAAGACGGTTCAAGGCCGAATTTATAATCAAAAAGTTATTTGGCAACCCATTCCTATTTCTGAGATTCAAAAGAATGCCAAGCTGGTACAAAATCCTGGATATTAAAATCAAAATGTGATTCCGCAACTAGATTCCGGTTTTATTTCATTTTGAGTAACTTGATGAAGCATGTAATCAAATTACATGCTTCATTTCATTGATAAATGAAGAACAGTTGAGCCTGGTTTCTCAAAAGGTTCTGGGTGTTTCGATAGAGCAGATTAAATTAATATTTAAAAAATAGTAAATTTCTAACCAATGGAAAATCTATGTTTTAGACTAATTTTTGTAGGACTTCTTCTTTTCGGGCATTCAATACTCGTAAACGGTCAGGTAAATAAGCTGACAGTAAATTCTCCTTTATTCCAATCACCTCAGTCAGGTGTTCAGTCATGTTGGGTAAGCCCCGAAAATCCAACTGGAGAAAAGGGGACAGGTGGGTTAACCAATAAGGGTGCCAAAGGCAATGCTTTTTACGTCATTTCTCCTGGAGAAACTAAAGCCATCCTTGACATACAAGGAGCAGGAATAATCGAAAGAATGTGGTTAAGTGGAACCATTTGGTACGAATGCAGAACAAAGGCGTGCTGTTCGTATTGACATTTATTGGGACAACGCAAAAAAACCTGCTGTATCGGCTCCAATTGGCGATTTCTTTGGAATTGCCCACGGGTTGATAGCATCTTACGATAATGAATTGTTTTCAAGCCCCGAAGCCCGTTCGTTAAATTTCACCATACCCATGCCTTTCAGAAAATCGGCATTTATTACCGTTACAAATGAATCAACCACTGAATTATGGCTCTGGTACGATATCAATTTGTTGAGGATGAATAAGATTCCTGACGATGCCATGTATTTTCATGCTTTCTGGAACCGAAACATTCAGACAACCAGAGGCACTGACTACGTGATTCTTCCCAAGGTAGAGGGTCAGGGCCGTTTTATCGGAACCAACATTGGTGTAATTGGAGATTCATTATACAATGGAACTTGGTTTGGTGAGGGAGAAGTAAAAATTTATCTTGATGGCGACCAGAAAAATCCGTCGCTTGTTGGCACAGGAACTGAAGATTACATTGGGACAGGCTGGGGCCAAGGTGAATTTGCCAGCAGATATTTCGGATCCCCAGTTTCAAACAGAGAGAATGATGTGTATGCTTTTTATCGTTATCATATTGTTGATCCGGTTTATTTTCATCAGGATTGCAAAGTCACTATTCAGCAAATTGGCAATTCGGATAAAAATTTCATGGTGAAAATGAAAGAGAAAGGAGCAATTATACAACCAGTTTGGATGTTAGGCCATGATGGAAAGAAAACGGAACAGCGCCGTTTACTGGATGAAGCCAATCCCCCTGCTCTTGAGGATGAAAGTTTTCCGGTAACATCAACCAACTTTTATCGCGACGATGATGTTTGTGCAACAGCCTATTTCTATCTCGATAAACCTGAAAATAATTTACCGGAATTACCGTCGGTTGAATTGAGGTTAAAGGATTTAAAGGAAAGGGTATGGAATAAGATAAAACCGAAGAAGTAGGTCTATATTTGATATAAGTCCGATGGTTTTGAATCATGGCTAGTATGTTAGCCGATTTGAAATCTACAAATTGACATTAAATGTTTAAGTGAAAAATTTAATTAATATGTTATGTTCAGGTATTTAAATATAATTCTATTCGCAAGCATCTTGTTTGCTTATTCAGGCTCTAAAAAGGAAAAATCAAACAAAACCATAAATGAACCCATTGAGTGGACGCATTCCTGGATGATTAATACCAACGATACACTGCACCCGCGTATATTAATTGTTGGTGATTCACATGTAGAGGCATACTATCCCTTCATCCAGGATCGGCTTCAAAGGTTAGCCAATTGTTGCAAGTTTACAACATCAAAGAGTATGGGTGACCCTATATTTATAGATCAGCTGGAGTTAATCTTTAAGCAGTATGAATTTGATTTAATCTGTTTCAACAATGGTTTGCATGGAGGAGGTTATACCACAGATGAATATACCTCATATATTCCAGTCGTATATGCACTTTTAAAAAAACATAGTAAATCGGGCGTCATATGGGTTAATACAACCGCTTTTCGAAAAACCGGAACTTTGGACGAGTTTTCAGCTTTTAATAATGAAGTGGTCAAAAGAAATCAAAGGGTTTACGATTTTACTAAAGCACATAAAATCAACTTGATTGATTCCTATACAATGTCAGTAGATCATTTGGATTACTATTTAAATGATGGGATTCATTTTAACCAGGAAGGACAGAAGCTGAAGCCAACCTGATTGTTAAAAAGATTGTTGAAATTCTGAATTTAGAGTTGCCTAAATAATTAAACAATAAATACTTAGAATCATGAAGAAATCGACTATTTTATTTTTCATGTTACTGACTTTATCTTTTAGTCAGATAGTAGCCCAGGAAGAACCATCAAAGGAGTACGCCGACAATTACAAAAAAGTGATGGAACGCACCCAATGGTGGCGCGAGGCTCGTTTCGGAATGTTTATTCATTTCGGCGCATATGCTGTTCCTGCCCGCGGTGAATGGGTCAAATCGAATGAACGTTTGACTACTGAAACGTATCAGAAATACGTGGATGAGTTCAATCCAAAGGATTTTGATGCCAAGGCATGGGCCAAAACAGCAAAAGTTGCCGGAATGAAATACGCTGTTCTCACGGCCAAACACCACGACGGTTTCTGCATGTTCGACAGCAAACTGACTGATTACAAACTCAGCAAAAATTTTGGTGGACGCGATCTGGTTCGCGAATTTCTCGATGCTTTCCGCGCTGAAGGTTTGAAAGTCGGTTTGTATTATTCGCTCATCGACTGGCACCACCCCGATTATCCGAATGTGGGCAACCATCCTCAGCGCGATTACAAGGAATATGGCAAGCGCACTTTCAACTGGGATAATTACCTGAAATACATGCATGGACAGGTTGAAGAACTGGTTAAAAACTATGGAAAAATCGATATTATGTGGTTCGACTATTCGTTCGATGACTACAGCGGTGAAAAATGGGGAGCCACCGAACTGGTATCAATGATCCGCAAATATCAGCCTGATATAATCCTCGATAATCGGCTGTCTGCTTACGAAGGCACCTCTTCCAGGCAACGTATGCTGAAGCCTATTGGCGATTTTGAAAGTCCGGAACAGATAATTCCGGATGCACCATTAATCGACAAATACAACAATACGCTTCCCTGGGAAACCTGCATCACACTCAATGGTAGCTGGGGTTACACCGAACAGGACCACAACTGGAAATCCCCTGAACTAATCGTTCAAACCCTGGTAAATTGTGTAAGCAAAAATGGTAACCTCTTGCTGAATGTTGGGCCTGATGCACGCGGAAAAATACCACAGGAAAGCGTGGATATTCTATCTGAAGTTGGTAAATGGATGGGCTTAAATAGCGAGAGCGTTTATGGCTGCGGAGCTGCTAATTTACCAAAACCTGACTGGGGACGTTATACCCAAAAAGGAAATAAGATTTACGCACATTGGATGAATCCAAACATGGGACAGCTGAATACAAAAGGAATTGAAAGCGATCAGGTGAAGAATATGTATCTGTTAAAATCCGGCGGAGAATTGTTGTATCAGAAAGCCCGGTGGTTAAATAGTGAGCCAGGTAACCTGTTTATTACTGTTGGAAGCTCCCCACAGAAACCGTTTGAATATGACACTGTAATTGGAATAGAAATGAAAAAATAGTTTCTGCTTTGTCATTTTTCTTATTACTTAGGTACGTAAAAGATGAAAACGTTTTCAATTATTAAGCTTACTTTTTTAGTTTTTGCATGCAAATCCAGCTCACTGACTGCCGGTAAAAATTTGATTACTTAAAATTCATCAATATTGCAGTAAATTTACGATTTAACAGAGTATGGGAGACCCGCTTTTTATAGACAAATTCTCATGGCATTTGTGGCGTCAATCGGTGGATTCTCCGATGGAACTGGCTCCGATGAAAGCCATGCACCATTGTATTTTTCAGAATATGATCATCGATAACAGCAAACTGGATAAAAACTCCGCTTTCTTTTTGACCGGATTACCAAACCACAAGATTGAAGATATTCTGATCAGCAATGTTCAGTTTATAGTTTCGGGTGGCGGAACGAAGGAAGACGCAGCGAAAACGGTAAAGGAATACACACCTGAAGTTCTGGGCGACTGGTGGCCGGAATTCTTTTTAGTTGGTACACTACCTTCCTATGGAATATATGCGCGCCACATCAATGGATTAACTGTCGATAACTTCTCGGTAAAAACAATAACACCCGACGCAAGGCCTGCGGTGAAGTTCGATAATATTCAAAATCTGGAAACCAATGTTGTAAAGGCAAATGGAATAAATATTCAGAAACAATAATCAAACAAAATGAAAAAAAAACTAATCTATCTGCCAATCTTACTGATTGTGTTGTCAGTAGTCACAGGCTGTGTAAATAAAAAATCGGCAAGTCATTCCGAAGCTTTCATTCAGCTTTTGAAAAGTTCACCTTCAAAAGTGGAGGATGTCCAAGGAAATATGATTTCCGCCACTCAACTGGTTGTTCAGCGGAAATGGGAAACGAATATTTGTAAAACCACGGTCAGAAACATCGGGAATACTCCATTACATCCGGCCAATATCATCCTGTTCGATCTTCCGGAGCAAGGGTTGAATCCCGATAGCCCTGTTTACGGCGAAGGTTTTCAAATGCTTAGTCAAAACGGAGGTACGCTCGCTAAAAGGGAGATTATTGGTGGTTATATGGACAATAAGCATTACCGGATTCCTGATCCTCATGGTTTGTCAACGGTGTACGGAGTCTTGACTGTCAGTCCAAAACCTGACGAACATCTGTTGCTGGGATTCACGTCCTGCAATCGTTTCACCGGCAGGATTAGTTACGATGCCCACAAGCTGGAGGTATCGGTTGATGCCGAAGGGGTGGAGCTCAAGCCTGGTGAAACATGGAATCTTGAAGATTTTGTCCTTCTCGAAGGAAGCGACCGTGGCAAGTTATTCGATCTGCTGGCGATCGAAATTGAGAAAAACCATCCCTTGTTAAAACGTAAAACAATTCCCACAGGATGGTGCTCGTGGTACTGCTACGGACCTTCAGTCACCCACGATAATATTGAAGAAAATCTCAGTGGTTTCAAAAAGGTGCTGCCTGAATTAAAATACATCCAGCTCGATGACGGTTATCAGCCATTTATGGGAGACTGGCTCGACAATAACCCTGCTTACGGAGATCTGCAGGAAACTTTGAAATCCATTAAAGCGAAGGGGTTTGAACCTGCAATCTGGGTCGCACCCTTCATTGCCGAACAGAAATCTCGCATTTTCAGGGAACATCCCGATTGGTTTGTAAAAGATACAGATGGAACTCCCCTGAATTCCTCGAAAATCGGCTTTGGTGGCTGGCGTTGCGCACCCTGGTATGTGCTCGACGGCACACATCCCGAAGTGCAAAAACATCTGGAGCATATTTTCCGTGAGATGCGGGAAAAGTGGGGTGTCAACTATTTTAAACTGGATGCAAATTACTGGGGAGCTATTCATGGAGGCATACATTACGATAAGACAGCCACCAGAATTGAAGCTTACCGGCGAGGGATGAAAGCGATTCTTAAGGGATGTGATGAGAATTCTGTCGTTTTAGGCTGCAATGCTCCAATCTGGGGGTCAATGGGTTTGGTGACCGCCATGCGAACCAGTGGTGACATGTATCGCGACTGGTCAACCATCCGGTCGACAGCCTACGAAAACCTTTGCCGAGCATGGCAGAATGGTAGACTTTGGGATTCTGATCCAGATTGTGTTTTGCTAACCAACGATACCCTGTTCAGTGGTAAAAAAGCCATCGAACCCAACGAGTGGATGTTCCATGCCACGGCCGTTCATGCAGTAGGAGGGTTGATGTTAAGCGGGGACAGAGCTTCACTTTTGAAGGAGAAAGAGTTGGCAATCCTCAAAAAATTACTCAAACCGACCGGCAAGGTTGCCCGTTTCTCAGATGCAAAAATGGAAACCGCTTTTACCGATCTGGGTGATGCACAATATTACTACCTCTTCAACTGGAGCGAAAAGGATACAATTGATCTGACCGTGAATCTTAAAAAGAAGTCTCAGCTAACCGATTTCTGGACAGGTGAAAAACTGGGCGAATTTGAAGGTATTTATACAATAACTAAACTCCCTCCGAACTCAGCCCGGTTGATTAAAGCAATACAGCAGTAAAACCTTGAGATTTAAAAAAGAAATTAAAGATTCAATTTATAATTCTAAATCAATGCGATATTTTAAACAGTGCCTTCTTATCCTGGTATTTATACTTTTCTCAAGTGTTCACATCAAGGCCCAAATCACCGAGATGTGGGACAAAACCATTTCCAACCAGCAGCAGAACGAAAAAACGAAATGGTTTGAGGACGCAAAGTTTGGAATGTTTGTCCATTGGGGCTTATTTTCCCAACATGCCGGCGAGTGGAACGGCAAGCGCTATTATGGCATCAGCGAATGGGTAATGTTCCGTGGTAAAATTCCGGTTACCGATTACCGCAAACAGGCGCAGGTGTTTAACCCTTCGAAGTTTAACGCAGATGAGTGGGTTAATCTGGTCAACGAGGCCGGAATCAAATACATGGTGATTACTGCCAAACACCATGAAGGTTTTGCCATGTTCGATTCGAAAGTGTCGGATTACAACACTATGAACACCCCGTTTCACCGCGACCCGATGAAAGAACTTTCGGCGGCCTGCAAAAAAGGAGACGTGAAAATGGGCTTCTATTATTCGCAATTCCTCGACTGGAACGAACCCAATGGTGGCGGAAACGATTGGGATTTTAACGAGAAAAACAAAGATTATAAAGCGTATTACAACAGCAAATCGATTCCGCAAATCAAAGAATTGCTTTCCAATTATGGCCCGCTTGGACTCATCTGGTTCGATATGCCCGGAGGACTTTCAAAGGAAGAAACCCAGGCGCTGATTGATGACGCCCGCAAAATACAGCCCACTTGTTTGCTGAGCAGTCGTGTTGGCCAGGGGTTGGGCGATTTCCGCGATTTTGGCGATGGCGAAGTTCCTTCAACGGTTGTAAAAGGCCCGTGGGAAGCCATTTTTACCCACAACGATTCGTGGGGCTATTCCAAATTCGACCAGAACTTTAAAACCCCTGCCGAAATTATCCACCTGCTGGTCAGTGTGGTTTCGAAAGGAGGCAATTTGATGCTGAATGTTGGGCCCAAAGCCGACGGAACCATTCCGGAGGCGTCCGTCAAGTGCCTGAAAGAGGTGGGCGCCTGGCTGAAAATCAATGGAGAAGCCATTTACGGAACCACATACGGCTCCATTGCCCCTCAGCCATGGGGCGCAACCACCCTGAAACCAGGCAAACTGTTTCTGCATGTTACCGAATGCCCGAAGAACCGCGAATTGATCGTTCCGGGAGTGGATGCCAGAGTGAAAAAAGTAAGTTTGCTGGCAACGAAGAAAACACTGACATGGAAACAGGATCAGCAAATGCTGAAAATCACCCTTCCATCACCCATGCCCGATGAGGTAAATACCGTTGTAGTGGTTGAATACGGCGGCCGGATCAGCGATTCGTATGCTGATGCCCCGGCAGTAGTTTCGCCGCAATACAAGGAATGTAGTCTCGATGTCATCAAAGCCAAACCTTCAGGAAATACCGTTGTAAAACCCATTACCCACAGCCTCTATTTTGGCGACTGGAAACACACCACCTGCGCCACCCAAATGAAGTCGGCTGCTGATGCAATTACCTACAATGTCCAATTTACCGAGCCGGGCGACTATAAAATCTTCCTGGAGTACAGTTGTCCGCTGGAAGAGAGCAAACAGGAAGGACTTTTGCAGGTAGGCGATCAGAGGTTCTATTTTGAAACACTGGGCACAGGTAGTTATGATACCTGGCGGCCGCTGTTGTTTATTCAGCAATCTGTCGCCATGATCACCGTTTCTGAGGCCGGATTAAAAACCATCAAAGTTTCCCCTTTGAACGAAGGAAAAGAACTTTTCAAACTGAGCAGGATTATAGTAAAACCAATTCAATAAACAAATTCATGCCTTCAACCGAAAAACCCATAAAATTGTTTGCATTTCTCCTGTTTTTTCTAACGGTTTATTCATGCAGCAAAAAGCCGCAGAGCAATCTGCCTAGGACATACAACGTAGTTTGGAACACCCCCTCCAAAGATGCCATTGAATCAATGCCTTTGTCTGGCAGAATGGGGGCAGGGGCTAACATTTGGGTGCAGGATGGTTCTATCTGGCTCTACCTTGCGCATAACGGCGCCTACGACGAGCAGGGCCGTTTGTTGAAGTTGGGTTGTGTGCGGATTACTCCCAGGGAAACCAAGCTTGGGGAACCAGGTTTCCGGCAAGAGCTGGATCTGGCTTCCGGAGCCATTTGCATTCAGCAGGGTGATTTTAAAGCATCGCTGTGGTTTTCCGGAGAAACGCTGGTTTTTGAATCGGAATCGGCCAACAGGCAAAGCTTTGATGTTGCTTTTGGCACCTGGCGTGATCAGAGACGAAATGGGATTCGTCAGGATATGGCGGGAGCCAAAGGAAATTACAATCCGGATCAAATTCAGGCTGGTCACGATGGATTCTTGTGCTTTCACCGGAATGCTGATTTTGCAGGCGATGTCGTCAGCATGGCCAAAGCACAGGGAATACCTGAAACTGCCGTTCATGATGTGACAACCAAACGGGTTTTTGGCGGCGCAGTTGAACTGGAAGGCGGAATTTCAAAAATCAAGGAAGAGGTTGTACGTTGGCAGTTTTGGAATGGCAAAGCCTGGACAGGTACTACCACTTCCACTAAAACTCATATTATTGCTATGCAGCTAGGGGGAGCTTTAAATGCAGACCCGGAAAAATGGAAGGTCGAAGCCAGTTTAATGTTATCATCGTCTGTTCTTCAAAAAGCCAGGACCGACGAGCAAAAAAGATGGGATGAATTCTGGTCACGCTCGCATGTGTATATCAACCTTGATAAAGGCAATAAGGATCCCGGGTTCCTGATTGGACGCAACTATCAATTGTTCCGTTACATGCTGGCTTGTAACCGTGATGGCGAATTACCGCTGCTTTTCAATGGCGGTATTTTTACGGTTGACAATATTCCTGGCAGAATTACGGGAAATAACAACAACGAACTGCCCATTTCCGAGGGTGAACCTATCACCCCGGACTTTCGCAGATGGATGTATTGCCATTTCATGTCGCAAAATCAACGCTGGCTTGGGTGGCCAACCCTGGCCAATGGAGATTCAGACCTTCTTTCGCCTTCCCTCATTTTTTATCGCGACCGTTCAGTAACTGCTGCTGCCCGTGCCAAAACCATTGGAGCGGATGGGGTAGTTTATCCTGAACCGCTCGACATTTGGGGACTTTGCTGTGTGGCACCGCGTACGGATGGATTGTGTGGTGCCGAACACCTGACCTATCATTTTTCCATGATGCTCGAACATGCCTGGATTGCCTTGCAGGCCCATGATGAATTAGGTATTTCCATCACCAAAGATCTTCCCTGGATTGAAGGAACGATAAAATTTTATGATACTTTTTACCGCAACCAAACGCTGAAACTGACTGGCAAAGAGCTGGGAGAAGATGGCAAACTCGTTATTTATCCTTCCAACGGATTGGAATTTGCCGGTGGCGCCACTAACCCGATAGAAGTTGTATGCGGACTCAAACGAATTACTGCCGGGCTACTAACCTTACCTGAGCTGTCTGCTGAATCGAAATCAAACCTCCAGCGCCTTCAATCCACCCTACCCGATATGCCAACTGGAATGAGAGATGGCCGCCTTTCGTTGCTTCCGGCCAAATCGTGGGAAAGGGAATACAATAAATGGGAACCTATTGAAATGTATGCTTTTTGGCCCTATCGGCTGGTTGGTGTGACCAAGCCCGAAACCCTGCCACTGGCCCGCAATACCTGGGAAACCATTCCTGCCGACCGAGCCCGTCTCTGCAAACAGGATTATTCTTGGATGGCCAACGTGGTCAACATGGCTGCACTAGCCTGGCCCGATTCGGCGAAAGCTCGCGCAATATACAAAATGGCCAATATTACAACACCTCAGGCCCGCTTTCCTGCATTTTTTGGTCCGGGGCACGACTGGCTGCCCGACCACAACTGGGGAGGCTCAGGTATGACAGGCATCCAGGAAATGCTCATGGCTGCAGATCCTTATGGAGATGGGAAGATCTACCTTTTGCCTGCCTGGCCGAAAGAGTGGGATGTAGATTTTAAACTTCATGCTCCGAAGCAGACAACTATGGAGGCTAGTGTGAGAAATGGTAAAATCGTTTCTTTAAAGGTAACACCCGAAACCCAGGGAAAAAATGTGATACTAAATCCAAATTTTAATGAACCTTAAAGTAATTGTAGTTAAGAAATATCATAAGCACCTATACATCGAATTAAATTAATCAATACAACATGTCCAACAAACACAACCTTACAACAAAAGAGTACCTGGTTCCTTTTATTTTTATCTCTTCCCTTTTTTTTCTTTGGGGGATTGCCCATGGAATGATTGATACGCTCGATAAACATTTTCAGCAAATCCTCCAATTAAAAAAATCGGAGTCAAGCCTGATTCAGTTTTCCCTGTACGGCGCCTACTTTGGAATGGCGCTTCCCGCAGGAATGTTCATGCGCCGGTTTGGCTACAAAAAAGGGATTGTTATGGGTCTCTCTTTTTTTGCTGCCGGAGCCTTTCTCATTGCAGCTACTACTTCATTTGAGTCATTCGGGATCTTTCTTACCTGCTTGTTTATTTTGGGATGTGGATTGGCGACACTCGAAACCGCTGCAAATCCCTATGCTACCAAACTTGGAAATAAGGAATCGTCCGCCCGACGAATTAATTTTTCGCAGTCATTTAATGGTCTTGCCTGGGTGATTGGACCACTCATCGGATTGTTCATTTACGGAAACAATGATGCTGCTCCGGGAGAAAAACTCACTTCGATGATTCTTCCGTTTGCTTTGATCGGATTCGTTGTACTTATTGTTTCATTGATTTTTTTGCGCCTTCCACTCCCTGAAATTTCAGAAGAAGAAAGTGGTCATGCGCATGGCGTGGTCACCTCTTCAGCCGAAGAATTGTCTTCCTGGCATAAACCGCTCATTAAACAGAAACATTTTGTGCTGGGGGTTATCGCGCAGTTTAGTTATGTAGCTGCTCAAACCGGAATTTTCAGCTACCTGATCAACTATGTAACCGATAAAACACAAAATCCCCATTTCGATGTCAGTTATGGGCCTTATTTTCTCTCGATCGGATTCGCGCTATTTATGATTGGCCGGATGTTTGGCAGCTATATCATGAGCTTTATTAAACCTGCCCGGATATTGGCTTTAAATTCAGGTTTGGCAATTTTGCTTTTACCATTTGTCAGCCTGAATATAGGTTGGGCTTCGCTTATCGCACTCTATACCATCTTTCTATTGATGTCAATCATGTTCCCCACTATTTTTGCCCTGGGAATCAAGGATCTGGGTCCGCAAACCAAAAAGGCAGCTTCAGTGATTGTCATGTCTGTGGTAGGAGGTGCTGTTTTCCCGCCGTTAATGGGTCATATCTCAGATATCTATTCCATGTCGATAGGGTTTCTGGCACCGATTCCTTTGTTTGGGTTTATATTTTATTATGCATTAAAAGGGCATCATGTAAAAGCCTGAAATCTTTGGGTAGTCTTTGCAATATGCAGATTTCGCCTTATTACTTGAACTACATAAAACTATAAATTTGATCCGGGTTGAATTTTCAGAGACAGTACAGTGAGTATATGAAATTTTGGTCATATATTTGTGAACCGATTTGGTACACAGAATTGAAAAATCATGTTAGTGATCAGTAGCCGCGAATTCCGCGAAAAACAAAAAATGTATCTCGATCTGGTTGATCAGAATGAACAAGTGATTGTTCAACGAGGTAAAAATAAAGCATATACGTTGACTTCCATTTCTGATGCCGACCGCTTCTTTGCCAATCCTGAAGTGAAAGCCAGAATCATGCATTCATTGGAACAGGCTAAACAGGGAAATCTGACCACTTTGACAAAAAAGGAAATTAACGATTTGCTGGGAGTATGAGCTACACGCTGAAACTCACTGCTGATCCATTGGAGGATATTGAGTTTCTAAAGAAAGCCGGATAAATGCCAGACATCGCCTGGTGTACCGCATAGAAGATGAACAGGTAACCGTAATTGTCCTGTTTGCCAGCGGCCATTATCACGACAAATAACCACTCCTTCCTTATAAATTTAATCAGTTTCCAGCAAAACGATTATTGTATCTTAAAAATGCTACTTGCAACTGGCGACTTGCAACTAGCCAATATATGGAAAATGAATAATTGCATCTCAAGTGATTTTGAGATAATAATCATTCTAATTGAGGAATAAAAGCCAGCTGCCAGTAGCCAGCCGCCAGTTTCCAGCCGCCAGCCGCCAGTAGCCAGCCGCAAATCTGTTGGTATCAAAAGGATGAAAGTTTTTGTTTCACGTTACATTTGTAAAAAATAAAGAATGAGAATCCTGTTTCTATTGACGATCCTGGTTTACTTTATGTTTTCCTGCAAGAAAAGCCCGTCTGTGGTCGTTGTGCCACCCAAAGTGGTATATGATTATTATACTCCTTCACAATTTGTGATGGGAGCCGATCTCTCGTATGCCAGCCAGATTGAAGATCATGGCGGCGTTTACCTCGATTCGTCCAAAGTGCGGGACCCATTTCTGATCATGAAGGAACATGGGGCAAACCTGGTGCGGGTTCGTCTCTGGAATGATCCGGAATGGGTCCGTGCGGTTTATGGAAGTGAACAGACCCCACTATACAGCGGGTTTGCCGATGTAGTTAAAACGATTCAGCGTGCCAAAACGTTGGGGCTTGCCGTTGATCTCGATATCCATTATTCGGATACCTGGGCCGATCCCGGTACCCAAAACCCTCCTGCAGCCTGGGCAAATATTACCGATCTGCAAACCCTGAAAGACTCGGTTTACAGCTATACCTATTCGGTTTTGAGCCAATTGAATGCCAGGGGCCTCATGCCTGAGATTGTGCAAATAGGCAACGAAACCAATTGCGGAATGATGATCACTAACACAAATCCCGGGTTCCCCGATTTAAACGGATGCAATGGCAACTGGCAGCAGCTGGGCGCCGTGATGAACAGCGGGATCAAAGCGGTCCGGGACGTGTCGGCTAATTCGGTTGTAAAAAGTAAGATTGCACTCCATGTGGCCGATCCGAAAAATGTGGACTGGTGGTTCGCCCAGATTACCAACACAGGGGGTGTCACCGATTTCGATATCATCGGCATGTCGTATTATCCGTTGTGGCATACCACTGTTGCATTCAGTGACATCCCGGCACTGATCACAAGCCTTAAAAACACCTACGACCGCGAGGTGATGATCCTGGAAACTTCCTATCCATGGTCAACTCAGGGAGACGATTCATATGCCAATCAGTTTGGGGGCCAGACACCCATAGCGGGATATCCTTTCACAGTGGCTGGTCAGACAAAATATCTTACCGATCTCACCCAAAACATGATTAAAGTAGGTGGGAGCGGAGTTATGTACTGGGAACCGGAGTGGATTACCTCTCAAATGAAAGATCCATGGGGAACCGGTTCTTCGATGGAGAATTGTACCTTCTTTGATTTCACAGGAAATACGATACCATCTATCGATTATATGCGGTTCACCTATTCCTTTCCTAAATAGTATTACAGATGAGGCAGTTCAATCGTATAGATATTTTTTGTCCAGGAAGTTTAGGATCTTTTTATCCAGTGTCCAAAGTTGTGAGTCGGTTTCGATCGTGGTGTATATCAGGCAGGCATCTATCAGACCGATCCCTTTCGAAATAAGCTTGTTTTCAAACGAGAATTGACCAGCTTTTTCGAATAAATTTCTTATTTCAAATTTTGGCACAAACTGAAGACCTGCTCTTATAAAATCCATTTCGTTTTGATTAAGGGCACCCTGAAGAATTTCACCAATTACCGGATCTATGATTCTTATACACTGAATTTCTAAATAGGTCTGAACTTCTTTAAAATAAGGATCCTTCCTTTTAAAGTATTCAAACCAAACTGATGAGTCTACAATTAAGTCCATCACGACCTGTTTAATTCTCTGATCTCCTCCGCAGTGTACCTAAATTGTAGGGGCTTATTATTTATTGCATTACCCATTGCTTTCAGCTTTTCGAGGGCAACATAGGAATTCAAGGCAATGATCATTGTTTCGGTTATGTTCCTGGCATGTGACAGAACTTTCGCTTCATTGACCAGTTCATCGGGAATTATCGCTGTTACTTTCATAATTCTTTTGAATTTTAGTACTCATACAAATATACGATAGCAGATCGTATATTCCAAATTAAAGGTTGGATTCTACTTGAATAGTTGTATTTGTTACAATTTAATCTATTTATATGATTGGTTATATGACAATTATTGATATATTTGTAGTTGTATTTATAACAAAACATCTATATGACAATGTTTTACAGAAAGATAATTGATATACTTGAAGAGTGGTCGCAGCGAGTTAATAGAAAACCACTGGTTTTACGAGGTGCACGTCAGGTTGGGAAGACAACTTTGGTTAATTTATTTGCAAAAAAATACAAATGCTATATTTATCTCAACCTGGAAAAACCGAATGAAAAGGCAATTTTTGATTCATCGGGTTCTTTTAATGAAAAATTAGATGCCATATTTTTCCTAAAAGGATTAAAAAAAGGACAAAAGGATACCCTTATTTTTATTGATGAGATACAAAATTCACCCCAGGCAGTTTCGCTTCTTCGCTATTTCTATGAGGAAGCACCTTCAATTCACGTCATTGCCGCAGGGTCATTGCTGGAGTCCCTAATTGACAGGCATATTTCATTCCCCGTTGGACGGGTTGAATACCTTGCAGTCAGGCCATGCTCATTCTCCGAGTTTTTGACAGCTATTGGCGAACATACTGCGCTCGACGCACTGTTAGAATGGCCAATCGCCGCATTTGCGCATGATAAACTTCAGTCACTTTTTAACCGATACACTTTAATTGGCGGGATGCCGGGAGTTGTGGCCAATTATGCTCAAAATAACGACTTAATAAGCCTGGATACAGAGTATCAATCCTTGATTGCCGGTTATATCGACGATGTTGAAAAATATTCTGTAAGAAACAGCTCGGTTCAACATATCAGACATATTCTTAGAACCGGATTTCGGTATGGCTGCCAACGTATCAAATTTGAACGATTTGGCGAATCGGAATATCGTTCTCGTGAAATGGCAGAGGCTTTTCGCTTACTTGAAAAAACTATGCTTATCGAGATGGTTTATCCCACTGGTTCAGCTAGCTTGCCGTTTCTTCCCGATTTCAGGAAATCTCCAAGGTTACACTGGCTTGATACCGGATTATTGAATTATTCAGCAGGAGTTCAGCAAGAAGTTTTCGGGGCAAATGAACTTAGTGCGGTGTGGCGTGGCCTTGTTGCGGAACATATTGTAGGTCAGGAGTTGATAGCTGAAGATTACAATGTTTTGGCTCAGCGCACTTTTTGGGTTCGTGAGGCTAAAAATTCAAATGCTGAGATTGATTATTTGATTTCATATTCCGGCCGGTTGATTCCAGTTGAAGTAAAATCGGGTGTTGGAACCACGCTGAAATCATTGCACCTATTTATGGATCAGGCTCCGCACCGGCTGGCTGTCAGAATATGGAACAAGCCCTTTAGCGAATCTGATGTCCAAACTGCTGCAGGCAAAAAATTCTTGCTACTCAACGTACCCTATTACCTGGTATCACAATTAATTCGAATTATTGAAAATTATAGAGAATCCTACCTTTAATAAGTTAAACTCTTAATTGAAATATTCCCCGAAGTATTCTCTGACTTCCCTTTGATCTTAACCCGGAATATCGTCGGAAACTCATCCAGCGTTTGCTGCGATCGGGTTATTCTGAAGGTTGAACTCTCTTTAAGGAACTCAATTGAACCGGTTGCCTTTCCTCCGTACATATCCAGTTCCCAATCTTTAAATTCCAGTCCGGATTCTTTATGCTCTTTTGATGAAAAAGCTAATTCATACTGACCGATCCTGGTTACATATTTGGTCAGATCAAAACTCATCGCTTTCCATTCTCCGTTCCTCAAAGATTTATTGTCCCAGGAGCCAATTTCAAACGCCGGTTCTTCCAGGGGATCAGTACCGTTTTTACGCGCAAGCCCATCGTAGAAACTTCCGAGATTATCCCTTTTTTCAGGGGCAAGGTTTACCCCTTTAATGTTATAAACCGCAAAATCTGACAGGTGGGGGTCCCCCTTTGTGTTGGTAACAGAAATCCTTATTTTTTTCAGGGTAACCGGATTAAAGTAGCAGATCTTTTTATTTCCGATCGATGTCCCTGAATAGACCTTTTGCCATTGATCCTCAGAATTCATCGCTTCAATCTGAAAGGCCAGAACCCGCTGTCCGAATAAAAGATCTTCCTGCAGGATGGCATGATTTATTTCGGTGGGTTCTGAAAATCTGATTTCCAGAATCTCCCCGGTTCCGCTTGTTTTTGCGACCTGGGTTTCAAAGCGCCGTTTTATCTCGCTACCGAAGTCGGCGTAGGCCTTTACATGCGACTTGGGGATTAATCCCAAAGTATCGGGCGTTGAATTCAGCAACAGGAGCGCACCTCTGCCTACAGACTTATAGTAAATATTCATGAGCTGATCGGTTGTTAAGATCAGACTGTCGGTATTCTGACCCCAGAACCACTTGTGTCCCTTGTTTTTAAGTAATGGAACATCAATTTCAACGGGGGCATAGGCATCACCAAACGGATCGGACTGAACAGCTGTCGAAACGCCGGTTTTCAGGTCTTTGGAGTTTAGGGTGTACCAATTGGAGAAAGGGGCATATCCGTCTTCGTTGCCCACCCATCTTAGGTTAGCCATGGGTCCCTGAAGGATTACCGCATCAGAGGCGTATTTTTCCAACAGGTCATTTACATTTATAAAGCAACTTCCATCGAACCAGACCTCGCTCACCCGTCCATATTTGGTTAAAACTTCGGTCATCTGCTGCCGGAAAACCTTATTGTATCCCTCCTGTTTCGCGGGATCTTTGGTAACCCCTCCGCTGCCGATACCGGCACCCCAGGTATCGTCTCCGGGATAAACGTAGATTCCAAGATCCAGACCATATTTTTTACACGATCGGGACAACTCTTTCAGAACATCGCCCCTGCCGTTTTTCCAGGGGGTGTTTTTGATTCCGTATCCGGAAGTATTTGTTTGCCACCAGCAAAAACCACCCGTGTGTTTGGCGACAAACAGGATCAGGTGGGCTCCCCACGATTTTGCGACTTCACACCATTGGTCCGTGTTCAGATCAGTTGGATTGATCCGGCTTAACGGGGTGGAATGATTATCATATTCACGCCCCTGCCAGGTGGCGGGATCGAGGCAGACGAACATGGTTTGCTCATACTTTTGCCACCTGAGCTGGGCTTTGGTTGGTAGGGGAATCGGAATGTTCTTTTCGGAGGATTGTGCATTGGCGAATAAAACAAAATAGATCAGGAAGCTTAATAAGCTGATTGTTATTCTCATACGAACAAAAATTGATATCATCTAATTCGTTTTATTATTAATCCTGGGTTCCTCGAAAAATGGAAAACCGCGAAAACGTTTATACTATTTTCTCCTACATAATAATAGACACCATATGGGAAACGTTTTACGATTGCCATTCTTATTTCCTTCCGAATAATAGCAAATTGTAAAGGATTTTCCAATATCAGTTGAATGGCTTTATCTATCTCTTCAATAAATTCCTTATCCAGACCTGGTTTTTGTTCATTATACCATTCAGCAGCGATTTTAAGATCATTTTCTGCGAATGAGTTGAATTTTAATGAATATCTCTTCATTAGATATCTATTTAATGATCAACGATTTCCTTGAGATAATGAATCTAATAAAAGCAATATCTGGATTTGGGGTTATCCCCTGGTAGTTTTTTATCTGTTTAGAAGATTGGCTTTTATATCCTCCCAATTTTTTCCATCCTCCGGATTTTTTAATACAATCTTGTACCGTTTGTCTAATTCCTTCTCCATTTCGGAGGAGAGACCGGTTTCATCCTCATAAATGGTTATGTTGGGACTATCTCCTGCTAATTCCTTAATCAGGGTTATTATTTTTTTTGATTCTTTGTCAGTATCAGTAATTCTGATTGTATAGTTCATTTTCCTAAATATTTGAAAAATAATCAACCTGTCATATCGCTGTCAAAGATAGTGTATCTTTAAAGGGTTTTTATTGAGGATCCAAAATTTGATCTTAGAATTGAGGATCAAAGGAAAATCTAAATGCCATTCTGATATGAAAAGGTTATTTATTGTTCTGTTGATCTTTTTTGTCACCGGCTGTAGCGGGGGAAGAGATAAATCTAAGCAAGTCTTTTATTTCTATAATGATATAGGAGAATTTGATAAAAGGCAAACTAAAGATGGTATATCTTTTTCAATGAGACAAGGTAAGTATCATTTTGATTGGGGTTACAACCCATATCCGGGAAAAGAGCGATGTGTCTATTCTTTTTATTTTTTCAAAGGTGATACGACTTTTCGGAAACAGAAATCGTATTTGGATAGTATTCGTTGTTATGATGTTTATTGGATGACCAATGACTCAAATCTTCAGGATTTCTGGACTAAAAAGAGGTACGGATCTTCCGCTCGTAAGGATACTTTAGAAATATACCTGATTGAAAAAATAGCCAGTACCGATTCGGTTCTTTTCCGGAGAGTTCAACGGATATTTGGTGAGGCAAAATGAAGGATAATAATTTTATGATAAACCTGATCTGTAGACTTTATTTGAAAGGATTGCTTCGTCGCCATTTAAATCATAGCGAGGAACTCAACATTCGACCTTTCACATGAACGATTAATCCCATGAGCGACGAAGCAATCTTTTCATTATCATAGGTGATCCCCTAGATCAAAAGGCAAGATAAAGCAATCGGTTTGGAAATTGTAAAATAAAGAAATATGACATTTTATGTTTATATTCCCTCATGGAGGTTTTTATCCGTGACGACACTGCTAACCCGACTCCACCCTTTTGCGAAGCGGATATCCTTTCGACTTGATTCCGGAATTACTTTCAGACTGGTTAATACCCCGTTTTTTACAACACCTTCAAGGATTGTGTTTTTCATCGCGTGCAATTTGAAATCGACATCCCACGCTTTGGGCCAGGCCGGGAGGAGGAGGATATTCCCGTTATCCTCCTGAATCAGCATCCGCTGCAAGGCGATAGCACCTGATCCGAACTGGTCAAAATCGGGACAGGAGTCGGGCCCTTCCCTTCCAAACATCGGGAAACGAACCATGGTCGAGGCGATCCGGAAACGGCGCACCAAACCTTTGGCTGCCTCGGTTGCATTGCCGGCATAAGCCCAGTCGATCTGATCCTGCGTCCAGCATCCGCCACCCATGGCATCCTTGAGGGAACGATGATTCATCGTATTGGTCACGAACTCTTCCGTTCCGGAACTCAGACCAAAACACCGGAAGGGGAACACAGGATAGAGCTCCCCGTTTTCTGAATTCTGTCGCTTTTCCCATTTATCGGCAGGAGCTATGGCTTTAAGACCATCAATAGTCTGAAGGGGAACTTCCGGAATTTCACTCCTGAACCTGCGCCAGTTTGCCTGATCTTCAGCAGTTCCGGCTTGCATGGCCAGCAGCTGGTCCATGCAAAACCGTAAACCGGCAATATCAGGAGAGGGGTTGACCGCAACCCACCAGGTCTCCACAACCTGGGCCGGTTCAAGACGGAGTTTACCATTCACTTCACGCGGATAATGCTTGTCAAAAAACAGCAATACCTCACGCGCAAAAGGGACCAGCACGCTGTCCCGGAATTTCTGATCATCCGTGTAATTGACATTATCACACATCATTGCCAGGATCTCGAGTCCGCAGGTAAAGTAGTAGTCGTGGTACCAACCCTCATATTTTTCGCCGGCCTTTGTCCGGGGTGGACGTCCCTCATTCCCGCAGTCGTGTTCTGCACCATCAGGTTCTATATTTTCGCGGAAATAGGCCCCGTCGTGTCCAAACCAGGCCCTGGTAATCGCCTTGCGCATCCCGAGCACATTCGAGTAATAACTGAAAAACGGTTTCATCAGATCATTGTCTCCACTGGCAAGTAGCGGCCAGTACAGTAGCCGTTGATTTTGAAAGGTATAGCGGCGCCCCCATAACCGGTCGTCCTCATGGGTGAGCCACGAACCATCAGCCTGCTGTACCATATTTGTCCGATTTTTTTTGTCCTCCTTTTTAAATCTGAGCTGTTGTGTGAAGAGTCCGCCATTGAATTTGGTCTGGACGCGTCCGCGGCTCTGGCAGGACATCAGGAAACGGAATACATTATAGCTTTGCGAAGTTAAAGCGGCACCATCCTCTTCGTCGCGACTACCCGAGCTGTTTGCCTCACCTTTCAGAATTTCACGTTTTGCATACGGAACGGTGTTATCGGAAGCTACGATCCAGCTCCGGTTCCAGAAGTCCGACCACCAACGGCAATGATCGTTCCAATTATCCTTCACATTCATCTGAATATTTGACTGTTTTATAATTTCAGAGATCCATTTTGAGGAGTCGGGTGTCTGCATGGTGAGGGCATGGATGCGGATATCAAAGGTTTTTCCTGATCCTACAAGAGCCCCATCTTTCAATTTAAGATTTTGACAATCCAGCAGATTCCCAAAGGTATTGAAGCGGAAAGGATCCGGAAACGTTGTGGCCATCTGTTCTACGTTGTAATATTTAAGGTCGTCACCATAGATGCTGCGGTTGCCGACCGGGTAATACCAGAGCAGTTTTCCGCCCTTATCAAAACAGATATTCTGAGTAGGCTCGGTGATTGCAGTTGAAGGGTAGAACTTTGTACCGTTGAATTCCGCCATATTGAACACCGTGTAATCTAGGCGTTTCCATAAATCAGGACGAACGGTCACCTGTACTTCCCGGGGAGAGGAAACTTCAACATGAAAAACCGGCCGGTTTGCATCTGCCCAAATCCGGATGGTCATCCCATCTGCCTCAATCCGGATCGATCCAGTGGCAAGGTCGAGTGTCTGCCGGAAAGGTTTTCCTGTCTTGAAAGGATTGGGATTTAATGAGATGCGTACTCTTCCGGTTTTGAAAATATCGCCCATATAATTATAGGCATCGTTCTTGGACAGGAGCAGATATAAATCCCCGTTTTCGATTGCATAAACTCCTGCCGCGATATCCCCGTTTCCGATGGGCATGACTCCCGTGGCATCCTTTGAGGGTGTTTCCCATACGACATTGTATCGGCTGATCCGATTGTTGGTTTCCACCGCCTTTGCGGAGAGATTCAAGATGACCAGGCAAATGATCAGGCTCGTTAAAATATGGAGAAGGAGATTTCTCATGGCTTGGAACTTTTATTTTTTGTAGACCTTCACCCAATCAACAATAAACACATCGGGGAAAATGGTTTTAACAAGATTCTCCGGTTTACCCGGAAGTTCCATGCTCAGGATCATATATTCCTCAATATTTGAGATTCCCCTTGTCTCTTCATGGAATTTATAGCCATCGATAAAAAATGAATATTTCTCGGAAGTCCATTCAAACCCATAGATATGAAAACCATTACTCAATCCCTTCAGATAACTTTTCATGGGTCCGATAGAGTGCATATTCGGCCCATAGGCCCAGTGGATGGCATGGGTGATGGTGTCATTTCCCATCTCTTTGAAGAACTCGAAGATATCCATTTCCGATCCGAATAGTGAAGGGTCTTCACCCTGGGCGATTTTTGAGGACTGGATCCAAAATGCCCCCCATACTCCAATTGATTTCTGCAGCTGGGCACGACATTCGAAATAGCCGTACCGGGTATTAAAATGGCGGGCGGTGCCTACAGCCCCCGCTAAGATTGAATCTCCCTTCTTAAGGGCATAGAGTTTGAGAAAACCTTCTTCAACTTTTACTGCCTCTGCTGAATTATAACCGACCCTTCTGGGACCAATGCCGCGAACATTCCATTTGGTGGTGTCCAGAGAATTTCCGTTAAACTGATCAATCCAGACCAGATGATAACCCAAGGTTCGGGGAGTTGTCTGCCTTTGTGACATCGCATTATTGGGTTTATTCGTCTGGGCAAATCCCAACGTGAACGTAAAGAGAGCGATAGACAGAATCCAGAATTTTTTCATTTATTGACTTTTACGGATAAAATTAGACTGATTACCGGTTTAGCTGTTCCAGCACATCTTTCAGATTGATATATTTTTCCAAAAGGTACTGGGGTACATAGTAATAATGGTTTGATGATTCAAAGGCAATGTAAGGATCTTTCTTCAATATGGGGATCATCCGTTTTACAAGCCTGATCTCTTCCCGGGTAATTCCCCGCATTTTGCCGATCCACTCTTGCTTCTCTTTTGGATCCTTTGAAGCATAAAAGCGGTCACGGGCCATGATAAACCGGGCCTGGTTTGCCACTGAAGAAAAGTGGATTGCGACAGCTGTTGCACGATCCAGCTCCACCCTAAGTGCTTTTTGATCCCCGATCCCCGGTTGTTTAAGCCCATCTTTCAGGGTTCTGCACCCTTTTTCGAATCCTTCAGCAACTTTTACCATTTGGTCTGCCCATATCTTTTCCGGATATACCGCCTTCCAATGACTTAAATCGTCGTAAGGAAAACCAACCATGGTTGAGATCATCCCGGTAGGCTGAATATAAAACGGGTTTGCCGGCCCCACTTGCTGCGGACCCTGATAGACTGTCGAGATGTGATAGGGATATTCCCTGAACGCTTCAGAGAATTGGGTCCATGCTTTTCGTACAAATGGGGTGGCTTTCTCCCCGTAATATTTTTTGGAAAGAGCGTTTAGGTTCTCTTCCATTTTCCCCGTTTTCCACGACTGGAAAAGATCGATATTTGCCGAAGGATATCCGCCCAGACTCCAGCTAAGCATCACCCCTGTAACAGATTCCTTTGAGAGATTTTCGGCATGCTGCGCCACAAGATCCATGGTTGGGAGGGCTGGCACAATTGACATCTCCCAGGTACAATTGACCTGGACCTTAGCAACAGTTTTAAGCCCGGCCTCTCTGGCTGTTTTCCAGTGATCCAAAGCTCTAGGGCCAGGTCCAACGGAGGAGATTGAGTATTCGCCAACAGAGGATTGTATCCCTCCACGCACAATTGGCAACGACCATTCGCTCACAGACATGAGCCAGCACGATTTTGGAATTCCTTTGATAATGGTTTCCGCGAACCGATCATCCCAGCCCCAGTCCCACACGATCACGTTGGCTTTGGGATTCCCCGATTTCACCCCCTTCTCCATGGCAGAAATGAGTTCAACCATGATATCGGAATAGGCCCGGTCTTTACACCTTCCGCACTCCTTTTGTTTGCCGTGCGAAATACAGCTTGTCAGATTTTCAGATCCGGTTATTGTAAATATCCCTGCCAGATTAGGAACGTCCTGAAAAACAGTATTTAGTGAGTTCGTTAACCATTCGCGGACTTCAGGCACGGTCGTACACAGTGCTGCATAATCAGTCTCTTTAACACCTTCAAGTCTTTTCCGATTCTCTGAGGATTCAAAAAAGCGGGTTTCCAACCCGCGTGGTTCATTCATGTAGAGGTAGATCCCAATTCCAAACCTTGCAGCCCTTTTCACGAGTTTCTTTAGCCCCTCAATCCGTTTTGGTGCATCTGCTGACCCGGGGAAATCACCATTGGGCGCAACCAGGGTATTCAGAACTGTGTGCAGCCAGATTGCATTGACACCTACCTTCGCCAGCTTATACAGAAGTCCTTCCGGAAAGGACCCTAAATCTTTGTCCATCAAGGGATCGCCAAATTCGGCACAATAGGATGAGACCATTCGGAGTCTGAAGCCTGTGGAATCAGTTCCATTATTGAGTAACGGGTGGTCCGGAATCTCTTTTTCGCTGACCTGTTTGGGAAAATCAGTTAAGAATGAGAACCTCGGTTTTTCGGGTGCAAAAGCCAGATTGCCAATCTCTTTTACCCATATTGCAATTTGTAAGGCCTTTGCACCTATCTCTTTGGTCGGCGCTTCGTAAATGAGAGGAGTGCAAAATGGTTTCAGGTTTCCTAATTTAACATACAGAAAATCATCCTCCTTAAGCCGCCATGCCAATTCGCGACGGGTGATCCCTAACAGAGTAATTAACTGATCATAGTTCAATAAGTTCCAGTTTGAACGCAATACCGTGATATATCCTTTTGAGCTGTTCCACTGTGGTTCAATGTTTTCCTGGGCGGAAAGCCCCATCGATGTGGCCATAGCTGATACATTCTCAACAGATGTTTCCAGAACTTTTGCCAGACGGTCAACGGGTACCAGTGTCCAGTTGCGGAATACAAAGGCGTGTTGCCGCGAAGGAAACCAGCTAGACTCTACTCCTGGCATATTCCCATTTTCACCGGGTAAGGCCTGACCATTTGAAAACTCAATTACCGTTAAAAATAGAAAAATTGAGAGATAAATCCTATATCTCATAGAAGATGCTTAAATTAGAATTGAAAAAATCCGGAGAGCCGCCAAGTTCACTAAAAGAGAGTTAAAAATAACTATTTTTGTTTACTTCGTGAATCAATCACCAAACAAATGGATAAAAGAAACCTTATTCCCATTATTGGGATAAAGATGGCAGGTCTCATCGTGTCATCAATCCTTCTTCTCAACCTCACCTCGCTAAATGCCCAGGTAACGTATAATCCGGCAAACGAACTTCGTGAAGCGAGGATGGGGGTAGAGCGTGTGGCCAGATATTACCTTCCGGCTTATTACAACAGAGCCATCAATAACAATGAGATACGATGGATCCAGATCGATCTTGGGCAGCAGAAGAAGATCGAGGCAATAAAACTGTTGCCCGGGGCACAGGGATGGGGAGCTGCTTCGGGGGGTTTTCCTGCACACTTTAAACTGGAGGTTTCGAATGATGAGGATTTCAGACACCCGGTCATGTATGAGGATTATACCTTAAAGGAGGAATTCCCGAATCCGGAAGATGCCGTTTGCACTTTTGCCTCAAAGGAGGTTAAGGGGCGATATGTCCGGCTCACAGCAACAACATTAAGGGACAGTAAACTGGCAATGACTAAAATTATTGTCCTTTCGGACGGAAAAGATATTGCTGAGGGTTGCCGGGCTATGGAATCAAATCCAAATAAAGATTCCAATATTGAATTACTTACGCGCGCGCCTCGTCCTCAGGGAGAATATGTGGTTACGGATAATCCGGGTAATTTAATGCCGGTTGAGACCTGGAAACCTGTGGCTTATAAGGCCCAAACCCCACTGGGTGGTGTACAGCTGGGTGAAGGGTTGTTTAAAACCACGATGGAAAACAATATCAGCTACCTCATGAATTCGTTTACTTTCGATCAGCTGGTCCGTAATTTCCGGGTTAAGGGTGGATTTCCGGTGGAGCCGCTTGAGGAGCGTTTTAAGAATATGTGGTTCCAGATTCTCCCCGGATCTGAAGCTGCCCGCTTTTTAACTGGTGCCGGGAATGCCCTGAGATGGATCGAGAATGGTGATTTGCGCAAGAGAATGGACGATATTGTGGATGTGATTGACCAGTGCAAAGAGCCTGACGGCTACCTGATGGCTTTCCCCAAACATACGATGTTCGATCATGAAAACGGGGCCTACACGAGGTCATGGGTATCGCAGGGGCTAATCGAAGCAGGATATGCCGGAAACAAAAAGGCGTTTCCATTACTTCGGGGATTCTACGACTGGTTCGATAACTGTGAATATCTGCCTGAGATGTTGCGTCGTGTGAGACAGGGTACACAAGGGATTATCCCGATTACCCGGACCTACTTTTCTCCGGTCGGGAAACCTAAAGATATCCAGGTTGTCCAACAGTATTTCCAGGAAAACTACTGGATGGAGGGTATGGCCAGGCGCGATCCAAACTCGATCTGGAGATATCCCTACGATCGGCCTCATAATTACCTGGTTACCGGAATCGAACCTTACCTTGATTTATACCGGGCAACGGGTGCCAAAAAATACCTGGATGCCGCATTGGGCGGGTGGGATCTGTATCATGACAATTGGGAGCATATCGGAGGTTCGCTGGCCATCAACGAAGGGACTTTCCTCTATGAGCCCAAATCGTACTACCTGCATCGTGAGACAGGCGAGCTTTGCGGAAATTCCTTCTGGATAAAGTTGAATCAACGCTTTCATCTGCTATACCCTGAGCAGGAAAAATATGTCACTGAAATTGAGAAATCGATCTATAATGTGGCGATTGCCAATCAGTATGGGCCGGAGGGAATACGCTATTTTGCCAAACTGGTCGACCGGAAATATGGCGACCATTCCCCTAATTCCTATCAATGTATGAATACCTGCTGCGAAGGTCAGGGGACCCGGATCTTTGGATCCCTTCCCGAGTATATCTATTCGGTGGCCGATGACGGCATTTATGTCGATCTGTTTTCCGCCTCAGAAATTAAGTATTTGACGCAAAACCATTCGATGCAGCTTAAAATGAACACCCAATTCCCCAATTCCCCAAAAGTTGAAATTACGATCGGGAATGATCAGCCCGTCCAAAATAAAATCCGGATCCGGATCCCTTCCTGGGTTTCGGCCGACATGCCAATAAAAGTCAACGGAAGCGAAATCGGCAGCGGGAAGGCTGGCACTTATCTGGAGGTTGACCGGACCTGGAAAAACGGAGATGTGATTTCATTCACCCTTCCGATGGATTTTCGGGTAACCAAATATACGGGACTAGAGCCTGGATTTCAGGAAAATCACTATGCCGTCGAATACGGGCCAATCCTCATGGCGATGGTTGGGGTGAAGGGAAAGAAGTTTGATATCGGGGTAAAAACGACACCTGAAAATGTCAAAAAGCTTCTCAAATCAGTCCCTGGCAAACCGTTGCATTTCTCTGTTGAAGGAAACAGCGAGTTCGAGTACTGGCCATATTACGAAGTGCAGGAAGAGCCGTTTTCGTGTTTTCCGGAGTTTTTCAGGTAGAAATTGAAACGAATTGAAATTAATATTCATCGCTTGATAAAAGCCATTTCCATACAGGGATGACACTGATGGATAGATTGTTATCATTGATAACTTCATCATCATTCTTGGTTAATATGATTCCCTGATTCATATTCAGCTCTTTCATGCCAGCCGATAAAGACGATATTTCCCGTTGACGGGTTTTGGGGTTTTGAAGGTCATAACAAACCTGAATTAAGGTGGGGTGGTTTGGATTGACCAAAAAATCTACTTCCTGGCCAGTTGGGGATTTATAAAACCAGACTTCATGACCTCTTCTTTTCAACTCAAGAAATACGGTGTTTTCCAGTAACCGGCCCATGTCGGCCGAAGTGCGAAACGAAACAGTATTACGCAATCCATTGTCAATGACATAGAGCTTTCGGTTGGAAGTATATTGCCTTTTAAGGGAAAAATCAAATTTTGTTAATTCGAAAATCAGATACCCCTCACTCAGAATATTCAGATAATCCTTGATGCTGGTGGAACTGTTAAATCCTAAAAGTTTTGCTAATGGCAGGTATCCTGTTTCACTCGTGAAATTAGTAAAGATGTACTGCGACAGGTTCTTAAATCCATTCACATTCCGGATTCCAAAACGGACGATCAGGTCACGATAGACGATATCGTCATAAATTCTTTTTAATATTTCCAGTTCCTTGGTTTTGAGGTATTCCGGGAATCCTCCAAAAAGGAGATACTCGTCGAACGCTGATAATACCTTTGCGATGGTATCGCTTGTTTTTTCAAGCGGATCAATTTTTTTAAAAGACAGAAATTCTGCAAATGAGAATGGATAAAGTTCTATTTTAAGGTACCGTCCGGTTAGATGTGTGGCAAGTTCCGAACTGAGTAATTTGGCATTACTTCCGGTTATAATTACTTTGTAACCCTCGTCGTGTATCCGCCTTGCAAAACGTTCCCAACCCGGAACTTCCTGTATCTCATCCATAACGATAGTACGACTTTCACCGCTTCGTTTCATTTCAATGAGCATCGCATTAAAATCGTTGACGGTAAAGTTTATTAATCGCTCATCATCGAACGTAATGAAATGAAAAGATTCATACTGATCTGCCAGCTGAAGCATTAAGGTAGATTTCCCGGATCGTCTAACACCTGAAATAACAGTAATCATATTGGAATTCAGGTGCACGGCACTATTTATTATCCGCGGAATGCCCCTGTTTTTCCTGGAAATCATCAATTTTTGGTCCGCAATTACCTGTTGTAGAATTTCGGTATTCATATAATTAACATTAGTAATGTAAATATAATAAAATAATTAACATTGCTAAGGATAATATTCCATATTTTGCATTTTTTTATTTTTCTTCAGTTGATGAAATTAGCCGGGGAGTGAATTTTAATTCATTTAAATTTCTAATTAATACCTTATTTTTGCTCAGTATCAGAAAAAGAAAAATAATCTAATCCCTGTAAAGCGGCGAGATTAACCAATTACAATCCTTTTTCTGAGCCCGAATCCCGTAAGTTAAGTTTTTCCATATGAAAATAATTCAATCGTTTTTTCTGTTTTTTCTTTGCTTCTCGATTGTGAAAACGGAGGGTCAGGACCCCTTTAATCTGAGAGTTGGTCCCCAGTCAGATGGCAGCGTACTGGTCCCATCCAACCAGATTTTACGACCTGCAGGATTCCAGGTATCCTTGCCTGGCCGGCCCGTTGATCTCTCGCTGATTTCGGAGGGGAATTTTCTCCTGGTTAAAAACATAAAATCACTGGATCTTATAGGATTGAAAGATAAGACGTTAATGCAGTCCCTTCCTTATGGAAAATGTGGTGCATCTTTTACAGGAATCTGTTTATCCAAGGATAACAGTCATATTTATGTTTCGGAAGCAACCAATAAGATTCTGATTGCCCGGTTCGACAAGGGTAACCGCTTAAGCTGGGAAGCCCCACTGATAATTCCTGCTCCTGCAATTGGAGGTGATCCCGGACCCGGCGGACTTGTGCTGAATGCCAGTGAAAGCCGGTTGTATGTCACCCTAAGCAGGAGTAATTCGCTGGCATACATCAATCTGGCTGATAAATCGGTAAAGGAGATCCCGGTAGGAATCTGCCCCTATGGTGTCATATTGGCTTCGGATGCCAAAGCATATGTAACCAATTGGGGAGGGAGAAAACCTGTTGCAGGAGAATCGACCTACAATTCCTCAGGCAGCCAGGTCCTGGTTGATCCGAAGACAGGAATTGCCAATGACGGGTCGGTTTCGGTAGTTGATCTGAAACAAGACAGATCGGTAAAGGAGATAAAGGTCGGATTGCACCCTTCCGGAATGGTATTAAGTCCTGACAGGTCTTTATTATATGTGGCTTGTGCCAACAGCGATGTTATTGACCTAATCGATACGCGAAAAGATGAAAAAATCGGTGAGATCCCGGTCCGCGCGACCAATGAAGCCCTGTTTGGCAGCGCACCCAACGCCCTGGCCATCTCACCCGACGGAAAATATCTGTATGTAGCAAATGGTACTGAAAACGCCGTTTGTGCGATCGAAACCGGCTCCGAAAACAGGGTGGCCGGACGCATTCCGACCGGCTGGTATCCGGGTTCTGTGGTTATCAGCAAGACCGGAAACGTATTGTATGTTGCCAATGTCAAAGGTACCGGGTCAAGGAATAAGGGTGCCGGCAGGGGAGGGTTTAATTCCCATGACCACCTTGGAAGCGTCTCAATAATTCCCGTTCCGGATAAAGCGGCATTATCAAAGATGACAGACGTTGTCAGTCAGAACAATTCTCTGTCGAAGACATTGAAAAATAATTCTTTATCGGGAGGTACCCCGCAACAGGTGGCGCTTCCTCTGTTCCCCGGTCAGCCCTCTTTTTTAAAGCATGTGGTATATATCATCAAGGAGAACAGGACGTATGACCAGGTTTTGGGGGATATGCCTCAGGGAAACGGGGATACGAGTCTGGTCCAGTTTGGCCGCCATGTCACCCCCAATCACCATAAACTGGCGGAGAGTTTTGTTTTGATGGATAATTTCTACTGCAGTGGGACATTAAGTGCCGACGGGCATCAATGGACCGATGAGGCCTACGTAACCGATTATCTCGAAAAGTCATTCGGCGATTTCACACGCAGCTATCCCTATGACGGGAATGATGCTTTGGCTTATGCAAGCTCAGGATTTATCTGGGATAATGTTTTGAGACACGGACTGACTTTTCGTAATTACGGAGAGTTTGTGAATGCGGAGATTCTTCCGCTAACTTCAAACTACCTCGAAATTCTTAATGACTTCCGGAAGGGGACAAAAAATGTATCAATCAGGGCCAAAGCCAATCTGGAGCAGATTATACCTTATACCTGTCCCACATTTATCGGGTTTCCGATTAAAGTGCCTGATATTTACCGCGCTTCCGAGTTTATAAAGGAGCTTCATGAATATGAGAAAACCGGAAATTTCCCGAATTTTACCATTATGCTGCTTCCTGGCGATCATACATCCGGTACAAGACCCGGTTTACCCACTCCGGGAGCCGCGGTTGCGGACAATGACTTTGCCCTTGGACAGATTGTTGAAGCGATTTCAGCCAGTAAATTCTGGAATGAAACGGCCATTTTTGTCACAGAGGATGATCCGCAGGCCGGACTGGACCATGTGGATGGCCACCGTACCGTTGGGTTTGTAATCAGCCCTTATGTCAAACGCAATGAGGTAGTTTCGACATATTACTCCCAGATTAATATGGTCAGGACCATGGAAAATATCCTTGGAATACCCCCGATGAATCAGTTGGATAATGCCGCTGAGCCGATGTCGGACTGTTTCACCGATTCTCCCGATTTTACGCCGTACCACGCAGTTCAGAGCAACATTCCCCCTGATGAGGTGAATCCTCCATTGAGTGGACTTTCAGGGAAACAACTTTCATGGGCAAAAAAATCACTTGAGCAGGATCTCGATGATTATGACCGGATTGATGAAGATACCTTTAACCGGATTATCTGGCATGCCATGAAAGGTTATGACCGGCCCTATCCGGATTTCTCGCTCAAATGATAATTTACTATGAATCAAAATGGATCCTTCAATTATTCTATTCGATTTATAGCCTGATCAGGTTTAAAAGGAAAACATCATTTTCCCGAATATCAAGTTCCTTTAAGAAGGACTCATCTGGTTTAACCTCAATTATTTCAGTTGAAACGGGAGAACCGTCATTATGTCTCCTCAATTCATCAACCTGCTGTCTGTTAAGTTGTTTTGGCTTACCCATTTCCAGATAAACAGAGTAAGGGTCATTGACATGATATCCTACTTTATACATTTCCAGCGTGTATTTTCCTGTCGGAACATGAGTAAAATTTACTTTCAGCTTACCCTTTGATCTGGCAGGCTGATCTTTAGCATAATAAACCTGGTTATTTACTGAATCTCCCGGATGAGTGTTGGTGAAATCCCAACAGAGCAACTGGATTCCTCCATTATTACCTTTGCAGGCCCATGAACGTGTATCTGTATTGGCCAAACCGGTTTTCCCCAGTTTATTCATAAACTTATAGGCATAAAAGGCAGATTTACAAATGCCCTGGATAGTGAGTAACCCGAACCCGCCATGAAAAGGGGTAAAACGAGGACCTGCTTCTTCAAAAATGTCGGTGAATGTCCAATATGACATCGAATTGGCTGAATTTCCAACCTGTTTGATTTTTTCCAGAATGTAGGCGGCCTCGTGATAACTGTCGTGAATCGGATCGGCAGGAGTGTAGGACGAACTCCACTCGGTATAATGAAGTTCCAGGTTTGGCATAGAAGAGGTTGATATTTCCTTGCGGGAATTCAGGACGTCACCGCTAACAGCCATAGAATCCTTACTTAGTACGGTACCGGAATTCCCAAATTCATCCAAAAAACCTTGTTTTACACCGTATGAGTGAGTGCTTATAAAGTCCAGGGAAACCTTATTTTTTGTGCAAAAATTAATCATTTCAGGTATCCAGGCAGCTCCTGCCGTAGCTGGTCCGCCGACTTTATATTCAGCATTTACACTCTTGATAGCTTTAGCCGTGTATTGATAAAGTTTGAAATATTCCTCCTGTGTGCCGGTCCAAAAGCCTGGTGATAAATTTGGTTCGTTCCAGACCTCAAAATACCAGGTCTTTACCTCATCTGTGCCGTACCGTTCAGAAAAGTGTTGCGTAAGATTGCGTATGAGACTTTCCCATTTATCGTAGTCTTTGGGCGGTGTAACGTTCCCTCTCCACCAAAAGATAGTTTGATTCCCGCTGGCCAGCACGGTGGGCATGAATCCCAGTTCCACAAAAGGTTTTATGCCAATGCTCTGTAAGAAATCAAAAAGTGCATCAATATACATATAGTTGTATTGAGGATTTCCTTTCCAGTCTTCAGTGTATACAGCCATGTCGTCAGACAGGAGTCCGTGCATACGGATATATTTAAAATCGCACTCTTTTTTTACGAATGCCAGTTGTTGCTGCCAGTCAGCACGAAGGCCTTCATTGGCTCGACCGGCACCTACACATTCCCTGAACATGGGATTCAAAGGTCCATTTTCATTATTGAAATCAACATGGATTACCCGATCTGCTCCTACGATTTTGTTATTGATTTTGCTTTGAGCAGAAACAGAAGCTATTGCCATCAAAGTTATAATGGCCAGAAAATAACGTATTAATTTCATTTTGAAATTATAGATCCACCAAGGTTATTATTTAGAAATGTCTTTTATTTACTGCCTGCGATAATGGCATCTAGTGAACGCTGATCCTTCACTGAATTAGTGCTTCTATCTAAGATTCCGCCTGTATCCCAATAAAATGGTTTAAGACCGTGGGCTAATGCCTGTTGTGTTACATTGGTAATCCAATAATCTACAGAAGCTTCGTGTGTTGGTAAATCTTTGGGGATATTGGCTGAGCCGTCTCGTCTGTAAGCGCCATATTCACCCATTAGTACAGGAATACCCTTGTCAATAAATTTAGATTTCATGTAATTAAAATCGGTATTTTGGTCACTCTCCTCTCCCCAGGTGGCGTTACGATCCGGCTCAATCGTGGAATGATGTCCTGCACCCCAGTAGTAAAACATTTTACCCCACGAGGCATCTCCATTTAATGCTGTAAACTGGAAAGGTGTATAATTGTGGATTTCTAACATCATCCGATTGGCGGCTATATCGGTAGGCAAAGTGTTCATTAATGTATTTGTCGTTATCATATCGGTTGATGGCCCTTGTACGACTAATGTCCGGTAGGCGTTTTTCCCACCGGTAGAACGAACGGCATTTATAAATGTTTGATGATAAGAAAGTAAAACATCCATTTGTGTTGCATCAGAAACATTTGGTTCGTTGGCGCTGGCAAACATTAAATGCTCATCAAAATCACGCATAGTTGTAGCAATTTGTTCCCAGAATGCTTTTTGCCTGGCATTTACAGAATCTTTTTTTGCCGTTGTACAATTTTGTTCAAGCCAGCCTCCATCCCAGTGGATGTTGAGTAAAACATATATTTCATTGCTTACGCAATATTGAACCACTTGTTTTACTCTGTTGAGCCAATCGGTATTTATATGTGCAGTTGCTGCATTATCCATATGCAGATTCCATGCACATGGAATCCTGATGGCATTAAAGCCACTCTGTTTTACAAATTTTATATAATTCTCGGTAATTGGAGGATTACCCCAGCCAGTTTCACCCCCTGGAGCCTCCATGGTATTACCTATGTTCCATCCAAGTTTGATATTTGCAGCCAGTTGTACAGCGGTACTGCTCATTCCTGTCGCATCCGGATTGACAGGCGAAGTATTATAACCTGGGTAGAGCGTTGTTCTTCCGGCTTGTGATACATAAACATATTTCACAGTCTTGCTATCCATAACAAACATTAGTTTGGCAGTGCGTACACCTATATCAGGATTTGCAGTAGCAGTCACGGTTATTTGTGAAACTATTGAAGTTGAGCTATTTGGAGACATTGTGCACCAGGTTTGGTCTGAAGCTGCAGACCATCTAGTTCCATTCATCGAATCGGTAACGGTAAAACTCCCTCCTGGTATTGTAAACTTCAGAGAGTCCGGAGAAATGTTAAAAATGGGTTTTGTAATTACAGGTGCAATTGTTGTTGAATTTTTTTTGCAGGAAACAGAAAACGTTATAATACAAGCCATTAAGAGAAATGAAATATGCAATTTTTTCATTTGATATTTTTTAAGGATTCAATATTCAACAAAACTATGGGAAGAGTTTTTACAATCTTCCCATAGTTATTTTAATCCAATATATCGCTCTAATGTGTATTGTAATAATCCAGCGAAATATAGTTGTAGATTAACCAAAGTGTTCCGTTATCTGCTACTTCAATAATCTGCATAGTATTGGCATCAAGTGATTTAATAAGCATTTTCGTATTCCAGTTTACAACACGACCACCTTGGTTCGAGTCATGTATAAGTGTTGCACCAAAAGTTGCCAACTGATTTGTATTCGGATACAACATAAATTTACCTGAGGCCGATCCTAAAGGGAGCTGTTTATTATTTGATTTGAAATGTGCATCGCCAATTAAATCAAAAGTCATGGTTCCATAATCGGCCGCCGGCATAATCCAACTTGCCCATCCGGCGTCCCATTCCCAACTATAGTCTGGCCCGGCATAGTAGACCGGTCCGTAAAAATATTTGCTTATACCGTTGGCATCTAAATCTAACACCCATGTTTTCGATTTTCCATAACCGCCGGCAAGATTAACCCACATTGGAGTGCTTACTGCATTCTGATCCAATGTGTTAACAACTACGATAGCTGTATCCGCCTGAACAAACCCACCGGCACTTTCCACCCCGTACACAAATTTGTAAGTTCCGGGGAAAGGGATATTAACGGTATCTTTTACGCGTAGAGATTGTCCGTAAGGGGTAACCCACATGGGAGCAACATTGGGAGTTAAACTTGTCAAAATAATGTTGTTTGGATTGGCAGTCGACGGATTAACGGTGAACTTTAAATCACTTTTATTCATCAGTCCACCAAGTTGGTATTTATTTGGAGTACAGGCTAAAAACAGCAGTATAATCCCCAATAATGGATATAATATTTTAAATCTATTTTTCATATCTGTATATCTTTATTTAATTAAATGATTATTACCAACCAACATTTTGTTTCAATACACCTGATGATAGGGTAATCTGATCGTTAGGTATTTGCTGAAACCCACGAGTAGCAGTAATATTTGCCTGTAATTGCGCGGCTGTTGGCGGGGTAGAGGTACCATCATTAAAGAAGGAGACAGTTGTGTTAGCTGCAATTGTAGAAGCGGCGGTTGCAGCACCCTGGCGTAATAAATCCCAGTAACGGATACCTTCTCCTACAAATTCCAATCTGCGTTCTGCTAAAATATCTGTCTTAGATATAGAAGTAACCGCAGCATCTGCAGGATTTGACCGCTGATGCACCTGATTGAAATAATTCACGGCATTTGGACTGCCCAATTCAGCAGCCATAAGCAATACATCTGAATAACGAATGGCGAAATAGTCCTGGTATTGTCCAATCATAAAATCGGTAACAATAGAAACCCCATTCTTATCGCATAACGGGCTATATTTTTTCAGGTAATATCCCGTATATTCCCGATTGTTGCCAGACTTGGTGAATGCAAGATTCTCGTCAACGATAGAAATTATTGAAGCAAAACGGCGTGCATCAGTTGCGGGAAAAGCATTCCAAAGTTTAGGATCCACTGTACATCCACCCCATCCGTACTGGTAAGGATAAATGCTTTGTTCGCGGATTCCTTCCATTACCATCCAGCTATTCCCCGTGATGTTTCCATTATAATCCTGGGTCGAAGAATATTTAATTGCAAATACTACTTCCTGATTTGTTTCGCCTGCATATGAGACATTTTTACCGATTGAGGCTGCCGGCCACAAGGTGTTGAAATCGCTGACCAACCCGTGTCCGCCATGGGCAATCACATCTTCTACGGCAGCTAATGCAGTAGTGGCTGTTTCTTTTCCAATGGTAGTTGTTCCATAATAGCCGGAATAGAACAAATAAGCGCGGGCCAGCAAAGATTCGGCAGCCCATTTGGTCACCCTTCCGCTGGCTACACTTGTGTACACGTTTGAAGGAAGGCTATCCGAAGCATAACGCAGATCGCTCATGATTTGTGCGTAAGTCAGTGCCGGATCGGATTGCGGTACATTGGCACTGGTAGGTGTTGTAATCAAAGGGACTTTTTCCCACAGGCGGGCCATATCGAAATAACAGAAAGCACGGATAAATTTGGCTTCCGCAGTGTATTGTTTCTTCAAAGCAATACTATCGCCCCATGAAACCTGATCCAAATTTTGAAGTAACATATTACAGCGATAGATAGCCTGATAATAACCTTTCCACGCACCACCATGCATGGAGACATCTGAAGGTGAAATGGCTTTATTAAATTCATCGATCATCTCCCATCCATATCCGTCAGAAGAGCCTGTGCCCCCGAAACAGTTATCCGAAAAAACTTCCAGCTCAGCAGGGATTGCCGCACTGTTCCAGATTAAGTTTAATCCATTATAACATCCTACCAGGGCAGTAAATGCTTGATTGGGTGTTTTATAATAAGAGGTATTCGTTTGCGTGGGATCAGTTAATTCGGTTGTAAGAAATTTCTTACACGAATTGAATGATATCATTGCAAGAAGTGCAATAATTATAACGTTATATCTTTTCATGATTATGTTTTTTTAAATTAGAAAATAATGTTAACACCGGTCATAAAAATTCTAGGGCGTGGATAAAATCCATTATCAACACCTTGTCCAAAATAATACGCACCACTGGCATCAGGAGCAGAAGCACCAACTTCGG
>Ga0364907_10070_pt1 | contig 40549 bp, 43 predicted proteins | sample ExccelJu500002D3_2_FD_206960 | JGI IMG/M metagenome (GOLD analysis project Ga0364907, IMG submission 206960) | Enriched cells from Trout Bog Lake Hypolimnion, Wisconsin, USA - BchlTB.July02.5000.02.D3 | ecosystem: Environmental > Aquatic > Freshwater > Lake > Hypolimnion/Profundal zone | place...
GAGCCCAAGGCGAAGTGGTTCTGCCCGGCTCAAAGAGCATTTCAAATCGAGCCCTACTGTTAGCAGCTCTTTCTACAGGTAAAACCACGCTCAAGAATTTGCTTGATGCGGATGACACTCAAGTCATGCGCAATGCTTTGCGTAAGTTGGGCATATCCGTTACTGACCAACCCAATCAAGTTTGTGTGATTGAAGGCTGTGGCGGGCATTTCCCGGTCAGGGATGCAGACTTATTTATGGGAAATGCTGGTACCGCCATTCGCCCCCTCACTGCGGCCCTCGCGATGCAAGGTGGCAATTACCGATTATCTGGCGTGGCTCGCATGCATGAGCGGCCGATTCGAGACTTGGTTGATGGCCTTCGTCAAGTCGGTACAGAAATTGCTTATGAGCAACAAGCAGGCTACCCACCGATTCAAATTAGTGCGGCGACGATTCAGATTAGAGATGTTGTGAAGATTCGAGGTGATGTGTCTAGCCAGTTTTTAACTGCGCTATTGATGGCATTGCCTCTGGTAGCAAGAGAGCCGATTCGAATCGAAGTAATCGGAGATCTAATTTCACGACCTTATATCGACATCACACTCAAGCTGATGGCGCGTTTTGGTGTCAAAGTGACTTGCCCCGATGCACAAACCTTTTTAATTCCTGCAAAAACAAGTGAGCATGTGTATTCCAGTCCAGGCGAATTATTGGTTGAAGGCGATGCTTCATCTGCCTCTTATTTCTTAGCGCTTGGTGCCATTGGTGCTGGCCCCGTGAAAGTCTTGGGTGTAGGATCCAATAGTATTCAGGGTGATGTGGCTTTTGCGGATGCCCTAGTAAAGATGGGTGCCAAGATGACTGCAACAGATGAATCGATCGAAGTTGCTGGGGTCAGCAATGCAATCGGTAAGCTCAAAGGGATCACTCTAGATTGCACTGAGATTCCCGATGCAGCAATGACCTTAGCAGTAGCTGCTTTATTTGCTGAAGGACAAACGCGTCTGAACAATATTGCCAGTTGGCGCGTTAAGGAAACCGATCGTATTGCAGCAATGGCAACCGAATTGCGTAAGCTTGGCGCTATTGTGGAGGAGGGTGCAGATTACATTACGGTAGAGGCACCTGCCAAACCGACCGATTGGAAATCTCCTGCAGCAGGAATTGATACTTATGACGATCACCGGATGGCAATGTGTTTTTCACTTGCCGCTTTTGGCCCCAATACCCTCAAGATCAATGACCCGGATTGCGTGGCAAAAACTTTCCCTACTTACTTTGTTGAATTTGCCAAGATTGTTTCCTAGTTTGCTATGAATTTGCCCCCTGTTATCGCCATCGATGGACCCACAGCCTCTGGTAAAGGGACGGTTGCATCTTTGGTGGCTCAGGAGTTGGGCTTTCATTATTTGGATAGTGGCGCCCTATATCGTCTAGTTGCACTGGCCAGTGAAAAGCAGGGCATTGATGTCAATAATGGCCCTGCATTGGGTCAATTGGCAGAAAAACTTCAGATTAGCTTTAAAGACGGAGAAATTTTCCTGGGTGGCGAGGATGTTACTCAAGCGATCCGGACCGAGGCTAATGGGCTACGAGCTTCAAACGTAGCTACTCAGCCAGCGGTTCGGGGTGCTTTAGTGGGTCTTCAGCGGAGTTTTCGTCAAAAACCAGGTTTAGTCGCAGACGGCCGGGATATGGCCAGCATCATCTTTCCAGACGCTAAATTGAAGGTTTTTCTTACAGCTAGCGCCTCGGCTAGAGCCGAGCGACGGTATAAGCAATTGATAGCTAAGGGAATTTCTGCTAGACTAGAGGACTTGCTGCAAGATTTACAAGAGCGCGATGCTAGAGACAGTAGTCGAGGCACAGCCCCTTTAGTGATTGCAGAAGGTGCGCAAGTGCTTGAAACATCCAATTTATCGATCGATCAAGCAGTTCAAACGGTGTTGGCTTGGTATCAATCGGCATCCGCGTAAGTAGTTGAATGCAGTAGTTTTTTGGCGTCTTCGGAAACTCCACAACGCAATTTCTTAATAAGCGTGTTTCTGAGGACTTTTACAACCTAACCCGTCAGGCCTTCTGGCGGCACAAAGTGAACATACATGTCTGAATCATTTGCAGAACTATTTGAAGAATCATTAACCCGATCGAATATGAAGACCGGCCAAGTTATTTCGGCTGAAGTCCTCCGCATCGACCATAACTTCGTTGTTGTTAACGCTGGTTTGAAGTCTGAAGCGTTTATTCCTGTTGAAGAATTCCATAACGACGCTGGCGAAATTGAAGTAAGCCCCGGCGATTTCGTTTCTGTTGCGATCGATGCCCTGGAAAACGGCTACGGCGACACCATCCTTTCACGCGATAAAGCAAAACGCTTAGCGTCATGGATGAATCTAGAGAAAGCACTCGAGCAAGCTGAGATTGTTACTGGTACTGTTACCGGTAAGGTCAAGGGTGGCTTGACGGTGATGGTGAACGGTATCCGCGCATTCTTGCCTGGCTCACTCGTTGATACTCGCCCCATTAAAGACACCAGCCCTTATGAGGGCAAAACCATGGAGTTCAAGGTTATCAAGTTGGACCGTAAGCGTAACAACGTCGTGTTGTCACGTCGTGCGGTTGTTGAAGCTAGCCAAGGTAAAGAGCGTGCTGAGTTGATGTCTAACCTTAAAGAAGGCGCAGTAGTGACTGGCCTGGTTAAGAACATTACTGACTACGGCGCATTCGTTGACCTCGGCGGTATCGATGGCCTCTTGCACATTACTGATTTGGCATGGCGTCGTGTGCGTCACCCAAGCGAGATGTTGACTGTTGGTCAAGAAGTTACCGCTAAGATTTTGAAGTTCGACCAAGAGAAGAACCGTGTTTCACTCGGTGTGAAACAGCTTGGTGATGATCCTTGGGTTGGTATCGCTCGTCGTTACCCACCAAATACCCGTTTATTCGGCAAAGTAACCAATTTGACTGACTACGGCGCATTCGTTGAAATCGAATCTGGTATCGAAGGTTTGGTACACGTTTCTGAAATGGACTGGACCAATAAGAACGTTGCTCCAAGTAAAGCAACTGCCTTGGGTACTGAGGTTGAAGTCATGGTCTTGGATATTGATGAAGATAAGCGTCGTATTAGCTTAGGCATCAAGCAGTGCAAAGCCAATCCATGGGAAGAGTTCTCACGCGCCCATCAAAAGGGTGACAAGTTAAGTGGTGCAATCAAGTCAATTACTGACTTTGGTGTATTCATTGGCTTGCCTGGCGGCATCGATGGTTTGGTTCATCTTTCGGATATTTCTTGGAATGAGCCTGGCGAAGAAGCTGTTAAGAAATACAAAAAAGGTGATGAAGTTGAAGCCACCGTATTGGCCATTGATGTTGAGAAAGAGCGTATCTCTCTCGGTATCAAGCAATTGTCTGGTGACCCATTCAACAACTACACATCCGTTAGCGACAAGGGTAGTCTTGTTACTGGCACTGTGAAGGCTGTTGATGCTAAAGGCGCAACCATTCATTTGGCTGATGAAGTCGAAGCTTATTTACGTGCCTCAGAAATCTCAACCGATCGCGTTGAAGATGCACGCAATGTATTGAAAGAAGGCGATAGCGTGACTGCCATGATCATTAACATTGATCGTAAGTCTCGCGTAATCAATCTTTCGATTAAGGCAAAAGATAGCTCTGATCAACAGGACGCAATGAGCAAACTCCAAGGTGATGCGCAGTCTGGCACAACCAACTTGGGTGCTTTGCTTAAAGCAAAAATGGACAATCAAGGCTAAATCAATATCGCCGCCTCCAGTCTTGGGGGCGGCGGTTTTTTATTGATAGATCATGTCAGATCAAGAGCAACAAGCAATCACTCGCTCCGAACTTGTGGAGAGCCTAGCGGAACAGTTTCCGCAGCTCTTGCCACGGGATGTGGAGTTGGCGGTGAAAACGCTGTTAGACACCATGACTCACGCACTGGCTGAAGGCAAGCGGATTGAGTTGCGTGGCGTCGGTAGCTTTGTTTTGCATAGTCGCCCTGCAAGAACTGGGCGTAATCCCAAGTCTGGCGAGAAAGTGCTTATTCCAGAAAAACGGGTGCCACACTTTAAGCCTGGTAAAGAATTACGTGAACGGGTTGATTACAAGCCACTGAAGCAGTCAGGACCCAAAGAGGGTTCTGGTGCCTAATCATTCGGCAAACCACCAGTGGTCCATTCGGACCATTTTTTTATTCAAGAGCCCAGGGCTATGATTCATATCGCAACTGCTTGGCTATTGTTGATTCCCATCCTATTCGGATTGGGTTGGATGGCCGCACGCTGGGATCTTCGGCTTGAGCATCGAATGGATGAGCTGGAGCGTTTGCGCCAACAGCGCTCTACCTTTAAGGGCTTGAGCCTATTACTGAACGAGCAACCTGATCAGGCGATTGAAACCCTAGTCAAAATTGCGCAGCTCGATCCTGAAACGATTGAACTGCATTTTTCTTTGGGTAATTTATTTCGTCGTCGTGGTGAAACTGAGCGTGCGATTCGGGTTCATCAGCATTTAGCTAATCGAGATGATTTAAAGCCCCGTGATCGCGATCATGCGGCTTATGAGCTAGGTAGAGACTTTCTGCGCGCGGGATTATTAGATCGAGCTGAAGCGTCATTAAATCGGGTTGGAGAAGGTAAGTACGCTGCACCAGCAAAAGAGAGCTTGCTGGAGATGTATCAAGTTGAGCGCGATTGGCAAAAAGCGATCATTGCCGCACAAGAGCTGGAGTCGCTCCAGGGTAAATCACATCAAACCGAAATCGCCCAGTTTCATTGCGAGTTAGGGCAAGAAGCACTGCGTCGCCAAGATTTAACTGGGGCAGAGCAATCTATAGCCCGTGCACTTCAAGCAGTCCCCAATCATGCGCGCGCCCTCATTTTGCAGGGCGACTACTTTATGGCGATAGATCGCCCCGCTCAAGCGATTGAAACTTGGAGCGCCATTGCAAAGCTACATCCTGCTTATATGCACTTGCTGGCAGATCGTTGGATGCTCGCTCATGCCAATCTGGATAAAGCGGAAGAGGGCTTAGATCGTTTGGTTGAGTTACTCAAAACTCAAGCCTCTGGCGAGCTGCTGGATATTGTTCATAAGCACCTTACCGAGTTAAGAGGGTCTCATATTGCTGAAGCCATGCTGGTTGAAGTAATGCAAAGTTCACCCAGTTTGAGTGCCTTATCCAAGCTTGCCGAAACCCGCTTGGCTTTAGCTGAAAGCAATGGCTCAGACGATAAGATCGCCGAGATTAAGGCGATTCTGGGTCTTTTAAAGCAACGTACAACTAGTCTGGCACGTTATACCTGTGGTAATTGCGGCTTTAGAGCCCGTCGTTTTTACTGGCAGTGCCCTGGGTGCAATCATTGGGAGGCGTATTCTCCTAGAAGAAGCGAAGGGGTCGCTCCTAGTGGCCCATCAATGTGATTGGTAGATAGGGTAGATTAACTAAATCGTCATTAAATTACAGTTTAATGACGGTTACATTATTAAATCAGTCGGAGGCGTTTTGAAAGTTACGATTATTGGTAGTGGCTACGTCGGTTTAGTTACTGGCGCATGCTTGGCAGAACAGGGTAACAACGTTTTTTGCTTAGATCTTGATCCCAAGAAAATTGATATTCTCAATTCTGGTGGCGTGCCTATTTATGAGCCTGGCCTCAAAGAAATGATCGAGCGTAATCGCGCCGCCGGACGCATTCAGTTTTCAACGGATATCAAAGCATCGGTTGAGCATGGTGAGATTCAATTCATAGCCGTAGGCACTCCTCCTGATGAAGACGGCTCAGCAGACTTGCAATACGTTGTTGCCGCCGCTCGCAATATTGGTAAGCATATGACCACACCCAAGGTGATTGTGGATAAATCCACGGTACCAGTTGGCACTGCTGATAAGGTGACTGCAGCTATTACAGAAGAATTGGTAAAAAGGAATTTATCTCCAGAACTCTGTTCAGTAGTTTCTAATCCCGAGTTCTTAAAAGAGGGTGCGGCGGTAGAGGACTTTATGCGCCCAGATCGGATTGTGATCGGCACTTCTAGCGATGCTGCAGGCCTGCGCGCTAAAGAGCAGATGCGTAAACTCTATGCTCCTTTTAATCGTCATCATGAGCGCACCTACTACATGGATGTCAAGAGTGCCGAGTTAACAAAGTATGCCGCTAATGCGATGTTGGCTACCCGCATCTCATTCATGAATGAATTGGCTAACTTAGCCGATCTGGTGGGCGCCGATATTGAAGCGGTTCGCCAGGGTATTGGTTCAGACTCTCGGATTGGTTATGGCTTCTTGTATTCGGGAACTGGTTATGGTGGCTCATGCTTTCCAAAGGATGTCTCAGCGCTGAGTAAAACAGCGATTGAGCATGGTAAAGATCTCAAAATCTTAGTAGCCGTTGAAGCTGTTAACGAAGCTCAAAAAACCATATTGGTTGAAAAGATTGAAAAGCGCTTTGGTCAAGATTTACAAGGTAAAAAGTTTGCACTCTGGGGCTTAGCATTTAAACCCAATACCGACGATATGCGTGAAGCACCTAGTCGTGTGATTATTGGCGAGTTGGTCAAGCGAGGGGCCGAGGTAGTAGCATTTGATCCAGTGGCGATGCCCGAAGCAAAGCACGCACTTGAACTCGACTTCAAAGGCAACCCTGAGGGCTTGAAAAAAGTAGCCATGGTTGATGACCCTACAACCGCTTTAGACGGTTGTGATGCGCTCGTCATTGTGACTGAGTGGAAAGCCTTCCGCAGCCCAGACTTTGATCTTGTAAAACAAAAACTGAAACATCCAATCATTTTTGATGGCCGCAATCTCTATGAGCCGCAAGCTATGCAAGAATTAGGCATTGAGTATCAAGGTATTGGCCGTCATAACTAAAATTATTTAAAACACACATAGAAACACATCTGCCCGTGGAAAAAGCTAACCCAGAACAATTTGCCAAAACTCGCTTGCTCGTCGTAGGTGATGTGATGTTGGATCGTTACTGGTTTGGTGACACTAATCGCATTTCTCCAGAGGCGCCTGTGCCAGTAGTTCAGGTTGGCAAGGTTGATGAGCGTTTGGGTGGTGCTGCTAACGTAGCGCGCAACGTTGCTGCCTTGGGTGCTCATGCAACGATTTTGGGCGTGATTGGTGATGATGAGCCCGGACAACGCGTTACTCAGCTTCTAAAAACCAGTGGCGTGGATAGTCAGCTCGAAGTGGATAGTAAGGTGCCGACGATTGTGAAGCTGCGCGTGATCGCACGTCAACAACAATTGATTCGCCTCGATTTTGAAGAAGCTCCTAGCGATACTGCATTAGCCAGAAAGCTAGAGCGTTTTGAGAAGTCTCTATCAGGTGCTGATGTGGTAATTTTGTCTGATTACGGTAAAGGCGCTCTAGATCAAGTGACTCTCATGATTGAGCAAGCTCGCAACCAAAATAAAATGATCCTCGTAGACCCCAAGGGTGAAGATTATGAAAAGTATCGGGGCGCTACTGTATTGACGCCTAACCGCAGCGAGCTACGCCAGGTGGTTGGTCGCTGGAGTAGCGAAGAGGATCTCACTAAAAAAGCGCAAGATCTGCGTCGCTCCCTTAATCTACAGGCACTACTTCTGACTCGCTCAGAAGAGGGTATGAGTTTATTTACCGATGCCGGTGTGAGTCATGTCAAAGCCCAGGCACGCGAAGTGTTCGATGTCTCTGGTGCAGGCGACACTGTGATTGCCACGTTAGCGGTTGCTTTGGCGGCAAAATGGCCTCTAGAGAAAGCGATGGCACTAGCGAATCGTGCTGGGGGTATTGTGGTTGGTAAGTTAGGTACCGCAACCGTTACATCTGAGGAATTGCAATGACCATTATCGTTACTGGAGCAGCTGGGTTTATCGGCGCCAATATTGTTCAAGGCTTGAATGCCCGTGGTGAGAAAAATATTATTGCAGTCGATGACTTACGTCCTGCTGATAAATATCGCAATTTAGCCGATCTCGACATTATTGATTATCTTGATAAAGATGAATTTCTTGAGGCATTTAGAAGTGGTCGCTTTGGTAAGGTAAGGGCAGTCTTTCATGAAGGTGCTTGCTCCGACACGATGGAAACCGATGGTATCTTCATGATGGCGAATAACTATCGCTACACCATGGATCTCCTTGATATCTGCACTGAACAAAGAGTGCAATTGCTATATGCCTCTTCTGCAGCCACTTATGGCGGCTCAGATGTCTTTGTTGAAAGCCGTGAGCATGAGAAGCCGCTCAATATTTATGGCTATTCCAAGTTCTTATTCGACCAAGTGATGCGCAAGCGTTTTGCTGAAAAAGCCAATACCGCACAGGTAGTGGGATTTAGATATTTCAATGTATACGGTCCGCGTGAATCTCACAAAGGTCGTATGGCATCTGTAGCATTCCATCAATACCACCAATACAAGAAAGACGGGCTAGTTAAGCTCTTTGGTGAATATGGTGGCTATGAAAAAGGACAACAAAGTCGCGACTTTGTCTCCGTAGAAGATGTGGTGAAGGTGAATCTTTTCTTCTTGGATCATCCTGAGATCAGCGGGATCTTTAATTTGGGAAGCGGTCGTGCGCAACCTTTTAATGATGTAGCCCATGCGGTAGTCAATTCACTCAGAAAGCTAGATGGTGCTAATTCAGAACCTCTAGAGCAACTCGTCAAGATGAAGGCGATTGAGTACATTCCATTTCCAGAGGCGCTTAAAGGTAAATACCAATGCTTTACTCAGGCAGACCTCACTAAGCTCAGAGCTGCTGGTTACAGCGAGCCCTTCCTCAATGTTGAGCAAGGTGTCAGTCGTTATATCGACTGGTTAACGGCCAATGCGGATTTCTTAGCCAATCCCTTGTAGGAATTAATTGATCTCTTTGTAGTTGTCGGTATAGAAGTCAACCGAGTATCTTTAGCCCCGTTGTAAATGATCCATGTCCTTTCGGCATGGATTTTTTATTTACTCCTGGAGAAAAGATGATTAAACATTTTGCTTTCAATAAATTAGTAGTGCCCGCTGCTGCAGTACTGTTATCAGCTTGGCTTGTATTGTCAGGAGCGGGTCATGCTCAAGCATCACCGGTTAATGTCAATACCGCTTCACAGTCTGAGTTGGAGACGATTAAAGGGATTGGTCCCGCAAAAGCGAGAACCATCATTGCTGAGCGTGAGGATGGTGGCCATTTTCAGGATGCCAATGATTTACAAAAGCGGGTGCGGGGGATTGGGATGAAGTCCGTTGAAAAGATGGTGGACAACGGCTTGACGATTGAAAGCCCTAGTTCTTTTCGGGAGCCTAATGGGCGCACGAAAAAAGAGGGCTCAGTATCCAGCCGTCGTAGTTCCCGCAATCAAGGCAATACTCGCAATCATCAGGATCGCCCAAGCAACACTCGGAGAAATTAAGTCTTTCCGTGCTTAAGTGGTCTTATGGCTAAAATGGCCTTATGGCTACTCCTAACTACCTCACGATTTCGCAGACTATTGGCAATACCCCTTTAGTTCGATTGCAACGTATTCCAGGCGCTGAAAATGCTGCTCGTAATAATGTAATTTTGGGTAAGTTGGAAGGTAATAATCCAGCCGGGTCGGTCAAAGATCGGCCCGCGCTGTCGATGATCCTGCGTGCACAAGAGCGTGGTGAAATCAAGCCAGGCGATACGCTTGTAGAGGCAACCAGTGGCAATACTGGTATTGCCTTAGCAATGGCTGCCGCCATGTTGGGCTACAAGATGGTTTTGGTGATGCCAGAAAATCAAAGTATTGAGCGCCGGCAGAGCATGGCTGCTTACGGCGCAGAACTCATTCTGACTGCAGCTTCAGGTGGTATGGAGTTCGCCCGAGATTACGCGCTACAGTTACAAAAAGAAGGGCGTGGCAAATTACTTGATCAGTTTGCCAATCCCGATAACCCACGTGCCCATATTGAAACTACTGGCCCTGAAATCTGGCGCGATACCGATGGTCAAGTTACGCATTTTGTCTCCTCGATGGGAACCACGGGAACCATCACCGGTGTATCTACTTACCTCAAATCTAAGAATCCCAATATCGTGATCATTGGCGCTCAACCTGAAGAGGGCTCTCAAATTCCCGGTATTCGTAAATGGGCTCCAGAGTATTTGCCAAAGATTTATGAAGGCAATCGAGTTGATCGCATTGAGTATGTCAGTCAAGCTGATGCAGAAGAAATGGCTAGACGCTTAGCTGCAGAGGAGGGCATCTTTTGTGGCATCTCTGCTGGTGGTGCTTTGGTTGTAGCACTCCGAATTGCCCGACAGCTTGAAAATGCCACGATAGTCTTTATTGTTTGCGACCGTGGCGACCGCTATCTCTCAACGGGTGTATTCCCAGCTTAATTAACTGAAGCTTTAGTCGCTTTTTTGTGAAGTGCTTTCTTCTTTTTAGAGTTTGTACTATGCTTGGCGGACGGCAGAGCGGGTAAGTTAGCGGTAATCACACTCTGGTTCTTATAGCCTAGGGCTTCTGCAAATTCAGCGACACTCTGAGCATAAAAATAACTGCGGTTGTATTGCACGATGGTTAAAAAGTTATTGAGACCAACCACATATCGAACCTTATCTGTCCCATCTTGATCTGCATAAGGTAAGTCAACGATCAATGCCTTGCTTTGAGGTAAGACGCCGCCGGCTTGGAGGTCGCCCTGTTGTGGCGTCAAAATCCCTTTCTCGATTAACTCTTGAACCGAATATTTCAGTTGAGGCTCCCCATCAGCTAAAGCACTTGCTTGTGCAAAAGTACTCTGTGGAATTGCAAAGTAGATGGGCATGCCGGGTTGCCAGCCTTGCTGTTTCAAAAAATTGGCAACACTTGCAATAGCGTCTCGTGAACTTTGTCTCAGATCAATTTGCCCATCGCCATCGCCATCCACTGCATAAGCGCGAATACTGCTGGGCATAAATTGAGGTAAACCTATTGCGCCTGCATATGAGCTATTTTGATTAACGCACTGCTTAAAAAGCTCTGGATTGACATTTTGAGAGGCGTTATTGGCGGGCAACTTTCCACCGGCTTGAGTCCAGCAAAGCAAAATTAGGGATTTGATCTCATCCTTAAATAACTGCTCTCGGACCGCTTTATTGGGTGTGTCGGGATAATTAAACGCAAGGGTCGATAAAACGTCCTTGACCCTGAAGTTTCCAGTTTGGCGACCATAGATGGTTTCAATACCAATAATGGCCACAATGACCTCTGCTGGTACTCCAGAATCCTGTTCAAGCTGGCTTAAGTAGGCTTGATTCTGCTCCCAGAAGGCTTTTCCAGCCTTGAGCCTAATAGGCTCCACAAAGCGTTGTCGATAGACTGCCCAATTTTTCTTAAAAGTCCCGGATGGCGGTAATACCAATTTACGGATAGAGGGAATGGTCTTGGTGTCAGAAAAACCCGATTCTACGAAGGCTGGGGGGATAGCTTGAGATTCGCTCACTTGGCCAATCAAAAGCTGGAGATTTTGAGCCAGAACTGCTTGGGAAATCATGTCTGGACTCGCGGCATCTACTGAATCGTTCACCCGAGGGGATGGCGTAGAGCAAGCTGCCAATAAAAAAGTTAAAGTAAGCAGGAATGGCTTCAGAAAACAGTTTGGGAATAACTTCATTCTGGGGTGGAGAGTTTCTCGATTTGTGAGCACAATGCATTAGATTACAAAAAAGATTATTTGGCTATGAAGGATTACTCTTAATGACTACAGGATATATTACGCATCCCGATTTTCTGAAACATGAAATGGGAAGTCATCATCCCGAGTGCCCGGAACGCATTCAGGCAATTAATGATCAGTTGATTCGAAGCGGAGTTGATCAATTCTTGACCCATCTTGAAGCGCCTTTGGCTTCTGAAGATCAATTGGAGTTAGTGCATAGCCCTGATCATGTTGCTTTTGTAAAGCAGAGCGCCCCTGCGAGTGGTTATTTTATGTTGGATGGCGACACGATCATGAACCCCCATACTTGGCAGACATCTTTGCGTGCAGCTGGTGCCGCTATTGCAGGCGTTGATGCCGTTATGAAGGGCGAAGTGGAGAATGTTTTCTGCGCGGTGCGTCCACCGGGGCATCATGCCGAGCCCACTCGTTCAATGGGTTTTTGTGTATTTGATAATGTCGCGATTGCTGCCCGTTATGCCATTGAGCAGTATGGCATCGAACGTGTCGCATTAATTGATTTTGATGTCCACCATGGTAACGGAACGGAAGCGGCTTTTATCAACGACCCTCATGTGTTGATGTGTAGTTTTTTCCAACATCCTTTTTATCCATATAGCGGCCTAGATCACGCGAAGAATATGGTCAATATTCCACTGCCAGCGACTACCCGTGGGGATGTGGTGCGCTCGATCGTAGAACAGGAGTGGTTACCTCGTCTACGCGCTTTTGAGCCTGAGCTCATCATTATTTCTGCAGGTTTTGATGCGCATCGCGAAGATGATTTGGGGCAGATGGGCCTAGTAGAGGATGACTATGTCTGGATGACGAAAAAGCTTAAAGAAATTGCTGATCAATACGCCGGTGGCCGCATTGTTAGTTGCCTAGAAGGGGGATACAACCTTTCTGCCTTGGGGCGTAGTGTTGTAGCTCATGTGAAGGCGCTAGCCGATCTTTAGTCAATCTCCAGAGCTTTGTAGGGATAAAGATAAAATAAGGGTCCTATTCTTATTTACATCGTTTTAGATAGATTGTGAAAGCAGCATGAAGATCTTGGTAGCAGTAAAGCGGGTTGTGGATTACAACGTCAAAGTTCGCGTCAAATCCGATCACTCTGGAATTGATATTGCCAACGTCAAAATGAGTATGAATCCTTTTGACGAGATTGCAATTGAAGAAGCGGTACGATTAAAAGAGGCGGGTGTGGCGAGCGAGATCGTAGTCGTTTCTGCGGGACCAACCCCATGTCAAGAAACCTTACGTACTGCTTTGGCGATTGGCGCTGATAAAGCCATCCTAGTTGAGACCGATATTGAACTACAGCCTTTAGCGGTTGCCAAATTAATCAAAGCGATTTGCGATAAAGAGCAAGCCCAATTAATTTTACTGGGTAAACAAGCGATTGATGATGATAGCAATCAGACTGGCCAAATGTTGGCAAGTCTGATGGATATTCCACAAGGCACCTTTGCATCAAAAGTGCTGGTAGAAAATGGCAAAGTCAATGTGACCCGTGAAGTGGATGGCGGTCTTGAAACCATTGCTCTCACCTTGCCCGCTGTGATTACTACTGACTTACGCTTGAATGAGCCTCGTTACGTCACCTTGCCCAACATCATGAAGGCCAAGAAGAAGCCCCTTGAGATTCTGAAGCCAGAAGAATTGGGGGTGGATATTGCTCCTCGCCTTAAAACGCTTCGCGTGGATGAGCCCCCCAAGCGTGCGGCTGGGATCATGGTGGCCAACGTAGCAGAGCTAGTTGAGAAGCTCAAGAATGAAGCGAAGGTGATTTAAATGAGCGCGCTTGTTATTGCAGAACACAACAATCTATTTTTAAACGCGGCGACTTTACATACCATTACCGCTGCGGCGCAGTGTGGCGGTGATGTGGATCTACTCATTGCCGGAAATGCCGCAGATGCAGTGGCGACTGAGGCATCCAAAATTGTTGGAGTGCACAAAGTGATTCACATTGATGCGTCTGATTTAGGCGACCAATTGGCGGAACCATTAGCTGCGCAGATACTTGCGATTGCAAATCAATATAGCCATATTCTTGCTCCAGCAACTGCTAGTGGTAAAAATGTCATGCCGCGTGTTGCAGCTAAGTTAGACGTGGCTCAGATATCAGACATCACCAAGATAGTTAGTAGCGATACGTTTGAACGACCAATCTACGCCGGTAATGCAATTGCAACAGTTCAATCGATCGACCCCATCAAAGTCATCACGGTTCGTACCACTAGCTTTGATCCTGTCCGAGTCAGTGGCGGGTCAGCTGAGATTACAAAGTTAGCTCCTGTAAGTAGTCCTGGGAAATCGGATTTTATTAGCCGTGATCTGAATCAGTCTGAGCGCCCAGAGTTGGCCGGTGCAAAGATCATTGTGTCGGGTGGGCGCGGCTTAGGATCTGGTGAAGCCTATCAAGAACTGGTGCTTCCTTTGGCCGATAAACTGGGGGCGGCATTAGGTGCATCACGCGCTGCAGTAGATGCGGGTTATGTACCTAATGATTATCAAGTTGGCCAAACTGGCAAGATCGTTGCACCAGATTTGTATATCGCAATCGGAATTTCAGGGGCGATTCAGCACTTGGCAGGGATGAAGGGTTCGAAAGTCATTGTGGCAATCAACAAGGACCCTGATGCGCCGATATTTAGCGTTGCTGACTATGGCCTAGTAGCCGATCTCTTCACTGCCGTCCCTGAGCTTACTAAGGCGATCACCTAGTCCCCCCATGTCTTACTGAGAGATTTTTCTCGCCTCGGTAATTTGAGAGACGAAGTATTGCTCAAATGAAATCGCTAAGAAGGTCATCATCACGCCTGCACCAAGAATCAGCGAGAAGATCACGGTCAATATCGTCGGCCAACGTGATTGAGTTGCTTGGCTGATATCCATCTTTGGATTAAATTGCGCATCCCATTTTTCATCTGGACGTAAGCCAAAGGTGATGGTGGTAAGCCAACTGGCCTCCATTGCAATAAACCCTAGCGTAATTAAGACCCAGCCCGGCGCAGATTGAAAACGATACTCTTTTAATAGGAACCAACCCGCTATGCCGCCGATCAGAGCAAGTAACTGTATCCAGGACCAAAAGAATTTTGGACCTTTGAGATAAAAACCATTGAGACCTGTGCCGGGCAGTAATAAGCCTAATGCACAAAATAAGAATTTATATTTTTTCATTTGAATGTTGATTTACTTTGGGGAATGTCGCGTTGTGCAAAAGTGAGTACTTCACGATCGCGGCCAATGAAGAGCAAGCGATCACCATCCCTCACAATATTGCGATAGTCATTGAGCTCGTACAGAAAATCGTTTTCTAATTCAGTGCGCTGAGGATTGCATGCCATTTTGGTGGTCGTGATTTTCTCAAAGGTAAAACCTCGTGAATCTTCACTGAGCGTGGCGGTAAAACGATTGCATCCTGTAAAACCACTGACGCGTTCACCGCTCGCATCAAAAGCCAGCTGAACCGGGTTACTGTTTTCACCCATCGGAATTTGTCGACCGCGTACTTCACCATTGGCGTTAGGAGTCAGATTCCAGCGAATCAATTCCCATTTGGTATTGCGTAACTCGCTACTCGGCGGACTGATTTTTGCGCCACAGGGTGGAATGACTCCAGAACAGGCTGTTAACAAACCCAATCCGATGCCATAAACAACACTTCGGAGCCATCTGCTAGGCGCTTGGCAGGTGTTTAAGGGGCACTTTTGGGTGGTCATAAATAGTTATGTTATTGTTTTTAATGTATTTTTTATTGTGAGGCCGTGTCTATTCTAATGACTAAAGTGCTTAAATAGGTGGAACAAATAGGGCTTTTCGTCTAGAATATGAGGTTTTCCGCTTTGCATTGCATCTGTTTTCAGCATTTGCCTTCATTGTTGGAGTCTGAGGTTTCGAAAGAAATTACTTTGGCTTGTATTCAACCCGTTTTCATTTTAGATTTTAAGGAATAAATATGGTCGTCATTCGACTGGCACGCGGCGGTTCTAAGAAGCGCCCTTTTTACAGCATCGTTGCTACTGATAAGCGCAACCGCCGTGACTCGAACTTTATCGAGCGCATTGGCTATTTCAATCCAAAAGCAGCAGAGACTGAGCAAGCCATGCGCGTTGCTCAAGATCGTTTGAGCTATTGGACTGGCGTTGGAGCGCAGATTTCTCCAACCGTTAAGCGTTTGATCAAAGATCATCCTGCAGTCTAAAACTGTTTTGCTAAGGGCTTGGTCATCATGATCGGGCTCTTAGTAGCAGGACTATTTAGGGGTGATGGGGTAACTTGTAAATGAGCATGCCTTCCCTAGAAGATTTAATTGAGCTGGGTTCTATTCAAGATGCCCAAGGCCTGCGAGGCCAACTTAAGGTTCGCCCACATTCATCTGATCCCGTAGCATTACTTTCTAGCAAAGCTATTTGGCTATCTCTGTTGCCGCGTGGAGTACTTGTCGCACAAGCTGCGACCAAGCCAACATTAGAGTTGTACGAGCTCAAGCAAGCTAAGATGCATAGCGGTACTGTTGTTATTGCTCTAGATGGTGTGACGGATCGTGATCAAGCCCTAGCCTTAAAAGGTGCGCGCATTCTTGTCGCGCGCGATACTTTCCCAAAAGCAGAGGCGGACAGTTATTACTGGGTTGATTTAATGGGTTGCGATGTGATTAATTTAGAAGGCATCCATTTGGGTCAAGTTTTAGATGTGACCGAGAATGGTGCCCATGGTGTGATTGCTTTGGGTAATCTTGCCGATGGCATGACTAAGCAGTTAATTCCTTTCGTCAAAGACGTCGTACAAAACGTAGACCTATCTAAGAAATGCATTACGCTTGACTGGCAAGCGGATTGGTAAAGCAGATCAATATGCGCTTTGATGTCCTGACGATCTTTCCAGAAATGTTCACTGCATTAACGCAATGGGGTATTACTGGCCGTGCATGCGAACACAATTTAGCCCAAGTCAAACTCTGGAATCCCAGAGACTATTCAAGTGACCCCCGTAAAACTGTCGACGATCGTGCTTATGGCGGTGGCCCTGGCATGGTGATGATGGTTAAACCATTAGAGGACACCGTAAATGCGATCAAGGCAGAGCATCAATCTCAAGGTATCTCCAGTGGTCCGGTTTGTTTATTGGCACCTCAGGGAGAGCGGTTTTCTCAAAAAATGGCCTCTGAGCTGCTGACTCAGGGCAATTTGACCCTGATTTGTGGCAGATATGAGGCAATTGACCAACGTTTTGTAGACCGCAATGTCGATCTTCAGATCTCCTTAGGAGACTTTGTCCTTTCCGGGGGTGAAATCCCTGCTATGGCCATCATGGATGCCCTGATGAGGCTCATTCCAGGGGTTTTGGGGGATGAGGACTCGGCCCTCCAGGATAGCTTTATGAACGGTCTTTTGGACTATCCACACTACACCCGACCTGAGATCTATGAAAATTTATCAGTGCCGGACGTGCTTTTAGGCGGACATCACGCTAAAATAGCGGATTGGCGTCGGCACAAGTCTCTTGAGCTGACGTTCAGGATCAGGCCAGATCTGATTGAATTGGCCAGAACCAATGGGTTACTAAGTCGAGAAGATGAGCGGTTCCTTCAAGATTTGGTGAAATGATTTAACTACATCCTCTATCAGGTCCGTTGATGAAAGTCTCGGGATTGAACTCTGACAAGATGTTTAAGGATTTAAAATGAACTTAATTGAAAAAATTGAGCAAGAAGAAATTGCTCGCCTCACTGCCAACAAAACTCTTCCAAGTTTTGCTCCTGGCGATACGATTGTTGTTAGCGTCAACGTTGTTGAAGGTACTCGTAAACGTACCCAGGCTTTTGAGGGTGTTGTGATTGCGAAACGCAATCGCGGTCTGAACTCCAATTTCATTGTGCGCAAGATCTCTTCTGGTGAAGGTGTTGAGCGTACATTCCAAACTTACTCACCATTGATCGCTAGTATTGAAGTGAAGCGTCGTGGCGATGTTCGTCGCGCTAAGCTCTACTACCTGCGTGATCGCTCTGGGAAGTCTGCACGTATTAAAGAAAAGCTTCAAGCTCGCGTTAAAGCAGTGGCTGCTCCAGCTGCGGAATAATTCGAGCCCTTGGCTTGTTACAAAAAGGCGACTTCGGTCGCCTTTTTATTGTCCTAAAATAAACAAATGTCTAAAGCATCTTCCCCTACTCCCGCGGAACATTCGAAGCTGAATGTTGCAGCCCCTCTGGGGTTTGATGCAGAGGCAATTCCGATTCATATGCAGTGCAGTCAAGACCCCAAGGTATCTCCTCGAGTCTTGGATCCAGATCAATTGCGGCACCGTCTTCAACATCCTCCGCAATGGCAGCCTGAGATCACAGATGAGAACCGCCACGTTATTGCGGCTGACATTATTGCCAGGCGCCAAGCTGCTGGAAAAATCACTCAGGCAGCGGTGCTCATTCCTCTGTTATTACATGAGGGCGGATTATCGGTATTGCTCACTCAGAGAACACAGCATCTTCATGATCATGCTGGGCAAATTAGCTTTCCAGGTGGGCGCATGGATCCCGAGGACCTCACCCCTGAAAGGACCGCCTTGCGTGAGAGTCAGGAAGAGATTGGCCTCAATCCTGCTAATGTCGAAATCATTGGACATTTACCCGAGTATCTAACAGTATCTGGATACAGCGTCACCCCGGTTGTAGGGCTGGTTCAGGCTCAGGCAGAATATGTTCATGACGAGTTTGAAGTAGCAGACATCTTCGAGGTGCCTCTGAGTTTTCTGATGGATCCCGCCAATCATCAAGTTCGCATCTGGCAAAGTGAGCAAGGAATGCGTCGGTTTTATGCCATGCCCTATGGGAATCGGTTTATCTGGGGAGCTACTGCTGGTATGTTGCGTAACCTGTATCATTTATTAAAAGTATGACTTTCTTCTCTATCCTCATCGCCCTGATTGCTGAGCAATATCGCCCAGTCAACGCTAATCATTGGATTCGGCGGATGAGTGATCGTTGGTTAGATTGGATTGCCAAAGAGTTCGGCGGCAAGAACCAAGCGGGCGCGACACCTGTGGGTGCTCGGATTGCTTGCACAATTGCTTTTATTCTCCCAACAGTGATTGTTTTTGCGATCTATGTTGCTTGCATGCTCAAGTACAAGATCCTGGGTTTCATCTGGAACGTCATCATTGCCTACCTCTTTTTTGGGTTTCGCCAATTTAGCCACTCCTATACCAAAGTTCATGAAGCCATTGAAATTCATGATCTGCCTGCGGCTCGTGCAGCTTTGGCAGAGTGGTATGGCCCAGATTTAGATGTGAGCAACCTGAATGAAACTGAAGTCATCTCTTTAGCCCTCGAACGAGCCATTGTGGGCGCACATCGCCACGTCTTTGGGGTGCTGTTTTGGTTCTTGATGCCGCTTGGCCCCGCCGGAATTGTGATGTATCGCTTAGCAGATACCGCTATTACTCGTTGGACTGCTAAGGGTGATTTCAACCTCAGTGAAGCCGCTCGCTACTTCTTCTATGTGATTGATTGGATTCCGTCACGCATCACAGCAATGGGCTTTGCTATCGTTGGTAATTTTGAAGACGCCGCCTATGCATGGCGACATTTAACGCATAAATGGTCTGACTCTATTAATGCCGTGATTCTGTCGGCTGGTAGCGGTGCGCTTGGAGTTCGTCTGGGTGAGCCCTTAACTGAGCCTGATAGCGATCAAGCTTTGCTGATGGCTGAAGCAGGTGAGCCTCAGATTTATGAGATTGGTATTGAGCCTAGCGAGAGAACTATGCGTTCAGCAGTGGGTTTGGTTTGGCGCTTAGTTATCGTTTGGTTGGCTTTGTTGTTAATGCTGACCATCGCTCTTTGGCTTGGGTGATTCCCTGTAGCTGCGTATCTGCCGTTTTCGAATCCGAGTGTAATTGTCTAAATAGTGCCAGTCTTTCTGGTGCGATCTCATTCTTCTCGACTGCCTCCCGAATTACACAACCTGGCTCGGATTGATGAGCGCAGTTATGAAAGTGGCACTTTCCTAATAAGGGCTGGAATTCTCTAAAGGCGTGTTGCAACTCGCTAACCGACATGTGGGCAAGCCCAAACTCCTGAAAGCCTGGGGAATCAATTAATGCACCGAGCTTGCCTGTTGCATTCTTGCCCCAAGACTCAGGGAGTTCAAAGTAGCGACAGGCTGTCGTCGTATGTTTGCCGGTGTCTAGCCTAACGGAATACTCTTGGGTAATCGCTGCAGCATTGGGTACCCAAGCATTCAGTAAGCTAGATTTACCCATGCCCGACTGACCCACAAAGACAGAGACCTTCCCTTGAAGAGCAGGGCGCAGAGCCTCAATTGAGGCGCTATCAAACTTGGCTGAGACTTCGCTTACGGGGTAGCCCATGCGTGCATAGGGCTCAATCAGTTTGCGGGCATGAGCTAAGTTTGCGGGCAGATCAGACTTATTGAGTAGGATATGTAAATCAATTTGATTGGCTTCAGCGGCAACCACTGCTCTACCTAAAAGATCAGGCGAGAAAGCCGGTTGGGTGGCGAGCACTACCAAAATTTGATCCACATTAGAGGCAATTAATTTGCTCTTGAAAGCATCCGAGCGATAAAGTAAATTGCGGCGTGGCTCGATCTCAACTAGGCGAGCTTGATCTGCTGATGTGCTCTCAAGCAACATGCGATCTCCCACGGCGCCAATGTGCTGCTTAGCAGGGGTGCTGACTTGAATTAAAGGCCCCTCAGGTGACTCATTGCCGGAGGTATCGACCGATAAACGCTGCGCTAAATAATGTCGACCATAAGAAGCCGTCAGTAGCGCACGAAATTGCTCCATTAGCTCGCTGAACTCTTTTGTAAATTGGCGATACGCAACGGGGCGGGTGGATGCGAGCTGTAGAAAGCAGTATAGATTGGGTCAGGTGTAAGCGTTGAAGCATTGTCTTGATACAGCTTGACTAAGGCTGCGATCAGATCACTCGCAGAAGATTTGCTAGCGGCAAAATTATCGGCCTCGAACTCATGTTTACGAGAAGCGAGGCTGCCTAGTGGTGTAAAGAAGAAGGTAAATACAGGTGAGACCAGCATAAACAGTGCTAGGGCTAAGCCCCCGTTGTAACCATCCAGACTTGGCATTACTCCAAGATCCTCGTAGAACCAGACCTGTGTACTAATCCAGCCTAGCAAGGCAAAGATGCCAAAACTCAAGGCGAAAGAGATGATTAAACGTTTGCGAATGTGATTGCACTTAAAGTGACCGAGCTCATGTGCCAGCACAGCCTCTACTTCATTGGGGTTGAGTTTTTCAATCAAGGTATCGAAGAAAACAATCCGCTTGGCCTTGCCCATCCCGGCAAAGAAAGCATTACCGTGGGCGCTGCGTTTGCTGCCGTCCATTACAAAAAGACCTTGGCTAGCAAAATCACAACGCTTTAGTAGCGCTTCAATTTGTGTCTTGAGTGCGCCATCTTCTAGAGCTTGGAATTGATTAAATAGAGGTGCAATCACGCTCGGGAAAATCCACTGCATTAACAAACTAAATACCGTCAGGACGGCCCATGCCCAAAGCCACCATAAGCTTCCAGCTTGTGCCATCAAGCTTAAGATAATCCACAGTAGAGGAATACCAATTACTCCGCCGATGAGTAAGCCTTTAACGAGGTCGACAAAGAAGAGTTTCTTCGACATGCGATTAAAGCCAAAACGCTCCTCGAGATAGAACTGCTTGTACCAAGAAAATGGAAGATCGATTGCGCCGGAGATCAGCACAATCGAAACGAGTAAGGCTATCTGTTGGATGATGCCCTGACCAAGACTAGCAATCAAGATGAGATTGAGAATCTGGAGGCCGCCCAAAAGGGTAAAGCCAATCAGAACAATCGCGCTGACACTATTCTCTAAAATACTTAGACGCAATTTGGCAATCGTATAGTCAGCCGCTTTTTGGTGCTCTGCTAAAGAAACCTTTTGGGCAAATTCAGCGGGCACCTGAGCGCGGTGTTTTGCAACATAGCGAATTTGACGTTGGGATAACCAGTAGCGTAGGCCGAAACTAGCAACAAAGGCGATTAAAAAAACAATTGTGAATGTCATGAGATGATTATAGATATGAGTGAACAAAACCAGCCCCAAGCCCCTAAAACTGTCCCTAGCACCGCCCCAGCCAGTGAAAACCTGATTTGGATTGATATGGAGATGTCAGGCTTAAATCCAGAGACTGAGCGCATTCTGGAGATCGCCATCATTGTTACCGATGCCCACTTAAATACGATTGCGACCGCTCCAGTTTGGGTGGTGCATCAGGAAGATGCAGTATTAGATGCAATGGACGCATGGAATAAGGGTACTCACGGCCGATCGGGTTTGATTGATAAAGTGAAAGCATCCACGCTGGATGAGGCGACCGTCGAGGCGCAATGTATTGCCTTTCTCAAGCAATATATCAAAGCAGGTATTGCGCCAATGTGCGGAAATACCGTTGGACAAGACCGTCGTTTCTTGGCGCGCTATATGCCTAAACTAGAGGCTTACTTTCATTATCGAAATATCGATGTTTCAACGCTCAAAGAACTCTGTAAGCGTTGGCATCCAGAACTGCTTAAGGGCTTTACCAAGCAGCAGGCACACACAGCATTAGCTGATATCGAGGAATCTATCGAAGAGTTAAAGTATTACCGCGAAAAGTTTATCGTGCCACTACCTCAATAGCGGGATAACTATTTCTTGATAGCGCTTTTAGGTCTAAATGCCTTGACGACACTGTCTTGGGTCTCAATATAAGGGCCACCAATCAGATCGATGCAATAGGGCACAGCGGCGAAGATGCCGGGAACGATGGATTTACCTTCGGCATCTTTTAATCCCTCTAGAGTTTCTTGAATTGACTTAGGTTGTCCTGGTAAATTCATAATTAAGGCAGCGTGATTCTCAATCTCGCGCAGGACGGCAGTTTGACGCGACAGAATTGCAGTGGGTACAAAGCGCAAACTGATTTGTCGCATCTGCTCTCCAAAACCTGGCATCTCGCGAGTGCCAGCAGCAACGGTTGCTTCAGGTGTGACATCCCGGCGTGATGGCCCTGTGCCACCAGTTGTTAGAACTAAGTCACAGCCAATCTCATCAACCAATTCAATAATGTTCTTTGTGATTTCCTGAGCCTCATCGGCTATCAGACGTTCTGAGAAAGTGCAGGGATTGAGCATGGCTTTTTCTAGCCAATTCTTGAGAGCGGGCAAGCCTTCATCGGTGTAGACACCCTTGCTGGCACGGTCAGAGATCGAGATTAGCCCGATTTTGATCGGATCTGGGGCGGCTTCTGTATGCTTCATGTTTCTATTCTAGCTATTATTGAGACATGTTCACTTATTCATCCCATCAGTTTCAAGAAATCATCGAGTTTATGCTGGCAGAGGCTGGGCGTAGAGGCGCTTCTGATGCCATCGCTGAAGTCTCTGAGGGGCAAGGCTTGGCGGTTACCGTCCGCAAGGGTGAAGTGGAAACGATTGAGCAAAGCCTTGATAAACAAGTTGGGGTCACCGTCTTTCTGGGGCATCGCCGGGGTAATGCTAGTACTAGTGATTTTTCACAAGCATCTTTGCGGGCAACTGTAGAGGCTGCGTACCATATTGCTCAACATACCGCAGAGGATGACTGTGCAGGTCCGGCCGAGCCTGAGCTCTTAGAGAAAAAACCAAAAGACTTAGATTTGTTTCATCCTTGGAACATCGATTCGATTGAGGCGGTTGAGATTGCACGTGCTGCTGAGGCTGCTGCCTTTGGGGTGAGTAGACAAATTCGCAATAGTGATGGCGCTTCTGTATCCGCCCATCACGGCCATTTCATGATGGGGACTACGAATGGCTTTATGGGGGGCTATCCTTTCTCTCGCCATTACATTTCATGTGCACCAATTGCGAACGGCTTGACGAAAAAATCGGGCATGCAACGTGATGACTGGTATTCCAGCTCTCGAGTGCCTGCAGAGCTTGCTGAACCTGCTGCAATCGGAAAGTACGCGGCTGAGCGAGCACTCTCTCGGCTAAATGCGAGATCGATTAGTACTCGACGTTGTCCGGTAATCTTTGAAGCTCCTCTGGCTGCAGGTCTAATGGGCGGTTTGGTTCAGGCTGTTTCAGGCGGGGCTTTATATCGTAAATCCAGCTTCTTACTAGATAGCCTGGGTAAGGCGGTATTACCCAAGCATGTCAGTCTGATTGAAGAGCCTCATCATCCTGCCACGATGGGTAGCGCGCCTTTTGATGAGGAGGGTGTAAAAACCCATGCACGTACTGTGGTTGATCAAGGAATTTTGCAGGGCTATTTTCTGTCGACTTACTCTGCGCGCAAGTTAGGCATGAAAACTACTGGTAATGCGGGCGGCTCACACCATCTCACGTTCCAAAGTAAAAGAACTCGCAAAGGTGGATTGCCTGCGCTGTTAAAAGAGATGGGCACCGGTTTATTAGTGACTGAGCTAATGGGCCAGGGTGTGAATTACGTTACTGGCGATTACTCTCGAGGCGCTTTTGGTTACTGGGTAGAGAACGGTGAAATTCAATATCCCGTTGAGGAAGTCACAATTGCTGGCAATCTACGTGACATGCTCATGGACATTGCCATGATTGGCAGTGATACTTTAGTTCGGGGCAGCAAAGAAACCGGTTCGATCTTGATTGGCTCAATGACCGTGGGCGGAAAATAATTTTTATTTGCGCTCTAGAGTAACAAAGTCAAAGTGAATGTCACCCTCGACATTCGGTAGACGTTCTAATTCATGCCAATGAGCAGGATCGGGAATCTCAAAGAAGGTATCTCCGCCCTGTATGTCGAGTTTAATCTCAGTAAGGTAAAGACGATCCGCTAAAGGAAAGGCTTGTGTAAATAATTGCTCGCCACCGATTACAAATACGCGCGGGAATTCTGCAAGACTAGCCAGCGCTTCTTCTAAAGAGTGAACGACTTCACCACCATGAAGTTGCAGATCATGATTGCGTGTCACAACAATATTGCGACGACCCGGAAGCGGGCGACCAATCGATTCCCAAGTCTTGCGGCCCATGATGACGGGATGACCCATGGTGACACGTTTGAAGAATTGCAGATCAGCTGAAATTTTCCAAGGCATTTGATTGTCTCGCCCAATCACATGATTCTGTGAACGGGCAACAATCATTGAAATTGCAGGTCGCGCCATGATTAGATCGCTACCGGCGCTTTGATATGGGGGTGAGATTCATAGCCGACAATCTCAAAGTCTTCAAACTCATAATCAAATAAAGAGTCAGGCTTACGCAAAATATTGAGCTTAGGTAGCGGGAAGAAGTCTCTCGACAATTGCAGTTCAACTTGCTCAAGATGATTGCTATACAAGTGGCAGTCGCCACCCGTCCAAATAAAGTCACCCACCTCTAAATTACATTGCTGGGCAACCATATGGGTTAGTAAAGCATAGCTAGCGATATTGAAGGGAACGCCTAAGAAGATATCTGCACTACGTTGATAGAGCTGGCATGACAATTTTCCATCGGCAACGTAGAACTGGAAGAAAGCATGACAAGGCGCTAGCGCCATTTTGGGGATATCTGCTACGTTCCAGGCGGAGACGATGATGCGTCGTGAGTCAGGATTCTTTTGAATGGTTTCGAGCACTTCAGAGATTTGATCAATGTGTTGACCATTGGGTGCAGGCCAGGAACGCCATTGATAACCGTAAATTGGGCCTAGATCACCATCGGGTGCAGCCCACTCATTCCAAATAGATACTCCACGCTCTTTTAACCAATTGTTATCAGTGCTGCCTTTGAGAAACCAGAGTAATTCATAGATGATGGATTTGAGATGGAGTTTTTTGGTTGTGACCATCGGAAAGCCATCAGCCAAATTAAAGCGCATCTGGTGGCCAAAAACTGAGAGTGTGCCAGTGCCTGTTCTGTCAGATTTGGGGGTCCCCTTAGCGAGAACTTCTTTCATCAGGTCGTGATATTGGCGCATGATTGATAAAGTGTAATGTAAAAGGGCTTTACTCTGTATTCCCCACCCCAAGGACTTTGTGGAGCTTGGTTGAGGTGGTGGTGTATTGGAGCTGAATGGTTTTTTCTGGGCTGAGATAGGCTGCCGCAGCAAAGGCTGCCAAGGCTGCTTCATGAAAGCCCGACAGAATGAGTTTCTTCTTACCAGGGTAGATATTGATATCGCCTACTGCGAATATTCCTCGGGTGCTGGTTTGGAACTTTTCGGTATCCACCGTAATTTGTTTGCGATCAATATCCAAGCCCCAGTCAGCGATGGGGCCTAATTTAGGAGACAAACCAAAGAATGCCAACATCACGTCACAGGGAACCTTGCTACTAGTACCATCAATGCCAGTGATGAGGAGTTCACTGAGTTTGCCATCTTTCACTTCAAAGCCAGCCAGCTGTCCAATTTGCAGGTGGATCTTTCCGGCATCACAGAGCTCACGCATCTTGGAAACGGATTTTGGAGCCGCTTTAAAGTCATCACGCCGATGAATCAGCGTCAGCTTACTGACCTTGTCGGAAAAATATAAAGCCCAGTCGAGCGCTGAGTCACCGCCGCCACAGATCACCATATTTTTACCAAGATATTGCTCAGGATCTTTTATGCGGTAGAACACTTGGCTGCCATTAAATACCTCAATCCCATCGAGGGGGACTAGGCGCGGCTGGAATGCGCCGACACCTGCAGCGATAAAAACGGTTTTGCTGATGAAATGTTGATCTGCTGAAGTCTGAATATCAAAGCGACCATCTTGTCGCTGGCTCACCATGCTGACCTCTTGCCCCAAATGAAATTGGGCCCCAAAAGGTTCGATCTGTTTGAGAAGATTGTCAGTTAATTCTTTACCGGTGCAAACAGGCAGGGCAGGGATATCGTAAATCGGTTTATCGGGATAGAGCTCCATGCATTGACCACCAATGATGGGCAAGGCATCGATGACATGCGCTTTAATCTCTAGAAGACCGAGTTCAAATACCTGAAAGAGTCCCACCGGACCGGCGCCAATAATGACTGCATCGGTTTCAATGGGAGATGACAAGTGATTGCCCTAGAGGATGGGTAAGTAAAACTTACTTGACCAGTTCAGCCAATTTATTTTTGACGTCTTTCCACTCATCAGCATCTGGCAAGGCGCCTTTGGATTTGGTAATAGAAGTCCAAGAGGATGCGAGCTCAGCATTGATCTTGATAAATTCTTGTTGATCTCCAGGGACATCATCTTCCGCATAGATCGCATTGACTGGGCATTCTGGTACGCATACGGCGCAATCGATACACTCATCGGGGTCGATTACCAAAAAGTTGGGGCCTTCGCGGAAGCAGTCCACTGGGCACACGTCTACACAGTCGGTATATTTGCAGCGGATGCAGGATTCAGTAACAACGTAAGTCATGGTAATTGCTCAATTTTCTATTCGGTAGCCCAAGGCTTGCCGTGGGGGATAAAAGCTGATTTTAGCTGAATTCACCCTTTTTCTTGAGAAACCTCCTAATTCAGTTGAGGTAAAGTCTCTTCTAAGGAGATCTAAATGAGTACACAAAATACAGCTAAAAAACCTAAAATCTTCATCGCCAGAGCGATATTTCAGGACGCACTCCCCCTATTGGAGGAGTCTTTTGAGGTCACCTCAAATCAGTCCGACGAGGTATTAACTCCCGATGAATTGCAAAAAGCCCTCGTTGGGATGGATGGCGCCTTAGTTTCGGGGGGCGACCGAATTGACGCCAAGGTCCTAGCAACTGCAAAGGATCTCAAAATCGTAGCCAATATTGCAGTGGGCTATAACAACCTAGATATCCCAGCCATGACTGCAGCAGGCGTAATGGGAACAAATACCCCTGACGTATTGACGGATACCACTGCTGACTTTGGTTTTGCCTTAATGATGGCTGCGGCTCGTCGAGTGACTGAATCAGAGCATTGGCTAAGAGCCGGAAAATGGGAAAAGTGGGCCTTGTTCAATAACCCATTGGGTGTCGATATTCATCACAGCACATTGGGCATCATTGGTATGGGCCGTATTGGTCAAGCAATCGCTAAGCGTGGTTTAGGCTTCGGCATGAAAGTGATCTATTGCAATCGCAAACGCTTGCCAGAAGATATTGAAAAAGAGCTCGGTGCAACTCATGTCTCAAAAGAGGAGTTGCTGAAAACAGCAGACCACGTAGTTTTGGTTCTCCCTTACAGCGCCGAGAGTCATCACACCATTGGCGCAAAAGAGCTGTCATTAATGAAGCCTACTGCAACGATCACCAATATTGCGCGTGGCGGTATTGTTGATGACCTGGCGCTGGCGCAAGCCTTGAAGGCAGGCAAGATCTTTGGTGCCGGTCTAGATGTATTTGAAGGTGAGCCAAAGGTGATTCCAGAGTTGCTGGCATGTAGCAATGTAGTGCTTGCGCCGCATGTGGGTAGCTCAACAGAACAAACTCGTAGAGCGATGATGAATCTGGCAATCAAAAATCTGCGCGCAGGACTCGCAGGTCAAAGACCACCAAACTTAATTAATGCAGAGTTAAAGCCGAACTAAAAGTTCAGAACTGATTATTCAGCGATCGAAACAGGGTAATTACTCTGTTTCGATTTCGTCTGAAAGTTCGCGCAGAGCTAATTCAATACCACCGAACTTGCTGGCAACCCAGTTGTAGACTTTGCATGCAATCCAAAGCAATGCAAAACCGAGTAATGCATTCAGAATCAATGCAGAGATTACGGTAAATCCTGGTATTGCACCATCGCGAATAAATGCAACAAACAGGGCTAGGAGAACAATCGGTACCGAGAAGCAGAGGTAAACCAAAACGAGGGTTTTGGCGGTGTGCGACGGATCGAGGAAGACAACTTCTTTTTTAGTGAGTTTCATAATGCTGCAATCTTAAAGCAGTCCTTCGAAAAGCGCTACATCAACCCAGTCACCTGCAGCAATATTTTCTTGATCGTGGCCAAGAATAACAAAGCAGTTCGCTTCACTCATCGAGCGCAAGATCCCCGCACCCTGACTTCCAGTGATCCTAACCACAGGTCGACCAAGTGGGTCGCGGCTCAGGATTGCCCGTTGAAATTCAGTCCGCCCAGGCTTTTTGCGAATGGGTTGCTCTGCCATTGCTTGAGTGAGGGGTGGCCTTATGTCTTTGGCGCCATTGAGTTGTAAAAGGGCGGAGCGAACAAATTGATAAAAGGTGACCATCACTGCCACAGGGTTGCCTGGTAGTCCGAAGAATAAGGTCTTGTGGCTTGGAGATTTTCCTGGAACAGCTTTTAGTGTGCCAAATGCCATTGGCCGACCTGGCCGCATAGCAATTTTCCAGAAGCCAACATCCCCAAGTTCTTGCAGCACTTGTTTAGTGAAGTCCGCCTCACCGACGGATACCCCGCCACTGGATATCAGTACATCTGCCTTTTTTGCTGCCTCACAAAAGGCTGCTTTTAAAGAGTCGGGATTATCACGAACAATGCCGCAATCGACGACTTCAAGATCTAAGCGATTCAGCATCGCAGTCAAGCTATAGCGATTACTGTCATAGATGCCACCTTCTGAAAGAGTCTCGTCAATGGGCGTAAGTTCATCACCCGATGACAAAATTGCTACTCGGAGTTTGCGTTTGACCATTAAATTCGGGATGCCCAGTGAGGCAGCTAGGCCCAAGTCAGAAGGACGCAGAATTCGGCCAGCAATAATAGCTTGCTTACCACTCTGCAAATCTTCCCCTTTGAGGCGGCGGTTATCGCCAGCTTTCAAGGCTGATGGGTCGAAGATCATGTCATATTCAGTAGCGCTAACCAATTCTTGAGGGATGACGGTGTCGCAGGTGTTTGGCATCAAGGCACCTGTCATGATCTTGATGCATTCACCTGCTGCAATTTCACCAATAAACGGTTTGCCCGCATAAGCGGTGCCGACGATTTTTAACTGAGTTTTTCCGCTCCCACTCTTTAGGCAAGTACCATCAAAAGCATAACCATCCATTGCAGAGTTATCAGCTGAGGGCACATCAATCGGCGAGAGGAGATCTTCGCCTAGAACGCGATTGAGCGAATCATTCAGGGGCACTAGCTCAGAGTCGAGTGGTGATTCTCGTAATACCTCGTTTACTAAACCAGCAATCGCCTCATGCGCTTGATCAACACGTAAAGATGAGCTCAAGAGGATGGGGTTGTTAGGAGAATACTTCATGCTGATACTTTTTCCAGAGCAAGGAGTTCTTCGGGAGTATTTACATTGGCAAATGCAGATTCTGAATCAAAGATTACTGTACTGGCATTTAACTGTTTAAACCAGCGATCAATTTTGAAATCTCCCAAGCTGATAAATTCTTGAAGCGACTTCAGGACAGCGGTGCGCATCAGGCAAAAGACTGGCTGAGCCCAAGCTTTACCTGCGAGATCCTTGCTAGATGCATAGACAAGATCAAAAGATCCCTCACTCATCTTGGCCGCTAGAAGTTCAACCAGGTTTGTCGGCAGTAAAGGAGAGTCGCAAGGAGCGGTGACCAAATATTCGGTGGGGCAGGCTTTCAGGCCAGCAGCAAAGCCAGCCAGAGGGCCTGAGAAACTCAGATCATCGTCACTAAGCACTGGGAATCCATAGCTTGAGTAGTGTTCAAGATTGCGATTAGCATTAATCAATATTGAGCCGACTTGAGGGCGCAGCCGATGGATGGCCGATTCGATGAGTGGGCGATGATGAAAAGGAATAAGGCCCTTATCAACGCCACCCATTCTTTGGGCGCGACCGCCAGCAAGGATGAGTCCGGTAATTTCTGTTCGAGAGATCATTAGCCGCCAATGTAGGACATTTCAACTTTTGGACCTAGTGACTTTACTTGCTCGCTAATCGAGCCACGGATCTCAGAATAACGATCATCGCGTTTAGACCAGATCGACATGATGGCATTAGCAATCTCTAAATCGCTTTTACCTGAACGCAGCATGGATTTGAAATCAAAACCTTTATTCGCAAAGAGACAGAGATAAAGCTGACCATCTGTTGAGATGCGCGCCCGTGAGCAATCACTACAGAAGGCTTGGGTCACACTAGAGATCACGCCGATTTCACCGGAGCCATCTTGATAGCGCCAGCGTTTAGCGACTTCACCAGCATAGTTAGCGGAGATGGCCTCTAAGGGATGTACTGAATGAATCAGCGCAATCACTTCCTGAGAGGGAAGTACTTCCGCCATATTCCAACCATTGGAGCTCCCCACATCCATATACTCGATAAAACGCAAAACAATGCCATTCCCTTTGAAGCGTTCTGCCATGGAAATAATTTCGTGCTCGTTGCTTCCTTTTTGAACAACCATGTTGACTTTGATGGATTCAAACCCTGCCTCTTGAGCAGCAGTAATACCATCGAGCACATCTTCAACAGGAAAATCTACATCATTCATCTTTTTGAAGACGGCATCATCCAAGCCATCGAGGCTAACGGTAATGCGTTTGAGGCCAGCTGCCTTGAGAGCAGCAGCTTTTTTGCGCAAGATACTGCCGTTGGTCGTTAAGGTGAGATCCAGTGGCTCACCCTGAGGGGTTTGAATCTTTGCGAGCATCCCAATCAGAATCTCTAGATTTTTACGAAGAAGAGGCTCGCCTCCCGTTAGGCGGATTTTTTCTACGCCGAGCGTAGCAAAGATGTTTGCAAGTCGAGTGATTTCTTCAAAGCTGAGCAGTTCATCATGAGCCAAATAAGGATAATCTTGATTAAAGACTTCCTTTGGCATGCAGTAGGTACAGCGGAAATTGCAACGATCGGTAACAGAAATTCGCAGATCTCTTAAGAGTCGACCTCGAGTGTCTAGAGTCGACATGCTGGGCGAATTTAGATGAGAAGGGATAGGGGCAACAAGGCCCTTTCCTTCATCAATTCGAATGGGGAGGACTTTTTCAACCATCGTTCAATTATGGCTGTGAAACGGGGTTTCTGCCAAACCGCTCAATACCCCGTTGGGATATTGAGTAATCTGGAGAAATTCGTTTTAAACCGTTTTTTCTTGACCGCCGGTTTCGACCAGAACCATGGGGCCATCTGGAAGCGTTGCGGCTGGCTTCGGAGTTCTACCCAAATTAACAGAAATAGGTTCTGTCTGAATTTGCGACTGTACTTCCGAGTGCTTGCTTGAGTCAGTTGCAACCCAAATCATTCCGGCGGACTCCACCACATTTTGCAGAGGAGTTTCCTCTAGGGCTTTAAAGGCCACCTTAGGAAGTTCAGCAACAGGTTTGGCAATCACTTCAATTGCAGGAGCGGGGCTTGATGGTTTTGGATTGCTATGGCTTCTTTGAGGACGCTCAGGTGCAACCGGTGCAGGCTTGTGATTACCAAAGCTCTGTGCCAAGTTCTGAGTAGGCATTGAAGCGGATGTGCCAGCCATACCAACCGGTGGTCCTGAGAAAGCTGGAGCAGATGCTGGAGCTGAGACTGGAGCGGCTGAAGCGATGCTTGTAGTTTCATCGCCAGCATTGCGTTCGCCACGCTCGCGTTGACCGCGACCGCGACCACGACGATTACGTCCGCGACCACGACGCTCTTCACCATCGGCATTTTGAGTTGCATCAGCTTGAGGTGCCACCTCACCACTGCTGACTGGAGTGGCTGCATTGGCATTGTTTTGCTGACGCTCTGGCTTTGGTCCATTCTGGTTACGGTTGTTATTGCGGTTACGTCCCTGGCCCTGACCTTGTCCTTCTGGACGCGGTTTATTCTCACCAGCAGCAGCATCTACGGCAGGTCGTTCAGCGCGTTCACCATTGCGATCGTTCCGATCACCGCGGCGGCCACGGTTGCGGTTATTGCCACCACCATTGTTGCCGTTACGTTGATTTGGATGACGACCACGACCGCGATTTTCTTCAGGCTTTACTTCAGGCTCAGCCGATGAGAATAGCTTCTTAATAAAGCCAAACAAGCCGCTGGCACTTTCCACCTGCTTGGCTGGCTCACGCTGTGGACGTGGCTGACTAACTGGCGCAGGCTGATTAGGTGTAATGCCTTTAACAGCAGCCTCAGGACGAACCTTTACATCGGCGTCTTTACGACTCACGATGGTATCTGCTTCTAATTCACGAGCAGCTTCTTCGGCCATCACATAGCTGGCTTTTTGGTCATCTAAACGGGGATCGTCATGACGCAAACGCTCAAGCTTGTAATGCGGTGTCTCCAAGTGTTTATTAGGCACCATCAAAACATTCACCTTAAAGCGGCTCTCGATCTTGATCACTTCAGCGCGTTTCTCATTGAGCAGGAAGGCAGCCACTTCGACTGGAACCTGCGTATGAATTGCGGCCGTATTTTCTTTCATTGCCTCTTCTTGGATGATGCGCAAGACTTGCAGTGCAGAGGATTCGGTATCGCGAATATGACCGGTGCCATTACAACGTGGGCAAGTCACATGGCTACCCTCAGAAAGAGCAGGGCGTAAACGCTGACGCGACATTTCCATCAGACCAAACTTGGAGATCTTGCCCATCTGAACGCGAGCGCGGTCATGACGCAAAGCATCTCGTAAGCGATTCTCAACATCCTTTTGCGCTTTGCTCGAATCCATATCAATGAAGTCGATCACAATCAAACCACCTAGATCGCGTAAACGCGCTTGACGAGCGATTTCATCCGCAGCCTCAAGATTGGTGCGTGCAGCAGTTTCTTCAATATCCGAGCCACGGGTGGCACGAGCAGAGTTCACGTCAACCGATACCAATGCTTCGGTATGGTCGATCACAATTGCGCCGCCAGATGGCAAAGGCACGGTGCGTGAGTAAGCCGTTTCAATTTGGTGCTCAATTTGGAAACGTGAGAAGAGGGGTACATCATCTTGATAGCGCTTAACCCGTGGCAAGTTGTCTGGCATCACTACCGACATAAATGCTTGCGCTTGTTCAAAGATGTCATCGGTATCAATGAGAATCTCGCCAATATCAGGCTGGAAATAATCACGAATCGCTCGAATGACAAGGCTTGACTCTAAATAAATCAGAAGTGGTCCGGAATTACCTTTGGCAGCCTCATCAATGGCTTTCCATAACTGCATGAGATAGCTTAGATCCCATTGCAATTCAGTAGCATCGCGGCCAATACCAGCGGTACGTGCAATGATGCTCATCCCATCCGGAATATCCAATTGGGACATGGCATCACGGAGTTCTTGGCGATCTTCACCCTCAATCCGACGAGATACACCACCCCCGCGAGGATTATTGGGCATTAATACTAAGTAACGACCTGCCAGAGAGATAAAAGAGGTTAGGGCGGCGCCTTTTTGGCCCCGCTCCTCTTTTTCAACCTGAACAATGATTTCTTGCCCTTCGCGCAGCGCATCCTTAATAGAAGCACTACGGACATCGATACCTTCTTTGAAATAGGTGCGAGCCACTTCTTTGAATGGTAGAAAGCCATGACGCTCTTCACCATAATTGACGAAGCAAGCTTCGAGGGAAGGTTCAATGCGGGTGATAACCCCTTTGTAAATATTGCCTTTGCGTTGTTCACGACCGGCAGCTTCAATATCAATATCAATGAGTTTTTGACCATCGACGATGGCAACTCGCAACTCTTCTTGTTGAGTTGCATTAAACAACATGCGTTTCATAACACTCTCCTATGGAGGGAGGGCGTCGCTGCGCGCTGCGTTAGGGGACAATTAATACCGCTTATGGCATAGCCGTAGGCGGTTTACGAGTGTGGACCAAGCTATCCCAGGCATATCTTGCCTAGCTCACCGAGTTAAATGTTGGTTCAATCGGTGCCACACTTGACGATCGCCGCAGAGACCTCCTTTAGGTCATCAATGCAGGCGCGCGCCTGAAAACTGTCTTCTAATCGCGGGTCGCGGCATACGGCACACCAACCCTGCGCCTCATTAAACAGGGGAGGGGCAACCCTGGGAGTCTTTAAGGGCGACTCCAAGCTCCACAATTCCAGTCTAACTCAGACCGGTCTCGGGCCAATAAATTGGCTAGAGCATTGATTATACGGCACAAGTTGAATGAGAATGGGGTATTGTTGAGTCCCTTGCCAGTCTGGCGAGAGATAAGAGTATGAAATCGAACCCCTTTCCTAAGCCCTCAGCCAAGCCTCTCAGCCAGCCCAAGATCAAGGCTGCTAAGACCAAAGTCCCAGTCGCTCCGGCGGTGCGTTTGGAGACAATCGGGCCTGAGGAGGCTGGACAGCGCTTAGATAACTATCTCTTGCGCTGGGCCAAGGGTGTCCCTAAAAGTCACGTTTATCGGATTATTCGTTCTGGTGAGGTGCGGGTCAATAAAAAAAGAGCTGAGCCTACGACCCGTCTTGTTGAGGGCGATGTCGTTCGAGTGCCCCCCGTTAGAATTGCGGAACCCGCCCAAATTGCGGCTGCAAATTCTGCCCAAACCAAATCCCGCGCCCAAGGCTTTTCCGACAAAATGCCCATTTTGTTTGAAGATGAGGCTTTGCTGATTGTTGATAAGCCAGCCGGTCTTGCGGTTCATGGTGGTTCGGGAATTGCACTGGGCGTGATCGAGACTCTACGAATTACAAGACCCGAGTTGAATTTTCTGGAATTAGTACATCGCTTAGATCGAGACACCTCGGGCGTTTTGATGCTGGCAAAAAAGCGTAGCGCCCTAGTGGAGATGCATCGCCAAATTCGAGAAGGTCACACTGATAAACGGTATTACCTTTTGGCGCATGGCGCTATTGATGCCGGTCCAGGAACGATGCAGCTCAAGTTCCCCTTACATAAATATCTCCTCCCAAATGGTGAGCGTCGGGTCAAAGTCGATCCTGATGGATTGCCGAGCCATACCGCGCTCAGGGTTGTCAAAAAGTTGCAACAAGGAGATGTTGCAATCAGTTTGGCTGAAGCGCAATTAAAGACAGGTCGCACTCACCAAATTCGGGTGCATTTACAAAAATTAGGGCATGCGATTTTGGGTGATGATAAGTACGGCTTTGAGGATGCGGATAAGCGGATGAGATCCAAGCGACTCTATTTGCATGCTCATTTAGCAGGATTTACCCATCCTCGTACCGGAGAAAAAATGCGGATTGAATCCCCACTTCCTGCTGAGTTTGCAGCCATGATGCAAAGCTTTGAGCAATAGCATGACCAAATCTGCGCAATCTAAGCGACGCTATGATCTGATTGTTTGGGATTGGGACGGTACGATCATGGACTCTACCCCCACGATTGTGAACTGTATTCAGCAAGCCTGTCGTGACTTGGGATTCAAGGAGCCGGATGATACTTTGGCAAGCTCAGTGATCGGTTTGGGAATTCAGGATTCGCTACGACGCGCCGTACCCTGGATTGAGCCAATGCATTTTCCTAAGCTCACAGATCGTTTTCGTTATCACTATTTAGCTAAAGATCATGAGCTTCATTTGTTTGAGGGTATCCGCGAGCTACTCGAGGATTTACGCAATGAGGGCTACTTGTTGGGTGTTGCAACTGGAAAGTCACGCGCGGGCTTGGATCGCTCTTTAGAGTTTCATCAATTGGGTCATGTGTTTCACGAGACGCGCACCGCAGACGAATCTTTTTCTAAGCCCCACCCCGGTATGCTCTTAGAACTTTCCGATGTAATGCAAGTACCTACTCGTCGGATGCTAATGATTGGCGACACTACACATGATTTGGATATGGCTAATAACGCAGGAGTTGATGCCATTGCAGTCACTTATGGGGCGCATCCTCCAGACACTCTGCGAGAAGCAAAGTCTTTGAGCCATGTGGATAATGTTTCCCAACTATCACAGTGGCTGAAACTGAACTTAATTGAACAATAAAGTCTGAGAAAGTAATCATGGAAAACAATCAGAATCCAAACACCAACTGGGAGCGTCAAGCACTCGAGCATTTGCTCCTTGAAAATCTCAAAGAGAGTCGTAGAGGCCGTCGTTGGCGCGTTGTCTTTCGCGTAGTGACACTGCTCATCTTGATTGGTATTGCCGTCTCATTGTTTGACTTCCATTTACCAGGTCATGGGATGAGTGTTGAAAAACACACTGCCTTGGTTTCTTTAGAGGGTGAGATCTCCTCAAGCTCAATGGCTAATGCAGAAGACATTAATGCATCATTGGATGCCGCCTTCGAGAATGAGCATAGTGCTGGCGTCATTCTGCGAATTAATAGTCCTGGTGGTTCGCCTGTTCAAGCGGGCATGATGAATGATGAGATTCACCGCTTGCGTAAGCTCTACCCCAATAAGCCTTTTATAGTCGTCGTAGAGGATATTTGTGCCTCAGGTGGTTATTACGTCGCAGTCGCAGGTGATCAGATCTTGGTTGATAAAGCCAGCTTGGTTGGCTCAATCGGCGTCATCATGGAAGGCTTTGGTTTTACGGGCTTAATGGATAAGTTGGGCGTGACTCGTCGCATGATTACTTCTGGTTCCAACAAGGGAATGATGGATCCCTTTACCAAGGAAAATCCAAAACAAGTTGAGATGGTTCAAACCATGATTAATGAGATTCATCAACAGTTCATTAACGTGGTGAAAGAGGGGCGTGGCGATCGCCTAAAAGATGCGCCAGATCTTTTTTCTGGTCGTGTCTGGAATGGCGAACAGGCAGTCAAGCTTGGCTTAGCTGATGGCTATGGCACTGTCAATTCTGTTGCACGCGATACCTTTAAGGCACCGGATATCTTGGATTACACCGTAAAAGAAAACTTTGCCGAGCGCGTAGCAAAGCGTTTTGGTGCAGAGGCAGGAACCGCTGCGGGTAAGGCAATCGTGAAGGCTTCAGACCTTCACTAGGCTAGCAGTAAAAAGACGGCTGGTCGGTTTTGTAGCGATGCGCAAGCGGCCTCATTGGGATAACGCTTGCGCCATTCAGAAACACTCAGCGTGCTAATAGATTCTGTAGGCAAGGTGAGATCAACTCCAATGCACAGCTTTGTCTGGGGTGATAAGTTGCTCAAGCAGGCCAAAACCATTGCAGTATTGCGATAGGGCGTTTCAATCCACAATTGGGTTTGCTGTAATTTTCTGGACTCTAGTTCGAGTTGCTTCAGCTTGCTACTGCGCTCTTGATTGTCATGCGGTAAATAACCTTGAAATGCAAAGCGTTGCCCATTTAGACCGCTCGCCATCAAGCCCAACAAGAGGGCGCTCGGGCCAACCAGCGGTTTCACTTTAGCCCCTAGCTGATGGGCAGCCAATACTAATTCGGCGCCAGGGTCAGCAACACCAGGTACACCCGCTTCCGACATCAGTCCTATGTCTTTGCCCGCAATTAAAGGCTTCAGGAGATCGGCTGCTTTAATGTCTGCACCATATTTTGCATTGCGAGCTGCACCACGCCATTCACTCATTTGCATTTCTTGAAGCGGGCAAATCAAAGGCGTCACAGTTTCAATCGCTTTTAGTAAGGCCCGTGCTGTTTTTGCTTCTTCAACAATCCAATATTGAAGTTTGGCCGCTTGACTAATCGTTTCAGATGGCAGCACTGATGCTAATTGTTCCTGACGAGCATGGTCACCCAAAGTATTGGGAACGAGATAGAGGGTTCCTGGCGCAGAGCTCATTGGGAGCCGCTCTTTGTGGCTGGGATGGTGAACCCTGCATCGCGCAACAAACCACTGAGTGCAATCAAAGGTAAACCAATCAACGCAGTTGGGTCATCGCTACGAATGTACTCCAAGAGGGCAATCCCCATGCCTTCAGACTTAGCACTGCCGGCACAATCGTAGGGTTCTTCGGCATGCAAATAAGCCTCCAGTACATCATCTTTGAGATTGCGGAATTTCACTTCAGTCGGAATACAAAGGCTCGTTTCACTTGCTCCCTTCATCAAACACAGGGCTGTATAAAAAGTGACGATTGAGCCGCGCATGAGTTGAAGTTGTGCAAACGCACGCTCAAAGTTTCCCGGCTTCCCAATAGCTGCGCCACATAGGTCAGCTACTTGGTCTGAGCCAATCACCCAAGCCTCGGGATGGATTTTGGCAACCGCTGCTGCTTTGGCTTTTGCAAGACGTAGGGCGAGGGCCTGGGTGCTTTCTCCTGCAAGCGGTGTTTCATCCACTTGAGTTGATACCACCTCAAAGGGAATGCCGAAACGGCTCAAAAGCTCCTTGCGATACACCGAAGTCGATGCCAGGATCAACTTGGGGTTTATAGAATTGCCCATACTCAAACTTACCTTCATTTAGACTGATGTCATGAATCGTAATCAAGTTTTACCTCAAGTGGTCTTATCTGGCGAACCCAATGCGTTGCGCAAAATCGATTTTTGCGCCCCCCAGACCTATCAGGGGTCAGGATTTTTATCAATCAAAGCCCTGGCCCGAGTGGCTAAGGAGGTTTCTGAGATAGCTGAAGGGGATGGTTTTACTTGGTCAGTTCAGAGTCGCTTTACCCATTCGCCCGGAAGCGAGCCTAACCCGATTTTGGATTTAAGCCTGAATGGGAAGTTGCATTTGATCTGTCAGCGTTGTCTTAAGCCTTTTGCTGTGGATCTAGTTGAAAAGCGCCAATTTCTGCTGCTAGAAAGCGAGGCAGACGCAGATGCCTATCCGATTGAGGATGATGAGCTAGAGCCCTTGGTAGCCTCCCAGCATTTTGACTTACTCGAAACCATTGAGGATGAAATTCTGCTTTCCTTGCCTTTAATTCCAAAGCATCCCGAGGGAGTTTGTCAGGCTCATCTGTCCTATGGTGACGCCAATGAGACAGAGGGGGGCCCTGCTGAAAAGCGAGAAAATCCCTTTAACATATTGAAAAATATGAAGAAAAGTTCCTAAGGAGGACCATGGAGTGAAGGGTGTCTTGATGGCAAATTGCCAATAAATCAAGCATTTAGGGGGTTTTCTATGCTAGAATATTGCCTTGCTTAGGAGTTCAATATGGCCGTCCAACAGAATAAAAAATCACCTTCCAAACGTGGCATGCACCGTGCACACGATTTCCTGTCCGCACCTGCTACGGCTGTAGAGGCCACCACAGGCGAGGCGCATTTACGTCACCACATTTCGCCAAATGGCTACTACCGTGGTCGTAAGGTTGTTAAAACTAAAAACGACTAATTTTTTAGTCTAAAAAGATCGAAGCGGCTCACTTTAAAGCCGCTTTTTTCTTGAACATACTCAATTGCAGTATTCAATCAGCTTATGAGTGTCACTCTCGCTATTGATGCCATGGGCGGAGACCATGGGGTCGTGGTTACCGTTCCCGCTTGCTGCGACTTCCTTGAAAAACACCCTGATGTCAGAATCTCCTTAGTTGGAGACCCTGAGCAGCTGAAGCTCGCCTTAAAACCCTATTCCAAAACGCTTTTAGAGCAGATTCAAATTGTTCCTGCAAGCGAAGTTGTTTTGATGGACGACCCAATCGAAGTGGCCTTGCGCCGTAAAAAAGATTCTTCGATGCGTGTCGCAATCGAGCAAGTGAAGGAAGGTTTGGCCGACGCTGTGATTTCATCTGGAAACACGGGCGCTTTGATGGCGATCTCTCGTTATGTACTGAAAACGCTCGATGGAGTAGACCGTCCTGCTATCGCCACTGCAATTCCTAATGAGTTGGGGCGCGGTACGACGATGCTGGATTTAGGTGCGAACGCTGACTGCGAGCCGATGCATTTATTGCAGTTCGCGCAAATGGCGAGCGTGATGGTTCAAGTGGTTGACGGCAAAGATCGTCCCTCCATAGGACTGCTGAATATTGGCGAAGAAGTCATTAAAGGTAATGAGGTAGTTAAACAAACCGCTGAACTTTTGCGTGCAAGCAAGCTGAATTTCTATGGCAACGTTGAAGGTAACGACATTTTTAAAGGCACAACTGACATCGTGGTGTGTGATGGCTTTGTTGGTAATGTGGTTCTGAAAGCGAGTGAAGGCTTGGCCAAGATGATGAGCGGCTTGATTCGTGAAGAGTTTAATCGCTCACTCATGACCAAAATCATGGCGATCTGTGCCATG
>Ga0364907_10080_pt1 | contig 38481 bp, 52 predicted proteins | sample ExccelJu500002D3_2_FD_206960 | JGI IMG/M metagenome (GOLD analysis project Ga0364907, IMG submission 206960) | Enriched cells from Trout Bog Lake Hypolimnion, Wisconsin, USA - BchlTB.July02.5000.02.D3 | ecosystem: Environmental > Aquatic > Freshwater > Lake > Hypolimnion/Profundal zone | place...
AAGGCCTAGTTCTACACTCCGACAACGGCGGCCCGATGAAAGGGGCGACAATGCTGGCAACCCTCCAGCGCCTGGGTGTAGTTCCTTCCTTCAGCAGACCGCAGGTCAGTGATGACAACCCCTTCTCTGAATCGCTGTTTCGAACCATGAAGTATCGCCCCGGCTACCCAAGCAAACCGTTTCAAAGCCTGGAAGAGGCACAGGCATGGGTTGATGGCTTCGTGAACTGGTATAATACCGAGCATTTACACAGTAGCATTCGTTTCGTTACTCCGGATGACCGCCACTTCGGACGGGAGCAGATGATCCTGGCTAACCGCAGCAAGTTGTACGAAGAGGCGCGTCTCAAGAACCCGAATCGCTGGTCCAAAAATACCAGGAATTGGAAGCCCGTGGAGACGGTTTATCTGAACCCTGAATCAAAGGTGGAAACGAAACTTCTTGATGCTGCATAATTTCAGCAGAGGCGACAACTACCTTGACACCCGCCGCTGGGTTTGGGGACGTTGGTAAGTTGTGTAAGTTGCAGAACGACAGGCAATTTCCAGCGATCGTACCTATTCTAAAAGTCTGTGCTCCCAGCGTTATGACTCTTGAAACTGTCATGCTCTCGTCTTCGGGGATTTACTACTTCATGAAAGAAACAGGCACCTACGCCAAAACGCAAGTGCCTGATTTTATGGTGGAGATGAACGGGGTGGTACCCTCCACACACTGAAAGCGCAACATGCTGTTTTTGCAAAGTAATTTGTTCTGGCCCTGTGTCGAACGGATCACCTAAATGGCATACATGAAGGCCGCCATGTGCCTTTACATTGTAGCTGTGGCACTCTATCCCTGGACTGTCCCTAAACTCAAGGAAAATCTTACGGCCCAGTGTCGGTTCCCGGTCACCGCGTTTGATACTGCGGTAGGGATAGGAAGGAAAATCTTTTAGCGGTAGTCCATGACTACCCACAAAAATCCTCCAGATTGCCCACAAACATTAGAATGCTTGCAATTTGAGGGATTAATGGCTATCAACAACTCTGCCAATCAAGGACAGGAGGACGCAAACCAATAGGCAGGGCGCTTAGTTAGGAGGAAGTATGAATTTCGGATTTATGATGTTCATCGCGGCTTTATTGGGGCTTATACCTGGCTATATCGCAAGCAAGAAAGGATACGATGCAGGACAGTGGTGGATGTTCGGAGCACTATTGTTCATAGTAGCGTTCCCTTGCTCCTTATTCCTCAAGGATAAGTCAGGTAAAAAGTGTCCCGCGTGTGCGGAATACATCAAAAAAGAGGCAACCATCTGCAAGCACTGCCGCACGGCAGTATAGGACAAATGGGTATTAACGTAGGTTTGCCCTGTCGATCTGCATGATCGACGCCAAGCATCTCGCCGCCTTCACAGCTATATCGGGTGAGCCGGATTCACACAAAACAAGCAAACGCTCGACTACAGCGGGGCAGCACTCGCGCGCTCGTAATACTGCTACTGACATTGTATCGCTTGGACTGTCTTTCATTATGGCCTCCAAACCATTCACTGTGTTTGACGTCAATGACACTAATTAGATATAGATCATGCCATTTGACCTAACCAGCTAACAGAGTGCCGTGGCTGCTAATTCTTTTACTTGCTTGCCCAACTCTGACACTAACTACAGCAGCCTCATAAAACATGATTCTTCGATATCACCAGAGACCTTTGCAATCGAGGTATTGCGCTTTGTTTTATTTCGGTATTTTGCTTTGATATCAGTCTGTTACGCTGTTTAGAGTGCGCAAGGTAATGCATCTGATGTTTCTAGTTGAGAGTGCTTTGTTTAATCAGGGGTGGCCGTTTGATGACGGTTATCAGGTTTGTCCTGCCGGGTTTGCTCACAATGACATATCCCTTGTGCTCTAACGCGGCTAGCCGGAGAGATATAGAGGATTGCGTCATCCCCCCCGTAAGTGTTCCTATAATCTTCTGACTGATAAGCTGCGGGCTTATGTCGGCGTGCAACATGATTAGTACGTTCAGCACCCTTCGCTCACAGACAGAAAGATTCTTTCTCTTCACATCGCTCTTCCTAGGGGCAGAGTGCTGTTTCAAGGTTTCAATCCATTCAAGTGTCATATGCATTGCGTGTTCCTCCTCGGGTTTTTCCATCCCTCAAAATCGAAGCTCATAAATCTGGGCCAGTGTGCTGGCTTTAAAAACGGGTCCATTAGAGTCGGCTACCAGTTCCCTCGGCTTCCCTCTCTCTTGCAAGAGCAATGGCCCCGCCAAAAGGGAATGCATGCACCACCATGCAACCTCAATTTCGAGAGTGCAAGAGATATCCCCTGTCAAGACCTTGCCCATGTCAAATTGACACCTAACAAAAAAAGTTTAATAGCAGAAGCAAGTTATAGGAAAAAGTGGTACTACTGCAACCCCCAAAAGTGGTACTACAAAGTCTTTAAAAGATATAGAACCTTTAGAAGATATTAAAACCTTAAAAGCAAGTTTCGCTGACGCTCAACTTCTGAATCTGGCTGGATCGAAAACCGAGGAACTTTTAGAGGAAAAATGCGATTTTTGAGACCGGAGAAGATTTAGCGGAGTTGTCATAGAGGCTAGCGGGAGAAGTCTTGAAATACGGCTTCCAAATTTGGCTTACAGAGGCAAGCAAAGGCTTAACCCACACAGCCCCATTGCCAGGGAAGGCCTCTTTGCCTCTTGCTGCCTTCCCTTTGTCTCATTAGGGGTGTGGAACGGTCACCCTGGGCGATTATGAAAGCCTAAGTTCCAGCAACCTACCCCCTGGCCTGTGCGTTCTTCACTGCCTGTGCGGTCCATGCCTTCCCTCTAGGCGTCTTCACTCCCATGGCGTTCAGTTCAGCGGCTATTCCCCGCAGGCTCATGTTAGCCGACACCAGACCGGCTACCGTGTTCTTGACCTTAGCGGCGTTACGATCAGCGGCAAGGGACTGCATGACATGCCCCTTCAAGGTCTTCTCTGTATCCATTGACTTGCCCAACACAACCCCCCGCGCCTTGGCAGCGGCCAAACCTGCCGTGGTCCTCGATGAGATCATAGATGCCTCATGCTCAGCGACGGCGGCGAGAACATGGATTGTCAACCGGTTCGCCGTGGGGAAATCGGCACAGACGAAATCAACGCCTGATTCCATGAGCATCGAGACGAACGCGACATTACGGGCGAGGCGGTCCAGCTTGGCCACTACCAGAACCGCGCCGTTCTTCTTGCAGAACGTCAAGGCCCTCAGCAGCTCGGGGCGATCCTTCCGCTTGCCGCTCTCCACCTCGATGAATTCAGCAGCCGGTTTGTATTTCACAATGGCTGCCCGCTGGGCGTCAATGCCATAACCGTCGATTCCCTGTTTTTGCGTTGAGACTCTGAGGTAGTGGGCGAATTTGGCGGCTGTCGTTTCCATTGTTTCCCCTCCATGGGCTGTTACGTCTAATCGGCGATTGACCGTACGCCATTTATACAGTGGCGCCATGACCATGTCAAGCAAAAGAGTTGGCGTGCCAGTTACACCTTAAAAATGGGTACAGCTACCGGGAAATCGAGCGACTCAATAGCAGCGACTAAAGTCGCTGGTTCATACCGTTTCCCATATAACCCCGTAGTGATTGATTCGTCCTTATGCCCCACAATAGCGGCTATAATTTCCCTGGAAACCTCGCGTTGCTTTAAATCGTTGGCGACTGTGTGCCGGAAGCTATGGAAAGGCTTTAGCTTGTCCGTCACACCGCAGCGCGTCCGATATCGCAGGAACCACTTACTAGCATCCTGGGAGTACCCATCGCGTCTTTTTTTCAACTCGGGAAACAACCGTACCTGCGCGTCCTTCCGCAAGTGCGAGACATACTCGATAAGCCCCAACGCTATCAGGCGTGTATTGATTGGAATGACCCGAGCGCTTGACAGGTTTTTCAACTTCTTGTCACCTTTAGAATTGATGTCGAATACCCATAGTCCGTTAATCTGGTATATGTCCTCCAAGTGAAGTTGGCACAACTCATCAATCCTTGCACCTGTGAACAGCCCGAGAAGCGGCAACCAGTACTGATATGGGTGGTTGTGTTTCCCGGTCAAGTAGTCAGGTGCGGTGAACAGTGCCGTGAGATCGGAGAGAATGAATGGGTCACGCTTATCTTGCTCGGCAACCTTCTCTTTGATTTTCAGCCCGGAAAACGGATTGACTTGAGTGTATCCGTTCTTCAACGCCCACCCGAACAGCGAGGAAATGCGGCTTAGAAGGGTGTTTATCTTTGAAATGGATAGCAACTCTGCCGTAGGTATGGACATGGCGAGAATGTCCTTGATTGGCCTATTCCTGTAAAGCGGCTTCTTGCTCATATTGGATGGTAATCGCGTCAGGGTGCCTTTAAAGGCCTGGGCCATTGGGTAATCAACGAGAGCCGCAGGCATATCATGGATGATGGTGATTAGTGTCTGGTAGCCACCTCGGTACTCTGATTCCGTTTTGGCTGACCAATTACCACCAGCGACCATTTCACGGCAGTACGTATCAACGACCTCAGATATCTTGGGGCTAGGGGGGGCGTGGGAAATCAATGCGGGTGAAGCGGGTCGAGATACTGGTTGAAATGAGCGAGCCTCGTCGTTAAGGATTATCCGTTCCTCAGTGAACTTCAGATACATACGGGCGGTGGCCTCGCAAAACTTGGTAAACAAATCGGATTCCCGGTCTAAATCGAGGTTACTTTCTTGCAGAATTTTTTCAGCGAAGTTCCTAACAAAGTCGGGAATGCAACCGGATGACAAACTATCGACTCGGGACAAAGATATGTCAGTGATGGCTTGCCGATAGTTGGGTATGATGTCGGACTTCCAGATATCATCGGCAGTGACAGGATAAGGCCCGGTATTATGCAGCTTATCCCGTTCCAGCATGATAAGTTGATCGAGTCTATCGTCGAGCGTTTTTCGCAACCCTTCCCAGCTAGTCATAGATGCCCTCATACCTTCAAGATGTCCATCAAACGAAATCCGCAATACTCTTGCCATGTTACGAGCAACGCGAAGGCTTCGAGTCTGCATCGAGCGGCGATACTCCCGTTTGTGCAGGTCTTCCCTGACGCCAGCCGGGACTATAGCACGGAAATAGTAGATGTTGTGACGAGAGAGATAGAGATATGAGTCGGTATGAACCATAAATGCCCCTGTGGACGGATCACCTGAACGGATCACCGACAACACAGAGGCATTTACTGAGACAAAGTAACCTATAATTACAGCATGTTACGAAGAAATTGGTGGAGATGAACGGGATCGAACCGTCGACCTATGCGTTGCGAACTCATCGTTTTTGTTGTTTCAGCCAGTTCCAGCGATGCTCTACCTATAAACAATACCCTTTACATTCAAGATATTTAGCGGTATAGCTTGTTTCAAGGCGTTTCTAAGCTAGCCATAAATTTTCACCAAAAGTGCCACTCAGAGTGCCACTCGGAATGAGGAAAACATGAGAGTAAGCAGGTTGACGGACAAGTCCATAAAAGCCTACAAAAGCAACTCAAAGGATGAAGACTATACTGAAGCCGGAGGCTTTGGAGTCCGTGTCCGGAAAACTGGCGCAAAATCGTTTTATTATCGGTATCGCTTTAAGGGCAAGGTCCGATTTATGACACTCGGGGTCTATGGCTCCACGAGTTTGGCAGAGGCTCGGGACAATTATAACCAAGCTTATCAGCTTCGGGAAAAGGGCTTCGACCCCATGGTCGTGGCTAAGGAAAAGGAAGCGGCGGAACAAAAGCACCTTGAAGAAGCGTTGAAGATTCAAGCTGACGAATCGAATGCACGAGAATCAAAGGCTCTTACTGTCAGCAAATTGATTGATCTGTATATAGAGAATCATGCCAAAACTCAAAAAAAGACGTGGCATAAAGATGAGTTGGTGCTAAGGGGGGATGTAATAAAAGCTTGGGGAGACCGTCCTGCCACAGAACTTGAGAAATCTGACCTGTTGATACTAATGCAGCAGATAATAAAAAGGGGCGCACCGGGGCAAGCGCAGAACGTGTTAGAAGCGGTTCGGGCGATGTTCAATTGGGCCGTTGATACAGCAGGGCATCTAAAGGCTACTCCGTTTGTCCAAGTGAAACGAGCAACCAAGAAAACAAAGGGTGATCGCGCCTTAGGCGAAAACGAAATCAGCATCCTATGGAATGAACTTGATGAAGCTGACATGTCGGATGAGATAAAACGAGCCTTAAAATTAACTCTTGTGACGATTCAGCGCCCCGGAGAATGTATTAGCATTCATAAAGAAGATGTCGATGGGCATTGGTGGACGATCCCAAGTGAAAAATCAAAAAATGGGATGCCACACCGTATATATTTGACAGACCTTGCCCTTGAAGTAATTGGTGACTTGGAACCATGTGACACTATCACCGGTGAAAGAATCGCATTAGGATACATCTTCCGGTGTCCAAATAAAAAGAAGGAAAAGCCAATTCTCGAAGGTTCGATGGGGCAAGCAGTACGTAAAAACTTGGAAAGCGGCAAGATTACAGTCAAAAAGTTCACTCCACATGACCTCCGCAGAACTGGGGTTACCCATCTTGCACGGTTAAAGATTCCCAAAGAATGGCGTGAGCGAATTGTGAACCATCTGCCAGAAGAATTGGATGCAATTTATAACCTGTACGAGTATGATGCGGAGAAAGAAGAAGCAAAGAAAAAGTGGGAAGTCGAACTAAGGAGGATACTCAACATGGTATGAGGTCCACGCCACAGTGTTCAGTTTTCAGGGGTGTTAGTCAAGCATTCGCGCCATTGAATCCCCAGTGCTCAATGCCAAGGGCAAGCCGATGTACGATGCCGATAGTAAGCCGACCACCTTCAACAAGATCGGAGTCGATCATTTCACTCCTCATGACCTGCGCAGGACGACGGCAACCTTTATGGCTCAATCCGGTGAAATGGATGAGGTTGTTGACGCAGTTCTGAACCATGCCAAGCAGGAGGTAATAAAGGTATACAATCAATTCAAGTACGATGTACAGAAACAACAGGCGCTCGAAGCGTGGGCGCGAAAGCAGACGGCTATCACCACGGACACTGAGAAAGATGATGTGCAGATTAGACACAATGGATCTTAACTTTAGGCTAAAAATGTCATATGTAAGTCGTTATGTGGGTAACTGTTGAGAATGTATTAGTGTGTACTTGAAAACCTGTAAGTATAATGGCGCGTATAAAAGGAAGGATATGAAAGAACAAACAGACAGGATAGACGTAGTTTCATTTGGTGCTGCGCATAACAATAATTTAATTCAACTAAACCATGAATGTACTGATGAAGGAGAGGATGTTATAGAGCGACATTTTATAAGCCAGAGATTTCCTGTCCAAATCGAGGAGCCTTGGTCAGAAAATGACGATTTTTTTATCGAAATAATGAGAAGAGAATCTATCGTGACATCTAAGCCAAGTATTGAAGAGGACAGAGAATCATATGAAAAGCTCGAAGAACTGCTTGACGATGATATTGCTTGCTATGAAGAAATGTCCGACCAGCACTTAGCATGTGTCGAGAGGAAACAAATATCACGACGAAAATATTTGGCAAATCTGATATTGAGGTGTGAAGAATTGACAAACTCTGAAAAGAGTGATGCATATTGCTTTTTAACCGGTGATTCCTCTCCAGATTTAAAGCTAGGAGCGCCAAGTAGGCTCAATAGAGACGTGATAATGGCAATGGAATATATGTTAAGAGTATATAAAGGAAGTGATCCAATTATAGTTAAATCCAAATTGATGGTTGACACTGTCTATAATGCACATATACCAAACACCTTTAACACTGCTCTAAATAAAGGTAAAAGGCATATCAAATCAGCTGTTGATGAATACCAGTTCTATGCTGGGCTGGATAGTAATGAAGTTCTGAATAAAGCGGACATGACCTTTGTAGCCAAAACACTCTTTATGAACCTCGGAGTAGACCAAATTGTCCGGCTTGTAACTCGATTCATAGAATAGGTCACTGTCCTTTTCGTGATGTTGGATATGGTGCTTCTGAAACTACATTTCAAGCTTGAGCGGTAATTTAAATTGAATGTCATACCCATTATATCTATATCGCTTGCTGTACACAATTTAGGAATCAATTCACAGCTCATGAAGCTGAACTGAAATGTATTCTAAGTAATGCTTCTCAATTCTTCTGTAGTTCCCTCCTCATTTTACAAATCACTGAATCTTGTATATTAGCTTGAACTCGCCTAACAAAAACCCAAACGTAGACAGAGTTGGAGCGTCTGTATCGTCAGATGCATGCGATTGGCATTGGAACATGGTGAGATAGCTACGCATTGACAATGTACGCGGTTCCCACTGGACCTTCATCCTCTCCCCCGACATCTCAACTGCGAATCTCATGCTGAATTACGGTTGCTGAGGGTATTTGCTCTCGCAAAGCGATCTTTTGGTAACCTCGTTGATCTGCATCAACCATCATCCCCGTGCTGGATTCCAGATTGGTTGCCGCCCATCACCTCGTAGGGCATGGTCCCATTGAGACATCCATACTTTTTTCATACGTCTTTCTGCCCGACTTGGTGTCATTGAATGGTCGGTTTGATATAGCTGCAAACCGATTAAATACCCCCCCTTTCATTGGTTCGACATAGCTGAAATCATTTGCTATTTTCTGGGAACTAAGCGGAGCACAAACAAATGAACTACCCCGCCGCAAGCAGCAGGATATCACGGGGATAGTCCACCGCTGTAAACGCTGGTGAACTTACACCAATCACCCCAAGGGACGCGGAATTTACCCGAGGGGATTAAGGGTCATTATATTAAGGCAAGGAGAAAGAAATGTCACCACAAGTACAGCAGATTGATCGTGCAAAAGTAATTGGAAAAAAAGAACTGAGAGAACTCACAAGTCTGAGCTACCCGACGTGGTGGAGATTGGAAAAAAAATGCCTTGCTCCGGCAAGAATCAGGTTGAGTGCCGGAAGAGTGGGCTGGAATGCCGGTGCTGTGCTTGACTGGATTTCGAGCCGCGAAACAATACACAGTTAACAACAACCACCTCCTCGTCCCGACACTGTGGGCGAGGAGGGAACTCCCTGAACGCGGGAGCTGAAACATGGAACCGTGACCGACGGTCAGTTGACCTCGACTCACCTCGACACGCAACCTATACCATCGGCGACACGCTTGCTGGTGAATCAAGTTAACAACACACAAGGAGAAAGACAACATGGGAAATAACAATGAAGAATTGCAGAAGGCTGAAACAATGAGAACCGCAACCGATCCCTACAATATGGGACCGAATACTGGTGGAAAATATCACACGCTGATCAACTATTGCGAATTCGACTCTATCCCAAGAACTGATATTTTCTGCGGTCATATGGAACGGAATCTGGTGTACGACATCGTATATTTGTTTCGTGACCAACTGAAAGCATCGAAATCAGATGTGAACTGGCTTTTGGATATTCTTGAATTGTTGTACAAGGTTGGCGACAACAAAGCCTTCAAGCTGAGGTCAGTCGGGTGGGCAGACCTGAGGGAAATGACAAATGCCTTTTATGACAATCCTGAAAGCAACTGCGGCAAATTGTAACAACACTGAAGCAAGGAGATCGGTCAACAGCAGCCGATACCTTGCCATAACCCCGCGTAAATACGCCATAACAACTAAACAAAGGAGAAGAAAATGAACAAGGTAGATCAAATGCCGACAAATGGCTGTGCCTGTTGCGGCACTTACGCGGAGTTGCCGCAGTGGGAGAAGAGAAAACGGTTGAGGTGGAGCGGTAGCGGGTGGCTTTGTGCTGCCTGTGAAAATGAGGAGGAACGGAGAGAAAGCTAGGCAACGGAAAGATCCGTATGTCATTACCGGCTGGGCAGACGTGCATCCCGACTCCAGCAAGCCGCCCAAGAAAGCAGTACCCAGACTAACACCAAGGAATCAAGGGAGAATCAAACAATGAAAGACGAATGCCCGTATGAACTCAGCGCCAATGCTGAATTGTGTCCGCTTCAGATCCCCACATTCCTTCCGCCAGAGGCCGACATGGACCGTCTGAAGGACTTCTTTGCCGCTTCTGTCGAAATGGATCTGGAACGAATCTACAACATTTCCATCGGCCAGATCGTGACGATGCTCGATGAACCGAAATTCCAGAACGGCACCTTCGTCGAAAAGTGGAACTCAGTCGTAGATCTGTTTGCACAGGGACTGCTGGAGAAGAGGGAGGAAATGCTCGCACCCGATGCGTAGGTGACCCAACAGCAGGGAAGTGGGGATGGCACCATTGCCTCCCCACCACCACCTCGCCCCGTCACTGTAGGCGAGGAGGGAGCTGTCGCCCCTCTTCCTATGGCTCCGAGGTAACCGTATCGTAGCCAACATATTAACATTAATATTAACAAGACCAAACACAAACAGGAGCAACTCGATGAAAGCGAACAGAGTAGTGAGAAAGCCAGAAGCAATGGCGATGACCGGCCTGAGCTGCAAGGCATTGGAGCGACTTGAACACGATGGCCATTTTCCTCGGAGGAAAAAGATCAACCGGAAAGCGTATGGCTGGACATTTGAAGAGCTTACCGGATGGCTGTCCAATGATCGTCGTCAGAAAGCGACCGACAAAGCGGTGTCGCGGCAGATCTCCTAGCTTCGTGACGAGGTGTACCGTAGGTCACCTCGTCATAGCGCCAGCAGGGAGGAGGCTGGCAATACCGCCACGTCCCGACACTATGGGCGGGAATAGGAGTAAACCATGAACCAACGAGCAAGCCCATACACAATTCACCGGCATGGGAAAATTCATCACAACATCAAATCAAACACAAGGAGCATCAATGAAATTCATCAAATACAAAAACTACATGATCGCCAGAAGTACCCGTGACAATATCAGACAACTCAAAAAAAGATCGAAGACTTATGTGAATGGAAAATACCAAGTATTCTCGTTGGATAGACACTTTCCGACCCCGGCGTCCCTTCTCATGATTGACCATGTCAACTCATCGCTCCGCCACAACGTAAGGGTGCGTGTTCACGACGAAACTGGATTTTTCAAGGTCGACGAGTGGAGAGAGTACCACTGGGGTGCGTCGTCAGATGTGTTCGAGGTTTCCGAACGTGAAGGAGACAAAAACTACTGGGCTTTCGAGTTCACTTCACTGCAGTCTACTCCTGTACGAGCCTTCCAAAGGCTGTCAGAAAACTACCCGAACGTGCAGTTCCACCACAGGTACTTCGGGGTAGGTGAACAAATCGCTGGAGAGATTTCCTACACTTACGGACAGCCTACGACTGAAATCAGATTCGAAGGTCATGCCTACGATAAGCTGATGTCAACGTTTGGAGAGAGCGGAATCATTCTTCGTTTTGATTCAGGGGATTGTAGTATCCGCTACAACCAGAACTTCAAGGGCGAAACCATCGACCCCAAACTCAATGGCAAAATCGTTGACAAGTTTTCTTGTATTTACGGTGGCAATTTCTCAGATAAACAGACATCACCGCAGATGACACCGGTCAAGAAACTGACCAAAGCAAAGCCGATCAAGGAAACGTATACTATGTTTGATTTTTCTTACAATTAGGTACGAAAGAGGGTCGAACAGGAACCGGAAGTCTGCGGTAAGTCGCAACTTCCGGCCACCTCGTTTTTGGTCTGATTTCGGAATGCCCGTGTAATACCACCCACTCCGAATCAGACCGCATTGTAAGGAATAGAGGGAATGATCTGCAAGTGTGCGAGGTTGGCATTACAACGCCAACCTGAATTATGGAAACAATAAGCACCCAGCTTGGTTCCCCGTGATTCCCCGCTGCACTCCCTCAGCAAGACATCAGCCTCTCTCTGCACCATCACACGTATCAAGCAAGACTCCGACAGTTGTGTCGTAGTTCACCGGGAGCAGTGCGTCCAACACACGACATGCCATTGGCACCGACACCATGGCATGTCGTGGATGTGATGAGCGGTGAGATCCGCTGAATGTCACTGATCGAGATTTATAAATAGTTCTGTGGCATATCAAATCACAGAAGGAGAGCAACATGAAAGTAATTATGGGAACCGAGTATTTCTCAATCCAAGATCTGGCCGAGCAGTTTGGCAAATCTGAGCCGACGATCTATCGTTGGCTGAACACCGGGAGGCTGAAGGGAACACGCTGCGGGAATGAACAGATGTTCACCGCAGAGGATGTATTGAAATTTATTGAAGAGTCACGAAAAGGAGACACAGATGCTGCATGTAACTAAAGTAAGACCAAGACCAAACAGGAATCATTATATTGAAATCGAGCATTTGCTGGAGATCGCTTCCAATGCTGAAGTCAAAGCCCTCTGCGAGAGATACAGGGAGACGAAAGACCTTGAAGACAAGTTGGAGATCTATGCTCTGCTTGCTTCGGGAGACTTGTTCTTCATTGACATCGACGGCGACAGCCACATTAACGGCAATGCTGAATTGGATTTCGAAGCAATCGCCAGACTGATTCCGCACCAAGCATGGTACATCAGTCCTTCAGGGACCGGGATGAAGCTCCTCATCAAAGTGAGCCGCGACTGCACCCCCTCGGAGCGCAAGAGCGTAAGGGGATACCTGCTGGAACGGATCGCAGAAATTACCGGGTTGATGATCGACCACTGCCGGACGGACATCGCATTTGTCAGTGATTTCCCGGTGCATCTCTCCGACGGGATCTTCGAGATCCCCGAAGTGCTGGAGAAAGTTGCACTCACCGTGGACTACGAAGCCAGTTTCGATTGCTCCGATGTCACCGATGAACTGGCAAAGCTCGACTACATCCTCGAAGACTTCCCTCACACCACCACCTACAACAAGTGGCTCGCGGTCGTGATGGCAGCATTGAGCCGGTTTGGAGCAGACGCAATCCCGCTTCTGGAAGCCAAGTGGGAGTCCACAGTCCCCTACTCCAAACTTCTGGAATACGCTTCCCAGTACAAGTCCGGGTATCTTGATGTCCTCTGGAACCAGCGGGTCAGCCTGAACGACATCCACGACCGAGAGCACACCCACGATAGAAGGATGATCGCAGGGGCAACGGGTTCCGGGAAATCCCGGTTGGCAATCGACGAGACTTCCCAGCGTTTCGATGAGCCTGAAGCTGTCTTCAAGGAGTACGTCATTTACGTAACGCCTTCTGTCGAACAAGCGATGGACGTATCGAAAAAGTTCGGCGATGCCGGAATCTCCTATGAAATCCTTGTCAGCCAAATGACTTACGATAGGTATGAGCCTTCAACCCGGAGCAAGCTCTCGGTCACCAGTAGCTGCAACAAGGCTGTCAAAATCATCCAGCTCGCTGCACTTCAGAACAATTCCTACTACAAGCACGTCATCGAGGACCACCGGAGACTGGCGCACATGTACATTGACGAGCTTACTCTGGTCGATTTTGTGCGCCCGTCGTTGCAGACCAGTTCCATCGTCAGGGCATTCCTCGGCATCGACATCGACGACAACCTCAACATGATGTACCGGAAGAACTACTCAAAGGCTGACCACCGGCATGCCCTGAAGTTGGTGGACGAGGGCAACGGGAGCCACTTCGTCAGCTCGATCCTCTTTCAGGCAGTTGACACCACCGTGCTCTCGACTGAGGAGCTGACGATCCACTGCCTCGAAGAGCTGGGATTCAAGAAGACGGTGATAGGAGCAGCGCGGACGGCAACATTCATTAACACTTGCACCCTTCATGTGTCGGTGTCGGACGACTACGTGCTTTCATTCGTTCAGAACGACACCTTGAAGGCGATGGTCATAGATATGAACTTCGACAACGTGTTCGCCAACAAATGTGAGTTTGCCGATGGCAATCTCATGACCATCAAGGGACAGCACCGTCCCGGTCGGAACCTGACGGTACTCAGGTGCTTGCCCAGAGAAGTGGTGAAGTCCATCCAAGAGCTGTACACCAGTTGCTTCAGAAACGCCAAGGTTGACCCCGTAGCGTTGTACTACATGGATTCCTTGATGCAAGCTGTGGGGCGGTCAATCGGACACAGAGACTGGTCAGAAGCATGGGTCATGGTCCATCCGAGGGTGTGGTCCCTCATCAAGAATCAGAGCTTCATCTACGGGATCAAAAGCTGGAACGTGGAGGTAAGTACCGAATTCAGGGCTGAACTCGACGCGATCAGGCGGTCGAGGAACGAGAATAAATCCATGTGGTATGAAGCCGAATCTGATCGCCGGTACAAGAGTAAGCTCTGCCAGATCCGAAATCGGCTCACTGTATCCGGTGATCCCAAGGACAAATTCACCCCGTCGATGGTGAAGCAAACCTTCGGGGTGGGGTTCACCCTGCCGATGGTTGCCGAGGCTCTTGGTGTTGCTCCTAAGCCGAGTGCCAGAGGCAACTACATTCCCGGAGTCAGATCAGTAATCTAAGGCACCGGAGTGATGTTTTCTTGTAATACCTATATACCCATAAACATCACTGCTGAGTTCGAAAAAAAAAATTGGTAAACCCAACACTGGTGTCGATCCTTATCAGCGGAGGGACAACAGGGCAACAACGAGAAGGAATATCATGGAACCAAGCAGCACAACGAAACAAATCCACTGGGCAGAGACGATCTCCGAGGATCGGCTTGCCCAGTGGGAACTTCTCCAGCATTCGAAGCGGTGGAGGAAGAGATCCTGAAGAAGACCGACGCATTGCGATGGATCGGGAACAGGAGTCGGTCAGGTGGGGAGAGCCGCACGGGGAGGAAGAAGAGATCCAAGCTGAAGATCGACTTCGCCGGATGGGAACGGATCGTCACCCCAACTGGATGCCGATGGATTAGCCCAACCAGAGATGCGGTGACCCGGAAGGTTGTCGTGGATGGCGCATCGCCATTTGATGGCTCAGGGTGTTGGGGGAGCAGATTCGGGTTGGCTTTCATATTCGGAGCATGGAGCACTTGATGCAGCCAACCCATGCTGCCCCACATGTCTCCAAGGTGAAAGGCCGTGTCAGGGCAGGATATGGAGCCGAAAAGACAGGCCAGCATCGGCAGATCGGCACCAGTCGGCAGGATGGTGAGCAGTGCCTTGGATTCTCAGTTGCTCCCGACATTTCTAGCATCATCAAGGTAGTTGAGGCAACACCAACCACATCAGGTCATCGCTCAGTGTATGATCTCCGCCAAGGGGAACGCTTGTGAGCAACCTCCCTCTTCCTATGTGGTTGGCAAGTGATCGTTCGGCATGCACTCTGTCACTTTCTTCCTTGATGTGAATGTATCGAAGGGCGAAGTTGGCGACCATGAGGTCATGAAAGCTCTTGTGGTTTGGAAGTTCGTCAATTACAGATTTGAAACTTGTGGGAATGTAAACTGAATTGAATCTGTCGGTTACATTCGATTTAGCTATATATGCGCTTCGCAGTTCGTCAGCAGCAAAGAGTCTGTACTCACCACTGCGGAACCTGCAATAGTGTTGTAGGAGTCGTTCGTGAACGTTCCGACTCTTCCCAACATACAGGGGGATGAACGTTTCTGCCTCGTAATACCCCCAGCAATACACACCGGCTTTGCCCTCATCCTTACCATAGACATCTTTCAAGTCGTTAGCTCTGACTTCAACCACCGGACAGTCCGCCTTCATTGTCATGATCTCACTCTCCCACTTGGAACTCTAAGGCGACGGTGACCACCAAGGATAGCTCCCAGACCGGCTTTCCCGTCAAACTCACCCTGCCCCCACCGCACCCGACCAGACCAGCCAGAAGCAATTCTGCTTCGTCAGGAAGCATTGGCCGCCGATATGAATCGGGTGCATGCTTGTGACCATCAGTCCTTGAGATTTCAGCAAGTTGCAACCGATGCCATATCATTCCCAGATATGGCATCAGCCAGACTACGCTTCATTGGTTGACGAGGATACGCCCCTCTACTCTCGCTCTCGCCGTTCACCACCACGCTCACTACCATGTTCCTCAGGACGCTGTTCCCGGCGTTCTTCAGGACGTTGTTCACGCATGTCCCTGTGCTCTTCAGGTGCCGGAGCCTTCATCTCATGGTGTTCCTCACGACCTTTTCCTTCCGGGCGGAAGTGCTGACCCCGGTAGTGATCCCGATCCCTCCTGTAGCTGACATAGTCCCGATCACGGAACTGGCGGATCTGAGCCAGCTTGTATCGACGTAGTCCGGGAGGGAGTTCCCTCTTCATGACCTTGATCCAGCGATCACCGTAGAAGGATGCCCGATACCACCCATGACCACGGTTCAGGAAATAGATTCCGTCCACGTAGAACAGATCGTATGGGACGCCAACAGCCACACCGAATCCAAGTTCCGTCGGATAGAGGAAGTCGGGTGGCTGGGAGATCACCGCTGCTGGACCTCCAACGTTGATGCTGAAGCTGATGTCGTCAGCATGTGCCAGCACGGGGATCTGACATAGGGCGACGAGCGATGCAACTACCAAAAGTTTTCTCATGATGCCTCCTTGGTGGTTTGGACCACGCATGTCCGATTGATGATTGTACAGCAGAGGGTGCGGCATTACACCAGACTTCGATTGAGATTGTCCATATGAAATCGGAGACTTGTGATATTTCCTCATTTACTGCACACTTACTATGCGCAATAACTAACGAAGTGACCATTCACATTTCCTGCACAATTCGGCGATAATATGCCAATGATTTCAGCTTCACTAAGATGTTGCCATCCGGCATATAGGTGTCAACGCAGCCCAAACTGGAACAACCACCCACATCCAGAACTTCCGGGGAGGATGCGCACCATGGACATGTATGATGATCTGGAAGCTAAGGACCCTGAAATCGAAATGATCGTTACAGCGATGGATGCCCTCAGAAAGGGTGGCATCAGATCGCTCCGATTCCCCACCACGCTCGAATCAAAATTCGACGAATACTACTTTACCAATACCCTGAAGCACATTCAAGTGTCTCTTCTGACGGGACTTCTCCTCTTTGCCGTGTTCGGAATTGTTGATCTCCAGCTCCCACCCGCAGACAGAATGCATGTCTGGTTCATGCGCTACGTTGTTGTCTGCCCGACGATTGCTGCTGGATTGGCGTTCACATTTGTTTCCAGACTCAGGCGTTTCATACAGCCAGTCGTTGCATTCGTGATGTTGGCCGGGAGCCTCGGGATTGTTGGTATGGTATATTTCGACCCGACCCCGAATCAGAACTACTACTATTCCGGGATCTTGCTTCTGATTATGGGAGCCTTCACGTTCGTCAGTTTGAAGTTTTGGTATGCCATTTCATGGTCACTGGTCACCACCTTGGCCTACGAAGTGATTGCGGTGTTCGTTAACCACACCAGCGCGATCACCCTTGAGCAGAACACCTTCACCATCGGTGGCGCTATAATCATCGGGGCATTCTCGAATTACCTGATGGAGAACTTCCTGCGCCGTGACTTCCTGAACTCCATCCTGCTGAAGCACGAAAACCAAAAGCTACAGCAAGCGAGCCGGGAACTGCGCCTTCTGTCAATCTCAGATGCACTCACTGGGCTGGGTAACCGTCGCCACTTTGACTCTATGCTGAATCATGAGTGGATGCGAGCCATGCGGACCGAGACTCCCATCTCCCTGATAATGTTCGATGTAGACTGCTTTAAGCTCTACAACGACTCCTATGGTCATCAGGCTGGTGATGCGTGTCTTCGAATGGTAGCAGATGCAATCGGCGGGTTCGCCAGACGTCCCGGTGACACTGCTGCTCGATTTGGTGGAGAGGAGTTCGTATTGCTCCTTCCCGGCGATGACATTGATCAAGCTGCGTCCGTTGCAGAGTTATGCAGAGAAGCCGTGGAGTCTCTGAAGATCCCCCACGGGCATTCTACTGTGAGCAGCGTGGTGACGGTCAGTGCAGGTGTTGCTTCCATGGTCCCCGGTTCCGACACCAGCAGCAAAGTGCTGGTTGCATCGGCAGACAGATCCCTGTACCAAGCGAAACGGGAAGGCAGGAACAGGGTGGTGCCGGTTGGCTGCACCAGCATGGGTATGGACGTCCATCAGGCGCATGTGGTATCTTGTCCTACATAGAGTGATGAAGCAGCTCTGGGAGTGAATATGGAAGCCATGCCATCGGTTCTGTTTATGGATGACGATGAAATCGTATGTAATGTAGCCAGTAGCATGCTGAACCATCTCGGCTACAGCGTGACCACCTGTTCCAAGGGTGAGGACGCTATAGAACACTACCTGAGAGCAAAGGAGTCTGGCAACCCATTTGCCAGTGTCATCTTGGATGTGGTCATCATCGGCGGCATCGGGGGGCCGGAAACTGCCAAGGAGATCCTGCGGTTCGATCCACATGCGACGTTGATCATTTCCAGTGGTAACCACAATGAACCTGTCATGACAGATCCCGATGGCCACGGGTTCCACACAAGTCTGGCGAAGCCATATACGTTGGACCAAATGGCGAAGACCATGGCTACTGTACGCAAATGAATATGAACAGATCTCAGCCATGCGAGAACCTTAACTCCTCAACGCCACTAGTTCCGCTGTCCCCGTTCCGGGTTCGATCTTACCCCGCCATGCCTGTGCCGCTGAACCCCGGTGAACGATCCCATGATGAATATGATGGCGATGCTGACATCAGGGCTGTCGGCATCGGGACATTAGGTTGCCGGATGGTGCAGTTGCTTGCCCGTAATCTTCCCGGTGTCACATGCCATGAGATTGCACCTACCAATGAGCAGGGGGCGTCCGATGACATCGCTATGCTACTTTCCTCCATCCGAACGAGTCACCTTGTGTTCATACTCACCGGGTTTGATAATGAGAACAGTGATTCGGTCGCGCAAGCAGTGGGACGGGCATCGTGCGGTGCCGGGGTGCTGACGCTGGTGGTCACTCCTCGCACCGGGTACATCGTTCCCCAGTGTGAGGGCGAACAAGGAAAATGGTATGACGCAATGTTCAGCGTGTCCGATGAGTCTTTGCCAGAGCAACAGGAAGCTGTGGTCCTGAGCACTGATACCCTGATCGGATATTCAATGCGCCACATGGTCGCAGTCCTCACCAACCTGATCGTCCACCGGAGAGGCATCTGCATCGACTTCGCCGACATCACAGCGATCATGAAGGATGGTAGCACGGGTCGGATGGGCGTCGGTATTGCTTCAGGTGACTCCAGAGGAGCAACAGCAGCGGAACGTGCGATGGAAAGACTGGAAGCGCAAGGGATTAGGATGTCGGAAACTACTGGGGTGCTTGCCAGTGTGCATGGTTCGGGCAGCATTTCAATGGATGACTTTGATGCAGCCAGCAAAGTGATCCATGAACATGTATCGCCGGATGCTAACGTCGTTGTCGGAGTGATCAGCGACGAAAATCTCGGTGGCTTTGTCAAGGTGACCCTCCTCTCGGCACATTGATGGAAACTCCCGGTACAAGTCCAATATGGATGCCATGGGCAGCATCGGTGAATCCACTTCCCCGGTGAACGCCCCATGGTATGTCCCGGCAGTATGAACCGAAGTCACCCCACATCGACAACACCCAACTCCCATGTGAATCCCAACGTTCATATTGCCGAGGAGTTGAACATTGGGATCGTGTTCTTCGGATCGTTGCTGCTGGAGAGTAGTGTAGATGGAGGTGGTGAGCACGATGCCCCTTGCAATGAGATTAGCAAAGGTTTACAGTATCCGCCATCTGGCCAGTTGACTCAGTAGTTGTGGCAAGCCGAGGAGATAAAGGGTTCCCACCGAGCTTTGATCGCGGAACAAGACATTGCCAGATTGTGAGGGAGGAGCATGTTACCACGACTATTGCACATCGGTTTCCACCGTGTTGGGGAATGGCACCTCAACGAGTCGAAACCGATCTACGCTCTGGATGCTGAAAGTGACTCACGTAACGTGCTGTACGCATTCGTTGCGGGATCTGAAGTGCTGTACGTCGGAAAGACGACTCAGCCCCTCAAGAAGCGATTGTACGGCTACCAGAATCCCGGACCGACCCAGTACACGAATATCAAAGGGAACAAGCTCATTTCGGAGATCCTTGTATCGGGTAAAGATGTCGAGATCTTCGCACTACCCGACCATGGGCTGCTTCACTTCGGCGATTTCCACATCAATCTTGCTGCCGGTCTGGAAGACAGCCTCATCGCGAAACTGCAACCCAAGTGGAACGGTTGTGGGCTGAAGAGTTAGTTGCCCCCCATGGACCTTGGATTTAATAACAGGAGTCCCCAGTGAACATTAACGACCTATGGCACTCGACCGACCCAGATGAGTGGGAACAAGCCCTTCTTCACTACTGGGACTTTGTTCTGCCTCGAAACATCGCTCTGGAACGGGCGCTCGACTCGCTAGACTTGAAAAGACTTCAGTGCCTCAGCCCTCAAGGTTGGTACGACTTCCTTCATGAGGAGTATTTCCGCTGGAAGTACACTGCTCCAAACCGCTACGCAACAACTGTTAAACGGCTTGAGACGTACATTGAAGATCATGCATTGGAGGAGTTGGACTGTCTTCGGCAGCAGCTCCTCCATCTCGACCTCCATGATGTTCGTGCGGGGTTGGAGATCGCTCAACAGGTACGTGGGTTAGGAACGGCTGGTGCTTCAGGGTTGCTGTCGCTGATGTACCCAGACCGCTTTGCCACCGTTGATCAGTTTGTGGTTAAGGCACTCCGGTTGGTCGTCGATCTACCCGAGGGCGACGCGCTCACTAAGATGAAGCCTGAAAGTTTGAGTCTCACAGATGGCGCACTACTCATCAGCATCCTCACCCGAAAGGCGAAGGAAAACAATCAACTGTTTGGCACCCCGGACTGGACTCCTCGTAAGATTGACATGGTGCTCTGGACATTTGGTCGATGAATTGTTCAGACGCCAATATCATTGTCGGACTGATCAGCGAAGATCAGATGAGGAGCAGCATCAAGATGACGTTGCTGACTGTGCATCAGTCCAAGAACTGGAGCGTGTGATCCGTTGAGGGAGTGCAGGGTGAGGGTCCGACATGGCAATGGAGGGCTGCGACGGACACGTACTCCCCGTCCTGCTCGGAGGTCAGCCTTCCGCACACGCAATAGCTCCAGTACACATCAGGGTGTCTTTGCCCGACATCGCCCAATAGAAGCCTAATATGGAAGCCATAGGCAGTGCCGGTGAATCCACTTCCCCGGTGAACGCATCCATTGTATGCCCCGCCAGTGCTTATGACATCACCCTTCCTCCACAACGCCCAGCTCCCAAGTGAACTCCTGCGTGTTGAGCGCCAGCACGTAACTACTTGATCCGTCGTTGACCGCGAAGTTGATGACCTTCGCAGCCCCTTCGTGGTGATTCCAGACCGAGCAGATCTGCCGAATGAAGATCCGGTCGGCGCTCGACTTGCCGGTGTTCTCGAACCAGACAGGTTTCAGCTTGCCAGACTCGATGACAAGTGCGACCCGGATTGAAGCGGAGGATGGTTTTGTCTGGACGGTGGTTGCCATGACTGCAAGTTACCAGATGACAACCATGGACAGTCAAGTGATATTGTTGCGCATTCAACTTGCATTTCACTGAGGAAAAGTGTACTCCTGTTAACAAATTCTTGCAGAAGCATGATCTCCGAAGGGATCTGCGGGTGCAATTTCCCCAGTGCATGGATATTTCATGGAACCGCTCTGCTCACCAGTTGATTGGCTACAATGACTACCATCGTCGCAACCGACCGGCAAACGGTTGAGCTGATGCGCTGGGCCATCTCTATAGGAGTGCCAGCGTTTGCGGGACTCACCGGTGTTATCGTGGGCGCGTGGCTCACTGGACGTCGGGAACGAAGTCAACGCCAACTTGCCTTTATCGAAAAGCAGCTTAAAGATTTCTACTCACCGATGCTGGGACTTCGGAACGAAATCCGAATGCGTAGCGAATTGAGAGTCCAAATCCATGACGCTGCTGATATGGTCTGGCGAGATCTCTGTGAACATGCGCGTCAGGTTGGCGTGGATGCGCTAAGAGACATTTCGTCAACTCGCGGCCTCGAATTCGATAAGCTAATTGAATACGACAACAAGCAACTTCAAGAAGAACTACTGCCAGCCTATCGACAGATGGTCAAACTCTTCAGAGAGAACCTTTGGTTGGCAGATCCCGACACAAGAGAATACTCCAAATACCTTACTGAATATGTTGAACTATGGGATCGGTGGCTGGCTAAATCCATTCCGAAAGAGGTAATAGAACGTATTGGGCATTCCGAAGATAGTTTGAAACCGTTCTATGACCACCTGCAACAAAGGCACGATGATCTACGAACTAAAATCAAAGGTCACAAAGTATAAACAAGGTGACATGACGCATTGACTTCAAGACTATCCAGCCCAACCACCCCGTGAGGTGCAACCATGGCTCCCCCAAAGATGGTTTACCAACTAAGAATATCACTGTTTGACACCGTCCCAAAGATCTGGAGGCGCATTCTCATCCCAACATCGGCGACGTTCTGGGAATTGCACTCAGCCATTCAGGACGTCTTCAACTGGAACCACTCGCACTTACACCACTTTTGGTATGACGACAAGATCCTCAAGAAGTCCATCTGGTTTGGAATCCCGACTGACGAGGACGACATGTACAATGTCGAGATCCTGCCGAGTTGGAAACACAAAATGTCCAAATACCTAAACTGCGAAGAGCCGAACCTGAAATACGTATACGACCTCGGCGACAACTGGATGCACCTGATCGAACTGGAGAACATCCTTCCGGCAGAGAAGGGAATGGCGTATCCGGTTTGTATCGGAGGGAAACGGAACGCTCCCCCGGATGACTGTGGCGGGACGCATGGTTACGATGAGATGCTGGAAGTCCTTTCAGATCCTTCGGACGAGGAGTATGAGGCAACCAAGGAGTGGATTGATTCAGTCACGGGCGGAACCTTCGACCCTGAGCACTTCAACCCCAAGGAAGTGAAATTCATGAACCCCAAGCAGCGATACAAAGAGAGCTTCGAGTGAACAGTTCGACCAATTCCCCAGTTCAGCTAGTGCTTCCCCCTTCTACCCCTGACTGCATCCCAGATATGTGCCATGGTCAGTACCGGGTGGCGTAGCATCATCCGTGGTCCGGCATATCGCATGATCTCGGAGAACCGACGGTGCATCTCCGGGGTGAAACAGTTCGTCCGGCACAGACCACACGCTGGCTTCGGCGCACCGCTATACGGACACATGTCGATCCGTTCGTTGGCGTACTGAAGGATTGATCCACAGTCGCCACAGATCCCGGATGCCGGGTGGTGACTACGGCAGTAGATGGTGATCATGTGCCGGATGGTCAGCTTCTCACGGTCAATCTGGGATCGGTTCGTTGTCATGGTCACCTTGTGCCGGGAGACAAACTGGGAAGTGGTTGTGATGGTTCACTTCCCACCGGCGATCCTCTCCTTCAACTTTGTCAGTCTTCGGTTGGATTTCCGATTCTTCACAGCCATCGCAAGAGCCTTGGGCTGACCTATTATCGTCACCAAACGCTTTCCCCTTGTTACAGCCGTGTAGATGAGGTTCCTTTCCAGAAGAGTATAGTGCTGCATGGCCAGTGGGATCACCACCGCAGGGTACTCGGACCCTTGGCTCTTGTGAATCGACGTCGCATACGCAAGTTGCACCTCATCCAACTCCCCGAACTCATACTCGACCAACCTTCCGTCGTAGTCAACCTGTAACAGTCCTTCTTCCATGTCTACGGTGGCGATCACCCCGATGTCACCGTTGTACACCTCTTTCTCGTAGTTGTTGACGGTCTGAAGCACCTTGTCGCCGGGAGAAAAGGTGGTCCCGAATCGGATCACTTTCGGCTCGCTTTTTTCGTTCAAGATCTTCTGGAGTTCCGCATTCAGTGATCGAGCACCCAGACCGCCACGGTTCATGGGTGTCAGGATCTGGACGTCCCTTACGGGGTCCAGACCGAACCGCTTGGGGATACGCTGCGTCACCACCTGCACCAGCTTCGAGAAGATCTCTTCAGGATTTTCTGCCGGGATGAAGTAGAAGTCGGAAAGCTCGGTCCCCTCCGCCTTGAGCGGCATGTCACCCTTGTTGATCCGGTGCGCGTTGACGATGATACGGGACGAAGCAGCTTGGCGAAAGATCTCGGTGAGCCTGACCGTCGGCACCACATCAGAGTCGATGATGTCAGCCAGAACCGAACCGGGGCCGACGGAGGGCAACTGATCCACGTCGCCGACGATCATCAGAGCGGCACGGTCCGGTACGGCAGAAAGGAGACGGTTCATTAGGACGATGTCAACCATAGAACTCTCGTCGATCACCAGCAGGTCGGTTTCCAGCGGGTTGTCCTTGTTCCTTTTGAAACCGAATGTTTTCGGGTCGAACTCCAGCAGCCGGTGTATGGTCTTCGCTTCCAGCCCAGTGGATTCCGAGAGACGCTTCGCTGCGCGTCCAGTGGGAGCGCAGAGAGTCACCCGTAGGTGCTTGGCTCCGAGGATTCGGAGAATGCTGTTGACCAAGGTTGTCTTGCCAACGCCCGGACCACCAGTGATCACTACCATTTTCCTCGACAGCGCCAGTCTCACAGCATCCTGTTGGGAAGCTGACAGTGCCAGCCCGGTCTGTTCTGCCACCCAAGGGATCGCTTTTTCGGTGTCGATATTACCCCATGGAGGTGACCCTGCCAGTATCCGGGTGACACCAGATGCAGCGCCAACCTCTGCCCGTTGCAGTGGCGTCAGGAAAAGGCAATCCAGTCCAGCAATCTCTTCCTGTACGAGGTTTTCTTCCCGGATCTCCTCCCGGATTGCATCTTCGATGATTGAGCTGGTGATCTCCAACAGCTTGACGGACTCTTCCACCAAGGTGTCCCACGGAGCAGCACAATGCCCGGCACCGGAGATCTCCTGTAGGACGTGACGTACCCCTGCCTGAGCACGGATCATGGAGTCAGAGGCGATACCGAGCTTCTGCGCGATGAGGTCTGCCGTCTTGAATCCGATACCGTGTATGTCCAGCGCCAGTCGATATGGATTCTCCGTCACCTTGATGATTGCTTCATCGCCATAGGTCTTGTAAATCCGAACAGCCCTACCAGTTCCGACACCATTGGACTGGAGGAACACCATTATTTCCCTGATTGCCTTCTGCTCATGCCACGCCGAGGTAATCTTCTCAACCCGCTTCTTCCCAATACCCGGAAGTTTCAGCATGGATTCCGGGTCAGTCTCGATGACGGTGAATACGTTCTCTCTGAACGCCTTCACCAGCACTTTGGCGAAGTGGGGGCCGATCCCTTTCACCATGCCTGAGCCGAGATACTTCTCGAGCCCTTCCAAAGTCGTGGGTTGAACCACTTTCATGTTGTTGGCTTTGAACTGCATACCGTGGGTCCGGTCGTTGGTCCAGACACCGACGCACTCGATGTACTCTCCCGGTGTGATCGAAGCAGCAGAGCCGATCACTGTGACGAGGTCAAGTTGCCCCCGTACCTTGGCCCTGAGGACGCAGAAGCCAGATTCCTCGCTGTGGAAGGTCACCCGCTCCACGGAGCCAGAGAGTCGTTCAGTTGGGGTGTCGGTGCTATGTGCTGGCTTCTTCATGGAACTCCCATCGGCCTATGGTGACGGACCCACTGATACCATGTATCCATTGGGCTGGCAAGGATGGACGCTGCCCGGATGACCCCGAGGCCGACTCCCCGCATCAGGTGATTGGCAAAATCTGCTACTCCGGGTATAATCCTAGCCCTGTCGATGCGGTCGAGAGTCATTCTACGGGATCAACAGAGCAAGGGGGAGTTCTGGGTGGAGTCAGCAACAGCAAAGATACGGTTATGTCCCTGCGGCGTCAGGCTGGAGCGGAAGAAGGGCGACACCGAAGCAAGATTTGAAGCGAGAATATATTGCAGCACGAAGTGCATGGGCAAGTACCGTCAGCGCAAACCAACACTGTATTTCGGCCAACCGATCCCAGAGGATAATACCAGAAGAAGAATTGGCCGAGGAATTCAGGGATACTTGGACGACGAAAAGAAAGGGGCTTCATGGGAGTAATAGAAATGCAACTGCTAAGATTCATGGTGGCGATAGCCACGTTCACATTCGGAACCGTTACCGTTGCTGCTGCCGGGACGTCCAGCCAGCTGCCTGTCCAGACCGTTGCGAAAGTTGAACCCTCACGCTACATGGGTCGCTGGTATGAAATTGCGCGACTGCCAAACAAGTTCCAGAAAGGATGTGTCGGAAGTTACACCGATTATTCACTCCGGGACGACGGTCAGATAACTGTGTTCAATGCATGTCACGATGAGAAGGATGGCAAATTGCGACAGGCGAAGGGACGGGCTTGGGTTGTTGACCAGACCAGCAATGCACGGCTAAAGGTTTCGTTCTTCTGGCCATTTCGCAGTGACTACTGGATCATCGGGTTGGGGAAGGAGTACGAATATTCAGTGGTCGCATCTCCCAACAGGAAGTATCTCTGGGTCATGAGCCGAACACCATCTATGAATGACGAACTGTATGCTGACATCATGAAAGACGCTGAACGGCAAGGATTCGATACCAAAAATGTTATCAAGGACATTCCGGGGAGCCATGCTGGTGGGTAATTCGTACCGATAGTGAGGATGGTGTCTTCGGCGCTGATGAGCATCACCAATGTGTAAGGTCATGAATACAAGAAAGCCCCTGACTTCTCAGGGGCTTGCTTTGACTGGTAATTTGAGCCAGATTATTTCTTCGCTTTCGGCGCAGCCTTTACCTTGGGTGTCTTGGCTGGAGCCTTGACCGCAGCAGGTGCCTTGGTCTTTGCCGGAACCTTAGTCGTAGCCAATGCTTTTGCTTTCTCTGCCTTCGCAGTGACGGCTTTCTTCGCCTCGATGTTGCTCATGCGGACTTGACGTGCCTTTTGGAGATTGTCAGCAAGCCCCCGATCCACTGCCATCGCCCTACGTGCCTCTGAATACGCCTTCGCCGACAGCGGTTGTTTGCTGGGAATTCCGAACTGCTTCTTGTAAGCCCCCGGCTTCATCTGATGAGCTGTACTGAGATGTCTAGCGAGAGTCTTGAACCCACCCTTGCCGCAGACCATGCAAACAACTTCGTTTTTCTTGAAAGCTTCTTTCAAAGTCAGGATCTGTTTGACTTCTTCTCCGCCCTCTACTGCCTGACCCGACTCCAGAGCTTTCAGTGCAGCATGGACTTTGCTAAGTTCGAGTAACAACTCATCGGTTGTGAGGTTGCTGCTTGTTGCGTGAGCTGCTACAAGCTGCCCTGCGATTTCTACAAGTGTAGCCATTCGAAATCCCTCCGTGGATTATATGTATTTCAGCATCTAATATCAGAGTGAGTAATTTGTCAATGGATTACTTAATCCGATATGGTAGCGATAATCGGACTATAATCAGCGCAGGTACATAGCACAGGAGAGGAGATCTTTTGTCATTGGAAGTTGCTTCTGTCAACCACCCCATCCCTCTCCTTTCCTCGGAGCCATGCCACCCGTTCGGCAACCATTATCCACGGGCAGTTGTACTGGGAGAAACCAAAGGCATCCACCAGTACCAAGTCCCTCCACTGTGTCCGCCCATCCACAACCTCCGTTGCCGTGAATCCAAGATCAGTCCACCGCTGTATCAAGGCGTCGGCCATCTCGGGGTCCATGGCTCCACCCACACGGGCCAAACTAGACGAAAACCAGACGGTGCGCCCGATCCTCTCGGCATTGTCAGCAATGAAGCCGGACCAGCCACCGGGATATAAGTCCTGAATGCGCTGTACTGGTACGACTAAGTTCTGGAATTCAAGCCGGATAGCACTCATGACGGTCATCCCTCCATTCCCTACGCTACAGCCTGTACGACTCTCGGCACTGACCTCAACCGCTGCATGACCCCACCTTGGTGAACCGGGATCGACTCCAAGTGCGCCCGGACCTTGCTCCTCCGTTTCTCGTCCCAGAGAAGCCCATGTTCATGGATCGCCATCGCTACTTCGAACAGAATATGTGCCGCCGCTCGGTTGAAGTAATGCTTGGTGCTACCCTTCCTGAGGTCCAGATCCGCGAGTGCAGCATCTAGAATCTGTTCGGTAAGCACCTCGGCCTCCATCCGGGAATGTGCTGCCACGATGCCAAGCATCCTAGTGTAACGAAGTAGCCGATCCCTCTCCGTTAGGCTCCCTTCGGCTCTCGCCCGGAGACGACTGATCAAGACTTCGACGGCGTCAGCGTGTTCCGGTAAAACCTGTGACACAAATTGCCGCAATCGGGCATACTGTGCGTAGAAGAACACATCTGGAGATCCACAATGATCTTCAATCACACCCAGAGCACCAGCTATATTACCAACGTCGAGCATTGCAACTGCGACACCACTTGCAGCTCCAATCGAAAGATATTGCTTGTCGATGTTGGCGATTAAGTCCCGAGCGCGATCAGGCATCCCCTGCTTCTGTAGTGACCCTGCAATGAGAGCCATCGTGTTTTGGGACCGACTCCGCTTCGCGTACTGGAGAGCGGATTGAAGGCACCTCTCGTAGACCCGCCCAATGGGTTCTCCGTAGAACGCAATCGTAGCAAGGGCATTGGCTTTGTTGATGCCGGTCATCATCGAGGCGAGCCATTTCGCTTGCTCAAGTCTCCCCAGTTTCAAGTACAGAGCCAGCAGCACAGAGTATCTCTCATCCGGGTGAGACAGGATTCGTTTTCGGGGGAGCAGGAACTTTCCCACCTTTGACACCAACTCCATGCACCGATCCCGTTCTCCAATGGAAAGGCATGCGTCGGCGACCATGATGAGCATGGACGCTTCGTATCTTGGCTTGAGGCTGCTGGCATATTGAACAGACTGCTTGATGATGCCAAGAGCGCGTTCTCGGTAGCCTATGGAGTTGAAGTCGAGTGCAAATCTCGGATAATCCAGCGTTGCATGAAAATCGTTCCACTCAATTTGTCGGCTTTGGATCTGACGCGCTTCATCGAGTATGCCGAATGCCCTCTTCCGGCCATCGACCGTTCCAGTGGCCGCGAACCGAAATGCAATCAGGCGTAGGTTTTCGATCTGGGCATCTGGCGATGACAGCAGTTTGGTCGCACGGTAGGCGGACTCAAGCGGATGGTCAGCGGCATCGAGAGTTGTCATCGGTCACCTCCTTCGGTGCAGTACCTTCAGAATCAATGGTCAGCAGGAGCCATGTCGATGTTCGGCTGAATGAACAACTCATTTGTACCGAGGTCAACGCAGATGAGATTCCCAAATCCCGGAGATTTCAACATATACACCCCGTTGTCAATCTGCACATGGTCCTCGGTCAGGCTCTTCTTTATATCCGCTAGTTTCCGAGGAGTATGGCCAGACACGACCCTCCTTCCTCCAAGCATGGCAACATTGACCACTCCAGACCGATCCCAGAGAATGTACCGACGTCCTGCGACAGTGTGAAGGTCATTCATTGACATGATGCCTGAATGGGCGAACACAAAGTCATTGGACACCTGCACCAGCGGCAGATGCTCAAGAAACTGAAGATGCTCTTCCGGTAGGTCCTGAGGATAATCGACGCCGTAGCTGTTTACCGTCTGGACTCCACCGTTTTCAAGCCATTCCATCAATGATTCAAAAACCCCAGACTGAACAGCTTCAAGCAACATATCCTCATGGTTGCCTTTGCATCCTCGAATGTCGAATGCCTCGTTTTGCAGTTTGAGGATCATCTCGATCAGGCTCCGGGAGTCCGGGCCACGGTCGATCAGATCCCCGAGAAGGTAGAGTGTGTCGGACCGAACTAGCTCCACCTTCTCAAGGAGGCGGCGGAACGTCCGGGCGCATCCGTGAATATCGCCTATGGCTAGTATACGCCCACCACTCATTGGTGACTCCTTACTCGGCCAATGCCGCATTCCCGATTTCCTTACAGCCACATTGGATCGTTACTCTCTCAGAATCGGGAAAGTCAATATAGCACATCTACATGTTTTTTTGAAGATGTGGGACAAAGATTTCTGAGGCGAGGGTTGTGTAATTAGCGCCATTTAGCTTCTGTGATCATGTTTAAACGAAATTTATAAATAGAAGTAAGAAGTGACACATCCCAATACCCAAGAAGGAGAAACAACGATGAACAACAGAGAATACATATCAACACTGGTTTCGAGAATGAGATTTGCTCCACAAACAATTGATGAAGTGCTCCTCCTTAAGACACATCTGCTGGCCGAGTTCCATGAACAAGACGAGGCGCTGAACGTGATCATGGGAGAAATGTTGAACAGTCAGATTGAAAAGCGAATGAACAAAGAGCATGAAAGGAGATTAGACCAGTTCTTTGAAAACGAGGTGAAGGAGGACCATTAGCATGAAAGAATCACGATACTTGGATGCACTCCAACCCCATGAACCTATGGAATTCAAATCAGTCGAAGAAATCCGAGAGCGCAAAACAGAACTCCTCTTCGATTACTTGAGGAACATCAAGGACCTGAATCGTCAACAGAAAGAGTTTGAGATTATTGAAGAGATTGCAAGGATCTACAGAGAGCACGACAAAAAACTAGACGAGCTGTTCCAGCGAGAAGGGAAGTAAGGAGCTAAAGAATGAATGATTGCGACCGGGGGCGGCAGTGTAAACTGCTGCCCCTGTTACGTTCTACGTGGTGGGGGGTGGATTCGGGATGAAAAGGTTCCATCGTCCAGCCCAGTCGGCTAATGTAGGACGACTCACTCCGAGCCTAAGAGCAGCCTCAGACATGGAGATGCCAGTTGAAAGAAGCTCCTCAATTTCAGACGACCGACCGTCTAACTTGCGTTTCCGGGTGCGTGGAGTTGGAGTCGATAGATCTGCATGGGCAGGCGGCATCTGAAACGGGTCCGGTGCCGGGGCTGGCTCTGGGCGGACCTGAAGCTCCTTTTCGATCATCCGAATGAGCGAACACGCCATGTTGACGACCAATGCATCGGCATTATTGTCGAGGCGATACTCAGAGCTTACAACGTAGAGACGGACCCCTCGCCTCGAGAGAACCGTCAGGGCATCAAGGACTTCTACGGTGGTGTCACCCAGCTTCGAGAAGTCGGTCACGATCAAGGTGTCTCCCCGGTGGAGGTTGTCGAGCATGCCGGAGAGAATCGGCTTTGTATCGTGTGGCCGGTCTGGACCTTCATGAATGAAGTTTACCTGTCCCAGTCCGTAGCTCGCCGCGTGAGACAGGATGCCGAAGTGCTGAAAGTGGTAGTCGGGAATACCAATAGGGGCGTCGATATATCCATAGGTCATGCGCTGCTCCGGCCTGCACTGCTTTTTACATGTATTTATATAAGGATCGAACCCGGATTTACCACTGGTCAGTTCCTTCAGGTAAGCCACTCCCGGTCGTAGTAGGAAATGTTGGGGTCGCACCAATGAGTCCGAGATGCAGGCGCACCTCATTTGGGGTACACCTCAGACGAAATACGGTATGGTTCTGGATGATGGAAGGCTCTCTTGCTGGCAACCTGACGGACTTTCAATATGATAGCCGACTTCATCGTGTTGGCATGGACAGTGCTATATGCTTGGTACGACTTTCAAAATACAATTTCAGGAGATTCCCAAATGAAAAAGATCATGTCCTCCATCGTTGCTGCTCTCGTTGCCGTTGCTTTCGCTGGTGTTGTTTTCGCTGCTGACGCTACCCCCGCTGCTCCCGCTGACGCTGCTGCTCCGGCTGCAACCGCTGAAAAAGCTCCCGTAAAGAAAGCTAAGAAAGCAAAGAAAGCCAAAAAAGCAAAGAAAGCCAAAGCTGCTAAGAAAGAAGCCGCACCGGCTGCTGCTCCGGCTGACGCTGCTGCTCCGGCTGCTAAGTAATATACCTTCTGTACCAGTAGGATCAAAAGCCGCACCCTTGGATCTCCATGGGTGCGGCTTTTTTTGTGCAAAGAGCAATGATTGCCCATCTAGTACCCCTTCCGTGCATGCCTCGATGATCCAGCGGATCTCACCAATGAATGCTTTTTCCATATTGCCTCCTCATTTTTTCCTTACTTTTCGGATATATATACTCTGGGTGGCGCGAACCCGAGAACCGACAACCCTAACAGGAGGTCCGAAAATGAAGAAACATCTGATGACAGTAGCTTTGCTTTTCGCCGCAGTTCTGGTTGCAATTTGCCTTGCTGGCGTAGTATCCGCTGAAGAGCAACCCACCTCCCCCGACACACAGGTTGTTGCACCTCCAGACTCTCCCACTACAACCACGACTGACACCCAAGCCCCTTCTTCAACTGATGCGCCAGCTTCAACCGAGGCTCCGACTGCAAAGTAAGTCACCCGCTTGTACCTGAGTGTAGGAAAGACAACATGATCCACCGATGCCTTACCCACAGCACTATGAAGATCTGACCTGTCACACGACAGGGTGACGGGCAGTATGCCCAAACCAACACCAAGGAGAAAGTGACCCATGAAAAAACTTCTGCCAGCGCTACTGATGACCATTGTCTTTGCCGTTCCTGCCTTTGCCGATATGCACGGGAAGGAGATGAAGGAGCACAAGGAGTGCGTTTGTCATGAGCAAAAGATGGGAATGCCCGGCATGCACAAGAGGGGCGACATGTTGGGCATGCTCATTAAGCATGCTGACAAGGTCGGCCTTACTGATGATCAGGTTGTTAAACTCAAGACTATTCACAGGGGAATGGAAAGAAAGAAGATCCGGTTTGAAGCTGACATGAAGCTCGCAAGGATCGACCTGAAAGAAATTATGGAAGTCAAAGATTTTGACCTTGAGAAGGCGAACGCCGCAGTCCAGAAAGTTTCAGACATCAAGAAAGATCAACGTCTGGAAATGTTGAAATCTCTCAAGGACGTTCGGAGCATTCTGACTGACGACCAATTCAAGAAGATCAAGGAGTTTAGGCATCGTATGTGGGAAGGGAAAAAGCAGGGAGGGAAGAAGCCTGAGGTCAAGAAACACAAAGAAAGCCATCAAGAGTAACACTGAAGGCTTCCAGAGATGGAAGCCTTTTTTGATGCCGCTGCTCCAGCCTCGGCAATCTGCCATGCACATTACGCAGTGATCGGACGACTGCGCTGGAGAGATGACCGCCGTAAATGCCCCTCAAACGCCCGATCTCGACAGTGGCAAGGCGTGGACCCGCAGTCATATTGTTACCCCATGTGGCTACGCTGTGGACCGACGGGACACACCTTCAACGTTCGCAAGTGTCTGAATTATCACCATTAGATACACCTTGCACACCTTGAGCACCTTAAAAAGGCAGCGGGGATTTGATCTCCCTTCTTTTCTTGTTCTCTTACATTTTAAAAAAGGTATGTAAGGTGTCTAGGGTGTGTTTTCCTCTGTAATATCTGACTGTTACAAATCAGTAAGGTGTACTCAAGGTGTACCCAGATGCGCTCAAGGTGTAACTGACTTTCTCTCCACCGATTACTGGATCGGGTGGAAGCCATCAACGAATTCCGTCCAGACGAGCACTGGGTTCTTTCGGACGCACAAAAGGCAAAGCCGAGATTGCTCTCGGCTTTGTCCTCCATTGGTTCCAACCTCGGTCATTGACGACCGGCAGCTCAGGCGAACTTCGCTAATCGTTGGTACAACAGCACGGTTCTATCTGCGTTCATCATGCTCCCCGCCGTGGTCGCCACCATGTTCACCACGGAACTCGCCACCACGTCCGCCACCGCGATCACCTTCACGCCCACCGTGGTCCCACCAAATGCAGCCGGATAGCATGGTCGTCACCAGAAGCATTAACACCGAAAACTTCAAGGTCGTTTTCATTCCTATTCTCCTTTGGGTCGTTGAGTCCTTGGTATGAAAGATCAGCTTACCGTTCGTGTCCCTCTTCTCTCCTTCCACCGCCGCGCTCGTCGTGACGTCCTTCACGACCTTGCCCTCTCATCTCACGATGTTCTTCGCGCCCTCGTCCTTCAGGTCTGAAGTGCTGCCCACGGTAATGCTCCCGATCTCTACCGTAGGCTCGATACTCACGGTCCCGGAACTCACGTATTCTGGCAATCGGATACCTGCGGAACTGGGGAGGAAGGCGATGAACCCTTGTCCAACCACCACCATAATATGGTGCTCGATACCATCCGCCACCCCTGAAAACGTAGTAGACGCCACCGAGGTAGAACATGTCGTAGGGGACGCCGACAGCTACGCCATATCCCAGTTCAGGTTGGTAGATGAAGTCTGGTGGTTAAGCGATAACGATGGGCGGACCACCTACGTTGATATTGAAACCAACATACGCTTGAGCCATCGAAGCTGTCTGGAGTAGAACCGCTGCTGATGCAATCGCCAATAGCTTATTCATAATGCCTCCTTACTTCGTTAACCGCTGTAGTAAACGTGTCGGCCAGAGCGATGAGTCGAGGTTGCCAGCTCTATTGGGAATTATAGCATAGGCGATGCCAAATCCTCTTAGTATCAAGAATCATTCATATATTTCTGGTTGCGGGAAGTAAGGCAGACCATTCACGCCTGAAATGATCGTAACCATACCGCATCCGGGGTGCCGGTCCTCCTACAAGACGAGTGGGCCGAGGCCTCAAGAAAAAAACGAATCCAGCGTGGTCGCCACATCAATACACTCCTTTTCCCCCACAACGTCATGACTTCGAACACGGCACCCCATTCCCAATTCAATGAAGGCCAAGCTCCTTCGATTCGGCTTCAAGTTGTTACCCAGCCGCTGCGATCCGATAGACGCTGCTCTTTCCGATACCTAACCGTTTCGCCACTTCCAGCTTCGGCACACCAGCAGCAATTAGCTCTAGAACTTTCCCGGCTTGCTTCTGCGCTGTGGGTTGCCGCCCAACATAGACTCCCTTTTCCTTTGCAGCCTCAATACCTTCTTTTCTGCGTTCCTTCTGGATAGCCAACTCGAACTCGGCAAATGCAGCAAGGATCTGAAGCTGGAGCTGCCCATGGGCAGATGTTGTGTCAATGGGGCTGTTGAGCACCCGGAGTTCGGCACCCTTCTCCTTCAGTTGATCTACCACCTGCAGCAGATGTCGAGATGAGCGAGCGATCCTATCAAGCTTGCTGCAGACGACCACGTCTCCCTCGTCACGGCGAACATACTCGATCAGTTCTCGGAGCTTGGGACGATCATCCTTGGCACCGGATGCTTTCTCGCTAAAGATTTTCTTGCAACCTGCGGCTGTCAACTGTTCGATCTGGACATCGAGACTCTGTCCGGCAGTACTCACCCTAGCATACCCAATGATCGTTCCCATAAGTCCTCCGATCCCATATGATTCTTGATGTAGTGGGAATATCACTTTTCCCAAGGGAAGTCAACCCGTGCGGGAAATATTTCAGGGCATTTGACTGTTCCCTCTTGGGTAAAGTCATGTGGGAAAGGTTTCTATGTCTGTCATCATTAGCGCAACCCACAGAAAGATATTGGAGAATCTTTACTTGCATGGTAGCATGCCTCTGCATAGAGAATACAAAATGCATAGTGTCCACCAATGGCTCTGGCTGCTAACCATAGGTGTACAGCCGGTTCAAAATAAGGACATGGGGTTTATGACTCAGGAAATCCTCGGCAAAAGAGGGTACGTGTACATATTGGTGAACCCCGCGTTCACTGGTTACGTGAAGATCGGCAAGACAACCAATGAGCCAGAAGCTAGAGCGCGTCAATTGTCATCAGGCTCTGGAGTCCCAGCACCGTATGCTGTTGCTTGGGATGCGTTTGTCACCGATTGCCATCATGTTGAGAAACTTATCCACCAACAATTGGCCAGTGCTCGATCAAGGAATGACCGTGAGTTCTTCGCAACTCCCTTAAAGCATGCCATAGCAACGGCTTCAAGTATTGTTGCCCAATTCTCCTGTGAACCAGAAGCACCCACTGAAGCGCCCACGTCATACGACTCAGAAGAGTCCATCTGTATTCCTACCACTACTGCGGTCAGTGAAGCCCTGAAGAGGGTGTCGAGCGGTTGTCTGGAGGAATTGATTGAAGTTGCCGAAGATTGCCCTGTAGACCGTGCTGAAGAGCCACCAGATGGAAGTCCCAAGAGCATTGTGCGAATTGGATATGAGGTTCTCATCGAGAACCCGTATCGGTTCACTGAGCGAGAGTTCTTTCATGAGGTTAATGTCGTGAGAAGGCAGCGATCCGACCTCAAAATTGAGTCGTACAACATCAAACAATCTCAGGTCGTGAAGGCTCATGGTTGGGGAGTCCATCGGAACCAAGATGGGATGCTCGCTCTCGTTGCCATGGAGTCAGACCGATATAGGGAACTTCAAGCTACTGTCAAGACCAGCAAAGCCTATAGGACGAACAAGGTCACTTCGGTCTGACAACCGATACCCGTTGGCTGAAAAGGTAAGGCGATGGATACGATCCTGACTAACGCAGTGCAGTCAATTCAGATAGGAGTCGAGGATTTCCAGTCGGATGACAGCCGCCGAGTTCTTTCCGCCATCAGAAACGTAACGGCTGGCATCCTCCTGCTGTTCAAGGAGAAGCTCAGGCTGTTGTCTCCTGCTGATTCAGATGAAGTTTTAATTAAGCAGAAGATTCAGCCAGAGTTCGATCCGAACGGAAAGGTTGTATTTCGGGGGGATGGTAAAAAAACAGTCGATGTCCAGCAGATTAAAGAACGGTTCCGTTCCCTTGATATTGATACCGACTGGAAACGGTTCGAGACAGTAGTCAGTATCAGAAATAATATTGAACACTATTGCACAACTGAATCCGCTGACCACTTGAAGGAGCTTCTCGCCGACTCCTTCATCATCATCCGCAACTTTGTAAGTAAACAGCTCGGGTACGAGCCGGTGGAGTTGCTCGGTGAAGCTACATGGAACGTGCTCCTTGAAGTGGCCGAGGTTTACCAGCGGACGCTAGAAGAGTGTCGAGCTGCCACAGATGCAATCGACTGGGATAGTGACACCATGTCTAACATGGTAGGTTTCCTGCGCTGTCCAAAATGTCACTCAGCGTTGATAAAACCCATTGACCCTGATGCTGCAGTAGTTCACGCCATCAGATTTTCGTGTTCTTCTTGTGGTCAAGCCACTACCATCGCCGACATGGCTGAGGATGCCGTCAACGAGTGTTTTGGTTACAGAAGCTACTTGGCAACAAAATATGGCGAATACACTCCCACTGGCACATGCCCTGAGTGCAATAGAGAAACGTTCATCATCCACGAAGACATGTGCGCAGCCTGCGGTGCGAGTCTTACATATTACAACTGTTCAATATGTGGTGTATCTCTTGGCCCAGATGACCAAGGTTTCAGTGGACTGTGTGGTTATCATGACTGGCAATCCATGCAGGAAGATTGAGGCAAGTAAATGTAGGCACCACTAAACCAGACGATGTAAGGCACAGGCAACATTCAATATCACTAAGTGTGGGGACTGACAATGAGGGATGATTATACTGAATTCAAATATAAGGCAGAAGGCATTGAATGTAAACTCAAAGATCAGTTTTATACAGGCGTGTTTGAACGTCCTAAGACTGACAGGCCGCTTGAAATAACCGTAGAAACGGCTATGTCAGTTCTGCAGCTAGCTGCGCCTTCATGGAGAAGAGCATTCAGTAGTTTCAACGACCCACCAAGTTTTCATACCGCCGATTCGCTTCTAACTCCTACTGAACCAAAGAAGTTACCGGCTCCACCTGATAAGCCCAAGACTCCAGAACCGAGCTGGTTGAATGATATGTCGCCAGACTGGTATAGCACTAGAATAACTGAGATAGCAAGCCGAATTGAAGCACTACAAGCTGAAATACATACTAAGTATAAATCCGATATTGAGTTGACAAATACCCTCAAAGATGCATATAGCATTGGCGAATCAAGAGCGATTGAAACAGTTGCAATGCTCGCTGTGACACGTAATCCTCTTCCTGAGCAGCTATGCCTTGATGTTCATACCGATTACGACAGCGAGGCAAGAGTGCTCCTTGCAACGATTGAAGTCCCTGATTTTAAGCGACTGACTATTTTCAAGAAACGTTACGAAAGGAAGGAAGTTTCCGCGACTGAAAAGAAGAAACTGTCGGAATATATTCTGTATTCACTTTGTATCCGCACAGCATATCTAATTGCGGATAATGATTCCAAGTGTATGTTTGACACGGTAGCAGTAAATGCCAGTCAAAAATGGAATGACTTGGCAACTGGTACTCCATGTGAAGGCATTATAGCCTCGTTCCAAGCATGCAAGAGCGAATTGGTTGCATTGCAGATCGAAAATGTTGACCCCAAGGCTTGCTTCAGACATTTCAGTGGTATCGCCACGCCCTCAATTGAAAGGGTAGCACCAATCCGTCCTATATTCGTGATGGACAAAAATGATAGCAGACATATCGAGAACAGGGACATTGACGAGTTCCTTGAAGCAGATACCAATTTGGCTTCGATGCCATGGGATGACTTTGAGCATCTAGTACGCCAACTTTTTGAATGGGAGTTCGGTCAAAATGGTATTGAAGTTAAAGTCACTTGTGCGTCTCGGGACAGAGGAGT